>JFBN01307388.1_pt2 | contig 22755 bp, 21 predicted proteins | sample 768741 | NCBI WGS metagenome assembly JFBN01 (sample SAMN01983846, study PRJNA193217) | chicken gut metagenome | biome: terrestrial biome; isolation source: ceca of Broiler chicken | host: Gallus gallus | place: United Kingdom: England | collected 2010-09-07
CTTGCTTGCTTGCTTGCTTGCTTATGAAATTATCTGTTTCGATATCATCAAATGTCAATAGCAAATCACGAAAATATTCATACCGTTTTTTCTGCAATTCAATTTCTGCCGGTAACCCGCAGATTATATCATTAGCCAATGTATTAAATCTATCCAGAATTTCTACAATTTTATTTTGTACCTCTAATGGCGGCAACGGAATTTTTATAGATTTTACAATATCTGCATTTAAATTTTGGACAGTTCCTGCAACAGCTCGTTGATTTAGCATTTTTTGTATACAAGTTGAACTTAAAAGATAATATAAGAAATCTGGCACATAACTCTTTTCAAAATTGCTGATTAAAAGCCAACCATCGTGTATACATCCATAGATTTTAGATATATATGGTCTACCAAAACTCATTGAATTTGATAATAAAAAATCTCCCGGTTTAACTAATCTGGATTTTTTTGCACCTTCTTCTGTAATTTTTTCTTTTGTTTTTATTATAAATTTATTATCTTGCTCTACATCACCTATTTTTATCCAATTTATTCCAGTTTCTTCATTTGTAATAAACTTTGAAATAGGTCGTGGTGAAGCTCCTCTGACGATATCTGCTATTTCTCCTAAGGTTTTATATTCTACACCATTAGAACAAAATTTTTTTATTAACTGCTTTATGCTGGATTTATCGGAGATATTTATATCATTATCAAAGTTCAATAACAAATCCCTATAATATTCATACTGCTGTTTTCTTTTTAGAAGCTCTGCTGTAAGCTCTGCTGTAAGCTCTGTAAAATTGTCCAGTAAACGGACAATTTCATTTTGTATCTCCAAAGGTGGTAATGGTATTTTTATTTCTTTAATTGCTGGCACATTTGAATGTACTACTTTGCTTTTTATTTTTCCTTTACTTTTTTGTATTCTAGCGTTTGTAGTTTCTAAAGCATATGCAATATACTTAGGATTTTGTATATGCTTCATTACAACTATATCACCACCAGCAATACATTTTTCATTCCCAATATAAGCACATGATTTTGCGATATCTTCTACACGTTCTCCTGTTATTGCAAATAAAATATCTCCATACTCGAAATATTTTTTATTAACTATTTCCTGTTCATTTACATATGAAACACATTTATCAAAATAAACATTGTATGTGGTATAGATTTCACCATACCGTACACATGGCGTTCCTTTATCCTTTATTTGTTCTCTTGTAATACCAACACCACGATAAAAATCTGTTCCTATCTCTCCTAAAGTTCTATACTCTACACCATTAGGACAAAGTTCATCTATCAGCTGTTTTAATCTACTCATTATCATCACCTTCTATTTCAGCAATGATTTTGTCTATTTCCGCCCGCAGTATCTGTTCTCTTGCCACGATTTTTTTCAACTCTGCATTAAGGGCTTTTATATCTATCTTCTCTCTTGTATCTTCTTTTTCAACATAGGTGCTAACGGATAAATTATAATCTTCTTTGGCAATATCGCTGTTTGTTACCAGCTTGCTGATATATTCTTTATCTTTGCGGTCTGCATAAATTTCTACGATATGATTTATATTTTCCTGCGTCAGTTTATTGCTATTCGTTACCTTGATAAATTCTTTGGCGGCGTCAATAAATAAAGTAGCATTATCTGTTTTTGATTTTTTCAGTACCATAATGCAGGTAGCAATACTCGTACCATAGAAAAGATTGTCCGGTAGCTGAATAATCGTGTCGATATAGTTGTTATCGATTAAATATTTGCGGATTTTCTGCTCCGCCCCGCCGCGGTACATCACCCCCGGAAAGCAGACAATCGCCGCCACTCCGTCCGTTGCCAGCCATGCAAGGGAGTGCATGATAAATGCCAAATCGGCTTTTGATTTCGGCGCAAGCACGCCCGCCGGTGCAAAGCGCGGGTCATTTATCAAAAGCGTATTATCCTTACCTTCCCATTTTATAGAATATGGCGGATTGGATACAATGACTTCAAACGGTTCATCATCCCAGTGCTTCGGATTTATAAGCGTATCGCCATGCGCAATATCGAATTTATCATAGACGATATCATGCAAAAACATATTAATACGGCAAAGATTGTACGTGGTAATATTGATTTCCTGTCCGAAAAATCCCTGCCGTACATTGTCCTTGCCCAGAATTTTCGCTGCCTTTAAAAGCAGTGAACCGCTGCCGCACGCCGGGTCGTATACCTTATTTACTTCCGTCTTGCCAAGTGTAGCAATGCGCGTCAAAAGTTCCGAAACTTCCTGTGGTGTGTAATATTCACCGCCGCTTTTGCCTGCACTCGACGCATACATACCCATTAAAAATTCATACGCATCACCGAAAGCATCAATTGTATTATCCTGATAATCGCCCAGCTTCATATCAGCTACACCGTTTAACAGTTTTAACAACTTTTCATTGCGCTGATTGACTGTCGCTCCCAGCTTGTTGCTGTTTACATCAATATCGGCAAAAAGTCCAGCTAAATCCTTTTCACTGCCAGTCCCCATCGCTGAACTCTCGATATGCTTGAAAATATTTTCCAGTGTTTCATTCAAATTTTTGTCATTTTTAGCTCGTTTACATACATTTTGAAATAATTCACTTGGCAAAATGAAAAAGCCTTTTTCTTCTACTAAGCCTTCCTTTGCCGTCTGTGCTTCTTCATCACTTAAATCAGCATAATTGAAATCACTGTTGCCCGCTTCATGTTCCCATTTATTGACATAGGCATTAAGATTTTCCGATATGTACCGATAAAACAGCATACCGAGTACATACTGCTTGAAATCCCAACCGTCCACGCTGCCTCTAAGGTCATTTGCTATATTCCATATTGTACGGTGAAGCTCTGCTCGTTCCTGTTCCTTTTTATTATCCGCCATAAAAACCCTCCTTATATTTCACTGTGCTCGTTTCTCAATCAGCTGTGCCGCAATGCTTATCGCTATTTCCGCCGGTGTCTGCGCTTTAATATCCAGCCCAATCGGCATTACAATACTTTTTATCTCCGCTTCGCTGTAGCCGTGCTCGCGCAGGAAATTTTCCACAAAAGCTTTTTTGTGCCTGCTGCCGATTGCGCCGATATATGCCGGTTTTATCTTCAACAGCTCATTTAAAACAACAGTGTCTTTTTCATGACCGCTCGTGATAACCACGGCAAAATCCGTATTTTTCATCTGCACTTTAGCTGCAAATTCCTCATACGGCGTTATAATTATATCGCTCGCCTGCGGGAAATAATTTCTATTGGCAAATTCACTGCGCTCTTCTATCACTACATACTCAAATTCCAGATTCGGCAGAAGTTTTGCCACCTCCTGCGCCACATAGCCGCCGCCGAACAGATATACGGTCGGGTTCTGCCGCAATACTTCCATATAACAGCCGCCCGTTTCATCTATTTGCAACAACGATTTATGCTTCAGTTGCATTTTTTCCGTATACGGCAAAACAATAAAGGAAAACTGCGCCGGCTCTTTCTGCCAGGTGATTTTTACTACGGCTTTCTGCCCGCTGCCCAGTAAATTTATCGCCGTTTCAATCTGCGGCAAGTCGTTTTTATCCAGATATTTAAGCAGCACTTTTATCTGCCCGCCGCATACCATACCGATTTGCGCCGCCGTTTTATTGTTAAGCGAAAAATCTTTTATCGCTGATTTTTTTTCCGCCAAATTTGCTTTCGCTTGCTCTACTGCCAAATATTCCAGAATACCGCCGCCGATTGTATCGATGGTCTCCCCGCTTTGCAAAATAAGCATATGCGCACCGGTGCCGCGCGGCGCTGAGCCTTTCTTTTCCGCAATCATCGCCAGCACCAGCGGTCTGTCTGCCAAGAGTTCGCTTTTTATCTTCACCAGAAAATCTTTTAAGCCAATCACTCTATCTCGCCTGCTTTCAATAAAGCGTGCATAACGGCTTCAAGCGCACCGCCGCCGATTGCCCGCGATTTATCGGAAATCGTGAAGCAATGCGATTTTTCCGCCCGCGGGTCGATATCGCCGCATTTCATCTTGTCCGTTACTATAACGCCGTCATGCAGCATGCCGCGCACAATACCGTCAATCTGCGCGTAAATTGGATTGTCTTCCGTATATGCTACGATATCGCCTTTTTTTACACTGTCGCCGATTTTAACCGCCGATTTAAACTTACCTGCACCGTTTGAACGGATAATACGCTCTGTCGTATAACCGCCGATATTCCCCGGCACGCCCGTATTTTTTATCGCTTCGCCATTTTCAATAACTCTGCCGAGAAAATGACCGCGTTTCGTTTCTATTACATAGTCGCAATCCTTTCCGACGCAAAAGCCCGGTCCTACAGCAATCACAATCGGTGCGTCATCAATATCTGTATTGATATTTTTCTTAGCCATAATCGCATCGATAATCACGTTCGGCTTAAACTCATCCTTAATATTTGCATCTTCATCCACAATTACGGCAATATCGCCTTTTTTCATGACTTCCTGCGCTTCGCTGTAATCATGCACCAAAATTCCCTTAATGCCTTCTATTTCCGTCTGCCCTTCATAAACGGCATTGGAATACGCAACAGTAAGGCGCACCGTCAACGGCTGCGCAATTTCCGTCATCAATACATTAAATCCAGCGCGTCTAAGTCTCCATGCAATACCGCTTGCCAAATCGCCCGCACCTTTAATCAAAACTTTCTGCATACAATCACACTCTTTCTTTTTTAATAACCTATCGTACTAGTTGATTTCTTAAAGCAGTATAATACTTTTTTATATTCGCTGCCTGTTATCACTTAACCTCACTGAATATAAAGTATTATACTGCTGATTACAGGCTCGATGTCTTACCAGCACAACGTATTTTAATAATGTCTGCTTACGGCTGTTTTTATGCCGCTTTTATCAAGTTCAGCCGCTATTTGCACAGCCGAGCGCAAATTTTTTTCATCATCCGCCTGATTTAAAATAACATAAAAATCTCTATGCTGCACATCTTTTTTTGCGCCCTGCTCACTTTGCAGTATCTTCACCATATCCTCCGCCGTCAATTTCTCGACCGGCTGTTTGTGCAGAAAATCCGCCATAATGTCGCTGCGCGATAAATCTTCGATTTTTTGACCCAAAGCCATCATTCCGGCGAGATAAACAATTTTCGTCGTACACGGCAAATACACCGGCTCATAAGAGCGCGGCATTTTAAACAGTCTGCGCTGTGCTCCGTCTGCTTCTATCAATGTTATATCGCTCAGCAGTATTATCCTTTGCAGAAAATCCATCGCAAAACAGCCCATTTTTCTGCCCAAATCCGTGCCTGCTATCACCAGCCGTTTTGTTTGCAGCTGCTCTTTTATAAACGCCTCATCTTCAACGGTGATTGCTTCTTTTTCCCGCATCATCTTCGTTGTCGTCGTTACTAAAATTTTATAATCCGCAGTATCTTTCAGTTCCTGCGCCAGTGCAAAAATCGTCGTCGTCTTGCCGCCCGCTCCGGCAAACGAAATCACATCATTTTTTTTTACCTGCAAAAACTCTGTCAATCTGCTCCGTTTTAATTTATCATTAATATATTGATATAATTCATACAAAAATCATTCTCCCCTTTATTTCACGAGGTTCACTACCATGAAAACAGCGAAAACAATAAAAAAATCTCTCTGCGCAATTATCCTTGCCGCCGGCAGCAGTAGCCGCTTCGGGCAGAACAAACTGCTCTACCCGGTCGGCAATATTCCCATGTACGAACACACCGTAAAACTCATACAGAAATTACAGCTCGACTGCATTATTCTCATTACCAAATATCCGCAAATCATACAAAAAATTGACCGAAACATTCTCGTCGTAGAAAACAACGAAACTAATCTCGGTCAATCCCATTCCATGCAGCTGGGCATTCGTGCCGCTTTAAAGCAAGGCCGTCATTTCGACGGCTATCTGTTCACCGTCTGCGACCAGCCTTATTTGACTTTTAAGAGCCTGCAAAAACTATGCGCTGCCTGGCAAAGCAAAGGCGGTATCTGCGCTCTGTCTTATAAACAAAAGCGCGGCAATCCCGTTATATTCGCGGCAAAGTATCTGCCGGAACTTTTGCAGATAACGGGCGACACAGGAGGACGCGCCGTCATCAAAAATCATGCGGACGATTTGACGCTCGTTGAAGTCGCAAACATTGCCGAACTTACCGACATTGATACGCCGGACAGTCTTAAATGAATTACGGCCGCAGAATTTTTTCCGCTTTCAGCTGTATTTGCACAATATCCGCCATACCGGCCGGTTTTCCCGTTGCCAATTTATCTTTTAGCCCGTAATATTCCAGGCTCGTACTGCTGACGAATATCTCTGCACCGCCGTTTTGCAGCCGTTTCAAATCGGCCAGAACTTCCGAGCCTTTTGCTGCCAGTTTGACACCGCTATTATATAAAACGATTTTCGTCGGCATCTCTTCCAGAGTTGCCAGCGTATAAATAAAACTCTTCATCAGAACGGCTCCCAGCTTTTCATCGCCGTTTCCCATCAAATTACTGTCTATGAGTACAATAAACGAATTTTTTAATTTCAGCGGTTCTGCCTTTTTTATCTCATCCTGCTGCGGCACGAAAAATGATTTTTTTACAAATAAAGATACGACATAATCTGTTCCCTGCTGAATTTTCTGCGACGGCAAATTCATTTCATCCGCCATCATCTCCAAATTCTGTGCCGACGTGATATCATCCACCACGACATTCAGTTTATCATCAACGGACAGCGTCTTTAAAACATTCTGCGCTAGCACTAGCTGATTTACAGAAGTCTGTCCTCTTGCATCGATTGTTTTTTCCATAAAATCACCTTTTTGTAAAAAAGCTCCTTTAATACTAAAGGAGCTTGATTTTTTATTTTTTTATGTGTACAGTTCTTGCTTCATTTAAAATAGCATTTAAAATAATCGCTGTCAAACTGCCGATTGTTATGCCGCTGTGGAAAATAATGCTCCAGATACCGGTAAAATGCTTGAATATTTCCGGCACGGCCATGGATAAAAGACCCATTGCCAGACTTATGCCGACAATCAGCAGATTGAAGTTTTTGTCGCCGTCATACTGTACGCGGGACAGTACGCGGATACCATTTGCCGCAACCATACCGAACATCGCAATCCCTGCGCCGCCCAAAACAGGAGCAGGAATGCAGGCAATAACGGCCGCCATTTTCGGGAACAGACCGAGCAGAATTAAGATGACACCGGAACCTGCCACTACAAAACGGCTTTTTACATTGGTGAGCGTGATAAGACCGATATTCTGCGCAAATGCCGTATACGGGAACGTATTTAAAAATCCGCCCAGCATAGTGGAAAAACCGTCGGCACGCAGACCGCGCGTAATCGTCTTTTCATCGGCAGGACGGCCGACAATAGCGCCGATAGCGATGATATCGCCCGTTGTTTCCGTCATAACGACGAGAATTACCAAAATCATAACGATAATAGCCGGAATATCAAACGTCGGCAGACCGAAATGAAGCGGCGTAACAAGTCCAACCCAGTCAGCTCTGCCGATAGCGCTGAAATCGGTGAAACCGAAGAACGATGCAACGACCGTACCGATGAGCAGTGCCAGCAATACAGAAATATTTTTCCAAAAACCTTTAAAGAAACGATAAAAAATAATTACAAGCAATAAAACGAAGGCGGATAAAGCCAAAGTGGAAAGACTGCCAAAATCTTCCGCCGCCGGATTTCCGCCGCCTGCCCATCTTACGGCAACCGGCAATAAGGATAAACCGATAATCGTAACGACAGAACCTGTTACGACCGGAGGGAAAAATCTGACCAGCTTGCTGAAAAACGGCGAAGCTAAAAACATGAATATACCGCTGACTATAACAGCCCCGTATATCGCCGTCAGTCCGTCCGCCTGGCCAATCATAATCATCGGCGACACAGCGGCAAAAGTAACCCCCTGAATGAGCGGCAGTTTGCTGCCTATCCTGCAAGGTCCCAATGTCTGGATTAACGTGGCAATACCGGCTGTAAACAAGTCAGCATTGATTAAATAAATCAAGTCCTCTGTACTCAGTCCAATAGCAGAAGCTACAATCAGCGGCACGGCTACGGCACCGGCATACATAGCTAATACGTGTTGAAGTCCATAGAGAAAAGTCTGTCCTAACGGTAATCTTTCATCAACCGGATGTACAGAATTATTCATTCCAAAAAACCTCCTACTGTTTTTTATAAAAAATAATATTTATAATTAAGTGCAAAGCACCGAATTATCCGCCTATTAAAGACATTGACTGTGTTTCCCGCTGCGCAAACGAAGCTTCAGTCAAATGGTGACTGCACGGTTTTTGGTAAACCGTTTCGCGTATCGCCTGCACGATTTGTTCATCACTGGCACCTTCACTCAGCAGTATTTTTAAATCTCTGCCGCCTCTGTCATGCAGACATGGTTTCAGAAACCCCGCCGCCGTCAGCCTAATTCTATTGCATCTTGCACAGAATTTATGCGACAGAGCGGAAATAAAGCCGATTGGCATCTGCGCTGCGGCAAATTTATAATAATGGGCCGGTGAACTATTTTCCGCCATTAGACTTTTTTCACCGAAAACCGCTGTTAACCTTTGTAAAACGGCAGCTTCCTCCAGTCCCTGATATTTCTGCGCCACATTTATCGGCATGAGCTCAATAAATCGCAGTAAAACACCCGCGCGCTGGGCAAAATCCGCCAACGGAATTATTTCCTGCTCATTAATACCCCGCAGGATAACACTGTTTATTTTCAGTTTCATACCGGCTTTTCTCGCTTTATCCATGCCGCTCAAGACACGTCCAACATCACCGCCGCGCGTTATCCGCGCAAACAGCGCTTCATCCAGACAATCCAAACTGACGTTTATACTGTCAAGACCGGCTTTTTTCAGCTGCTCCGCTTTTTGTTCCAGCAAAATGCCGTTCGTCGTCAGAGCAATCTCATCCACCTGCGTTGATGTTTTTATCTTTCGTATTAAATCGGCTAAATTCGGATAAAGCAACGGCTCACCGCCTGTCAGCCGGATTTTTTTTATACCTAAAGTACAGATTAACTTTATTAAACGCCAAAATTCCGCCTGCGTCAATGATTTATTTTTCCAGCCGCAGCCGTTTTCCGGCATGCAGTATATACAGCGCAGATTGCAATCAGGCGTAAGCGATACGCGCAAATATTCAATAGTACGATTAAAACTGTCCCGCATTAAAAATCCTCATTAAATTTATAATTTATTCTAAAGGAATGTCCTTCCTGTTTACAATCAGTTCCGCCGTAAATTTCTGTCCTTTAACTATACAGCAGCCTTTCGGCAGATATATAAAGCCGTTGTATTCATGCAGCAGTGTCGAACGGGTAACAGCTTTCGGATTGATATACAACGCATGATATTCTCCCGCCCGCTCAAAAATATGCACCTGCAAGCAGAAATCAGCATTACCCGGCGCCGTAAAATCAAAATCAGCTGTAACATTCACCGTATCCGTAACGCTTTCCGTCTGATTATAATATTCCTCCACAATCGACTTCAGATAAAAACGCATGGCTAGCTCCGCACCGTTCGGCGGACCGGCAATTCCCAATACGGGCTTATCATTGAATACGGAAAAACTGGAATGCTTGCCCGGCCGGCAGCCCAGTTCATAAACGAGCACCTCGCCTTCCGTTTCCAGCAAATCGAGCGTAAAATCCTTCGTGCCTTTGGAAGAACCGGCATTGATTAAAATAATATCCGCTTCTTCGCTTGCCTTTATCAAAGCTTCCTTAATCGCTTTTTTATCATCCGGCACAATGGGATATATCACCAAATCCGCCTGATACATCTCAGCAAAACCATGCAGCATCATGCTGTTGGACTCCACATTCTTATCTGCCGGATAATCATCACTTCGCCACGAAACAAGCTCATCTCCCGTCGGCAAAAATATGATTTTCGGTCTGGCAATAACCTTGACAGCCTTCACTCCGCCCGAAGCAAGCAATCCCAGCAGCGGCGGCGTTATTACCTCGTTTTTATGTACCAGAACTTCATTTTCGCCAATCAGACTGCCTACCAGGTCGATAAGCTGCCCTTTTTTTGCCGGCTTTTGCAAAATCTGCAGCTGTCCGTCCTGAAAACGCACATCCTCAATCAGAATAACTGTGTCGTAACCGGCAGGCACCACGCAGCCTGTATTGGCAAAAACATATTCTCGGCCTTCCATCCATGCCGTCGTATCTGGCATACCGCCTGCAAAATCGGCAAAACGCACGCCGATACCGTCCATTTTACTCACCGGCTGTTTCGGCAGTACCGTCTTTGCTTTTATATCCTCCGCTGCCACCTTTCCCGCCGCCTGGTACAAATCAACCATTTCATACCGTCGGGAAAAACTTATCTTACAGCGCAGAAAATTTTTCATATCATCACGCGACGGCATCGGACCCTTTTCAACATATTCACGATAACCCATAATCTCACCTCATCAAACTCATATTAAAATAGTACGGTACTTTCTTTCTTAAGTCAAAAAATATTGACCGTCATTTTATTTTTCCCGCAAAGAAATAGATAAGCACCGTCAGAATTATTCCCGCCAATCCATACAGCGGACCTTTTTCAACGAACGCATATATCGTCATCGCGATGCAGACTACCAAAGCGATGGCTATCTGCTTGGCATTCTCCTTGCGATAAGCGAACGTGCCGTAATCCACTCCGGCTTCTTGCTGAAAACATTCCTGACAGATAATCCGCTTTTCTCCGTTCTGCGTCGTATTTACCAAAGCTTTCTTTTCATCTATTTTTTTATGACAAATGCTGCATTCTACCATAACAATCCTCTTTCGTTTCATAAAATATTAAAACAAAAAAGACCTGCCAAAAAGCAGGTCTGTAATGCCAACTTCTATCTTTTTTTTATTCTATTCTCTCAGCCTTATTATACCTTATCTCAAATCCATAATACAATAAAAATATATAAAAATGCTGATAGCACCTGTTTTGTAGAATTCATGTTGCAGACATTATATGACATGCTGATACAAGTAAGTCAAAGCGACTATGATACCGACCATGTTAGCGACCAAGAAAACGACTATGTTAAACGCCTTTTAACGATTTTAAATGACAAAGAACTTAGCATAACAGAAATAATGCTGCAGTTGGGATTAAAACATAAGCCTACATTTAGAAAAAATTATTTAAATCCGGCATTGGAGAAAGGTTTAATTGAACGAACCATTCCAGACAAACCAAGAAGCAAAAATCAAAAATACAGAATAAAAAAATCTGAAAAAATCAGTAAGTAGAACCAAAATGGAACCAAAACACAAAATCCGGCTGAAAACAGCACTAAAAAAGGCTTTGCGAAAATCTCGCAAAGCCTTGAATTTTCTCTGGCAGAGAGGGTGGGATTCGAACCCACGGTACCTTGCGGTACAATTGATTTCGAGTCAATCACCTTCGACCACTCGGACACCTCTCCATTGTTCTATTAGTAGAACACAAAAGATTATATCATTGTTGGAAATAAAAAACAAGCTTTATTTCACTATACCGCGTACCATTTTTTCAAATTTAGCACGCGGCATCATCACAAAATGACCGCAACCAGTGCATTTTATGCCAAAATCCATACCAGTACGGATAATCGTCCATGTGTCGCTGCCGCATGGATGTTTCTTCTTCATGCGGACGATGTCATTAACATTGTATTGCACTTTTTCCAAATACTGCACCATCCTTTTTGTATTAATTCACTTCAGCGTAGTTTTTTTTTATAACTGCGCCGTTTTTATCGACCGGTTCCGGATGAATAGTAACATCGAATTTGCCCATCTTCTGTCTAATTTTATATTCTATGTCATCGCACGTTTCATGTACTTTATACAGCGGCATATCCTTTTCAAAAGTTACATGCACATCAAGCAGTTTTTCCGAACCCGATTTGCGTGTGCGCAGATGATGATAGCCAATTAAATCCTTATGTTCCATGATTATCTCACCGATAATCTTTTCTTCTTCCGGTGATAAACTGCTGTCGGTAAGTTCTCTGGCGCTTTCCATTACCATTTTATAGCCGGCGCGGAAAATTATCAATGCCACTACAATGGCGATAACCGGGTCGAGCCATAAAAAGCCGAATACCTTCATACCTACAAGACCGAGCATTACGCCGACAGACGTCCATACATCGGACTGAAGATGCAGCCCGTCAGCCTCCAACGCCTGCGAATCCGTTTTTTTCGCTACAGCAATTAAGCGGCGCGAAACGAAAAAATTAACAATAATGGATATAATCATAATGTATATGCCGTACTGCAGAAATTCCGGGTCAAGCGGCGTATTGAATTTATGCACTGCTTCGTAAATGATAAACAGCGCCGTTCCTACAATCAGCAGAGCTTCCACCGCTGACGACAGATTTTCAAATTTGCCGTGACCATAATCGTGTTCACTATCCGGCGGCGCAACTGATTTTCGCACAGCCCAAAAAGCTATAAATGCAGCTATCAAATCGACTCCGGAGTGAATAGCTTCGGAAATCAGGCTCAATGCTCCCACATATAAGCCGACTGCCAATTTCAATATAACGAGCAGCGTATTGGAAACAATAGACAGCCATGCCGTCTGTTTTTTCAACGCATCCATTTCCGTCATTATATTACCTCCAAAAATAAAATAAATGTCAATAATTATCATTTGAAAAACTGTTGCAATAGAAAAAATCTGCACAACTAATAGATAGCGTGCAGAAACTGTTTTCCAGATTTTCTCTATATTAACACATTCAATTTAAAGTGTAAAGCTGTATGGATATTTTTGAACGCATTTTCTCTAGACAAAAATAAAATTAATGATAATATAGATATCAGTATCATTAATGAAGGACGTGAATAAATGCTTTATCCTCTAAAACTCAAAGCCGCTTTTAAAGATTATCTCTGGGGCGGCACTCGTCTGCGCGATGAATTCAACAAGCAGACCGATATCAATCCTGTTGCTGAAAGCTGGGAGCTGTCCTGCCACCATGACGGGCAAAGTATAATCGAAAATGGCAGCTATGCAGGCAAAACGTTAAATGATTATATCGAAACGGAAAGCAAATCTGTAATCGGCACTAAAGCTGCAAATAAGAAGGATTTCCCTATCCTGATAAAATTCATAGATGCCAAACAAAGCCTATCTGTACAGGTTCATCCTGATGATAATTACGCTCTCTTAAATGAAGGCGAGTCCGGCAAGACGGAAATGTGGTACGTAATGGATGCTGAACCTAACTCCACGCTGATTTACGGTTTTACGAAAAATATCTCTCATCAGGAATTTGCTAAGCGCATTCATGACAATACTCTGCTGGAAGTCTGCAATCAGGTTCCGATAAAAAAAGGCGACGTATTTTTTATCGAAGCCGGTACGCTCCATGCAATCGGCGCTGGCGCATTGATTGCCGAAATTCAGCAAAGCTCCAACTCCACCTACCGAGTTTACGATTACGGCCGTATCGGCAAAGATGGCAAACCGCGCCAGCTGCATATTGAAAAGGCACTTGCCGTAACGAAACTGCAGCCGCCGACAAGAAAACCGGAAGCCATTGCCAAATTAAGCTGTTTTACCGATTATGATTTGACGATTTTGGCACAGTGCGACCTGTTCAACGTCAGCCATTTTCATCTGCACGGCAACTGCAATTTAAACGCGGCCAAAGACAGCTTTCATTCCATTCTAGTTCTGGACGGAGAAATGGCTCTGACCTGCAATGCCGACAGTTTCACCGTAAAAAAAGGCGACAGTCTCTTTATCCCGGCAAATATGGGCGAATACATCCTAAACGGCACAGGCGAATTTATTTTAACTACTTTATAATACAAACAAATAAAAAAGGCATTGAACATCTATCAAATGTTCAATGCCTTTTTGTTTATAAGTTTATAGATTTTGGTATTTTAAGGATAACTTCACTGGTGTAATATACACAAGAACAATGCTTACTACCAATAACGCCGTTGTAAGTCCCAAAGCTGCCGAAAGCCCTATCCATTCAGCAAGACTGCTGGTAAGCATTGTGCCTACTCCGCCCAGACCGAAGGACAGACCGAGCATCATGCCCGATGCCATGCCTGGATTGTCCGGCAGAAAGTTCTGTCCCCAGACGATTGCGCCGGGATTGGCCGCCATTGACAATGCCCCTGACAGGAATAATGCAATGTAAATTAAAAATCCCGTTTGCGAAATGAGCAGAAAATACATTGTCGGAAATATCGCCAGTATAAGTGCCCATAAAATAACTTTCTTGTAACCGATTTTATCATTAAGCGCGCCGCCGGCAAGACCGCCGATAACACTGCCGCACAGATAAACGGTAAGTATCCAGCCGCCTGAAGTGCTGTCGTAGCCCTGCTGCATCGCCCATAACGGCAGAAACGTTACGAGTGCTGTAAACACCCATGCGCGTATGCCCATGGATATGTTCAGCAGCATAAGCGGCTTATGCTTAAACAGACGGCTGAAACTGAAGTGCATATTTTTAGCGACCTGCTCATTGACGAAACGCCGCCGCGACAGACCGGAGCTGTACATGAAAAATCCCAGAACAAATGCCGGAAGTATCAGCACCGGCAAATATTTCAAATCGAAAGCTTCCATAAAATAAACGAGCAAAATCGGCGAAAAAGCAAAACCGAGACTGCCTCCGGCGACGAAGATGGATATCGACGAGGACAGTTTTCCTTCCGGTGCGACTTTGCTGATAAGACCTGCTCCCATCGGATGAAAAGTGGATACTGCCAAACCGCTCAAGGCGATAAGCACGGCCAGCAGCCAAAATTCGTTCACCCAGCTAGTCATGCAGATGAACACCGCGCCGAACTGTATCAAAAACGGCATCAGCTTGTTGAAATTGTATTTATCCATCATATAGCCGAAAACGGGCTGCAATACGTTCGCTGTAAACGACATCACCATTACCAAAACGCCGCTCAGCGTAAGCGACAGTCCCAGTTTGGGAATTAATATCGGCAGCAGTATCGGCAGAAAGTTGCAGTAAAAATCATTAAAAAAATGTCCCATGGACAGCAATAATACCTGCAAATACGATTTTTTCCCTGATTTGCTTTGCAATGCTATTTCCGTCATCATATACCTCTCTTGCAAAAATTTTATTTTAAACACAAAAAAAGGAAGCTTTCGCTTCCTTGATGTTTCAATGGTCGGAGCAACAGGATTCGAACCTACGACCTCTTGGTCCCGAACCAAGCGCTCTACCAAACTGAGCTATGCCCCGTTCAAATTGAATGTCCCTACGAAAAATTTCGATGGTCGGAGCAGCAGGATTCGAACCTGCGACCCCCTGGTCCCAAGCCAGGTGCTCTACCAAACTGAGCCATGCCCCGTCTTCACTCTTTCCGTGAGAACATGTATTATTATATGACCTGCGATTAAAAATGTCAACACTTTTTTACGATTTTCCGCAAAAAATTTTTATCAATTCTATGTTTACATTTTTATATGAATTAGCAGGGTATTTTTACAAATTTATAGAATATATTAACTATCTGGACGCATATAAAATATTACAGAAATTGGAGATGATGCAAATGCATTTTTACTGTGAAAAATGTAAAAAAGAATATCCATTGAATTCCACTTCTTATCAATGCTCTTGCGGAGGGTTGTTCAGATTATATAAAGATGATAAAGACACTATTCCTCAAGAAGTTTCCATCGGTGAAGTTGTAACGCCTCTTCTTCCTATACATTTCGGCAAACAGGAAATGTTCTTCAAAATGGAACATTTAAATCCTACCGGCTCTTTCAAAGCGCGCGGTGCTAAAGCAATGGTAAACGTGCTCAAACATCTCGGCGTGGAAGATATCGTGGAAGATTCCTCTGGTAACGGCGCTTCCGCTCTTGCCGCATATGCCGCTGCTGCCAATATTGACTGCACCGTTTACGTTCCGGAAAGCATTCCTGCCGGCAAACTGCATCAGATTGAAACGTACGGCGCGCATGTCCGTCTCGTTATCGGCAATCGCGAAGCTACAGCCGAAGCTGCCAAAAAAGCCGTAGCGCAGGATGAGTCTTATTATGCTTCCCACGTTTACAACCCGTTATTCTTTGAAGGCATTAAATCCATGGCTTATGAAATTTACAAACAGCTCGGCAATAAAGTACCGGAATATATTTTCCTGCCGGTGGGCAACGGTACAATGCTTTTAGGCCTGTATTACGGATTTGAAGAAATCGGCCGTCTGCCTGCTTTCGTTGCTGTACAGAGTGAAAACTGCTGCCCGCTTTATAATGCGTTCAAAAAGAAACGCAAAGTTGCTCCGCCGTCTTTCACCATTGCCGATGCCATCCGTGTAGAAAAACCTATGCGTCTTAAAGAAATGCTCATGGCTATAAACCGCAGCAAAGGTGAAGTAATCACCGTCAGCGATGAAGAAATCGAAGAAGCACAGCATCAGACAGGCCGCAAAGGCATTTACGTTGAAGCTACCGCCGCTGTTCCTATTGCCGGAGCGCTCAAATATTTCCGCAAGGGTAAACCGGACAATTACCGCGTAGTTATCCCGATTACCGGCGCCGGACTCAATGGACCGAATAAAAAAAGAAATAAATAACTTTCTAAGTCAGTGAGCTAAGTGTTCACTGACTTTTTCATTTACAAAAGCGGCAAAATGATTAATAATAAGCTGTACTCTATTTTTCCAGAAAGGAACGTTTTATGGACGATATTAATCTTTACATGCTCTTATTTCTAATCGTTACCGGTTTTATCGCCGCTTTTATCGATACGGTTGTCGGCGGCGGCGGTCTTATATCGCTTCCGGCGCTTTTATTCACCGGAATGCCGCCCGTCACGGCGATTGCCACGAATAAAGTCGCCGCTTCCATGGGCGCCACTATCGGTTTTGCCTCTTTTGTCCGCTCCGGCCGCGTCGATTTTTCCACTATCAAATTTCTGCTGCCTTTATCCTTCATCGGTTCCGTTTGCGGCGCCAGTATCCTAAAACTGATACCGTCCGATTTTCTGCGTCCGCTGATTATCGCCCTGCTCGTCGCCGTTACCGTTTATACTCTAACGAAGAAAAATTTCGGTCAGATTGCTACCTTTCACGGCATGAGCCGGAAAATGTGGCTTTTGAGTGCCGTGGCCGCATTTACGTTCGGCTTTTACGACGGCTTTTTCGGTCCCGGCACCGGTACATTTCTGCTGTTCGCTTTTTTATGGATCGGTTTTGATTTTATCGGTGCTGCCGCCAATGCCCGCGGACTGAATTTTGCCAGCAATATCGCCGGCGCACTGTTTTTCATCTCCGCCGGCATCGTCGATTTTGCCTACGCTTTGCCAATGGGTTTTGCCATGATGGTCGGTGCATTCTGCGGTGCCCGCATGGCTATTGCCAAAGGCGCAACGTACGTAAAAACGCTGTTCATCATCATGTCTGTCGTCTTAATCGGCAAGCAGGTCATCGACTTATTTAAATAATTCTCAGGAGGTTTTATTATGTTATACGCTGTCATTGATATCGGTTCAACCACAATGCGCATGGCTATCTATCAGATTTCCCCCGACAAGCTGGAGCTCGTTCACAAACGCAAATACACGGTCGGTCTTGCCGCTTATGTCCAGAACGGCCGGATGACTACGGCGGGAATTGATAAAGCCTGTGAAATTCTCGCTAAGTTCCAATCATTTTTAATATCATTCAATATAAAAAACGTAGCAGCTTTCACTACGGCGGCTCTGCGCAATGCCGAAAACAGCAAAGAAGCCGTAAGCGAAATTAAAAAGCGCACCGGCATCGACCTGCATATCGTCTCCGGTGATGAAGAAGCAACGTACGATTTTATTGCGGCGACGCATGACCTCGACTACGATGAAGGATTTATCGTTGATATCGGCGGTGCCAGCACGGAGTTAATCCGCTTTGCCGACGGTAAAATCCTGCACAAAATCAGTCTGCCTATCGGCTCATTGTCGCTTCACACCAAATACTGCACCGATTTTCTGCCAACTGAAGCAGAAATCGCTCAAATGGCAGACGAAGCCCACAAAATCATCAATACGGCAAATGAATTTAAAAACATCTCCCATGCGGAAATCTGCGGCATCGGCGGCACATGCAAAGGCGCCCGCCTGCTTTACAACGAGATGTACCGCCTGCCGGATACGAACGATGCCGTTCCCGCTGACAAAATTCCGGAGATAATCTCCCATTTTACACGCGGCCATGAATTTTCCGACGAGGACATCACCATCCTGCTCAAGAGCGTACCGGACCGCCTGCATACGATTATACCCGGTCTTGTAATCGCCAACGAGCTCGCCAAAATCGTGAACGCACACAGCATAACGTACAAAGACGCCGGTATGCGCGAAGGATTTTTGTACACTCACGTAATCAAAAACTGATTATAAATAAAAAGCCGTCTGAGCATTTGTTTTCAGGCGGCTTTTATCGCTCCGAAAGCCGTATTTCATGGACTTTTTCGGCTAAAAATGATAAAATATATTAGTTAAGAACATTTAATTTTAATAGTATTTCGGTCATATTTTGACCGTAGATTGAAAATTGAGGTGAGAATGTGACACAAGATATTTCTGCAGGAAAAGTTCTTCCTGTAAATCTTGAAGATGAAATGAAAAATTCGTATATCGACTATGCCATGAGCGTAATCGTTATGCGTGCACTGCCTGATGTTCGAGACGGTTTGAAACCGGTTCACCGCCGTATTCTGTACGCTATGCAGGAAGCCGGCATGGGTTCTAATAAACCGTATAAAAAATCCGCTCGTATCGTCGGGGAAGTATTAGGTAAATACCATCCGCATGGAGACAGCTCCGTCTACGACGCTATCGTGCGCATGGCGCAGGATTTTTCCTGCCGCTACGTACTGGCCGACGGACACGGCAACTTCGGTTCCATCGACGGCGACTCCGCCGCCGCAATGCGTTATACGGAAGTCCGCATGTCCAAAATCGCTGAACTCATGCTCCAGGATATTGATAAACAGACTGTAGATTTTGCACCGAACTATGATGAATCCTTAAAAGAACCGACCGTTCTGCCGTCCAAAATTCCGAACCTTCTCGTAAATGGTTCCTCCGGTATTGCTGTCGGCATGGCGACCAATATTCCGCCGCACAATCTGACGGAAGTCATTGACGGCGTATTACAGATGATTGACAATCCCGATATTACTATCGAAGAATTGATGCAGACAATAAAAGGCCCAGATTTCCCGACCGGCGCGATGATTATGGGACGCGACGGTATCATTTCCGCCTATAAGACAGGCCGCGGCGCTGTAAAAATGCGCGCCTGCACGCAGATAAGCACTCTGCCGAACGGCAAGCCGCGCATTACTATTACAGAACTGCCGTATCAGGTAAACAAAGCCCGCCTGGTGGAACGCATCGCTGAGCTCGTCCGCGATAAAACCATTGACGGCATAACCGACCTGAACGACGAATCGGACCGCAACGGCATGAGCATCGTCATCGACCTGCGCCGCGACGCTAACGCTGAAGTCATCTTAAATCAGCTCTATCAGCACACGCAGCTGCAGGAAACGTTCGGCGTAATCATGCTGGCGCTCGTAAACGGCCGTCCGCGCATTTTAAATCTGAAACAGGTACTGCACTATTACATCAAACATCAGGAAGATGTAATCCGCCGCCGTACCCAGTATGAACTCAAAAAAGCACAGGCACGCGCCCATATTCTGGAAGGTCTCACTATCGCGCTCGACCACCTCGACCCGATTATCGAAACCATCCGCAAATCAGCCAACGGCGACGCTGCCAAAGAAGTCCTCATGAATGATTATACGCTCACGGAAAAACAGGCACAGGCTATTTTGGATTTGCGCCTGCAGCGCTTAACGGGACTTGAACGCGAAAAAATCGAAACGGAATATCTCGAAGTGCTCGATTATATCAGCAACTTAAACGAAATTCTCGCTGATGAACATAAAATCCTGAATATCGTCAAAGAGGAACTTTCCGCTGTCAAAGCCAAATTCGGCGACGCGCGCCGCACGCAGATAACGGATGACACGTCCGACGTTGACCTTGCCGACCTCATCGCCGAAGAAACAGTCGTTATCACGCTGACGCACAACAATTACATCAAACGCATTCCTCTGACTACGTACCGCAACCAGAAACGCGGCGGACGCGGCGTAACGGGCATGGGCACGAAAGAGGAAGATTACGTGGAAAACATGATTATAACCTCCACGCATAATACGATTTTATTCTTTACCAACAAAGGGCTCGTTTACCAGCTGAAAGGATATGAAATTCCAGAATCCGGCCGAACGGCCAAAGGCACCGCTATCGTAAACCTGCTGCCGCTGGCTAAGGAAGAAAGCATCACTGCCATCATTCCAATTGAAAAATTCGCTGACGACAAATATCTGTTCATGGCCACCCGTCAGGGCATTGTCAAAAAGACGGTGCTCAGCGACTACGATACGAACCGCAAGAAAACAGGTCTTATCGCCATCTCGCTGAAAGATGACGACGAACTTATCAGCGTAAAACTGACTGACGGCAACCGCTACATCATCATCGGCACGCGCGACGGCATGTCCATCAGCTTCAATGAGCAGGATGTCCGTCCAATGGGCAGAAACGCCCGCGGCGTCATCGGCATAAAATTAAAAGGCGATGACAGAGTTATCGACATGGATAACCTGCGCAAAGGCTGCGAAGTGCTGACCGTCACGGAAAACGGCTACGGCAAACGTACGCACACGGAAGAATACCGCGCTCAAAGCCGCGGCGGTATCGGCCTCATCAACATTAAAGTTACGGAAAAAACCGGTTTCGTTGTCGGCGTCAAAGTCGTAAATGAAAACCAGGAATTTATGCTCATCTCCAATGAAGGCATCGTCATTCGCTCCAACATCAACGAAGTTTCCGTCATTAACCGCAATACACAGGGCGTAAAAGTGATGAATATGGACAATAATGACAAAGTTGCTGCCGTTGCCGTCTTTGAAGATGAAGAACGTAGCTGAAGGAAAACAGGAAAACAACATGTCTGATATCGGAAAAATTATGATATATGCCGGCATTGCCTTAATCGCGGCGGGACTTTTGTTCCATTTCGGTTCCAAAATCCTGCTGCTCGGCAAACTGCCGTTCGACTTCAAATGGGAAAGCGGTAACTTCGGTGTCTATTTCCCGATGGGCTCATGTATTGTAATCAGTATTATCCTGACCATAATTTTAAACATCTTATTCCGCTGAATAAAAAAATACCGCCGGACAGAATATTAGTCCGACGGTATTTTTTATTATGCTTTAATTTTTCCCTTCACTATGCGTGTTCATATCAGGAACTTCCACATTTTGCGACGCACGCGGCTGCACCGGTTCTGCCGTTTGTCTTGACGGTGTCTCTGTCTGATTATCCGCGCTACCGCGCTCTATTTCCTGCAACTCCTGCATGCGCTGCTGACGGCCGCGTTCATATTCCTGTTCATAATCATCAGCCGGGCGTCGTTCCGTACGTTCCTGTCTTTCCTCACGCTCGCGTCTGATTTGTTCGCGCCGTTCTTCCCGTTCCTGCTCCAACTGCTGTTTTATGCGCTGAGCATCCGGAATTTCCACCGCATTGTCCGGCATAGACGCTTCATACTCCTGCGCATCATATTCAATGGAATTCGTTATCGTACTGTTCATCTTCACGCCGAGCGTGCTGGCAAGTATCTGTCTTGTCTTGCTGATATCCGGTATCCAGTAACTGATATCATCGATATAAACAGGCTTGCCCGGCAGCATTTCCGATTTTAAGCCGTTGTCCTTCGCTTCCTGCAATGTTCCCATGAACGACAGCAGCTCGCTGATGGACATATCCGTTTCCACTGCATCGTACATAGCCGATACCATGGACGGCAGGCGCGGAATAATAGCCGGTGAAACAAGTTTATCCATTACGGCTTTCATGAATTTTTGCTGGCGGCGAATTCTACCGATATCGCCTTCTTCATCGCGGTAGCGCACATACGTAACGGCCGTTTTTCCGTCCATATGCTGCATTCCCGGCTGAAGGTCGATATACAGTCCGCCGTCATCATCCCACGGGTCTTCATAGTACATGCGTTTTTCCACGTCTATGTCCACCCCGCCCAAAGCGTCAATGATTTTTGTAAAACCGTGTATATCTATCACAATATAATGGTCGATTTTTATGCCGAGCAGCCCTTCCACCGTCTGCTGCGACAGTTTTCTATCACCGTAAGCGTACGCCGCATTGATTTTGTCATAACCGTGTCCTTTTATTTTCACGCGCGTATCCCGCGGTATCGACAAGAGCGCTGCCTGATTTTTATCCGGGTCGAGCGTCGCCACCATCAAAGTATCACTTCGCCCCACATCATCATTGCGTTTATCCACGCCCATAATCATTACCGTCGCTTTATCCTTCGTCACAAGCAGCCCGTCCTGCACATCCTGTGTATACTCCGGTTTGTTGTCAATCAAGGCATTGGCAAAAAATGCTCCGCCAATTCCCGACAGTACAAAAACGAAAATCAGCACGATAAAATATTTCCAGTAACTCGTCTTTTTTTTCTTCTTCACGTCTTCTCTGCGATACACTGACTAATCCCTCACAATATGCTATTTACTCTTACTATTCTAAACTCAAATCCGTATTGCGCCGAAATCCTGAAAAAATTCTTTCATTGGCACAATACGTATATTATAAGATTTTATGCTTTATTGCGCAATTATTATTTAACCTAATGTGCTAGAAGTC
>JFBN01012087.1_pt1 | contig 22729 bp, 16 predicted proteins | sample 768741 | NCBI WGS metagenome assembly JFBN01 (sample SAMN01983846, study PRJNA193217) | chicken gut metagenome | biome: terrestrial biome; isolation source: ceca of Broiler chicken | host: Gallus gallus | place: United Kingdom: England | collected 2010-09-07
GATTATAATCAATTTAACTATTTGATAATCAAGTATTTACTTTCCGATGCAGAATTTGGAAAAGATGGTGCCGAGGATTTCGTCGGTCGAGATTTGGCCGGTGATTTCGCCCAGGTAGTGCATGCACTCGCGAATGTCTTGGGCGAGAAAGTCGCCCGAGAGGCCGGTTTGCAGACCGTCGAGGGTGCGCAGTATGGCGTCGTGGGCGTGCATGAGGGCTTCGTAGTGGCGGGCGTTGGTGACGATTACGTCGTTCTCTTTGGCTTGGGGCAGGTTGATGGTGTCGACCAACATCGATTCGAGGGCGTCGACGTTCTGGTTGTGCGAGGCCGAGAGGAATGTCATTGCGGTGTCGGTCATCTCGCGGGTGAGGCGGTCGTACAGTTGGGTGAGTTGCTGCCGGGTGGCATCGTCAATCTTGTCGACCTTGTTGAAGGCGATGATGAGGTGTTTGCCGTGGCAGCGGGGGAGTATCTGCCGAGAGAGTTCCTCGATTTCCTGGGAGGCATGAGTAGCGTCGATGAGCCAGATGACGATGCTGGCTTGGTCGAGTTTCTGGAAGGTACGCTCGATACCCATGCTCTCGATGGTGTCGTGGGTTTCGCGTATGCCCGCGGTGTCGATGAAGCGGAAGGTGATGCTTTGCAGTACGACGGTGTCTTCGATGACGTCGCGGGTGGTGCCGTGAATGTCGGAGACGAGGGCGCGGTCTTCCTTGACCAGGCGGTTGAGCAGGGTCGACTTGCCGGCGTTGGTCTCGCCGATGATGGCGGTGGGGACGCCGTTTTTGATGGCGTTGCCGAGGCTGAACGAGTCGGAGAGGCGCTTGATGACGCGCTCGATTTCGCGAGCCAGTTCGGTGAGTTTCTGGCGGTCGGCAAATTCTACCTCTTCTTCGCTGAAATCGAGTTCGAGCTCGACAAGCGAGACGAAGGTGAGCAGCTGTTCGCGCAGGCGGGCGAGCTCGCGGCTGAATCCGCCCCGCATCTGCTGGATAGCCAGTCGGTGCGATGCGGCCGAGGTGGAGGCGATGAGGTCGGCTACGGCTTCGGCTTGCGACAGGTCGAGTTTGCCGTTGGTGAAGGCCCGCCGGGTGAACTCGCCGGGGGTAGCCAGGCGGCAGCCTTGACGCAGCAGCAGGGCGATGATTTGTTGTTGTATGTAGGTAGAACCGTGGCACGAAATCTCTACGGTGTTTTCGCCGGTGAAGGAGTGGGGGGCGACGAAGAGGGTGGTGACGACGTCGTCGAGGGCGTGCCCCTTCTCGTCGGTGATGGAGCCGTAGTGTGCGGTATTGGCTTTGGCCTCGGCAAGAGGTTTGCCGTTGGGCGAGCGGAATATGCGGTCGGTGATGGTCACGGCTTCGGGGCCGCTGACGCGTATGACGGCGATGCCGCCGCGGCCGGGTGCGGTGGAGACGGCGCAGATGGTATCTTGGGGCAGGGGGGTATTTAGTTGAGGTTCCATGTTTCGATCCATAAGTTACTTTCCATTGGGGTTTCTATGCAGTCGGGCAGATTGTAGAAGAAATCTATCCCGGTCAGTTTTTCCACGCTGTCGATGGGGAGGGCCAGTGCTCGCAGGGAGGGTTGCTCGTCGCTGTTGTCGAAGAGGAAGGCGATGCCTCGCGGACGGCTTGCATAGGGGGCGGCAACGACCTTGAAATAGCGCGAGGGGACGGCAATGTGGTGCCGCCCGATGGTCTTGGGTGTTTGGCTCACGATGGGACCGCAGGCAATGAGCAGGGCACTGTCGCGTTGGGCCCATTCGCGCACGAGCTCTTCCAGCTCCTTCCAGCGGCCGCGGTTCAGCCCGGGAGCCTGAGGGCCGATGTTGGAGAGCAGGAACGACTCTTCCATGGCCTGTTTGCTCCATTTCATGTCGGCGGCAGGCGCCATGTGCCCCCGGTCATACCCGCTGCGGGTGTAGTCGCGGGTGTCGGCAGGGGTGCCCTCTACGTCGGGGTCGCTCACAAATCGGTTGCTGCGCGAGGCCGGACCTCGCAGTTCGCTGCGCACCAGTTCGTAGCACACCCAGTTGGGCAACTTCCACTGCCGGTTGTACGAGGCCGTATAGCCCGTGCGGAGCAGCAGTTGCTCGGGGGTACCGGCCGGCGTACGAGCCATCTCGGCCTTCTCGATGTGGTCGAGGGTCGAGGTGTGGCTGTTGCCGAAAATCGAGCGTGCATCGGCGTGCTGCATGAGGTACCACACCCCGCAGGCGATGAGTATCAACATGAGCAGCGTTACCAGATTGTTGTTGCGTCGAGCCGACGATTTTTTCTTCTTTTTTTTCTTTTTAGCCATACAGCCACTTTTGAATGCGGTAGTGCAAATGTAAGAAAAAAAATTTTTACCTTTGTTCGTCTGTTGGACGAATCCGACGGACGGTTAACCCGAAAAGAAAAACCAAAAAACTATATACGATGAATTTAGTAGATCGTTTTCTCCATTATGTAAGTTTCGACACCCAGTCGGACGAACTTACCAATATGACACCCAGTACACCGGGGCAGATGGTGTTTGCCCAGGCGCTGGCCGAAGAGTTGAAGCAGATAGGACTTACCGAGGTGACCCTCGACGACAACGGCTATCTGATGGCCACGTTGCCCGCCAATGTCGACAAGAAGGTACCGGTCATCGGCTTTATCGCACACCTCGACACGAGTCCCGACATGTCGGGGCGTCACGTATCGCCGCGCATCGTGAAGAATTACGGTGGGGCCGATATTGTGCTGTGTGCCGAAGAAGATGTGGTGCTGCGACCGGCCGATTTTCCCGAGCTGCTCCACTACATTGGACAGGACCTGATTGTGACCGACGGTAAGACGCTGCTGGGGGCCGACGACAAAGCCGGTGTGGCCGAGATTGTGACGGCCATGGAGTATCTGTTGGCTCACCCCGAGATCAAGCACGGCAAGATACGGGTTGCCTTCAATCCCGACGAGGAGATTGGCAAGGGGGCTCACAAGTTCGACGTGAAGGCATTTGGTGCCGAGTGGGCCTACACGATGGACGGCGGCGAGATTGGCGAGTTGGAGTATGAAAACTTCAACGCCGCGGTGGCTCGGGTCACCTTCAAGGGTCGCAACGTACACCCGGGCTATGCCAAGCACAAGATGATTAACTCGATACGTATTGCCAACCAGTACGCCATCATGTTGCCCCGCTGGGAGACCCCCGAACACACCGAGGGTTACGAAGGCTTCTATCATCTCATTTCGTTTGAAGGAAGCGTCGAGAAAACGGTACTCACCTATATCATTCGCGACCACGACCGCGACCGTTTCGAGCGTCGCAAGAAAGAGCTCGAACACCTCACCCGCAAGATCAACAACGAGTTCCCCGGGTGCGCCAGCATCGAGATTACCGATCAGTATTACAACATGCGCGAGAAGGTAGAGCCGGTGATGCACATCGTCGACCTCGTCTCCGACGCCATGCGGGCCGTCGACGTGGTACCCCAGGTGAAACCGGTGCGCGGCGGTACCGATGGTGCCCAGCTGTCGTTCAAGGGACTGCCTTGTCCCAACATCTTTGCCGGCGGGCTCAACTTCCACGGACGGTATGAGTTCGTGCCTATCCAGTCGATGGAGAAAGCCACCGAGGTGATTGTGCAAATCGCCCGCATGGCTGCCGAGAAATAACAACCGATTGTAATCCGACGAAGCAGACCGGGGCTCCCTTGGTGGGCGCTCTTCCCTGTTTCGTCGGTTTTTTTATCACCCTACGTCTCACACTATGGCAGGAACCCTACTTGTATTGACCGGGCCCACGGGGGTGGGCAAGACCGAACTCAGCCTGCAACTGGCCGAGCACTACGGTTGTCCCATCGTGTCGGCCGACAGCCGGCAGTTCTACCGCGACATACCCATCGGTACGGCAGCCCCCACGGCCGGTGAGTTGGCCCGGGTCAAGCACTATTTTGTGGGGCAGTTGGCGTTGACCGACTATTACAGCGCCTCGTGCTATGAAGAGGAGGTGTTGCGCCTGCTCGACTCGCTGTTCCAGACGCATGAATACGTCCTGCTCACCGGCGGCTCCATGATGTATATCGACGCCGTGTGCAAGGGTATCGACGAGATACCTACCATCACCGACGAGGTGCGTCGCGAGGTTCTGGCCGATTATCACCGGGTAGGGCTCGATGTCCTGTGCGAGGAGTTGCGCGAGCTCGATCCTGTCTATTACGGCGAGGTCGACTTGAAGAACCACAAGCGGGTGATTCATGCCATCGAGATATGCCGTCAGACGGGCGGTCGATATAGCGACCTGCGTACCCGGCAGGTGAAGCAACGCCCTTTCCATATTGTCAAGATTGGGTTGATACGTCCGCGTGAAGAGCTGTTCGAGCGTATTGCCCGCCGCACCGATCAGATGATAGCCGACGGTTTGCTCGACGAAGCCCGTAGGGTCTATCCCCTTCGCCACCTCAATTCGCTCAACACCGTAGGGTATAAGGAGCTGTTTGCCTATTTCGACGGGACGATGACCCTCGACCAGGCCATCGAGAAGATTAAACGCAATACTCGGGTCTACTCCAAAAAACAGGTCACCTGGTACAAGAAGGACCCCGACATGCACTGGTTCTCGCCCGACGACAAGGAGGCGATTATTGAGTATATCGACGGGGGAAGTAAATCGAATTTGTCTTTTTCTTTGGATTCCGCATCGGGTGCGGAATGACCGGAGTCTCCTCTTGGGGTACAGAATGACCGGGAGTCACCCCGCGCAGCGACACGGGGTCCAGATGAGAATCTCGTGGAGATAAGTTTTTCAGATAGTTTCCTTGGTATTTCTGGGATTCCGCACCAAGGTGCTGCATGACCGAACCCACGGCGTCGGTTGCGGTGTGGATCAGTCGCTTACCTTCTCTATAAAATATTCCTTCACCCCTTGATTGTAGCGCGAGAAAATTTCGCGGGCCTTTTGCAAGAATCCTTTCAGGTGAGGGCGTTGCGGGTGGTTCTGTACCTCCTGTTCGGCCGGTACGACTACGAAGGGATCGTGTGGCGTAACCGGGCGGCGGGTATAGACTAGCGTGTATTGGGCCGATTGCAGAGCAACCCGGTTCATGGCGTCGCGGGTAACGGTCACTTTGACCAGAGCGCCGCCCACGGTGTCGCGCGTCTTCATGTTGGAGATGAAATTCCCCAGCGAATAGACGACCAGCGCTTGTGGATTCCCCTGACCGTCATGGCGCAGCTCCATGGGTTGAATCACATGCGGGTGAGCCCCGATGACCAGTTGCACCCCCTCGTCGACCAGCAGGTCGGCCAACTCCTTTTGCCGGTTGTTGGGGAGCAGTTGGTATTCGTCGCCCCAGTGCAGGCAAGCCACAATCAGTTCGGCACGCAGTTCTTTGGCCCGACGTATGTCGCGTCTGATGCGTTGCCGCTCGATGTAGTTGACGATGAGGGGAGGGGTGGGGACGAAACCGTTGGTGCCGTAGGTGTAGTTGAGAAAGGCGATGCGTATGCCCTTGACGTTGGTGACAAAGGGGTGGAAGCGATTGAGCGAAGTTGCCGAGTCGTAGGTGCCCATGTGGTCGACGCCGATGGAGTCGAGCAGATGCAGGGTGCGCCGTGCGCCACGCGACTGGCGGTCGAGGCAATGGTTGTTGGCGGTGAGAAAGAGGTCGAACCCGGCCTCTTGCAGGGCGACAGGAAATTCGTCGGGGGCCGAGAAGCAGGGGTAGCCCGTGTAGGGCGCTCCACCCGCGGGAGCCTCCAAGTTGACCACCGCATAGTCGGCTGCCGTCACCTCGGGAGCAATCCACTCGAAACAGTCGGTATAGTCATAGCTGTCGCCGGTACGGGCCGAGGCTATCTGGGCCTGGTGTTGCATGGCATCGCCCGCAAAAAGCAGGGAAACTTCGGTAGCGGGTACTACCGGAGTTTGCCCTAACAAAAGCGGTGCTAAAAAGGTGACGAGCCCTGTCATGGCAGGTCGGTGTTTATTTATAGATGGCTTTCTTGCCGGCCAGCAGGGTGTTGCGCATGAGCGAGACGATGGTCATGGGACCTACGCCGCCGGGTACCGGGGTGATGTAGGAGCAGAGCGGAGCTACCTCGCTGAACTTCACGTCGCCGGTGAGTTTGAAGCCCGATTTCTTCGAGGCGTCGGGCACACGGGTGGTACCTACGTCGATGATGACGGCACCCTCCTTGACCATGTCGGCCGTGACAAATTCGGGCGAGCCGAGGGCAGCGATGATGATGTCGGCCGTGCGGCAAATCTCCTTGATGTTGGGGGTAGCACTGTGGCATACGGTGACGGTGGCATTGCCCGGATAGGCCTTTTGCATCATGAGCGTGGCTACGGGTTTACCCACGATATTGCTGCGTCCCAGTACCACGCAGTGTTTCCCTTTGGTCTCGATGTTGTAGCGGGCCAGCAACTCCATGATACCGGCGGGTGTGGCCGATACGAAGCAGGGTAGACCTATCGACATGCGGCCTACGTTTACGGGGTGGAAGCCGTCGACATCTTTGCGGTAGTCGATGGCCTCGATTACCTTCTGTTCCGAGATGTGTTTGGGCAGAGGCAGTTGCACGATGAATCCGTCGATATCGGGGTCGTTGTTCAGTTCGTCGACCTTGCGCAGCAGTTCCTCTTCGGTCACGTCGCTCTCGTAGCGGACGAGTGTCGACTTGAATCCGCACTGTTCGCAGGCTTTCACTTTGTGAGCCACATAAGTTTCACTACCGCCGTCGTGTCCTACCAGAACGGCTGCCAGGTGAGGGCGTTTGCCTCCTGCATTGCAGATCTCGGCTACCTCCTGGGCAATTTCTTGTTTGATGCGGTCGGCCACCGCTTTTCCATCGATTAGTTGCATAAGCGTTATTGGGGTTATATGAAAAACTGCCGGGCACACTCTCTATTTGCCTCGGGGCAATCGGTGATTGGGGTGGAGAGTGTATCCGGCAGTTTCATGGTTGATAATAAGTGTCTCGTTTTATTTTCGTCTGAATCCCTTCATCATGGCGCCCTTGTTTTGGGTAACCATGCGCATCATCTTGCGCGTTTGGTCAAACTGCTTGACCAGTCGGTTGACCTCCTGTATCGAGGTGCCGCTACCGGCGGCGATGCGTTGGCGGCGGCTGCCGTTGAGCAACTCGGGGTTGCTGCGCTCCTTGGGAGTCATCGAGTAGATGATGGCTTCGATGCTCTTGAAGGCGTTGTCGTCGATGTCGAGGTCCTTGATGGCTTTGCCCACACCCGGGATCATCGAGGCCAGGTCTTTGAGGTTACCCATCTTCTTGATTTGCTGGATTTGACTGAGGAAGTCGTTGAAGTCGAACTGGTTCTTGGCAATCTTCTTTTGCAGCCGTTTGGCCTCCTCCTCGTCGTATTGCTCTTGGGCCCGCTCAACCAGCGAAACGATATCGCCCATGCCCAGAATACGGTCGGCCATACGGGCGGGGTGGAAGTAGTCGATGGCTTCGAGCTTCTCGCCGGTACCGATAAACTTGATGGGTTTGTCGACCACCGTGCGGATAGAGAGGGCGGCACCGCCGCGGGTATCACCGTCGAGCTTGGTCAGAACCACGCCGTTGAAATCGAGCCGGTCGTTAAACTCCTTGGCCGTGTTGACCGCGTCCTGACCGGTCATGGCGTCGACCACGAACAGAATTTCGGTGGGGTTGATTTTCTTCTTGATGGCCTCGATTTCGTTCATCATCTGCTCGTCGATGGCCAAGCGGCCGGCGGTATCGACAATGACCAGGTCGAGGTGGTTGTCCTTGGCATATTTCACGGCGTTGGCGGCGATGCTCACGGTGTCCTTGCTGTCGGGCTCGGTGTAAACGGGAACCTCGATTTGCTCGCCCAGCACCTTCAACTGCTCGATAGCGGCAGGACGGTACACGTCGCAGGCCACGAGCAAGGGGCGTTTGGCCTTCTTCGATTTCAACATCTTGGCCAACTTGGCCGAGAAGGTTGTCTTACCCGAACCTTGCAGACCCGACATGAGGATAATCGATGGGTTTTGCGACAGGTTGAGGTCGGCCGTTTCGCCACCCATCAGGGCAGCCAGTTCGTCGTGCACGATTTTGACCATCAACTGTCCCGGCTTCACGGCGGTGAGCACGTTTTGTCCCAGCGCCTTGGCCTTTACGGTATCGGTAAATTGCTTGGCTACTTTGTAGTTGACGTCGGCATCGAGCAGGGCACGGCGCACATCTTTGAGCGTCTCGGCCACGTTGATTTCGGTGATTTTGCCTTCACCTTTCAATATTTTAAAAGACCGTTCAAGTCTTTCACTAAGGTTTTCAAACATAATTTTTAGAACAAAATTTTTTTACTCTGATGGATAAATCGGCACAAAATTACTCAAAATCGGCGGAATATGCGAATAAAAACCGAAGAATCACATCGATCGGGCAGATAATGTTTGAGAAGTGCCTGTCTGTGCTGTTTCATGAAGGTGGTGGCAGAGATAGGCTGCGCCTCTTGGGAGGAGACAAGTTCTATTTTTTATGAGCCTTAGGGCGAAAATCTCCTTAATAAAATATAAAAAAATAAGGGGGAGGATAGTTGAAAGGGTTTTATATATAAGTTTATATGTACATATACACATCTGCGAACCGTTAATTGCAAATTGAGAAAGAGCCGTTATGTCTATATTTTACGAGGAAGTACACAAGACCTGCTATAACTATGAAGTTTCGGAGCTTTCGGTATTCAAGTATTTCAATTTAAGAAAGAATTCGCCGCCGGTATTTTCGGAGGTGGACCGCTCGATGCTGTGCATGGTGTGCGAGGGGACTATCGAGGTCCAGTTTGGGCGGCATGGCACCGAGGTGGTAGAGGCTGGTAACTTCTTTCTGGTTCCACCGGGTGTCTATTTTTATGGGCGGCAGATTGGTCAGGCTCAGGTAATGTGTGGTTCGTTCTCGGGAAAGCCTAAGTTTTGCAATATTTATTCGATTGAAAATCTGTACCATGATGCAACTGCCTCCCACATCAACCCGGAGGATTCGTTTTATACGTTGCCCATTCGCGAACGGTTACAGCAGTTTTTGGAGCTGCTTGCAGCCTGCATAAATGATGGAATCATGTGCATTCATTTTCATCAACTCAAATTGCAGGAGCTTTTCCTGCTGTTGCGCATGTATTACACCAAGGCCGAACTGGCCTGCATGTTTGCACCGATATTCGGAGCCGACGACGATTTCCGTCAGTTTGTACTGAAACATTACAAAGAGTTTGTGGATATCAAGCAGTTCTCGGCGTTGGCCAATATGACCCCGTCGACATTCCAACGGCACTTTAAACAGACTTTTAAAAAGCCAGTCAACAAGTGGTTTATGGACTTGAAGAGCGAGCAGATTATCCGGGACATAAAGACGTCGACCAAATCGATCAATGAAATTTCCGACGAATATGGTTTCTCTTCGTTACAATATTTTTCTAATTTCTGTAAAAGACAGTTCGGTAAAAATCCTACGGAGTTGCGGGCCGAGTCTTTTTGATGAATACCGCCATTGTCCAAGTCGTTATATGGGATACAAATAATTGAACCGTATGTAGTTACTCTTCGAAAGGCCGAACGAGAGGGGAGCAATGCCTTTTGTGAAGAGTGTTATTTTGATATAAAATCACAATATTTTGCCATTTTTTTATAATAAATGTTGTGACAGTTTGCTATACCTTTGTGCCTTGAAAACAGAAAAGAGGAGTTTGATGAGTATAGGTAAAGGTAAAACGGCCTGGTCTGTTCTTATATTGTTTTGGGTTTGTTTGGTTGGAAATGCTCAGAAAGTGGCATTGAAAACCAATGCTCTTTATTGGTTGACAACCACCCCTAATGCCAGCGTAGAATTTGCTTTGAGTAACAAGATTACGCTCGAAGCGCTTGCCGCATATAATCCGTGGACATTCCGAGATGATAAAAAGATGAAGTTCTGGCTTGTGCAGCCCGAGTTTCGCTATTGGTTCTGCGAGAAGTTCGAGGGCCATTTCGTCGGGATTCATCTGCATGGAGCCCAATATTTCGGGGGCTTCAAGGAGCGTCGTTACGACGGTTACCTGGCCGGTGCCGGGGTGACCTATGGCTATGACTGGATTCTTGCTCCGCATTGGAATCTCGAGCTGGCCATCGGTGCCGGATATGCCCGCATGTGGTACGACGAGATGCCACGAATCCCGTGTAAAAAGTGTGTGCGCTCGCGCCATAAAGACTATCTGGGACCTACCAAGGCCGCCCTATCTATCTGTTATCTGTTTTAGTTTGTCGTGCTTATGAAAATCGTGTATAATCAAATAGTTGGATTGTTCTTACTGGCCGCAATGACCTTGGGATTTTCGGGGTGTGCCTCTCACCGGGGAGGACGGCACATCGCGGTCGAACCCGAAGAAAAGGTGCTTACACTCGATTCGGCCCGGCAGGCCGAATTGGCGGTAACTTTTCGTGTGCCCGACCACTATTTCTCGAAGCGCAGCCGACTCTTCATTTCACCGGCTCTGTACAGTGGTGACAGTTTGGTCGAGAGCTATCCGCAAGTGGTACTCGATGCACCTGTCTTTACGAAGAAGAGCCGGCGGGCTGCCGTACTCGAAAAGCGGATAGACCCGTTGGCACTGTCTTCGCAAAAGGTCGACAACCGGGACGAGCAGGTGATTCCCTACCGACAGTTGGTGACCCTGCCCGAGGGGCTCGATGGTGGTGAAATTATTGCCCGTGTGTCGACCGACGGTTGTGGCGTTTGTGCCGGTATCGATACGCTCCATTTGGCCGGACTCACCGATCCCGTGAGCCTGATCGACGTGAAAGAGTCGTTGAAACTCGACTGGATAGAGCCTGAGTTTAAGATAAAGCCCAAGATTCGTAGCGGACAGGGTGTGGCACGGTTGCAGTTCATCATCAACCGTTACGACATACGTCCCGAGCTGGGACGTAATAGGGCCGAACTTGATTCGATGTTGGCCAAACTGGAACCTATCCTGGCCGATTCGCTGGCTACGCTCGAAGCTGTGAAAATCACGGGTGTCGCCTCGGCCGACGGTTCTTTAAGTTTCAATACTCCTTTGGCTCGCAACCGGGCCCATTCGGCCATGAAGTGGCTCATCACGCAACTCCGTATACCCGCTTCGGTACAGAAACACTTCTCCATCAGTTCGCGTCCCGAGGGGTGGGGACCTGTGTGGGAGGCGATGCGTGCAGCCGGCGACCCCGATACGACGGCAGTAGCCGAGATTCTCGACAAATATGCCGATAGCAATGACGATGTGCAGGAGTATTTCATTCGCCGCTTACCTTGTTGGGGGCGGATTCGGGATAACTATTTGCAGAAAGACCGTAATGTGGAGTATCTCTATTCCTATCAGATAAAGAGTTTTACCACCGATGAGGAGCTGCTCGACATGTATGACAAGCGTCCCGATGCGTTCAGCGAGTCGGAATTGCTGAGAGTCTCTTCGTTAAAGACGACGCCAGACGAGAAGCAGGCGGTTTATCGCACGATACTCCACTATTTCCCGCAGTCGCAGGTAGCCGCCAACAACCTGGCCGTGCTGTTGCTGCGTGAGGGACGGGACGACGAGGCTCGCGAGGTGTTCGAAGGGGTAGGCGAGTATAACCCCGAAACGATGCAGACGCAGGCTGCCCTCTATGTATACCATAACGAATATGAGAAGGCCGTCGAGTTGTTGTCGACTCGTGTCGAAGATCCTGAGGCCCGTTATAACTTGGGCTTGATCAAGGCGCAGCAACACCGTTTCGAAGAGGCGTATGAGTTGCTTGCCCCGTTTGCCGATATCAACAGCGTGGTGGTGGCCCTGTGTGTCAACCGCAACGACGAGGCCGATCGCATGATGCAGGGGATTGCTACCGACTCTCCTTTGTGTGAATACGTTCGGGCTTTGATTGCGGCCCGTCTGGGGCGCGGAAGCGAGGTATTGCATCATATAGCCGGGGCTTCCGGAGATGTCACGTTGCGTGAGCGAGCCAAAACCGAATATGATTTCAAACCCTATCGTGATCGGTTGGAGTTTCGCGAGGTAATCTATAAATAAAGAAAGAGGGAAGATGCGATTTATCATGCGACATACGTTACTGTTGATTGTTTGGGCCGTTGCTCTCACTTCGTGCGTACGTGAGGCGATACCTCCCTGTCCTCCGTTGGAGATTTGGTTGGACATAGAGGACCGCAACTACGACAACATCGACGAGGTAGAGGCCGTAGGGTTGGACACGAGGCGTGGCGATAACGACCCCTTCCGCTCGTTTGTGGGTACTCTCTATTATGTAATAGAGGAGTGCGAGAGTCACAAGGTGGTCGTTGAACAGTCTGTGATACCGGTGACCGACGATGCTTTGCAGGTCGCTTGTGCGGGTATTCCCGAAGAGTTGCCGTTCGGGCGGTACATCGTGACCGTGTGGGGTAACCTTCCCGACGAGTCGACCCTCGAACAGGTCGGCGGTCTGCGGGCTTCGACCCTTCACCCCGAGCAGGTAGAGGGGGTAGATCTCTATTTGGCTTGCGATACCCTCGATTATGACTACGACCACGGTACTCACCATGTGGGGTTGAATCGGGTCAAGGGCAAATTGCTGATCGAGGTGCTCAATCTCCCGGCCGAGGTGAAATGGAGCGACAAGACCGTCGGGAATGTAGCCGGACGTATTGACGGCCGATGGATATACAGCGGGGCTACTGCCGTCAAGACACAGTATGCCTGGAATGGCGAATCTCGCATCATGACCGACACCTATGTGGCCCCGTCGGCCGATGCTACCCGTTCGACCCTCGATGTCAATTTCTATGACCAGGCTTCCCGCACCACGCCGGTATGTACCCCCGATGAGGTGAAAGTACCGCTTGCCCGCAATCACATCACGGTGGTGCGTTATGACTATGAAACCGAAACAGGAGCGTTCGAGACTTTTGTTCTGGTCGATTCGCGTTGGGAGAGTATCCACGATTTGGAGGTAGATTGATGAACTAACAACATATATAATTCTAACTTAAATTTTTTGTTAACAATGAAAAGAAGTTTGATTTTTGATTTTGCGCTGCTTTCGATGTTGGCCTTGACAGCATGCAGCCAGAATGACGATGCCCCTGTCTTGAACGAAGACAGTCAGGTATTTACGTTGACCGTTTCCAATGACGATGCGGTAACTCGTGCCGGTCGTCCGTTGTATAGCCAGGTCAGCGCCCAGAATATCGATTCGGTAAAACTGGTTATCTACAATACCTCGGACAACTCCATCGCCTATGCGACGACCATCGATACGTGGATGTCTAATTCCAACGTGATTGCTACCAGTGACGGCAATGGCCGCCAGACAACTATCGTGCTCAAAGGCGATGACAAACTGGCTGCCGGTACCTACAAGGCCTATGCTGTCGGTTATTCTGTAAATAGCGATTATGCCGAATTGTATAAAAATCTTTCGGTCCTGACGAAAGGAAAGACTTTTAATGCAATTACGGTTCAAACGGCTGGCGATGCCGAGGAGATTTTTGCCGGTACGACCGAGGGTAATGCCCAATTCACGGTAGGTGCCGACGGCGCTCTGTCGCAACGCATCGTGTTGAAACGTCAGGTAGCCGGTACCTATGGCTATTTCACCAATATCCCGGCTAAGGGTGCCAAGGACGAGGTTGCTACGACGTTGCGCCTCGTAGCCTCCAACAAGCTTAAAGAGGTGATTCTCGACGGTTTCGATCTGACCAATGCCGTGAATGGCAAGACATCGTTTGGCAACGCCTCGGCTCAATATGCCGATGGTATGCACACGGGGTATGAAATTTACAGCATCACGCTTACCGACTGGTTTACCGCCGGCGACTCGAATGGCGACGGTGTACTCAACGAAGAGGATACGTGGCAGAAAGATGCCGCTATTACCGACCCGGGAGTCTCTTTCAAGAGAGGTTCGGTATTCGGTGGTAAATTCCTCGTGCCCTTTGCCGCTGTCGATGGAACCAACACCCTGCAACTGCAACTGCTCGACGGCAGCAACAATATCCTGAAATACTGGAATATCAACCTGCGAGCCAAACAAGAGACGGTCAATACCGTATCGGGTGCCGATGACAATTCGGTAGAAGAGACGACCTCGGTATATAGCATTCTTCGCAACAGCCTGTACACCATCGGTCTGCGTAAGGCCGGTAACGATGGCGGTGAAGAGCCCGACGATAATCCCGATACTGATGATCCTACCGACTTGAACAAGGGTCAGGAACTCATCATCGAGGTAAACGGCGCATGGGATAATATCCCCGACATGAGCCTCGATTAATGAGTGGCTTGAATAACGGGGTGGAAATATTTATTTCCTGAATATTCCGTAAATCCTCTTTCCGAATCGCCATGGCGATTCGCCGATTAGGCGGCAAGGGGTTGAATCTTCCCCTTGTCGTCACAATAAAACCAGAAGCGATATGAAACTTGCACGTACTCTCCTATGGGTTTGGGTCGCCAGTCTGTTGACCGGGTGTAGCGGCCGCGACGTCGAACTTGTATCGGGGCATGACGGAATGATTACCATAGCCTTGCAGTCGTCGGGGCTGCCCGTTTCGCGGGTTTCGTTGAGCGGGAGCGACCCCATGCAACATGTAACCTACGTTCAGTTGTATGTCTTTAATGGAATCGATCCCCTCACGGCCCGATGCGTGGCGAGCGAGAATGTCATGTGGCACGAGCAGACGGGACAACTTGCTGCGCAGTATTATAAATTGCAGACCCCTTTGGCCGGTGGTGAGTACACTTTCGTGGCTGTGGGGCTCGATAATCCTCTCAACGGTGACGGTCTACCCGACCTCTCGTCGAAAGGTTCCGCCACGGCCTATGGATTGCCGGGTGCCATCGAGGCGGGCGACGGACTCTCGACCGGCACGTTGCTGGCCGATGCCCGGGCTTCGCTGGTCGACGGCGGTAGTGTGGCCGATGTGGCCGAGTCTGAGTTGATGGCCGGTTTTGCCACCTCGGCCTGGAACGGCACCGACGACATTACCGTACAGCTGGAACTGCAACGTCGTGTAGCCGGTGTGTTGTGCTACGTGACCCAGGTACCCGAGTCGGTCGAGACAATCGAGTTGATAAGTGCCACACCTCAGTATGCCGATGTACCGCTGTGCAAGCAGCCCGAAGGGAGCGATTTCGGTACTCGGCAACTGGGTGAGGAGAGTCGTGTGTTGCTGTCGACACCGGTCACGGCCGAGGCTTTGGCGGCCGAACAGGTACAACTGGCCGACGGGACCACGATTGCAAAACAGCGGGGCAGTATCTATGTCGCTGCCTATCTGTTGCCTGTCCCCCAACAAACGAATATGCTCACCGTGCGGCTCACCTTTACCGAGGCTTCGGGAAAAGCCCCTGTCGAAAAACGGGTGCGGCTGGCTACGGACAATGCGGGGGGATATACCTATGATTTCCCCATACAGGCCAACTGGATTTATTCGATTGGCCGCAAGTCGACCGAGGTTGATGAACCGGCTGACCTTGGGGGCGACAATTCTGATATCGTGGCCGACGGTAACTGGCAGGTCGATATTGATATACCTATGTGATGAAGCGTGTGATGAATATGAGCAAAAGGAAATACATAACCCGATCTCTCGGCAGGATTGCCGGACTGGCTCTCGTGATGCTGTGGAGCAGTTGCACGGGCGATGAACCGTCGCTCGACATGCGTCCGACATCGACCGGCAGCCGGGGACAGATTGTCGTGTGCGGCGGTAAGGGCGACGTAGTGGCTCAGACGCGATATGTGGGTCCCGACGACGGAACTTCGGGCCCGCAAATCGACGGTACCTGCTATGCCGACCAACTTGAAATCTATCCGTTTTTTATCTCCGAGGGATTTACAACCGGTTGGCCTGGTGATGATCGGTATCTTTACGGGCCAGCGGGAGCTTCGAGTATCACTGTACCTTCGCCCGTTCCTCTGGAAATCATGGGGCGGAATGGTGTAGCCGAGGCTCAGGCCGATATCGTCAAGTCGAGCAGTTATATCTATGTCTATACTACGGCCCTGGCCTATACCCGGGCCGACCGCACGAGTTTTACCACGGCGATAGGCAATCGCACCAGTTCGACGCTCACGATCAATGGATCGGGTTCTTCCTATACGACCCCCGAACTCTACTATGGAGTCTTGCATTTGCGTAACGAAGACGGTAGCTGGAACTCCAATGCCGACGATGGCGACGAGATGTACTGGCACAGTCTGTTGAATAACGAAACGTCGGCTTCGCTTGAAGGTCGTATTTTCAGGGTGGTGAGTCAGGTGAATCTTACCGTTACCGATATTCCGGTCGATGAGGTGTCGCGCATCGAACTCTTTGCCGATAACTATCCGTTGCAGATAACGCTCAACGGTACACACGGCCGTTTCTATCCGGTGTCGGCCGTGACCGAACAGGCCTATACCACGGCAGCCGACAGTGTGCGGCTCGACGGGATTGACATCACGGCTACCGACAGTCGCGCTACCCTTTCGGCATATCTTTTACCGAGCGAGGTGGGTATGCACTTGTGGGTAGAGGTATTTTACAAAAGCGGGGAAACAAGGCGATTCGACCTGCGCCCGCAGAGCAGCCATTACCTTACCGGTGCCGATGCTGCGGTGTATCATGTAGGCGACAATTTGAAAAGTGGTTCCGACCTCTATGTCTATAACGGCAACGGAGGGGAATACTGTTTCTATTCGTATGCCAATGTGCGGATAAACATGAGCGGACGCTACGACAATATCGCCGTCGATACGGGCGAATCGAACATTGAAATAGAGGTGAATCCCAATTTTGAGGATTTGCACGAGTTTGAAATCAAATGAAAAAGGTTTTGACAAGATGAGCAAGATAGAAAGACTTATCGGGGGACGATGGTCACTGGCTATACTGACGGGTTGCCTGTTGCTGAGCACCGGGTGTGCCGGTGACGACGAGGTGCCGCAGCCGGTTCCTGCCGGAGGCGATATGGCCGAGGTGCCGATAACCATCTCTTTCGGGACCGGCTGGCAGCGTGACGATGTCACTCGGGTAGCACCTCCGGGCAGCGGGACCACCGTCGATGTCGACGGGTGGGACGAGACCGATGCCGACAAGGTGCGTATCATTACCTTCCGCCGGAAGGATTTGGATAACACGCTGCAAGGGGTCGAGAACACGGCTCCTTTCACCTACGACCCCTCCAACGACAATACGGTCGACTGTGTGAAGGGCAATCGGGGCGAGAACTTTACGGCCCGGGGTACTCTGCGTAAGACCTACGGTTATGAGTATCGTGTGGTGGCTATTGCGTATGACAGCCGACGGGCAAACGGGGTGCGCAGCAACGGCCTCTTCCCCGATGGCGAAGCGGCGCTTTTTGACCTCAATTTGACCGATACGACAACTTTTAACAGCTTTGCGGCAACAGTTAAGACCGGTGATGTGTGGAGCGATCTGCTTGACGACAACAACCATTGTCTCAATCGCAAGATGGCTTTTGTCCCTGAGTTCTTCTATGGATATTGCACGACCGTTGAAGGCAGTGAGATTATCAAATTTGCCGAGACCGACAGCAACGGTCAGTATGACAAGAGCAAACCGCTCATCGGTATCTTGTATCGGGGAGTCGCCAAAGTGCAGGTGAATCTCACCCTGTCGGAATACGCCGAGAGCATATATCATTGGACACTCAGCGGCGGAGCTTTGTTGGCGACGAATGTCAATACCGTGACCGGACTTTCGTCGTATGACGATTTTCTTACGCCTTCGGTGCCGGTACCCGACTATGTCGATGACAGTCCCTTAATCGGCTACACCGGTTCCTATACCGTAATAGATTATCAGCAGGCCGTCGAATCGGCAGGAGCACAAATATTGTCGTTCACAGCCTTTGTGCTACCGGCCAAGATGAAACTTGGCGTGCGGTTCGAGGCCATGCGAGAAGGGCTCGGCACACACTATTCGGCCTTTAACGGCGAGATTCATGTCGACGACATGACCTATCACGACGGAGCAGGGGCGACAGGCATCGTTTCGCCCGATGTCGACGGTAACCTTTTCTATTTCCGCCGGAATCACAAATATGTATTGAGTGGCAGTTCAGCCAGCATATTGTCTCATCAACTGGATTAAATAACGACACGCTATGACGATGAAGAAATTTCTGATATATATGGTTGCTTGGGTGGCCGCCCTGTTGCCGTTGTCGGCACAGGATACAGGCGGTGTGCTCGATCCCGACCGCCCTGTGTGGCAGGAGAGCGACCCCGATGGAGCCTGGTATCTGGCCAATCGTCGGGCTCTTGTGGGGCGAGGGTGTAGTGTCAACAAGTTGGTCAACGTCGTGGGGGTTGGTTCATGGGTCGATCAGCTCGAAAACCTCACCGACGAAGATCTGAACAATTATGCCTCGTTCCCCAAAGTGGTGGGGGTGGGCGTGACAACCAATCCGGTGACCAGCGTGCGCGATATCAACAACTACTATCGCGATATGCCGGCCGGTTTCTGTGTCGTGGCTTCGTCGGGCAGCAGTGTGCTTTCGCTCGATGTGATCAAGGCCATGTCAATCTGGTTTTACCGAGATGGCGAGGTGGTCGATACCCAGCCGGTGGAGGAGGGTCTCTCGGCCAGTGGCCTGGGTTTGTCGCTCATTTCCATTCCCGGCAGCGACGATGCCAATATCTATCTGACGGCTCGTACGACCGAGACCTTCGACGAGGTGTGCCTGGTCGATGCCGGAGGGGTGAACCTGACTGTGGGAAGTTCGATTTATATTAAATATGCCTTTGTGGGCAGTATCAACGAGACTCTGCTCACGACCAACGGAGTGGTTGCAATGGGTGAGGGGTATTATCTCTCGTCGGCCGAGGGGTGGAACCCGGTGCTGCTGGGTATTCCGTTTCCACTTGACCAGAACAATATCGACCACCTCATCGACGATGACCTCACGGGCAACTCGGCGGTGCTGACCCCTATTGTCGCAGCCGGTTACCAAGGCGGTGTGAAACTGTGTGTCGCCAATCGCAATAACGAAGAAGAGGTTTTCAAGGCCGGGTCGGAAGTGGGATTCTGCTGGCAGAACGGTGCAGTCCTCAATCTCGAAGTAGGGGCTTGGATACGCATCTTGCTCTTTGACCGCCAGGGGAATGTGGTACAGGAGGAGACCGTTTCGGGCGATGTCGTAGGTCTGGGTGTCGCTTCGGGGGGCAACGGTACATCGTCGATTATCTCTGACGTCGATTTTTCGGGCGCCGAGATACGTTTCCACACGGTACTGGCCGTGAGTGTGGGGGCGATGGGGGTCTATTACGGTTTCGTACACGAAGCTCCCGAGACAACGCACCATTGCGATATCAACCCTACATTCGATACCAATCTGTGCGAAGAGCAGACCTCGATACAGTTGGAGTCGAATCCCGGGTTGTCGGTCTCGTGGAGTGTCGAGAGTGCTCCTGCCGGATCGCAAGTGACGGTAACCGACGGCGGCTATGTGACCGATATGGATCTCGACGGCGATTATGTGTTCCGTGCCACCTCGCTGTGTGGCAAAGGGTGTTACGAGTTGGTGACCATCAACAAGGGCGAGAATATCGGGTCGGAAGTCGATAACATCTGCGGTGAGCCGTTGGTCAATATGGACGCGTCGGTAGACAGTCGATATGCCCTCACCGACGACCTGCACGGCAGCAGCGGATCACTGATCTCGATAACCGATCTGCAAGGTGAAGAGAATATCCTCGACGGTGACTACGACCGTTATGCCACCTATGTGCCGGGTGCCTCGATTGCCGATAACCTAATGATTGTGGGCGTGCGGACGACCGACGGTTCGCTCATCTACGATGCCGCTACCGAGCAGTATCCGGCCAAGTTGGGATTCATGATGGAGCTGGAATCGGAAGGCCTCGATGTGAGTGCCTTGCAGTTCTTTCTGATACGGGGATATCACAACGGGGTAGAGGTGTTTGAAAAGGTCATTACCGAGACCGACATCGTGTCGGTGGGTTTGGCAGGCAGCAACCGCCAGCAGAAGATGCGCTTCTGTGTCGAGGTGAGTCCTACCGATGTCGACAGCGAGGGCAACCCCGTTCAGGTCGACGAAATCATGTTGTGGAAAGCGGGTGTGCTCAATATCACCCTCTCTCGACTTAATATCTACTATCCTTTCAAGGAGGTGTTGAATCCGGCCGATGGCGAATGCGGTGGCCCGTTTGGCTGTGGTATTTCGATGATTTCGGCCGAAGGAGGCAACTCGGGAGCGACCATATCGGCAGGCGATCAGGGCAGTGCCGTACAGGTGGCCGGAGTGAACGATAACCTCAGCTACTTCATCGACAACGACCTCGAAACAGCCATGATGGTGGCCAACACGGTGACGGTGGGTGGCGGTACGGTCTTCTCGATAAAGCCGGGCTATACACTCGATTTCCGTCATCAGTTGTGTATCGTGGTCGACAACAACACCTATCTGGCGGGTATCGATGCGGGTAAGTGGCTCACCGTGCGCACTTACTACCAGGATACCCCTACGGGTGACGAGTTTACCAACTGGAACGTGTTGGGGGTGAACGTCATCGGTTATGGCGACAAGAGTATCTTGATTTTGCAGCCCAAAGCCCGTTATGACGAGGTGCAAATCGAGGTGGCCGGTGTCGCCGGTGTATTGAGTTTCCAGAAATTCTACGGCATGTTCCTGCGTAGCGACATTGATGGCGACGGTACCCCCGACTGCGAGGACCCGTCGAGTTGCTTTACCCAAATAGGAGACCTCACCGTGTCGCAGATCTGTCAGGGCGACGAGATGGTTATCTCGGGTAAGGGACTGGCCGGTACCGACTATTTCATCTCGCTGCCCGAGCAGGGCATCTACGAAGCTGTGCCGGTTGATCTGGAAGGCTATTTCTCCGTCGCCTATAAACTCGATGTCGTGGGTCGTTACAACATCATCTTCTATGACGGTAGTCACAACATCGTCGATACGGCTCCCTATACCGTGCACCCTACTTACACCGAGTGGAAAACCAATCCGGTGAATACCGATTGGAACGAGTGGTCCAACTGGACAGCCGGGTCGCCCTATTGCTGTACCGATGTGGTAATTAACGGCGGCGCCTCGAAATATCCCTTGCTGCCCGCTTCGGTCGATGCGGCCGACGAGTATTGTTGCAACCGCATACATTTCAAGCCTCGTGCGGCGGTAGATTGTCCGACGAGTCTCAATTACCACAAGGCATGGGTCGAGATGGAGCTGGCTCCCAACCGCTACTATTTGCTGTCGGCGCCTTTGAAGAGCCTGTACACCGGTGACATGTTTATCCCGGCAACGGGCATGCCCGACTATTTTACCGATCTGACCTCCGACAATATGCCGCAAAACCGCTTTAATCCCCGCATATACCAGCGGTTGTGGGCCGCTACGGCTCCGGCCAAACTCTTCAACGGAACCGATGTGTCGGTAGGGATTGATCCAGGGGCGAATCTTGGTGATGCCGTGGTTAATCAGGCCGAGTGGTCGAAGAATTTCAATTCGCTGAAATATGCCTATCCGTTGGGCTCGGGCTTTTCGTTGTGGGTCGATAACGGCACGTTTCCCGATACGCAACGTTTCACCTTCCGTTTCCCCAAGGAGCATACCTCATACAACTATTACAGCGATTACGATGGCACGATGACGTCGCTCGTCGAGACTCTCGACAGGACCAGCTCCGGTCGGTTTGCCTACGAGCAGGAGAATGAGGAGAGCAAGCCGCTTACTTTTGAATATCGAGGCGAGACTCGCAGCGTGTATGTCAATGTGTTGCCCCTTACCGTGACGGTAACGGCTCAGACCGGTACGGCTACCAACCTGTTTCTGGTGGGCAACCCGTTTATGAGCCGCATCGACATTGCCGCTTTTATGGCGGGTAACGAAGGGGTAAGAGCCGTGAAAGTCTATGACGGGAACACGACACTCACGGTCAACAGTGATTTGCAGACCAATGCCTCGGAGCTTACGGTGATAGAGCCCATGCAGTCGTTTTTTGTCGAGTTTGATACCGAGTCGGTCGCTCGCGACATTACCTTTACCGAGCGTATGCTCACCGGCGGAAGCCCTTCATTTAACAGCGAGGCTGGAGCCTTGCGCCTGGTGGCCGATAACGGGTGCGGCGAGGCTGCCGTCTTGTTTACCGAGCGGGGTAGCGGACATGCGGTCGAGGCGCTTGTCGACGGTGAGGTGAAACCTTCGTTGGCCGTGTATGCCGTTCTGGGAGGCGCAGTTTATGATATCGTACCTGCCGAGACTGCCGAAATACCTTTGGCCATCTGCTCGGAATTGAACGATTCCCTCACGTTGCGCTTTGAAAGCCGCAATGGGTTTGATGCTTCGGCCTATCTTTTACGCGACAACAGTACCGGGGTGACTTATGCGCTCGACCAGCCGGTCGAGATTACTTCGGGACAGTCGAGTGTGGGCCGCTATTCGCTGGTCGATAAGAAGCGTGCGGTCGAGGAGCGGGACGATAGCAGCGTCTTTATTACCGTCGAGGGCGCTCAGGCTACCGTACAGGCAACGGGTGGCGACATCGTGCGGGTAGCTGTTTACGGGCTTGACGGACGTATGGACCGCGTAGAGAACTTGCTGTCGGCGAGTGAAGTCCGGGTCGAGTTGTCACGTGAGTGTCAAATCGTGTCGGTGATGCTGGTCGACGGTACTGTGCATAATTTCAAGGTAGTGGCTTATAACCTTTGACTATCGGCAGGCATTTGTTTGATAGAGACGATATGAGAAGGGCCGACTCT
>JFBN01011696.1_pt1 | contig 22653 bp, 19 predicted proteins | sample 768741 | NCBI WGS metagenome assembly JFBN01 (sample SAMN01983846, study PRJNA193217) | chicken gut metagenome | biome: terrestrial biome; isolation source: ceca of Broiler chicken | host: Gallus gallus | place: United Kingdom: England | collected 2010-09-07
GGCGGCTGCCGAAGCCGAAGCACAGGCGCCGGACACACAGCCGGACGAAGCCGCGCCGGATGCGCGCTTGCAGGAGCTTGAAGCGCAGCTTTTGCAGGCGAACGACAAGTTCCTGCGCACGCTTGCCGAATACGACAACTACCGCAAGCGCTCCGTGCGCGAAAAGGAGCAGGCGTACGCCGACAGCAAGGCGGCGGTGCTCACGGAATTTTTGCCGGTGCTCGACAATTTTGAGCGCGCACAGGCCGGAGCGGACGCTTCTTACGAGGACTACCGCAAGGGCGTGGAGATGATCTTCAGCCAGCTTGCCGCCTGCTTCGAAAAGCTTGGCGCGGAGAGCTTCGGCGAGGTCGGCGATGTGTTCGACCCGAACATCCACAATGCGGTCATGCACGACGAGGACGAGTCTGCCGGGGAAAATACGATTGTGCAGGTCTTTTCCAAGGGCTATAAGTTAGGCGATAAGATCCTGCGGCCCGCGGTCGTCAAGGTCGTCAATTAAAACGGCTATCCATAGTTTATTTCACATAGATTTATTTCAATTTGGAGGCATTTACAATGGCAAAGGTTATCGGTATTGACTTAGGCACAACAAACTCCTGTGTCGCGGTGATCGAGGGCGGCGAGCCTGTCGTCATCGCCAACGCAGAGGGCGCACGCACCACCCCGTCGGTGGTCGCGTTTTCCAAAACGGGCGAACGCATGGTCGGTCAGGTCGCAAAACGGCAGGCGATCACCAACCCCGACCGCACCGTCTCGTCCATCAAGCGGCACATGGGCTCGGATTACCGTGTGACGATCGACGACAAGAAATACACCCCGCAGGAGATCTCTGCGATGATCCTGCAAAAGCTGAAGGCCGACGCGGAAAGCTATCTCGGCGGCACAGTGCATGAGGCGGTCATCACCGTCCCTGCATACTTCACCGACGCGCAGCGTCAGGCGACCAAGGATGCGGGCAAGATCGCGGGCTTGGACGTCAAGCGTATCATCAACGAGCCGACGGCGGCGGCGCTCGCCTACGGCATCGATAAGGAAGATGACCAAAAGGTCATGGTGTATGACCTCGGCGGCGGTACGTTCGACGTGTCCATCATCGAAATGGGCGACGGTGTGCAGGAGGTGCTTGCTACCGCCGGTAACAACCGCCTCGGCGGCGACGACTTCGACCAGCGCATCATCGACTGGCTGGCGGATGAATTCAAAAAGGAGCAGGGCATCGACCTGCGGCAGGACAAAATGGCAATGCAGCGCCTGAAGGAAGCGGCGGAAAAGGCGAAGATCGAGCTTTCGAGCGTCACGACCTCCAACATCAGTCTGCCCTTCATCACGGCGGACGCCACGGGTCCGAAGCACTTGGAGACCACGCTCACACGTGCGAAATTCAATGAAATGACCGCAGATCTTGTGGAAGCGACCATGGGGCCCGTCCGTCAGGCTTTGCAGGACTCCGGGCTTAAGACCTCCGAGATCAATAAGGTCCTGATGGTGGGCGGTTCTTCGCGTATCCCCGCCGTGCAGGAGGCGATCAAGACGTTCACGGGGCTTGAACCCTTCAAGGGCATCAACCCGGATGAATGTGTCGCGGTCGGCGCGGCGATCCAGGGCGGCGTGCTCGGCGGCGATGTCGAAGGCATCCTGCTTCTGGACGTCACCCCGCTGTCGCTCGGTATCGAGACGATGGGCGGCGTTTCGACCAAGATCATCGAGCGCAATACGACCATCCCCGTGAAAAAGAGCCAGATCTTCTCGACCGCCGCAGATAACCAGACTTCCGTAGAAGTCCATGTTTTGCAGGGCGAACGTGAATTTGCGCGCGACAACAAGACGCTCGGCGTGTTCCATCTCGACGGCATCATGCCCGCGCCGCGCGGCGTGCCGCAGATCGAGGTCACCTTCGACATCGATACCAACGGCATCGTCCATGTCTCCGCCAAAGACCTCGGCACGCAGAAGGAACAGTCCATTTCCATCACCGCGTCGTCGAATATGTCCAAGGAGGACGTTGAAAAGGCAGTCAAGGAAGCCGAGCAGTTCGCTGCGGAGGACAAGAAGCGCAAGGAAGGCATCGACACCCGCAACGAAGCGGATCAGATGGTCTACCAGTGCGAAAAGATTTTGAAAGAAAACGGCGATAAGATCGCCGAGGCCGACAAGACCGAGATCCAAAGCAAGGTGGATGCGCTCAAAGAGGCGCTCAAGGGCGAGGACATCGACGCCATCAAGGCGAAGAAAGACGAGCTGACCGAGAAATTCAACAAGGTCGCCGAAGAGATGTACCGCGCGGCCGCTGCGCAGGCACAGAACGCGCAGGGCGCACAGGGCGGCCCGACCGACGCGGGCGCACAGAACGCCGGCAAGGGCGACGACGGCTACTACGAAGCGGATTACACCGACGTGGAAGACGGCAACAAATAACAACGGTAAGGAGAGTACGGCAGAGCTCCGAAAAGGGGCTCTGCCGCCATCCGATTTCATATGGGCGGGCAGCCGCCGCCCGTCCGGGAGAGAACGTACATGGCAGAAAAACGCGATTATTACGAGGTGCTCGGCGTAGACCGCAACGCCTCGGAGGATGAGATCAAAAAAGCATACCGCAAGCTTGCGAAACAATACCACCCCGATCTGCACCCCGATGACAAGGATGCGGAAGCGAAGTTCAAGGAAGCAAACGAGGCGTACGAAGTACTGTCCGACGCCGAGAAAAAGGCGAAATACGACCGCTTCGGTCACGCGGGGGTGGATCCGACCTATAACGCAGGCCAGGGCGGCGGTTACGGCGGGGGCTTCGGCGGCGGCTTTGACTTTGACCTCGGCGACATCTTCAGCAACATATTCGGCGGGGGCTTCGGCGGCGGTTTCGGCGGCGGGGCGAACCCCAACGCGCCGCAGCGCGGCTCGGATACGCAGGCGAGCGTGACCATTTCGTTTGAAGAGGCGGCCAAGGGCTGCGAGCGCGAGGTCACGACGAACCGTATCGAGGTCTGTGACGAATGTCACGGCTCGGGCGCCGCACCCGGTTCTTCGCCGAAAACCTGTCCCGAATGCCACGGGCGCGGGCAGGTCACGACCCAGCAGCGCACGGCATTCGGCGTGATCCAGACGCAGAAAGCGTGCTCGCGCTGCGGCGGCAAGGGCACGATCATCGACAATCCCTGCCGCAAATGCCGCGGCGCAGGGCGCGTGCGCAAGCCCGTCACCATCACGGTCAAAATCCCCGCCGGTATCGATGACCGTCAGGTCATCAATGCGCGCGGGCAGGGCAATAAGGGGCTGAACGGCGGCCCTGCGGGCGATCTGCGCGTTGCGGTCAATGTACGCCCGCACCCGATCTTTGAGCGCGAGGGCTATAACGTTTGGGTCGAAATGCACATCAGCTACGCCGCTGCGGCGCTCGGCTGCACCGTGCAGGTGCCCACGCTCGACGGTAAGGTGCAGTATACCGTCCCCGCAGGCACGCAGGCGGGCGATGTGTTCAAATTGAAGGGCAAGGGGATCCAAAGTCTTAACAACCGCGGGCGCGGCGACGAGCTCGTGCGCATTGTGGTGGACGTCCCGCGCGAGCTCAACGAGGAACAGAAAGACCTGCTGCGAAAGTTAGATGCGGCACTCGGCAACGAGACGGCGCATCTCGGGCGCGGGGAAGAGAAAAAAGGCTTCTTCGGCAAAAAGAAAAAATAAGCGGCAAACGCTTTCAAACAAACTGCTTTTGTGCTATGATAGCAGAAAGGCAGTTTTTTGTTGCAACGCAGTAGGGGCGGGGCTCCGGGCAGATGTCAGACGTTAGAAATCAGAAATCAGAAATCAGATGCGATATGGGCAGGTTTCAGAAAAGCTACGGCTTCGCAGAAACAATTTGTTTTCTGCCGTAGGGGCGGGGCTTAAGCGCCCGCCCGTAAGGAAGTCGAATTTTGTTGCTTGTTGCGGCGAAAAACAGAATCACGGTTTTTATAACAGACGAAGGTTGCTTTTTTTCGCACTCTGCTCGGTCGGGCACTTAAGCCCCGCCCCTACAAGTGGTGCTCTTTTCCTTTTAGCGCAGCCGCGGCAATGCATAAAATCTGCCATACCACAGCTAATTTCTGATTTCTAACATCTATAATCTAAAATCTAATTTGCAGGTGAAACCTATGTACGGACTTTTGGGTGAACATCTTTCGCACAGCTTTTCCCCGCAGATCCACGCGCGGCTGGGCGATTACGACTACAAATTGTTTGAGGTCGCGCCGGACGATCTCGGGGCGTTTTTGCAGGCGAAAAACTTCAATGGGCTCAACGTCACAATCCCCTATAAAAAGGCAGTCATCCCCTTTCTTGCGGGGCTTTCCGACAACGCGCGGCGCATCGGCGCGGTCAATACGATCGTAAAGCGCGCGGACGGCACGCTTTGGGGCGACAACACCGACTACGACGGCTTTTTTTACATGGTGCGCCGAAGCGCGGCGGAAGTCCGGGGCAAAAAAGCGCTCGTGCTCGGCACGGGCGGTGCGAGCGCGCCTGTCGCGGCGGTGCTTTCCGATCTCGGCGCGCGTGAGGTCATAAAAATCTCCCGCAGCGGGGAGAATAACTACGAAAACATTGCCCGCCACTATGATGCGGATATCCTGGTCAACACCACGCCCGTCGGTATGTACCCGAACAACGGGAAAGCGCCGCTTTCTCTGGAGGGCTTCCGAAAGCTTTCGTGCGTGCTCGACATCATTTATAACCCGCATAAAACCGCGCTTACGCTCGACGCCGAACGGCGCGGCATCCCCGCCTTCACGGGGCTTTCGATGCTCGTTGCGCAGGCAAAGCGCGCGGCGGAGCTGTTTTTGGGAACGGACATTCCCGACGCGCGCACGGACGAAATTCTCGCAGAGCTTGAACGCGAAATGCAGAACCTTGTGCTCGTCGGCATGCCCGGCTGCGGCAAGACCACGGTAGGCAAGGCCCTTTCAAAAGCCCTTTCCCGCCCGTTTTGCGACGCAGACACCGAGATCGAGCGCCGCGCGGGGAAGAACATCCCCGCGATCTTTGAAGCCGAGGGTGAGGCGGGTTTTCGCGCACGCGAAACGGCGGTGCTTGCCGAATTATGTAAGCAAAGCGGCGCGGTTATCGCGACGGGCGGCGGCGCGGTAACAATTTCCGAAAACATCGATATTTTGCGGCAGAACAGCATCGTGCTGTTTCTGAACCGCGACCCGTCTGCGCTCCCGACCGACGGCCGCCCCGTTTCGCAGCGCGACGGCGTGCAGGCGATCTATCAGCGGCGGCTGCCGCTGTACCGTGCGGTATGTGATTATGAGATCGACGCGAACGACGCGATAGAGACAGTCGTACAGCGCATTTCGGAGGCAATACAATGAAGATCCTTGTTATCAACGGCCCAAACCTTAATATGCTCGGCGTCCGCGAGCCCGATATTTACGGCAAACAGACCTATGCGTCGCTTGTAGAGCAAATCGAAGCTTGGGCGAAAGAGCTCGGTGCAGAGGTCGAGTGCTACCAGTCCAACCACGAGGGCGACATCGTCGACAAGATCCAGGCGGCTTACGGCGTGTTTGACGGCATCGTTATCAACCCCGCCGCCTACACACATACGAGCGTCGCCATCCTCGACGCGCTCAAAGCCGTCGGCCTCCCCGCCGCCGAAGTGCACATCTCCGACGTGAACGCGCGGGAAAAATTCCGGCATGTTTCCTATGCAGGGATGGCGTGCGCGGCGCATTTTATCGGGCTCGGCTTCGACGGCTACCGCCAGGCGCTTGAATATCTTGTGCGCAGCGGTGCAAACGGTTGAAATCCGCATATAAATCTGCTACAATTATAGGAAATGTCCCGAAAAGAAAGGAAGAGGAACATGGGTGACAAACCGAAATTTTACATCACCACCGCCATTGCCTACACGTCGCGCAAGCCGCACATCGGCAACAGCTATGAGATCGTGCTGACCGACGCGATCGCGCGCTATAAGCGAATGCAGGGCTATGACGTATTCTTCCTGACGGGCACCGACGAGCACGGGCAGAAGATCGAGGAATACGCCAAGGCGGCGGGCGTAACGCCGAAAGCCTATGTGGATAAGGTCGCGGGCGAGATCCGCGCCATCTGCGACGCGCTTCATACCACGTACGACAAATTCATCCGCACCACCGACGACTACCACGAAAAGGCGGTGCAGAAGATCTTTAAAAAGCTCTATGATCAGGGGGATATTTACAAGGGCGAATACGAGGGTTTGTACTGCACCCCGTGCGAGAGCTTTTGGACGGAAAGCCAGCTGGATGAAAACGGCTGCTGCCCCGACTGCCACAGACCCGTTAAAAAGGCGAAGGAGGAAGCGTATTTCCTGCGGCTTTCGAAATACCAGAAGCAGCTTGAGGATTTTATTGAAAGCCATGAGGATTTCATCTACCCCGAAGCGCGTAAAAAGGAAATGCTCAACAACTTCATAAAGCCCGGTTTGCAGGATCTGTGCGTCTCGCGCACCTCCTTTAAATGGGGCGTGCCCGTGTCGTTTGACGAAAGCCACGTGATCTACGTCTGGATCGACGCGCTTTCCAACTACATCACCGCGCTCGGCTACGACCCGGACGAGCCCGGCGCGCTTTACAAAAAATACTGGCCCGCCGATGTGCACATCATCGGCAAGGACATCGTGCGCTTCCACACGATCTACTGGCCTATTATGCTCATGGCGCTCGGCGAGCCGCTGCCGAAACAGGTCTACGGCCACCCGTGGCTGCTGTTCGGCGAGGACAAGATGTCGAAATCCCGCGGCAACGTGATCTATGCCGACGATCTGATCAAGGTGTTCGGCGTGGACGCGGTGCGCTATTACCTGCTTGCGGAAATGCCGCACGCGCAGGACGGCTCCATCACCTACGAAACGCTCATCGAGCGCTACAACACGGACCTTGCGAACACCATCGGCAATCTTGTCAACCGCACCGTCGCCATGCAGCGGAAATATTTTGACGGCGTGGTGCAAGCCCCCGCGGAACCCGGTGCATTTGACGATGACATCCGCGCGCTCGCGCTCGATACCGTAAAGCAGGTGGACCGCTGCTTTAACGAATACAAGATCGCCGACAGCACCGCCTGTGTGCTCACACTTGCGCGCCGCTTAAACAAATACATCGACGAGACCATGCCCTGGGCGCTCGCCAAGGATGAAGAAAAGCGCGCGCGGCTGGGTACGGTGCTCTACAACCTTTTGGAGGGCATCCGTTACCTTGGCGTGCTGCTCTCGCCCTACATGCCCGACACCGCCGACGCGATCTTCGCGCAGCTGGGCACGGATGTGCGCGATTATGATTCGTTAAAGGCTTTCGGCGGACTTCAAGCCGGCACGAAGGTCGGCACGCCCACGCCGCTGTTTTCGCGCATTGACGGCGAAAAGCTGATCGCAGAACTCCTCGAACAGCAGAAAAAGGAGCAGGAGGCCGAAAAGAAAGCTGCCGAAGCGGCGGCAGGGCTTGCACCCATCCACATCGAAGATTTTATGAAAACCGAACTGCGCGTAGCCGAGGTCAAAGCCTGCGAGCCGGTCAAGCGCTCGAAGAAGCTTCTTGAATTGACGCTTGATGACGGCTCGGGTGCAGAGCGCACCGTGGCAAGCGGCATTGCGCCGTGGTACAAGCCGGAAGACCTTATCGGCAAAAAGGTCGTGCTTGTGGCAAACTTAAAGCCCGCAAAGCTGTGCGGGGTGGAAAGCTGCGGCATGATCTTAGCGGCGGATTGCGCGGAGGACGATGTGCAGGTCGTATTTGTGGACAGCTCCATGCCGAACGGGGCGCGGATCCGCTGATGCTGACCGATATTTTTGATTCCCACGCGCACTACGACGACCCGCGTTTTGCAGAAGACGTGTATGCGCTTTTGGACAGCTTCCCGCAAAGCGGCGTTTCGGGCGTCGTGTCCTGCGGGGTGAATGTCGAGACGACGCGCTTTGCGCAGGCGCTTTCGCACCGCTATGCTTTTGTGTATGCGGCGGCGGGCTTCCATCCGCTCAATTTGGAGGATGTGCCCACCGATCCCGTTGCGGCGCTCGCGCCCTTTTTCAGAGACGCAAAAACCGTTGCCGTCGGGGAGATCGGGCTTGACTACCACTATGAAAAAGAAAGCCGCTTACAGCAGCTCGCGCTGTTTGAAGCGCAGCTCGCCTTCGCGAAAGAACGGGAGCTTCCCGTGATCGTACACGACCGCGAAGCGCACGAGGATACGCTGCGGCTTTTGCAGAAATACCGCCCGCGCGGGGTGGTGCACTGCTTTTCGGGCTCAGCCGAAACGGCGCGCGAGGTGTTGAAACTCGGCATGTATATCGGCCTTGGCGGGGCGGTGACGTTCAAAAACGCCGTCAAGCCCGTCGAGGTCGCCAAAATGGTTCCCGCAGACCGCCTTTTGGTCGAAACGGACGCGCCGTATATGGCGCCTGTGCCGTGCCGGGGCAAGCGGTGTGATTCGCGTATGATCGCCTACACCGCCGAACGTCTGGCGGAGATCCGCGGGGTGGATGCGCAGGATCTTTTGCATGAGACGGCGCGCAACGCGCGTGCATTGTTTGGGCTTCGCGCGGAAAAATAAGACAGTCGGAGGACGCGGGATTTGGAAACATTTGAGATCGCAAACCTGCATGTGCGCTTTGATGCGCGCGGCGAGCTTTTATACACGCGCTCACGCCCGTATCTTGCAAAAGACGGCGCCGAAGCGGATTTCACCATTGACCTGTCGGAGGAATTCTTCGCGCGCAAGCACGAGCAGTACCCGCGGCTCACACTTGACGAGTGCCGGTACATGTGGGTGGGCGAGGCGTTTTATGCGCGGCTTTTGCAATATGACGGCATGCTGCTGCACGCTTCGTGCGTCGAAAAGGATGGGAAGGCCTATTTGTTTTCCGCGAAAAGCGGCACGGGCAAGTCCACGCATACGCATTTGTGGCTGCGCGCCTTCCCGGACAGCCGCATCATCAATGATGACAAGCCCGCTGTACGCCGCATGGACGGTACGTTTTACGCCTGCGGCACGCCGTTTTCAGGCAAAACGGATGAAAATATCAATGTGCAGGTGCCCGTGCGCGCGATCGTATTTATAGAGCGCGGGACGGAAAATTCGATCGAGCCCATCCCTCCTGCGGCGGCGATCCCGCTGTTTCTATCGCAGACGCTGCGTCCGCCGAAAAAAGCGGCCATGGAAACGATGCTCACCCTGCTCGGGAAGCTGCTCGAAGCCGTCCCTGTGTTCCGCCTGCGGTGTAACATGGACCTTTCCGCCGCCGAAACAGCGCTTGCAGGGATCGAGGCATATTACGGAAAACAGGAAAAGGGGTAATCCGATGAAAATCAAAGAGGGCTTTGTTCTCCACGAGGTCGCCGGCAGCTTTGTCGCCGTGCCGCTGGGGGCTGCGCAGGTAGATTTCGGCGGCATGCTGACCTTAACGCCCGTGGGGGCATTTATTTGGAAATGCTTGGGAACGGACACGACGGAAGAGAAAATCGTACAAGCCGTGCTTTCCGAGTATGAGGTGGACGAGCCAACCGCACGCCGCGATGCGCATGCTTTCCTTGAAAAATTGCGCACGGCCGGGCTTTTAGAGGACTGAAGCGATGGAAAAAAAGCAGGTTCGGCTCGAAGAGCTGCTGCCCGTCATGGAGGAAACGCTCGCTTCCGGCGGAACGGTGCGCCTGCCTATCACGGGTACGAGCATGCTGCCCCTGCTCGTTGCGGGGCGCGACACGGTGGTGCTCGCGCGCGCGGATACGCGGCTGCAAACCTATGACCTGCCGCTGTACCGCCGCGAAAACGGCGCGTTCGTGCTGCACCGCGTGGTCGGCGTGGCAGAGGACGGCACCTATATCTGCTGCGGGGACAACCAATGGGTCAAAGAGCCGGGGATCCGCCAAGAACAGCTCATCGGCGTGGTCGCGCGCATCTGCCGCAAGGGCAGGGAATTCCCCGTCACGGCGAGGCGCTACCGGCTGTATGTGCGTTTGTGGGCGCTTTTGTTCCCCGTCCGGCGGTATCTTGTGGCATTGCGAGGGAAATTACGGAAATGAAACGGGAAGACGCGCGTAAATGGATATGGAAAAGCGCCGCTAAAGTGCGGGGGCTATTGGTGCTGTCTGTTTTGGGCAGCGCCGTTGATTCCGTGTGCGCCGTGTCGCTTTCCCTTTGCGCGAAATATGTCATCGACGCCGCCCAGCGCGGCGATATGGCGGCGCTTGTGCGCGCAGGCGCAGCTGCTGCAGCGGTGATCTTATTGCATCTTGCGCTCCATATGCTCAACAAAGATCTGCAGGTGCGCATAGCGGGGCGTTTCGAGATGCGGCTCAAAAATACGGCGTTTGCAACACTTTTGGAGAAGGCATACAGCGCCGTTTCCGACCACCATTCGGGCGAGCTGATGACGCGCCTGACGGCGGATGTGACCGTTGTGAGCGACAATTTTGCCACGCTGCTGCCGTCAGTTGCCGCCATGCTCGCACGGCTCGTGTGCGCGTTCGCCGTGATCGCAGCGCTTGACTACCGCTTCGCGTGCGTGCTCGCCGCAGTAGGGCTCGTGCTGTTTTTAGGCACGCGGCTGTTCCGCGGAAAGATCAAAAAAATGCACCGCGCCGTGCAGGAAAGCGACGGGCGGCTGCGCTCGTTTTTGCAGGAGGCGCTTGAAAACCTGCTTGCCGTGCAGGTGTTCGGTGCGTATGACAGGACGAATGCCGAAGCACAGGCGCGCGGCGAAGAGAATTATACCGCGAAGCTCAAGCGCAACCGCTGGTCGATCTTGGCGAACACGGGCTTTTCCGCCGTGTTTTCGGGTGGGTTTTTATTTGCGCTGTTGTGGAGCGGCGTGCGCCTTTGCACGGGGTCCATCACCTTCGGCACGCTGACCGCGCTTTTGCAGCTTGTCAATCAGGTGCAAATGCCCGTTTCCAATCTCTCGGGCATCATGCCGAAATATTACGCCATGCTTGCCTCTGCCGAACGGCTTATGGAGCTTTCTTCGCTTCCCGACGACACGGCGCTGAACCCGCCGTGTGAGAAGCAGGCGCTTTGGGATTCGTTCACGGGGCTGCATTTGCGGGACGTGTCGTTTTCCTACGGCAGGAACCCCGTGCTCCAAGACGTGCAGCTTTCGCTTCCTCGCGGGGAATTCGCTGTGCTCTCGGGCATTTCGGGCATCGGCAAAAGCACGCTTTTTAAGCTGCTTTTGGGCGTGCTCAAGCCCGACGCGGGCAAGGTGGAGATCGAAACAGCCGCAGGCGCGCTTTCGGCGGACAAAACGACCCGCGCGCTGTTTTCCTACGTCCCGCAGGGCAATCTGCTGTTTTCGGGCACGGTGCGCGAAAACCTCTGCTTTGTGAAGGCGGATGCGACCGAGGAAGAGATCGACCGCGCCGTGCGCGTGAGCTGCGCCGACGAGTTCCTGCGCGAGCTGCCCGAGGGGCTCGATACGCGGCTCGGCGAGGGCGGCAGAGGGCTTTCGGAGGGGCAGATGCAGCGCCTTGCCGTTGCCCGCGCCGTATTGACCGACGCGCCCGTTTTGCTTTTGGATGAGGCGACCTCTGCGCTGGATGCGCAGACCGAGCGCCGTCTTTTGCAAAACCTAAAAGCCCTGCCCGGCAAGACCTGTCTGCTTATCTCACATAAAACAGCGGCATTTGATGTGTGCGACCGTGTTCTGGAACTGCGCGAGGGTCGGGTTCTGTCTGTGCACTGACCGTTCGGCGGGCAGCCGCAAATGCGTAAATTTTCTATTGCGCAATATATAAACATTTGCTATAATATGACCGTATATGGCTCTGCATTGGCTGCGGAGCGAGAAGGGGAATTTTACGAATGGATTATGAATACGCCTCCGGGCAAAAAAAGGAAAATACGGAGGGCATCAGCGCCGAAACCGTAATGGTCTATACGCGCAAGCTGTTCAAGCGCTGGTGGGTCATTCTGCTGTCGGCCGTCGTGCTTGCTGCGGTCGGCTTTGCGATCGCACAGTTGACCTATGTGCCGACCTATTCCTCCCAGATCATGTTCGTTGCCAGCAACCGAAATTCTTCGCTTGTCACCTCGGGCCAAAGCTCGTCGGATATTCTTGCGGCACAGACGCTTGCGGGCAACTACCAGTATGTGTTTACGACAACGGAGCTGTCCCAGCGCGTTGCGGACAACTGCGGATACAAAAACATCACCGCCGAGGAGATCAAAAGCTTTATTTCCGTTGAGGCGGTCGAAGACACCACCATTCTGTATCTGACGGTAACGACGACCGACGCCGAAGTTTCGTATGCGATCGCCAACACCTATATGCAGTATTATGAAGAAGCGATCACCGAAGCTTTCCCGGCGACGACGCTGAAAGCCATCGACCCGCCTCTGCTGCCCGCCGCGCCGAACAGCGACAATTCCAAAATCATATACACGGCGGTCGGCTTCCTTGCGGGTGCGCTGCTTTCGGCGGCTCTGCTGCTGCTTGCCATGGTGTTCAAGGATACCGTCCTCAACGCCGACGACATCCGAAAGAAGCTGGGGCTGAAGATCATCGGCAACGTATCGCATGTGCCCGTCAAGACCAAAAAAGGCGAAAAACGCAGCATTTTGATCACGGACCGGCGCAGCGGCTTCGCCTTTATCGAAGCGTTTAAGATGATCCGGACCAAGCTCAACAATATCGTCCTGCGCAAAGGGCAGAAAGCGATCGTTGTCACCAGCACGCTCGAAAACGAGGGCAAGACCACCACGGCGATCAACATTGCGCTCGCACTTGCCAAAAACGGCAAGGAGGTGCTGCTCATTGACGGCGACCTGCGCAAGCCCGCCGTTGCAAAGGCGCTCAGTCTCCCCGCAGGTGATGCGGCAGGGCTTGCCGAGGTCATCTCCGGCAGCCGCCAGCTTTCCGACGCGATCCGGTATTCCGAAAAATACAACCTCTATCTGCTTTTGAGCGGTCCTGCAACGGTTGATTCGGCGGAGCTGCTTTCCTCGGAAAAAATGGAGGAGATCATAAAATCCGCCAAAAAGGAATTTGATTATATCATCATCGACACCGCCCCCTGCGGCGAGGTCGCAGATGCGGCGATCCTGGCGGGCTATTCCGACGCCATCGTCATGGTCGTGCGGCAGGACACCGCGCCCATCCGCCGTATTTTGCGCGGGCTGGAGAATCTGGACAACTCCGGTACCGAGGTCATCGGCTGCGTGTACAACGATGCCAAAATGGGCTTCGTCCAGCGCGGCGGCTACGGCAAATACGGCTACGGCTACGGGTATGGCTACGGCTACGGCGCGGAGCATGAAAAAAAGCGTTCGTCACGCTGAATCTAAAAGCAACAGCCTGTGTGGGTTTCCGCACAGGCTGTTTTGATTTTAGAGGCGCTTTCGGGGTTAGTGCTTTAGCTGTGGGCGAAGCCCGCAGGGCTGAAAACCGGAAAAATCGCACTTGCATAATCTTTCATGCTTCAACCCGCTTCGACCCGCAACGACTTTGTGACAAACTGCACAAACCATGCTGGAACGTCTTCGTGAGTTTTTGATAAAATCGTCAAAAAGTACTTGCAAAAGCAGGAAAGGTTTGCTAAAATGGATATAATAATGCATGGTGAGGTAGTCTGTATGCCGAAAAAAGCAGTCAAAAAACCGAACGAGCATGAGGTGCCTGTATATTTTTTCCATGAGGGCAGCAATGCGCGCGCCTATGAATACTTCGGCGCGCACCGTTCCCAAAAGGATGCGGATACGGTTGTTTTCCGCGTCTGGGCGCCGCATGCCCAAAGCGTGAGCGTGGTCGGCGACTTCAACGAATGGAAGCAGGGCGCGGACGAAATGCAGCCCGTTCCCAAGAGCGACGGCGTTTGGGAAGCGAAGATCCGCGGCGTGCGTGAATTTGATGCCTACAAATACTGCATCGTCTCGCAAAACGGCAAGGTCGCCATGAAGTGCGACCCCTATGGCGTGCATATGGAGACGCGCCCGGGCACGGCGACCAAGTTTTACGAGCTGGGCGGCTGTTACCAATGGACGGACGATGCGTGGGTGGCGTCGCGCGGGCAGCAGGATGTATACAAGTCACCCGTGAATATTTATGAGGTCCATACGGGCTCATGGAAGCGCTATCCCGACGGCAACTTTTATTCCTACCGCGCGCTCGCGGACGAGCTGGTGCCCTATGTCAAGAAAATGGGCTACACGCATATCGAGTTTATGCCGCTGACGGAGTACCCGTTCGACGGCTCGTGGGGCTATCAGGTCACGGGCTATTTCGCGGCGACCTCGCGCTACGGCACGCCCGCCGACCTGATGTATCTTATTGATGTCTGCCATAAGGCGGGCATCGGCGTGATCCTCGACTGGGTGCCCGCGCATTTCCCGAAGGATGCGAACGGGCTGTATGAGTTTGACGGCGAGCCGCTGTATGAATATGCGGACCCCCGCAAGGGCGAGCACTATGCCTGGGGCACGCGCGTGTTCGACTTCGGCAGAAACGAGGTGCGCTCGTTCCTGCTTTCCTCCGCCGAGTTCTGGCTGCGGGAATTTCATGTGGACGGTCTGCGCATCGACGCGGTGGCGTCCATGCTGTATCTCGATTACGACCGCGACGACGGGCAGTGGATCCCCAACAAATACGGCGGCAACGAAAACTTGGAAGCCGTAGAATTTTTACAGAAGCTCAACGAAAGCGTGTTCCGCGATTTCCCGCATGCGCTGATGATCGCTGAGGAGAGCACCGCATGGCCCATGGTCTCGCGCCCCGTGTACGCGGGGGGCTTGGGCTTCAACTTCAAGTGGAACATGGGCTGGATGAACGACATCCTGCGGTATTTCTCGCTCGACGGCTTCTTCCGCAAATACAACCACGACTGCATCACGTTTTCGCTGTTTTATGCGTTCTCCGAAAACTTTGTCCTGCCCATTTCGCACGATGAGGTCGTGCACGGCAAAAAATCGCTGATCGACAAAATGCCCGGCAGCTACGACGAAAAGTTCGCGGGCGTGCGCGCGTTCATCGGCTATATGATGGCGCACCCCGGCAAAAAGCTGATGTTCATGGGGCAGGAGTTCGGGCAGTTCATCGAGTGGAATTACGAGCAGGGGCTCGACTGGCTGCTGCTCGATTACCCCAAGCACCGCGCCTTGCAGGACTACTTCCGCGAAATCAACCTGTTTTATAAGAAGAACCGCCCGCTTTGGGAAGTGGATGACTCTTGGGAGGGCTTCTCCTGGATCTCGTCGGACGACAAGGACAATTCGGTTATCGCGTTCCGCCGCATCGACGCCGCGGGCAAGGAAGTGATCGCCGTCTGCAACTTCACGACCGTCGAGCGGCAGGATTACCGCATCGGCGTGCCGAAAAAAGGCAACTACAAGGTCGTGTTCAATTCCGATGACGAAAAATACGGCGGCGAGGGCCGCGGCGACAAGGAAAAGATCCGTGCCGAGGCGGTCAACATGCACGGCTTCGAGCAGAGTATTTCTTTGGATCTGCCGCCGCTTTCGACGATTTATTTGAAGAAAACACGGTAAACTATTGCCGGTATGCCGCCGCACGTTCGGCAGCCGCCCGGTTTGGTGATTTTCACCGATACAAGACAAAAGGAGGCAAAGACAATGGCACGCAAAATGGAATGCATCGCGATGCTGCTCGCCGGCGGGCAGGGGTCGCGGCTGGGCATTCTGACCAAGAACATTGCAAAGCCCGCCGTTCCCTACGGCGGGAAATACAGGATCATCGACTTCCCGCTGTCCAACTGCGTCAACTCCGGGATCTCGACGGTGGGTGTGCTCACGCAGTACCAGCCGCTCGAGCTCAACGACTACATCGGCAACGGCCAGCCGTGGGATCTCGACCGCGCCAACGGCGGGGTACATATCCTCTCGCCCTATCAGCAGATCAAGGGCTCGGAATGGTATAAGGGCACGGCGAACGCCATTTACCAGAACATCACGTTCATCGACCGCTACAACCCCGAGTATGTCGCGGTGCTTTCGGGCGACCACATTTATAAAATGGATTACTCCAAAATGCTCGACTACCATAAGGAAAAGGACGCCGCCTGCACCATCGCGATGCTGGAGGTCCCGTGGGAGGAGGCTTCGCGCTTCGGGCTGATGCTCACGGACGACGACAACCGCATCACAGAGTTTGAGGAAAAGCCGAAGAACCCGCGCAGCAACAAGGCGTCCATGGGTGTGTATATCTTTACCTGGAGCAAGCTGCGGCAGTACCTCATCGATGATGAGGCGAACCCGAATTCCTCCAACGACTTCGGCAAAAACGTCATCCCCGCCATGCACGCGGCGGGCGAGCGGCTGTTCGCCTACCTGTTTGATGGCTATTGGAAGGATGTCGGCACCATCGACAGCCTTTGGGAAGCGAACCTTGACCTGCTGAATCCCAAAGTGGATCTGGACCTTTCCGACCCGACGTGGAAGATCTATTCGAAAACGCCGGTCGCGCCGCCGCACTATGTTGCCGACTGCGCCACGGTGCAGAACGCCATGATCGGCGAGGGCTCGCAGGTCTACGGCAATCTTGACTTCTCCATCCTGTTCTCCAATGTCACCGTCGAAGAGGGCGCGGTCGTGCGCGACTCCATCGTCATGCCCGGCACGGTCATCAAATCCGGTGCGGTGGTGCAGTATGCGATCGTCGCTGAAAACGCCGTGATCGAAGAGGGCGCCGTAGTGGGCGAACGCCCCGAGGCGATGGAAAACATTGAGGATTGGGGCGTTGCGGTCGTTGGTTCGGGCGTGTGCGTGCACAAAGGCGCGCGTGTCGCGCCGAAAGCCATGGTCGATGAAGATGTAAAGGGGGCGTAAGCAGTGACCGGCAACAATATTTTAGGCATCATTTATTCCAATAAATACGACGAGTGCTTAAGCGAGATCACAGCGCTGCGCACCATGGGCTCCGTGCCCTTCGGCGGGCGGTACCGCCTGATCGACTTCGCGCTGTCGAATATGGTCAACAGCGGCATTGAAAAAGTCGGCGTCGTGACCAAAAGCAATTATCAGTCCTTAATGGACCACCTCGGCACGGGCAAGCCGTGGGACCTTTCCAGAAAAACCGAGGGCATGTTCATCCTGCCGCCCTTCTCCTACGGCGGCACGGGCAACTACACGGGCAGGCTCGAGATGCTGCGCGGCATCGTGGGCTTCATTGCGCGTTCCAATGAGGAATACGTCCTGTTTTCCGACTGCAATTCGGTGATGAACATCGATGTGGACGAACTCATGGCGTTCCATACGGACAAAAACGCCGACATTTCCATCGTCTGCAAGCGCGGGGCTTTGCCGAAGCTCGAAAATATCATGACACTCGAAACGGATGGCGACGCGCGTATTAAGCAGATCGCCGTGGAGCCGAATACGACCGGCGAGGTCATCTACTCGCTCAATATGATCTTAATGAAGCGCTCGCTTTTGCAGCGGCTCGTCAACGAAGCGGCCAGCCTCAACCACGAGTCCTTTGAGCGCGACGTGCTGCAGCGCAACACCGAACGCCTGCGCATTTTCGGCTATGAGATCGGCGGCTTTGCCCGCACGATCGATTCCTTAGCCAGCTACTTCAAGGTGAGCATGGAGCTTTTGGATCCGAAAAACTGCGGGGAGCTGTTCAATCCCGACCGCCCCGTATACACCAAGGTGCGCGACGATATGCCCGCCATTTACGGGCTTGGCTCGAGCGTCAAGAATTCTTTGATCGCCAGCGGCTGCATCATCGACGGCGAGGTTGAGAATTCCGTGCTGTTCCGCGGCGTGCGCGTCGAAAAGGGCGCGGTCGTCAAGAATTCGATCCTGATGCAGGGCAGCTTTGTGGCAGCCGGCTCGTCGCTCAACTACACGATCACCGACAAAAGCGTAGCGATCACGCCGAACAAATCGCTTTCCGGCGCGGAAAATTATCCGGTGTTCGTCGGCAAGGGGATCGTCATCTGAGAAACCGTCTGTGGATTCGGTGGGTTGAAAAACTGCCCGTGAAAAGGAGAAACCGTATGAAAGTTTTGTATGTTTCGAGCGAGGCGCTGCCCTTCATGGCGTCGGGCGGGCTTGCCGACGTGGCAGGCTCGCTGCCCAAAGCACTGCGTAAGCGGCTGATCGGCTGCCGCGTGGTTATGCCCATGTACGACGGCATCAAGCAGGAGCTTAAGGACAAAATGACGTTTTTAACGAGCATCACCGTGCCTGTTGCATGGCGTCGGCAGTACTGCGGCATCTTTGAGGCCAAAGCGAACGGCGTCATCTACTATCTGCTCGACAACCAGTATTATTTCAAGCGCGACGGTATTTACGGCTATTATGACGACGCGGAGCGCTTTGCTTTCTTCGCGCGCGCCGTGCTCGAAATGCTGCCGCACATCGAATTCAAGCCCGACATTATCCACTGCAACGATTGGCAGTCCGCGCTCACGCCGGTGTATTACAGCACCATGTATGCGCAGGCGCCGGGCTATGAGAACATCAAGACGATCTTCACCATTCACAATATCCAATACCAGGGCGTGTACGGCAAAGAGCTCATCTCCGAGGTCCTGGGGCTTCACCCCGAGGATACGAGCATCGTCGAATACGACGGCGACGTCAACTTTATGAAAGGCGCGATCGAGTGCGCCAACCGTGTCACCACCGTCAGCCCCTCGTATGCCAACGAGATCTTGGATCCGTGGTATTCCCACGGGCTCGACACGATCCTGCGCGAGCGCGCGTGGAAGCTGTCGGGCATCCTCAACGGCATCGATACCGAGGATTACGACCCCGCAACGGACAAGGATATTTTTGCCCATTATTCCGCGGAGGATTTTTCCGCAAAAGCGGAAAACAAGCGCGCGCTCCAGGAGCTTATGGGTCTGCCGCAGCGTGCGGATGTGCCGCTTGTGGGCATGGTCTCGCGCTTGGTCGGGCACAAGGGGCTCGACCTCGTGAAAGCCGTGCTCGACGAGCTGCTGTCCACGGCGGATGTGCAAATGGTCGTGCTCGGCTCCGGCGAATGGCAGTACGAAGAGTTCTTCAAGGCGATGGCGGCAAAGCACCCGGATAAGCTCGCGCTGAAATTGGGCTTCGTGCCGTCGCTTTCGCGCAAAATTTACGCGGGCTCGGATCTGTTCTTAATGCCCTCCAAGAGCGAACCGTGCGGGCTTTCGCAGATGATCGCCCTGCGCTACGGCTCGATCCCGATCGTGCGCGAGACCGGGGGGCTGCGCGACAGCATCCGCGACAGCGGCGACGGCGAGGGCAACGGCTTTACGTTCTCGAATTATAACGCGCACGAGATGCTCTATACCATCCGCCGCGCGCTCGAGGGCTACGCCAAGCCCGACGGCTGGAAGATCCTCGTGAAACGCGCCATGGAGTGCGACAACAGCTGGGGCAAATCCGCCAATGAGTATATCCGGTTGTATAAGGATGTACTTAAAGATTAGACTTCAGACGTCAGAAATCAGATGTCAGATAAGGCACAGCATATTTCTGCAAAGCCAAAAAGCAGCACGAATCGTGTAGGGCGGGGGCTTGCTCCCGCCGAAAATTTGCACGACCGCGTAGGGCGGGGGCTTGCTCCCGCCGAAAATCTGCACGCCCCGTAGGGACAGCCCTTGCGGCTGTCCGCAATCGAATCGCGCAGGACGCGGTACGGAAAAGCAAAAACAAACAGCGGGCAGGGTCACACCTGCCCGCACTGTTTTGAAAGGACTTTGAATTCTTGGGAGTGAGGATATGATACGAAAAGCAGAGGATCAAGACGCGCCGCGCGTTCTCGAGCTGCTGCAGGACATCGTACGCCTGCACCATGAGGGGCGGCCCGATATTTTTTCCGGTGCAAGCCCGAAATACGACGAAGCGGCGCTGCGCGAAAAATTCCGAAACGAGAACGAACGCATTTTCGTCTCCGTGGATGCAAACGGCCGCGTCAACGGCTACGTCATGTGCGTGCTCGAAGAAAAGGACGAGCCGTTTTACACGCAGCGCCCTTACCGCACGCTGTATGTGGACGACCTGTGCGTGGATAAGACTTGCCGCGGGCAGGGGGTCGGGCGCGCCTTAATGGAACGCGCCGTCGAAGCGGCAAAGGAGCTGCACTGCTACAACCTCGACTTGAATGTTTGGGCGTGCAACGAAGACGCCATCCGCTTTTATGAGGCGATCGGCATGCAAAAACAGCGGCAGTATATGGAAATCATCTTAGATGCCGGGTGTTAGATGCCGGACGCCGGAGGTGTGGGCTTCGGCTTTCAGCACAGCCCAAAATCCGCACGTCCCCGTAGGGCGCGGGCTTGCTCCCGCCGCAAAAAAGAAGCCGGGGAGGAACTGCTTCCGGCGGTGCGCAAACTGCAAAATCTATGCAAGCCTGTGTAGGGGCGGGGCTTAAGTGCCCGCCCGAGCAGAGAAGGGAAAGAAAAGAACTTTTGTCTGTTATGAAATCAAAATTCTACTTTCGCCGAAACAAACTGCAATATTTTACTTTTTGCGGGCGGGCACAGAGACCCGCCCCTACGACTACAGGTTTTATTTTTTAGCACAGCCGCGGCAATGCACGAAACCTGCCCGCACCGCGTCTGACATCTGAACGGCGGGCGTGCCCGCGCCGAAACACAAAGCAAAACGAATTTTTCAAACAAAAAACGGAAAGCAAAATCTCGTTGCTTTCCGTTTTATTTTTGGTTCGTTCGTCCGAGCAGATAATCCGCCGAAACATGGTACAGCGCACACAATTTCAGCAAGTGCCGGATCGGCAGCTCGTTTGCGCCGCGCTCATACCGGGCGTACATCGTCTGCGATGTGCCGAGGTATGCGGCGACTTGTGCCTGGGTCAGGTCATTGTCCTCGCGCAAATCCCGCATGATTTTGATGTATTCCATGCCACCACCGCAAATTATTATAGCAAGTAAACATATTTACTCTTGACTTTAGTAAATAAATTTACTAAAATGTAGGCAAAAGTGAAGAAGGGTGTGCGGAATATATGCAAGATCATGTTGGCAAAGTGTGTAAGGTATGCCAAAAGAACATCTGGCGCGGAGAAGACGTTGTGATTTGCCCGGGTTGCGGAACGGCATACCATTTTGCTTGTTGGAATACTATGGAAACATGTCCGCGCTGCGGACGAGTCACCGCCAAGACAAAAGCAGCATCTATTACGACCGCCATAAGTTCAGACAGATCCCGCCCGTTTTCCAATATCGGTGAGAAGCTGCAAACGGTTGCGGTTATCAGCGCGGTCGGCGGCACGCTGATCGGTATTGTGCTTTTAATTGTTATGGCAGTTGCGGAGATGCTCTTAGCAGGGCTTTTGGCGGCGTTGGTGATCGCCTTTCTGTCCTGGATCAGCGCGTTTGCCCTGTACGGCTTCGGCGCGCTGATCGTGCAAAGCAAAACGCAGACAGATTGTCTATACGAGATTTTGCAAAGGCTTGACGAGAAAGAAGAGTAATCCGTTCTCCGTAGGGCGGTGCTCGCTCCCGCCGCACCGCCGAATTTCTTTCCGAAGCGCGTAGTGGCGGGCTTCCATGCCCGCAAAAACGGGTATCGGTTTGCTTGTGCCCTGGCGAGATATCGTAGCGGCGGCGCTTACACTCGTCGCCCATGCAAAAACGCCCCTGCTTCGGCAAGGGCGTTTTCGTTTTGTCTTTCACACAGTCACTTACAAAACCTGTGACTGCCGATGGTCACGATCACGGGGCGCGAATGCATCCACGCATTCGACGTCTTATTGGGATTATAATAGTATATCGAGCCGCCGGTCGGATCCCAGCCGTTGATGGCGTCGCGCGCCGCCTTTTTCGCCTCGGCGGAGGGCTCCACGCCCCAGTTCGAGTCCGTTACGCAGGTGAATGCCCCCGACTGGTACACCACGCCGGGGATGGAATCGGGGAAGGACGCATGCGACACACGGTTCAGCACGACCGCGCCCACGGCAACCTGCCCGGTGTAGGGCTCGCCGCGTGCCTCCGCCGCGATCACCTTGGCGAGCAGATAAACATCATTGCTGCTGTACTGCCCGCTGCCCGACGAGCCCGAGGAGATCCCGAGCGCCGAAAGGGTTCTGGGCCCCGCAATGCCATCCACCGCAAGCCCATTGTCCCGTTGGAAATTGCGCACGGCGGTCTGTGTGCGCGTGCCGTAAATGCCGTCTACCGCGCTGGTAAAATAGCCCAGGTTTTTCAGCTTCTGCTGGATCTGCCGAACCTCTTCACCGCGCGACCCCATTTTGGAAAGCACCTCGGCGGTCTGCTGCGTGTGGGTATAATATGCACCGCCGCCCGCCGCTGCTACCAGCACCAGTGCGAGCACAAGCGACAGAAAACGTTTCGACTTCCCGCGCAAAGAAAATGTGCGTGCCATGATCATCCTCTTTTCCCTGTTTTGCAAATAGTGTGGCTTTGCGTGTCCGCTTTATGCAAAACAGGCGAAAATTGTGCTTGTAAAACGGCGAATGCACAATATATGGCGTCCGAAAAACCCTCTGCTGCCACAGGAAAAATTTTTTCAAAAAAAGCGAAAATTAGGTGTTGACAACGCTTTTCCCGTGTGCTATTATATCAAAGCTGTCGCGAGACACGGGTGAGCCCGGAGCGAATTTCGAAACGGGCTTTCAAAAAAAGTGCTTGACAAAGTGCTTCGGGAATGCTAAAATAGAATTCCCTCCCCGAGAGATCGGCGAGAGCACACGGACCTTGAAAATTAAACAAC
>JFBN01307059.1_pt1 | contig 22564 bp, 21 predicted proteins | sample 768741 | NCBI WGS metagenome assembly JFBN01 (sample SAMN01983846, study PRJNA193217) | chicken gut metagenome | biome: terrestrial biome; isolation source: ceca of Broiler chicken | host: Gallus gallus | place: United Kingdom: England | collected 2010-09-07
GGATAAGATGTTACAAACAAGACACAATAACGGTATCAAAATTCTGATTTTTTGCCAAAACGCCGGAGGGATTTTCCATGAAAGTTGTAACCGAAATTTTCCAGGTTGCTTTGATCAGTGTGCTGTCTCTTGTTGTATTGTTCGTTGTAACCCGACTGGGCGGCAAACGGCAGATTGCCCAAATGAGTATGTTCGATTACGTCAACAGCATCACCATCGGTTCCATCGCTGCCGAGATGGCGACCAACCTGGAGGAGTGGTACAAGCCCCTGACCGGTATTATTGTATACGGCATCATTGCCTGGCTGGTACACTATGCCGCCTGCAAAGGGATCGGCGCACGGCTGCTGGTATCCGGGCAATCCATTGTTCTGATGGAAAACGGCATCATTTACAAGCATGAGCTCAAACGTGCGTCCATCGACGTCAACGAATTTTTGGCACAGAGCCGGATTGCCGGATACTTTGATCTCAACGAAGTTCACAGCGCCGTCCTTGAAACAAACGGCCACATCAGCTTTTTGCCAAAAGCGAAATATGCTCCCGCTACCAATGAGGGGATGCACATTGACCGCCCGGAAGTCTCGCTCTGGACCGATCTGATCCTGGATGGTGAAATCATGCGGGAAAATCTGCAGCGTATTGGCCGTGACGAAACCTGGCTCGTCAAGCAGCTGGTACAGGGCGGATACGGAGATCCGAAAGACGTGTTTTACGCCGCCTGCGACCGTGGAAACGGCTTTTTTGCCTGCCGCAGTGAATAAGTCAAACGTACCCCGGGCAGACGCCGAATTTTTTCTCGGCCTGTGCCCGGGGTGTTGTATTTTTTACATCATTCCCGTTCTTCTACTGTTTTTCTGACCTTTGCATCCCGCACAAAATCGATCAGCCAGGAAGAAACCGTAACCGTCACCACGGAAAACAGAATCTGCCGTAACGGGATATAACTCAGGGAAAGCGCCAGAACCGTCAGATCCGTCACCAGGTATGATTTGGATAGCCTCCAGCCGGTTTTACGGGAAATCGCCAGTGCCAGGGCATCGTCCCCGCCGCTGGAGCCTCCCTGCCGCACAATGAGGCCAACACCGATGCCCACAAAGCACCCGCCCAGCAACGCCGCCAGGAGCGGCATCTGCGAAAGATCCGGCAGCATTGGCGGGAACTGCTCCCACAGAAAAAAGAATCCCGAAACGCCGAGGGTAGATACAACGGAGATTTTGATAAATCGTGCCCCCAAGTATCGGAACGCCAGCAGATAACAGGCCAGGTCCAGTACAGGAGTCACCTTCGAGGAAGGGATGTCCAGCCAGTGATTGATCAAGAGCATCATTCCCAACACACCGCCCTCCGTGATATGAACCTGACGGTGAATGTTATACAGCCCAAAAGAGGCAATCGCTGCCCCCAAAAGAATCCAGAATACTTTGGCCAGGGTAAAACCCGCCCGCAGGCGGTCCCAAAAATTTGCCCGCCAATTGTTTTTTGTCATGTATGTTGCCCTCCTCTCTTCCTTTTCAGCATAAACCCTGGTATAATACTAAGGTCAAGAGTTTTTTGCAACAGGCAGGACGGGAAGCATGAAAGATCGGTATAAAATCGGGGAAATTTCCAAGTTATACGCAATCGGTACCGACTCTCTGCGATACTATGAAAAAATTGGCGCCCTGCATCCCCGCAGGGATGCAAACAACTACCGCCTGTACACATTGAACGATATTTACAAACTCAGCATCATCCGTGACCTCCTGGGCCTGGATTTTTCCATGACACAAATCAAACAGTATCTTGACGACCAGACTCTCGACAGCACTTTTGCCCTGCTGCACCGGGAAGAAGCGGTTGTAGAAGAAAAGCTCCATCGTTTATCTGAACAGAAAGAGATTTTGCAAAAGCGTATCAAGGACCTGGAGCTTGCCCGCCGGACTCCGGCAGGACAATTTGTCCGTCTTACACTGCCGGAACGTCGCTGTGTCCAGCTGAATGAGCATATCACCCGCGATGAGGAGATGGACTTTCTGATCAAAAGGCTGCATCAGAAATATGAAAGTCAGCTGCGATCTTTCGGCACTCAGACGATCGGCGCCTGCTTTTCTATGGAAGATTGGGTAAAAGGCAACTCAAACGTCTATCGGTCTGTATTCTTTGTGATGGATGACACTCGGAGCCAGAGTCCGGATCATGACTTCCTTTTGCCCGCAGGAGAATATATCTCTTATTTCTATCGCGGGTCCTATGAGCAAAACGGCGAGCGGCTCCATGAGTTGTTCCGGTATCTGCCTGAGAAGCATCTGAGACCTTGCGGAGATCCCTTTGAACTTTACAAAATCGACAACCGGGACACTGCTGATCCCAATGAGTTTCTGACTGAGATTCAGATTGGGATTGTACCCGTGGACAGCGGCTGAGAGATATATGCACAAAATTCCACCGGGCGCTTTTTCAAACCATTTTATTTTCTTAGGGAGGTATCCGTATGACTTCATATCCCAGTGCAACCGCTTTTTCCGGTGCGCTGTGCGGCCGCCGGTATGAAAAAGAGCTGGAGACTCACTTTCGCGATTGCCTCCTGTTCTATCTGGATGGACGCATCCGGTTTGAACGTTACTGCTACGGCGAGGCCGCCTGCCTGGTTTTCAGTGCCTGGGCCGGCGGATTTGATTCATCCGGCCACATTCTGTGGGACAAGGAACCCGAATTCGAAACGGACCAGAAAGCCCTTCCCCGCTGCCTGACTGATATTCAGGAGAACGGGAACGCCTTACAGTTTGATGGACTGAGAAAGCGCTACGTTTATACCGAGGAATTCGATGCTGACCCGGCAAACAGCTATGGCAGGCTGCGGGTATTTTTCCTCCGCCGCAAACGGAAAGGCGGATAAACTGACCTGGCCGGCATTTTTAGCTTATGTTTTCTCCGCAAGCCAGTTTCCCGACTATTTCCTGTTTGCTGTATCTATATAATGAATAGAAGCTCTTTTTCCCCCTCCGAATGCTTCATATTCATAAATCCAATATATTTTTTACTTTTTTTGATTTTAGGTATTGACTTTTGCCTGGTTTGTATGGTATCATCACTAACGCAGCACGCCCCAGGCAAGAACAACCAAATGCGCCCGTAGCTCAGCTGGAGAGAGCAACTGCCTTCTAAGCAGTGGGCCGGGGGTTCGAGTCCCTTCGGGCGCACCTTTTCATGTGGTGCCTATAGCGTAGATGGCCTAACGCGCCAGATTGTGGCTCTGGAGATCGAGGGTTCGAATCCCTCTAGGCACCCCACCAAAGACCGTACAGTATTTTTTAATGCTGCGCGGTCTTTTTCACAATGGGCCGTCGCCAAGCGGTAAGGCAGAGGACTTTGACTCCTCCATCCGTCGGTTCAAATCCGGCCGGCCCAACCAAACACTCCGAACGTCGAACACGTCCGGGGTGTTTTCTTTTTGCCTTTTCTGAAAGGCCGAAACCTTGTTCCGGTACAATGAGGAAGCCCTCTCTGCGCAAGCATAAACATACGCTTTTCTTTGATTCTTTTACAATGACATCCTCAAATATCTGTATTCCATTCAAATACAGATCAAGCAAAAAAGATTTTTTCCGCATCCAAAGTGTATTTTGTTTAACTACAAATCAAAAAAGTCTATGGAAAAAGCGGCAAATTTTAGTCGAATATTTTTACTTTTGTTTGTACAATCCACAGAAAATTCCAGGACAAGATCGAAAAGAAGGTTTAAAGGGCTTTCCATTTTTGAAAGAGAGGACTATAATAACACCCGAAGTACAAAGATGTACGGATTTTTCCGATATATCTTTGTGCTTTTTTATTTTATTCTCATTTTTGCCGCGTTCTTGCAGACGGCTGAGTGGGAATGTGAGAGGAATGGTAAGACACATCCATGTATGCTTCAAACAGTTCCTGGGCTGCATTTTCGGCCGCAGTGTCCAAGTCCATTCCGTAGGGGTTCTCATAGACGGTTTCTGCCTCATACAGGCGTAGCGCCTGTTCCACGTTTTCGGCGGCCCCGGCTTCGGCGTCAAAGATGTCCGGATATTCCTGTGACAGCTCGGTAAATTGGGTATCCCAGTTGCCCGGGCCATCCACCAGTTTCAGATTTACCCGGCCAAAGGTGTTTCGGCGTACTTCGCCCCATCCGTGGCCTCCTTCTCCGTCCCCGAACCGGTCCAGCAGTTCATAGTATGCCGGGCTGTCTCTCTGGATCTCGATGGTCCGTCCTCTCACATCCTTCCGAATCGGCTTGTAGTAGTCCACAAGGTCGTTGTTGGCTCTGCTGCTCTGTTCCAGAACGCCGTGCATCAACCGGGCCAGGGTATCCATAGCATCTCTTTGACATCTGGCCAACGCCTCCGAAATCCGCTGATGACTTTCTGGTCAAATTTATTCCAGAAGCCTGTGCTCATGTTCAAAGCAGACTGAAATTTACCGCCAGAACCGATTATGAGGAAGTTCTGTCCGTCCTTATCGAACACTTAAATTCGTTTGTTCAGGAAATCAAAGCGTATCGTTGACAAAATTTTGTGTGTTCTCGTGGGCCAAGGTGTCTATTTTAATTAGAGTCTCGAGCAAAAAAACAAAGTTCATCCATGGGGATAGCTGCCGCCTTGCAAAACTCCTTCGCCTGTGCAATGGTCGCCTGATCCGGATTCAACTCTATTTTTCTATATACATCGCGAGAAATCCCCATTAATTTTGCCATTTCCACTTGTGTTTTTCCCGCCAGCAGGCGAGCCTGTTTTACCGTGTAGACCATTCTGTCCACCTCCTTTGATTCTAAAATGCTCTATTTTTATTAGAGTGTCAACCCTAAAATTCTATTTTTTCCAGAATTGTGTTGATTTTTCTCTACTTTTGCTTTATATTAAAGACAAGAGATAGAAAGTAAGGTGATGCAATATGTCTATCAGCGACAATATCAAATCCTTGCGTACTCAGCATGGTATGACACAGCTTGAATTTGGACGCATTGCTGGCGTCAGCGACAAAGCAGTTTCATCATGGGAATCCGGTCTAAGCATTCCCCGAATGGGAGCTATCGAAAAAATTTCCTCCTATTTTCATGTACCAAAGAGTGTGCTTATCGACGGTACCAATACGGGTAGCCCAGTCCCTCCCGGCTTCCTCCCCCTTCCCGAAACCGAGCGTCTGCCTCTGGTCGGGCGCATCGCCTGCGGCACGCCCATCCTGGCCGAAGAAAACATTGACGACTATGTGGATGTGCCAAAGGCTGCCCGCGCCACCTTTGTCCTGCTCTGCCAGGGCGACAGCATGTCCCCGCGCATCCAGGATGGAGATTATGTCTATGTGCGCAAACAGCCCGCAGTCGAAAATGGTGAGCTTGCCGCAGTCCGCATCGGCACCGAGGCCACGCTCAAGCGGGTCTACTTTTCGCCCGAATCTCCGGACCAACTGATCCTCCAGGCCGAAAACCCCGCTTATGCCCCCATGATCTACACCGGCCAGGATCTGGAGGACGTCTCCATCGAAGGCAAGATTGTTGGCATCTACCGCAGCATGGAGCACTGATTCGGAGTGCTTCATATGCGATCTAGGATAAAAAGATGGATTTATGGACGGTGATCCTTATGAATGAAAAAAATTCGAAAGATTATACTCGCCTCGGTGGCTGGCTGCTTTTTTTCCTTATCAGTTTGATTCTTAATGCTCTGTTGCTGTCACTTTCCATCCTTTCTACATTAGGCGACTTTCTTTCTGGGTCTGCCACGTCAGATACAGACCTGCTCTCGCTCATAATTTCGATTACACTCATGGCTGTACCCACCATATACATGGTCGTATTGATTTGCATGCTCATCACAGCAAACAAGCGGTTTCGAAAACTGTTCATATATGGCACGCTCCTGAACTTAATTCTTACCGTTTTGCTTGTGGCCGTCGTGTCTGCGCACGTTCAGGACACTGCCCCCCTTGCTGAAAATATTGCATCTGTCGTCCCTTCCTCCGTTATCTGGGTCACTTACTTTTACCGCTCTGAGCGGGTCCGCGTATATTTCGGCTATCCCGCAAAGACAGAACCGCACACTGAGCCGCCGGTTCCGGGCATTATTCCGGACCAGATTTCCGCCCATTCCGATCAGATTGCACCGACCACACAGCAGCCCATTTCCCCGTCCTCAGGCGAAACCACACTGAAAATATCTCGCAGTGCAAAATACTGGATTGCCGGACTCATTACCTTGTGCCTTCTCGGCTTGGCCGGAACTGGTATTCATGCTGCAATCTCCGACGCCTATGATTCCGGCTTCAACGATGGATTCAATACTGCGCTTCCTATCGGCTACGACCAAGGGTACAATGCCGGGGAAGATAGTGGTTATACTACCGGATACACGCAAGGCAAGAATACCGGTTACTTGAATGGCTACCGCTCCGGTGAAATGACCGGTTATCTCAATGGATTCGATGACGCGGTAGCTAATTATGGACAGTACACCATAACCTACATCGAATACGTACTTTCAAAAAGCAAATAAAAAACGCCCCGCCGGGCGGCCACCCGACGAAGCGTTTCAATAGATAGCTTGCCCTGCAGGCAGGTACAATGCCATCCGCATTTTGTATTGTACCACCTCCGGGGCAGGCTTTGCAAGCTATACCCTGGAGGTGTTTTATCATGTCAAAACGTACCGGTACCGCAACCTGGAATGCGGCCAAAGGCCGCTGGCGCATCGATGTTTACAAAAACGGCCGGCAGCGCAGCTTTTATTCATCCAAGCCCGGGCGCGCCGGTAAAAACGAGGCGAACGCAAAAGCCGATGCCTGGCTGGAAAGCGGAATCACCCAGCGCTCCATCCAACGCCGCGTGGAAGATCTCTGGGCGGACTATCTTGCTGATGTCGAGGCCCGCAGCAGCCTGGCCAATTACAAGAAAGTCCGTTCCATTGGCGACGCCTATATTTTACCTTTGCTCAGAGCCCGCCGAGTCTCCGAACTCACTGAGGGTGACTTCCAGTCTCTGCTCAACAAAGCATACAAGCACGGGTCTTTCAGCGGCAACGGCACGCGCAAACTCAAGCCTGGCGAGACGCTCTCACGCAAGACATTGATGAACATTGCGTCCACCATCGATAACTTTGTCCGCTACTGCAGGATAACGGCCAAGGCTACCACTCTTCATCTGGAAACGCTGCGCATCCCCCAGGGAGCCCGCACCAAGGGCAAACGGGTCCTTCTGCCCGACTCGCTCAAGATCCTGCTCACCAGTGACAAGACCTCCTGGCGCGGTAAAACCATTTCTGATCCTCTAATCCATGCGTACCGCCTGTCCGTGGTCAGCGGTCTCCGCCCCGGCGAACTCCTCGGCCTGCGGTGGGGCGATGTCTCACCCGACTGTACCAGCATCACCATCCGCCGGGCCGTCAATACCGACAACGAGATCACCAACGGCAAAAATCAGAATGCCGTCCGCCGCGTGGCCCTTTCCTCTTACGGGCAGGATGCGGTCACCGCTCAACTGAATGCCTGCGGTGGTTTTCGCAGCGTCCGCGCCTCCGAGCCTGTGTTTGATATCTCACGCGAGCAGGCTCTGCGCATGGCCTGGTACCGATACTGTGACTATAACCACATCCCCCGTGTCACCCTCTACGAGCTGCGCCATACCTTTGTCTCTATCATCCAGGATCTTCCTGAAGGCGAGATCAAGCGCCTGGTCGGCCACTCCAAAAGCATGGACACCTTCGGCATTTATGCTCACGCTTTGCGCCCCGATGACGAATCCCGCATAGCCGAAAGTGTGACCGCTGCCATTGAAAGCATACTCGCCTGATACACTGAATTTTCAATAGTACGGTAAAATCCACGGTATTGCAAAAAGAAAAGAGCGCCAGAACCAACGTTCTGACGCTCTTTTTATTTGGTGGAGATGAGGGGAGTCGAACCCCTGTCCGAAAAGAAAGCGGTTAGAGTATCTCCGGGCGCAGTACACTTATTGAATTTTCCGCAGCATGAGCGAGTGCACGCGCTGTATGCCTTGGTAGCTTCATAAATTCATGACGGACCGCAAAGCTTAAGTCCGTGCACGTTCAGCACCTGTCGACGCCCTGACCCCACGCGGTGCTAAAGTGGGCAGGACGGCTGCCTTTAATTAGGCAGCGACTGCAACAGTGTTGTTGTCAGTTAATTTGTTTTGAGGCTTTTATCGTGGGTCCTCACCACGGCCCGCTGCTCACGCCTCTCTCTCCCCGTCGAAACCATTACATCCCCATGATTTCGGGGTGGAACCACCCCGGGAAAACATAGTATGAGATTTTTTCAGCGTCTTGTTTTAAGCGCGCGCTCAATATCCCGTCTTGCATCGCGCTCCGCGGCTGTTGCGCGCTTGTCATAGAGCTTTTTGCCTTTGCAAAGTCCCAGCTCCAGTTTGACTTTGCCGCGTTTGAAATACAGTGACAAAGGCACCAGGGTATATCCCTGCAGTTTGATCTGCTGTGCAAACTGGCGGATTTCGCTTTTATGCGCAAGCAGGCGCCGGGGACGCCTTGGGTCCTTATTGAAGATATTGCCCATCTCATAAGGGCTGATATGCATACCTTTGACGATCAGTTCCCCATCATCAATATCGGCCCAGGAATCCTTGAGTGTCACGCCTCCGTTGCGAAGGCTTTTCACCTCAGTTCCCACCAGTTCAATGCCGGTTTCCAGTGTCTCAATCACAAAATATTCGTGGCGGGCCTCCCGGTTTTGGGCAATCATCTTGCGGGGCTCCCCCTTTTTTTCCGCTGCCAGAAGACTCACCTCCTCACATCTGCTTCAAGGCAGGAGAAACATTATAATGCAGTTGCCATTGAATGTCAAGAGGAATTGAATCATTGCATTGAAAAAATTACAGTTCCCCGCGTCCCTGCATCGCACGGTAAATTGTTGTCTCGTCGGCGTATTCCAGGCTGGACCCCACCGGCAGACCATAGGCAAGGCGGGTCGTTTTAATGCCCAGGGGTTTGATCAGCTTAGCAAGGTACATGGCCGTCGCCTCTCCCTCCACCGTAGGGCTGGTAGCCATAATGACTTCCTTTACCACATCCGAGTTCAGCCGCGCCAACAATTCCTTGACACAAAGCTGATCGGCGCCAATGCCATCCATCGGGGAAATCAGTCCATGCAGCACATGGTACAGACCGTTGTACTCATGAGTGCGTTCAATGGACTGGATGTCCCTCGGGCTCTCCACCACACAGATACAGGAACGGTCCCGCTTGTTGGACAGACAGATTTTGCAGAGTTCGCCCTCTGTGTAATCCTGGCACAGCCTGCAGCGATGCAGCCCTGTCTTGGCATGTTCGATTGCCTTGGCCAGCTCCATGGCCTGCTCGTTGGACATGGCCATGACTTCGTACGCCATACGGGTGGCTCCTTTGCGCCCCACACCGGGAAACCTGGCGAACTGATCGATCAGATTTTCCAGCGGTTCCACATGATTCGGCATTCCGATCTTCCTCTCAGCCAAGTCCAGGGATGTTCATACCGCCGGTCATCTTGGCCATTTCTTCGTCAGCTTCCTTGTCTACGGCTGCTACCGCGCTGTTGACCGCTGCCGCGACCAGATCCTCCAGCATCTCGATATCATCCGGATCCACTGCTTCCGGCTTGATCTTGACGGCGGTGACCTCGTGCTTACCGGTCATAGTGACCGCAACCAGCTCACCGCTGGCTGTACCGGTATATTCCTTGGCTTCCAATTCCGCCTGTTTTTCGCGGATGGCATCCTGCATTTTCTGAACCTGACGCATCATGGCGTTGGGATCGGGACGGCCAAAGCCCTTAGGCATTCTTGCTTTCATATTGTTTTCTCCTTCTCTGAATTAGAATATGGGATCGCTGTTTCAAAATAAACGGTCTCGGGAAGAAAAATCATTTATCTTCCACCACAACATCAACACCCAGCGTTTGCATGGCTTTGAGCGTATCTTCAATGGGGCGGACTTCCTGGCCCGCAGCATCCGTCTGTTTGGGTTCATATGGGCCAATGTTGCACCGGATCCCGCTGACTTCCAGAATAATGCTCTTGAGTGTGCGCCCCGTCTCCTTGTTTTTGCGCATAAAATCGCGGAAGGTCTCACTGCACTCAATCAAGACACGCTTGCCGTCATAGTATGCACTGCTTCCACGCAAAAAAGAGCTGAGTGCAGGGTCACGTTCCTGTAACACCTGAAGTACAGCATGCCATGGCTCAAACGGCTGCGGTGCATGAGCCTGAACCGGTGCGCGCCTTTCCTGATGCATCTGCACCGGAGTGGTCGCTGCCGGAGGCACAGGTGCCGCTCGAAAATTTTCCTGTTCGGACCGCGGCGATTCCTCAAAGGGAGGTACAACCGGTGCAGTGGAAGGCACAGGAGACGCCGGTGCCGAGGCAAAGGGAGCCGGCTGCGCGGACACCGCCACAGAAGGTGCTGCGGCAACTGTAACAGCAGCCGGACGGACTTCCGGCTGTGTCAGTGAAAAGATGGCAAGTTCCAGTTCGATCCGCTGATCGGTACCGCGCCCCATCTTTTCCAGGGCTTCGCCAAAGGCCTCAATGCCGCGCACAGCTTCCGCTTGTGGCGTGGAAGCCCTTGCCGCATAAGCCGCTTCTTCCTCCGGAGATACTCCGGCCAGCAGCGTTGTGCCCTGGGGCAGCGATGCCAGCATAAGATTGCGATAATGTCCCGCCAGTTCCACGCAGAGCCGACGCATATCCACAGATTTCTGCCGCAGCTCCGCGACCTTTTCCAGCGCAGTGACGGCATCTTTCTTGGCGATGGCATCGCTGATCTCGAACAGATATGCCCGGTCTGTAACACCGGCCATCCGCCTGACGAGTGCTTCATCCACCGCCGTACTGACACCGGCACAGGTATCCAGAATGGACAACGCATCACGCATGGCACCGTCAGCCAGTCTGCCGATCAGCTGGGCAGCCCCGTCGGTGAGATCAAAGTTTTCCTGGCTCGCCACATAGCGCAGCCGCCCGGCAATATCCTGTGCCGTAATGCGGGAGAAGTCATACCGCTGGCACCGGCTCAGAATGGTGGCCGGAACCTTCTGTACTTCGGTCGTAGCCAGTATGAAGATAACATGCGGCGGCGGTTCCTCCATGGTCTTGAGCAGCGCATTGAAAGCAGAGGTGGACAGCATATGCACCTCATCGATGATATAAACCTTGTACTGGCAGACCGTGGGCAAAAATGCCGTCTCATCCCTCAGATCACGGATGTCATCCACACTGTTGTTGGAGGCAGCGTCGATCTCGGACACATCAAGAACCGTACCGTCGTCAATTCCTCGGCAGACTTCACATTCTCCGCAAGGGTCCGGGCTGGAATGATCCAGACAGTTGATCGCTTTTGCAAAGATTTTGGCGCAGGTCGTCTTACCGGTTCCACGGGTACCGGTAAACAGATAAGCATGTCCGATCCGCCCCGAGGCGATCTGATTTTGAAGTGCGGTCACAATGGCATCCTGGCCAACCACATCGGCAAATTTCTGCGGGCGCCACTTGCGGTACAACGCATGGTACACCAACACGCACCTCCCTCGGCTTTGCGGCAAAAAAGTAAGCGGACAGGGTTCGCGGGGGTGTGCCCCGCGGCTGCGCTGCTTTGCATACGGATGCAGGCTTGCCGCGGCGCCGGGTACGCACCGCTTAATGCTGCTCGGTTCCCCGCCTGACATGGTTCACAGGGCACCCGCGCACGGGGCCCGCATCCGTATGCAAAACAGCGCAAATACAGCCCTGTCCGCTTTTAGCATTATACAATACCGCGCGCCCAAATGCAAGTGCCGGGCTGCGCAGCCTTTGGCAAAAAATCAGGAAAAAATCTGTTTGGCAATATCGGCGCTGGCTTTGGCATCCCGGGCATAGAAATCTGCGCCGATCTGCCGGGCATATTCAGGAGTAAGCACTGCGCCGCCCACCATGACCTTGCAGGGAAGTCCTTCCCTGTGAAGCGCCTCAATGGTGGCCTGCATACTCGCCACTGTGGTGGTCATCAGCGCCGACAGCCCGACCAACGGCGCACCGGTTTCCCTGACGGCCTGCACTACCGTTTCCGGCGGAACGTCACGCCCCAGATCCAGCACATCGTAACCATAGTTTTCCAGGATGACCCGCACAATATTCTTGCCGATATCGTGCACATCTCCCTTGACCGTCGCCAGCACAATGCGGCCGCGGCTCTCCCCCTGCCGGCCGGAAGCGGCAATCGCCTCCTTGACCAGTTCAAAAGCCGCCTGTGCTGCCGATGCCGACTGCAACAGCTGAGGAAGGAAGATGGTTCCCTTTTCAAATCCGTCCCCCACTGCGTCCAGAGCGGGGATCAATGTCTCATTGACCAATGTCAGCGGCTCGGTCACCTCAAGCGCCTGCTTGGCAGCCTGACGCGCCTCAGCTTTCAGCCCGCGGCGAACTGCATCAAACAATGACATCTGCCCGCCAGAGACCGGAACCTGTGCTGTCGTGTCCGTCTTGGCGGACTGTGTCGTCTGTACCTGCACACCGGCATAGGCCTCGATATAGTCGGCGCTTTTTTCATCCTGAGAAGTCAGTACACGGAATGCCCGCACTGCTCCCATCATTTCTGGCGTATTCGGATTGATGATGGCAAGATCCAGCCCCGCCTGCATGGCCATGGTCAGGAATGTAGAATTCATGTACCCGCGGCAGGGCAGGCCGAAGCTGATGTTCGACACGCCCAGTACCGTCCGTACACCAAGCTCTTTTTTGCAGCGGGTCAAGGCTTCCAGAGTCTGAGCGGCTCCCTCCTGCTGAGCGCTGGCCGTCAGCGTCAGGCAATCGATATAGATATCCTCCCGCGGGATACCCACCGATTCAGCCGCCCGGACAATACGCTCCGCAATGGCAAAGCGCTCCCCGGCCGTTTTGGGAATCCCGTGTTCATCCAGTGTCAGGCCCACCACGGCTGCGCCGTATTTTTTGCACAGCGGCAAAATGGAATCCAGCACAGCCTGTTCCCCGTTGACCGAATTGACAATGGGCTTTCCGTTATAAATCCGCAGTGCCCGGGCCAGGGCATCCGGATTGGAGGAATCCAGCTGCAGCGGCAAGTCAGTCACTCCCTGCAGTTCCTTGACCAGATGGGTCAGCACTTCGGCCTCATCAATGCCGGGCAGTCCTGCGTTGACATCCAACACCTGCGCCCCTGCCTCGGCCTGTGCCACCGCCTGCGCGCAGGGATAGGCGGAATCCCCCTCTCTCAGCGCCTGCTGCAGCCGCTTTTTGCCGGTAGGATTGATTCTCTCACCCACCACGGTGATTCCATTGACCTCAACGCACCGCACCGGGGTGCAGAGCACGCTCTTTCGCACAGATACTTTCCGGGCAGGAACTTTATCCGCAAAAGTCTCTTTCAAAAGCCGGATATATTCTGGATTGCTCCCGCAGCAGCCTCCCACCATGGAAACCCCGGTAGTCAAATATTCCCGCATATCGCGGGCAAACTCTTCCGGCGTGATATCATAGCTTCCGTCCGGATTGGGCAGTCCTGCATTGGGCTTGACAAATACCGGCATTCCGGCAGGTACACAACGGCACAGACGTTTGGCAAAGGGCAGGATTTCCACCGGTCCCAGCGAGCAGTTGATACCGATGCCATCCACGCCCAGACCTGCTGCTGTGGCGGCAAAACTCTCTACCGTACAGCCGGTGAAGGTTCTGCCCCGGCTCTCAAAGCTCATGGAGACAAGCACCGGAAGATTGCTGTTTTCCTTGGCAGCCAGGATTCCCGCCTTGAGTTCGTACAGATCAGTCATCGTTTCCAGCACAATGAGATCGGCCCCTGCCTCCACACCGGCACACACCATATCGGCAAACTGGGAACAGGCCTCCTCAAATTCCAGCGTTCCCGCCGGAACAAGAAGCTCCCCCAGCGGGCCGATATCCAGGGCCACCAGTGCTCCGGTTTCAGCCGCGGCACGCCGTGCGCAGGCAATGGACTCAGCGATCACCTGCTGTGTGGTATATCCGGTCCCCGCCAGTTTTTTAGGATTTGCCCCAAAGGTGTTTGCAAACAGAACGTCCGCGCCCGCCCTTGCATAATCACGATGGATGGCCTCGAGGGTTTCCGGCATGGAAAACGCAGCCAGTTCCGGTTTTTCTCCGGGTTTCAGCCCCCGCCCATTCAGCTGGGTGCCCATGGCGCCGTCCATAAGAATGAAACGCTTACGGTCGAACAATTCAGCCAGTTTCACAGGTAATCCCCCTCTTTCGGTATGCGCAGGTCTCGCGCAGTACGCAATGTGCACAGCCTGCCCTTGCCCCGGTGACCGGGTGCTCTGCCGTGCCCAGAATCGCCGTCACACTCTTGCGCGGCGTCATCAGATGTTCTTTTGTCACGCATAAGCCAATTCCCCGTACTGTATCCAGTGCAAGGCAAAGCTCATCCTGCATGGCCAGCGGACAGTCGCCATACCCGGGAGAATATCGTCCCGTCATATAGCGGCCCTGTTTTTGCTGCTGCGTGCGGATCTGTGCTTCCAGATCGTCGCACAGCCCTTCCATCAGAACAGAGGCCGCCGCATCCGCCACAGCTCCCAGTGCAATGTCCCGCAGACATAGCCGGCGCAGCAGAGCATCCGACCCGCTGCCAAGGGTCACAGCCATCAGGACCACGCCATCGCATCCCGACAGATGGCGGGCAAGGTCACTTCCTCCGTCATGCAGCCAGGGAAGATCAGCCGGCAGTTCCCGCCAGATGCCCCGTGGCGTACAGGCAGCGCGCAATTCGCTTTCCGCGGTCCGGAGCAGGGTCTCGGTATTTTCATCCGGCGTCCAGTTCGCTGCCCCAAGATAGCGCAGTGTGGTTGCCCGGTCCAGGTTTTTGGGCAGAGACAGTTCCATCGTATGCTTCCTTCCCCTTCAGTGCATTATCTCCGGGGCAGAAGATCCCGGATGCCGTCGTAGACCTCAGCAGCCACAGAAGCATCATTCATGGCGTAAAGATGGACGCCGTCCGCACCGCCCTCAATCAGGTCTCTCAGCTGATTCACAGCGTATTCCACGCCCGCTTTGTTCAGCGACTCAGGGTCATCCTGCCAGCGGGAGATCATCCGGGTAAATTCGGAGGGCAGGCTTGCGCTGGACAGTGCCACTGTGCGTTCCACCTGGCTGCGGCGCACAATCGGCATGACACCGGCAGAGACCGGCAGCGTGATACCCGCTTTGCGTGCCATATTCAGGAAACGGTAAAAATGGCCATTGTCAAAAAACAGCTGTGTAACCAGATGCTGAGCACCGTTTTCCTGCTTGTGGCGGAGGTTTGCGACATCCTGCAGGAGCGTCGGTGCCTCAGGATGACCTTCCGGGTAGCACGCGCCGGACACGCTGATATCTGGGGCCGTCTCGCGGATGTAGGTCATCAGGTCACTGGCATGGTGAAAATCCGGGCTTTCCGGCCGGAGCGGGGTACGGTCGCCCCGCAGAGCCAGCACATTGCTGACCCCGGCCTCCCGCAGCTTTTGCAGAAGCTGTGCCGCCGAAGTCCGGTCGCTGCCCATGCAGATCATATGTGCCAGAGGAAGAATTCCCAGTTCCTTTTGCAGGAAATCTGCCACTTCTACGGTAGACACCCCGCCGGCAGAACCGCCTGCACCGTAAGTAACGCTGATAAAGTCCGGCGAAAGTTCCTTCATCCGGCGCAGCGTCTGCTGCATGGCGGTAAACTGTGTGGTCTGCTTCGGCGGGAAGCATTCGATGGAAAAGACACAGCTTTTTGCCTGAAACAAGTCCGAAATTTTCATATACCCTCGCCCCTTCTATTTTTCTCGCCCAAATTCTATTTTTACGCCGCCTGGTCACTCTGCTGGTCATCCCAGGCCGTGCAGTCCACCTGCATCGTACCGTCATGAGATACTACCGTAACGGTTCCGTCCAGGTCGGTACGGTAAAATGCCGCACCAATGTTTTCTACCCGTTCCACCACTTCAGCGTGCGGATGCCCGTAATCATTGTCCAGTCCGCAGCTTGCCACCACAATTTCCGGATCAAGGATAGAGAGAAAATCTTCGGTATTGGAAGTATTGGAACCGTGATGTCCTGCCTTGAACAGATCAGCATCCAGCCCATACCAGTAACGCTGCACCAGCTGTTCCTCCACCTCCGACTCCGCATCGCCGGTATCCACAAAGCAAAAGGAGCCGGCAGTAAACCGCAGACAGAGGGAAAGGTTGTTGAGGTTATCCCCTGCCTCCTCCGGTGTCGGGGCGAGCAGCACTTCCAGCTGTCCGCCGCCCAGAAGGTAAGTCGCCCCGGTTGTGGCCTGTACCTGAGCAATTCCATACTCTTCCGCGGCCTGGAGCGTACGCTCCAGCATAGCGGACTGCTCCTCCAGGCCATCCAGATCCGGCAGAATCAATGTATCGGTGGGAAAGGCTTCCAAGACAGCTTCCATCCCTCCGATATGGTCCGAGTGGGGATGCGTCATGACAACGTATTTCAGCCGTTCCACCCCTGCGCCTTCCAGGCTGCGTAGAAGCTGCTCCTCGGAATCGGAGGTACCAGCGTCGATCAGGCAGAATTCTCCATCCTGACAAATCAGTACCGCGTCCCCCTGCCCGACGTCCAGAAAGCTGACGGATGTATCCCCGGAAGCCACAACCTCTGCGTCCGGTGTACTGCTTTGGATATCAAGCCGGTCATACAGGTCTTCCCAGGTCGGCACGATCCCCTGACCACCGTAATACTCGACCACAAAAGCAGCCAATGCAACACAGCAGGCCAGTACCGCTGTCAGTGCAGATGCAATTTTTCGTGCAGTGTCCGAACGGTGTCTGCGTCTTTTTCTGCGAGCCATCTTCTTATGTTCCTTACTCTTCCTCCGGACCCAGTTTGCGTTCCTGCCACTGGGCACGGGTGATCAGAACAGCGCGAGGCTTCGCTCCCTCATAGGGACCGATCACGCCCTCCTGCTCCATCTGATCCATGATTCGGGCAGCACGGGCATATCCCAGCTTACAGCGGCGCTGCAAAAGGCTGGTAGATGCCTGTCCCGCTTCAATGACACATTCCACTGCCTGGTCAAACATGGGATCGTGGGCCGACGAGCCGTCTGCATCATCGTCCCCCGAGTCCTTGCCCTTTTCCGACACAGCGCGGCGCTCCATCTCCGCGATCATCTCTTCGTCATACTGGGCCTGGCTGGTCGCCTTGATGAAACTGAGAACCGCCGAGATTTCCTCATCTGTCACATAGGTGCCCTGGATGCGAATGGGCTTTGCTGCACCCACCGGCAAGAACAGCATATCACCGTTGCCCAGCAGCTTTTCCGCGCCGCCGGAATCCAAGATCGTCCGGGAATCGATCTGGCTGGACACTGCAAAAGCAATTCGGCTGGGGACATTTGCCTTGATCAGACCGGTAATGACGTCAACGCTGGGACGCTGCGTGGCAATGATCAGGTGGATGCCCGCCGCACGGGCTTTCTGCGCAATACGGCAGATGTAGTCTTCCACTTCCTTGCCTGCCACCATCATCAAGTCAGCCAACTCGTCAATGACAATGGCAATATAGGGCAGATGTTCCAGATTGGAGTACTGTTCCGCCAGCTTATTGTAGCTCTTGATGTCTCGGACATTATTCTCGGCAAACAGCTTGTAGCGGCGCTCCATCTCCGCCACCGATGCGCCCAGGGCACCGGCCGCCTTGCGCGGTTCGGTCACCACAGGCATCAGCAGATGCGGGATTCCGTTATACTCCGCCAGTTCCACGACCTTTGGGTCGATCAGGATGAGTTTGACATCCTCGGGACCCGAGCGGAACAAAAAGCTGATAATGATAGAATTGACGCACACCGATTTGCCGCTGCCGGTGGAGCCGGCAATGAGCAGATGCGGCATCTTGCACAGGTCCGCCACCTGAGCGGTGCCTGCAATGTCCTTGCCCAGTGCCATGGTCAGCGGAGAGCGCATATTGATATAGCTCTGCGCCTCAAAGACGCTGCGGATGTTGACCGCCGACCGCACCCGGTTGGGCACCTCGATGCCCACTGCGGGTTTGCCGGGAATGGGTGCCTCAATGCGGACTCCGGCCGTTGCCAGGTTCAGCGCAATATCATCCGCCAGATTGGTGATGCGGCTGATCTTTACGCCGGCCTGAGGCTGGAGCTCATACCGCGTCACCGAAGGTCCGCGGCAGATATCCAGAATCCTGGTTTTCACGCCGAAGCTGTCCAGCGTCTTGACCAGAGTGTCCGCATTCTTTTTCATTTCCCGGGCAGCCCCCGCATCATCCTCCGCGCGGGAAGGATTGAAAAGATTCAGGGACGGGTAGCAATAGGGCTGATGCTCTTTTTGCTCTGCAACAAGCTCGGACAAAGGGGCCGTCTGTTCAGCCTTGTCTGCCCGGGGCGGCGTATGCACCGGTTCAGAGGCAGAATTTCCCACCGACTCACTGACGCGCAGACGTCCTGCCGCCGTCGCCTGCGAGGCCGGCTGCCTGTCCTCCGCAGGGGGCACAAGGGGTGCTCTGGACCCCTCAGCAGCCGCCGTGGCACCGTTGAGTAGGCTTCCCATGGGCACACCGGCATTCCAGGCTGCCTGTGCCTGATCAAAGCTACCGCCGATGGAAGGAATCACATCCGTCGTTCCCAAGGGATCCGGCTGAGAGTGATCCACCATTCCCGCAGTGCCAGTCTGCCGGGAGACATTCAGTCGAATTTCGCCCACAGGGGCATCTTCATCGTTCTGGGGCAGCTCTCCCATAGCCTTCTGGATCAGGTCATCCAACTCGCTGGCGGAAGTGGTATCCGGATCGGGCGTTGCTTCCAGATGGAGGGAGAAATCTTCCTCCGGCTCAGCCGCCTGTCGGACCGGCTCAAACCGCTGTGGAGCCTTCTTTTCTCTCTTGCCCAGCTGTTCCAACGGATCAAGGCCGAATGTACCGCCGGGGCCGATCACCACCGGTTCCAGCGGGTCGTGTTCCACCGCTTCCTGCAAGGCACGGCTGGACATATCCGGGCCAAGATCCACATCGAAGGAAGCGCGGGGCTCTGTTTCCGGCATGACCGGCATCTGGGCAGCCGGTTCGGGGCGGGCCGTTTCCTGACTTTGCGCCCGGCGGCCGTTGCGGCGTGCCTCATCCTGTGCCAGATAAGGGGCCGCGTCAAACGCCGGGTGATGCGGCACGTTCTGTGCCGGATCCTGAGGCAACGTTCCGGTCAGATTTTCAATTGGCTCCTCCTCCGGACCGCCCGCAAAAAGCTGCGTATCATAGGCGTCTTCCTCTTCATAGGAAGATGCACGTGCCTCTTTCAGCCGTGCGGCCTGATAGGCAATAAACTGCACCACATCCCGCGGCGTGACGGCAAAGAACACCATCAGTCCGGTGGCAAACAGCAAGAGCATAACAAAGTTGGCTGCCGGGCGCCCGCAAAGCGCCACCAGAGTAGCACCGATGGCTCCGCCAAAAACGCCGCCGCTCCAGAACTTGCTTTGCCCCCAAGCAAACAGGGTCTGCACAACCTGAATAAAATTGGAATCCCCCACCTTGAAATCCGAAAAGACGACGGGTACACTTGCGCAAACCAGTGCAAGAAGCAGCGTCTTGGCCAAGAACTTGCCCACCAGATAACCCGATGCAATCAGATAGGCAAGATACAGCAAAAGCGGTCCGACCAGATAGGTTACAATGCCAAACACGCCGAACATCCAACTGCGCACAACGCTCCATGCGCTCTGTCCAGGTACGATAACCAGCGCGATGGCCAGAATTCCCACCGCAGCAAGAGGAATGCTTCCCATAACACTGTTGCGTTCCTGGCGTCTGCGGGCACGGTTGGCCGCCGAGCGGGACGGGCTTTTTTTCTGCCCGGATGCCTTGGACTGAGTGGCAGACCGGCGCTTTGCCGATGAACTGCCACGTGATGATGATTTCTGAGATGATTTTCCGGAGCCTTTTCCGGAGCGAGACTGTGCCATTTTCGATGTACTCCTCAAACAATCATTGGTATCTTATCGTTTGCAGAATTTATGTAGCAAAAGGGGCCCGGCACCAGACCTGGTACAGAACTCCTTTATAAAAATCCATGGTTTATTATTTTATCATGAATAGGCCGGATTGTAAAATCCAACAAAGGTTTTTACGCCGGGTTTCGTTGTAAAACCTTCCTTATAATAGAAGACAAACTTTTGGCGTATCTCACAAAAATGGAGCTTCCCACAAGCTCACCGGTTCTTTTCAATCTCGCTGTACAAATATCCCAGAGCATCCCCCAGTCCCCCCAGCGAATCAATCAGGCCCTCCTGCACAGCCTGTTCGCCGTTCAGCACGGTCCCCATATCCATCACCAGTTCACCGGTATTGTGCATCAGCTGGGTAAAGCGCTTGGCGGAAATTCTGGAGTGCTTTGCAACAAAGCCGACGATGCGTTCCTGCATCTGCTCAAAATACCGAAGCGTCTGCGGAACCCCCAGTACCATGCCGGAATGGCGCACCGGATGCACCGTCATGGTTGCTGTCGGCACAATAAAGCTGCGGCCGGCAGACACGGCCAACGGAATTCCGATAGAATGCCCTCCGCCCAGAACCAGCGTTGCGCTGGGTTTGGTCAGGCCGGCAATCAGCTCTGCCAGTGCCAGCCCCGCCTCCACATCGCCCCCGACCGTATTCAGAATCACAAGAAGCCCCTCGATTTCCGGATCTTCTTCAATATCCACCAGCTGAGGGATCACATGCTCATATTTTGTTGTTTTTTGATTGTCTGGCGACAATGTGTGTCCTTCAATCGTTCCCACTACGGTCAGACAATGAATGGCATACCTTCCCCGTGTCGCCGCAACACTGCCGCTTTCAGCAATCATATCTTGTTCTTTCTGCCTTTGCAGAGTGTCTTCCCGTTCTCCGGCCGTGCTATTTCTGGTACTCATCGCGGACCCTCCCTTTTTTCCGAGATTTATTTTGCCGGCGCCGTTGGCCGTGTTCCTTTGGCAGTATGCCCAGCTATGACAGTCGATATTTGGCAACGAATACAAAAACTTAGATAAAAAATTGACAACTGTCGGCAGATTGATTATACTGATTTATAGCAATAAATGTTCGTTTGGCGTACGGCTCAAAAAGGCCGGTCCGCCGTTGGAAAGAAATTTCGGCATTTTCGATTATGCCTTTGCACGGGAGGTGCACATTCGCCATGTCCACGCAAGGAAAGGTTTCCCTGCCCGTCATCAAGCGGCTGCCCAAATACTATCGCTACCTGACAAACCTGGCTGCCGACGGCAAGGACAAAGTTTCTTCCAGTGAACTTGCCCATATGATGGGAACGACCGCCAGTCAGGTGCGGCAGGATTTCAACTGTTTCGGAGGCTTCGGACAGCAAGGCATCGGTTACAAGGTTGATGTTCTGCTGGAAGAGATCGGTCATCTTCTGTTTGGTACAGGAGAACTTTTGCCCACCATTCTCATCGGCGCCGGACGCCTGGGCAATGCAGTCTCCAGTTTCATTGCCCGGGACACCAACGGGTATCGCCTGCTCGCCGCTTTCGACGTCAATCCGGATCTTGTGGGGCATCAAATGAGCGGTGTCACCATCCGTCCGTTGGAAGAACTGGAGTCATTTTGTCTGGAGAACAAGCCGACGGTCGCCGTTTTGTGCGTTCCACGTCAGAGCGCCGTGGATTTGAGTGATGAGCTCGTCCGGCTGGGCATCCAGGGATTCTGGAACTTCAGCCACTACGACCTTTCTGTGGCTCACCCGGAAGTTACGGTAGAAAATGTGCATCTTGGAGACAGCCTGATGAGTCTTGGCTACCGTCTGCGCAATTCCGAAACCTGAACATCCTTTGCCCCGGCATACCAAGTATTCGTCTTTTTGTAAAAGCCGCCATTGTCGACGGCTTTTTTCTTTGCCCGCGGCATTGCTTTTTTCTTACGTCTGTCTATAATAATTTGTAACCGCCCGTTGAACCGGCAAGGAGATCCATTTCCGCCGGGGCGTGGACTGTTTGAACGGAGGATATCCATGGCAAAACTCTATTTCCGGTATGGCGCAATGAACAGCGGCAAGACCACCGCACTTTTACAGGTTGCCTTCAACTATAAGGAACGGGGCATGCGGGTACTGATTCTCAAACCCTCCATTGATACCAAGGGCGGTGATCAGCTGGTTTCTCGCCTCGGCATCAGCTGCCGGGTGGACGCTCTGGTCACGAAAGAAATGGATATTGTTCAACTGGTTGCCCGAGATCGGGAAGTCAACGGTCCCCTTGCCTGCGTACTCTGCGACGAGAGTCAGTTTTTCACCCCGGAACAGGCCGAGCAGCTTTTTCGCGTAACGGTAGATTTGAGTATTCCCGTCATTTGTTACGGTCTGAGAGCCGATTTTATGATGCGCGGCTTTCCCGGCTCCACCCGGCTGCTGGAGCTTGCACACACCATTGAAGAATTGAAAACCATCTGTGCATGCGGGCGCAAGGCCATCTGCAACGGGCGCAAAGTCAACGGAGAGTATGTTTTTGAAGGGGCCCAGGTTGCCATTGACACCGTGGACAATGTTGAATACCAAAGCCTTTGCCCCCAATGCTGGTACCGCGAATACCGGGCTTTTCTCAGGCGCAC
>JFBN01306388.1_pt1 | contig 22545 bp, 17 predicted proteins | sample 768741 | NCBI WGS metagenome assembly JFBN01 (sample SAMN01983846, study PRJNA193217) | chicken gut metagenome | biome: terrestrial biome; isolation source: ceca of Broiler chicken | host: Gallus gallus | place: United Kingdom: England | collected 2010-09-07
AGAATATCCGGCGATTCCCGGAGCGCGTCCTCCAGCAGGGCCACCGCATGAGAAAAATTGGCCTCCGGCTCGCCGAGGCGGACATCCATCTGTACCAGACTGATTTTCTTTTTCATTCCATTCCCCTTTCCGGGAGAAAAATAGTCCTCTCCCCTGCGTCTGTTTTTCTGTCCATTGTAGCACAGCCCCGCCGCCGTTCTGCACCCTGTCCGTCAGATTTCCGTAAAAAGGCAAAAGAAAAAGTCCGTTTATGAAACGGACTTGTCAATTCTGGCGGAGAGAGGGGGATTCGAACCCCCGTGACGGTAATTCGCCGTCAACATGATTTCCAATCATGCACCTTCAACCACTCGGACACCTCTCCAGATGGATGATTCTGTCAGCTGTTGCTGCGCGTGTATTCAGTTCTGTATGAATGATACTTTAATAGTATACTGGCACAAGGGATTTCTGTCAAGCCTTTTTCAAAAATTTTTCTTTCAGCGAAAAAGATCCCTCATAGTCTCCCGGTCCAGACCGGCTCCCAGCGCCGCCATGAGCAGCAGCCGCGCCTTCTGACCGGACAGGCTGCCCCCGAGAACGGCCCCTGCCGCTTCCAGGGAAGCCGCGCCGCCCTCATAGGCATATTCCCGGGCCACGCTCCCCGCGGCGGTGCGGCTCACCAGCACCACCGGAATGCCCGCATCGAGGAGGCCGTGAATGCCCCGGTCGGCGCCGCGGGACACATTGCCGCAGCCGAAGCCCTCCACGACCACGCCATCCACACCGGCGGCCGCGGCAGCCTGAAAGATATCCTCTTCCGTTCCGGCACCGCATTTGATGATCCACACCCGGCCTGCCAGCGCGTCCGGATGGATACGCTGCCGGCGGATCGGACGCCGGCCCCAGCAGATGCGGTCACTGCACACAGTCCCTACAGGCCCCCATTCCACGGACCGGAAGGCCTCCGGCAGGGTGGCATGCTCTTTTTCCACGTCCTGCGCCGCATGGATGCGGTCACCCATGACGACGAGCACGCCCATACCCTCTGCGCCCGGATCGGCGGCGGTCTTCACCGCTCCCAGCAGATTGGCCGGGCCGTCGGCAGACAGGTCCGAAGCGCCGCGCATGGCCCCGGTGAGGACCACCGGCTTCTCCGTGCAGAGCACTGTGTCCAGCAGGAAGGCGGTCTCCTCCATGGTGTCCGTGCCGTGGGTGACGACGAAGCCGTCCGCCTCGTCCGCGAGGCTGTCGATCGTATGCGCCAGCCGGAGCATGATCTCCGGCGTCATGAATTCGCTGGGGATATTGGAAAATTCCCGGACCTCAATGTCCGCCCAGTCTGTAAGGCCCGGCGCGGAGGCGGCCAGCTCCTCCCCGCTGACCGCCGGCACGAGCCCGCCCGCTTCGCGGTCCTCCCGCATGGCGATGGTGCCGCCGGTGGTGATGATGCAGATCTTTTTCATGGTCTTCCTTTCACAAAATGGTCTTGACGGACATATCCGGGACCTGATTTCCCACGAGCCGCCGGTACATGCGGAGGAAATCCTCCTTATACATGCTCCCCGATTTCCACAGGAAGGTGAAGCGGTACTGCGGATTGAAATGGCGGATGCGCACCTGCCGGAGCGTCCCTGCCGCCAGCTCCTCCTTGGCCGAGCTTTCATAGAGGAAGGCCAGGCCGCAGTTTCTCCGGGCCAGCGCCTTCACCGCATAGGGCGTCCCCACGATGACGTGGCTGCAGAAGGAATCCACCGACCGGTTGATCGTAGCCAGCGCCCGGTCCAGCAGCTCCCGCGTGCCTGCGCCGGGCTCCCGGGCGATGATCCGGTGGCAGAACAGCTCCTCCGGCGAAATTTCTTCGGGGATGTCGTAATCCGCCCCGCACACGCAGAGCAGATACTCCGTGGAAAAGGGCATCGTCTCGTACCGGGAATGGTCAAAGAATCCTTCCACGATGGCAAAATCGATGCGTCCCTCGTCGATGTCGCGCAGCAGATTTTCCGTATCGTCGATGTAGATATCCACATTGCTGTCCGGGTTCTCCCGGAGAAATTCCGCAAGGTGATCCGCGATCAGATAGTCGCCGATGGTATGGGTCGCACCGAAGCAGTATTTCTTGCGGTTCTCCTGCATGGCGCTGATGCGCTGGCGCAGGATGTGCTCATCATTGTTCATGGTCTGCACTGCCGCGAGGACGACTTTGCCCTCGTCGGTGAGACAGAGCTTTTTGCCTTCGTAGCGAAACAGCTTCACCCCGTAGTCCTCTTCCAGACGGCGGATGTGCTGAGAGACCGCCGGCTGGGAAATTCCGAGCTCTGCGGCGGCATTGGTGAAATTCATGTGCTTGCACGCGCAGAGAAATGTTTTGGCCCGAAAATTCAGCATGGAGAAGCCCCCTTTCTGTAGAGATGTATATTCTTTTCATTGTACCGGGTTCCCTGCATTTTATCAATTTTCCGCAGGCCCGGAAAAACAAAAACAGCCCCATCAGCGATGGAGCTGTTTCAGGGAAAAGGCTCAGGCCTTTTCTGCGCTTCTCTTTTTGCGGAAGTACTGGAAAGCACCGACCGCTACGAGGACGGCAACGCCCACGATATCCGTGAAACCCGACGGATCGATCAAGAGAAGACCCCCCGCAAAGAGGACGATCCGTTCGATCCACCATGCGCGGGTGACGAACTGCCCGATCATGGCGGCACTCACGCCGATCATGCCGATGACGGCGGTGATGGTCGTATGGACCATATCCAGGAAGGTCGCATCAATGCCGAGCATGGCCGGCGACAGAACAAACATATACGGAATGATGAACGCGGCAATCCCCAGCTTCGAAGCGTTGATCCCCGTACGGATCGGATTGCCTCCGGAGATCGCGGCCCCTGCAAAGGCTGCCAGTGCGACCGGCGGAGTGATGTCGGCGATGATGCCGAAGTAGAAAACGAACATATGCGCCGCCAGGATCGGCACACCGAGGGAAATCAGCGCCGGTGCGGCAATGGTGGAGGTGATGACGTAGTTGGCGGTGGTCGGTACGCCCATGCCGAGGATGAGCGAGGTGATCATCGTGCAGAAGAGCAGCAGCAGGAAGGAGCCGTCGGAAAGCTGCACCAGAGCGGAAGCGAGCTTCAGGCCCACGCCGGTCTTGGTGACCACGCCGATGATGATGCCTGCTGCGGCGCAGGCGATGAGCACGCCCAGCGCGCCGCGGGCACCCTTGATCAGGCCGTCCACGATATCATTGAAGGTCATGCGCGTATTGGCGCGGAGCATGGCCGTGGCAATGGAAATGACGATGCCTGCCAGTGCGGCTCTCATCGGGGTATAACCGGAAGAGAGCAGGCCGATAATGGCGATCAGCGGGATGGCCAGATGGCCTTCTTCTTTCAGGATGCGTCCGAACGGAGGCAGCAGGCTGCGGGGCGTGCCCTGCAGATTTTCCCGCTTCGCCTCAAAATGAACACCCAGGAAGACGCCGAGGAAGTACAGCAGAGCCGGTACGACGGCGGCCTTGACGACTTCCATGTACGGGATGCCCACGAATTCCGCCATCAGAAAGGCCGCAGCGCCCATGATCGGCGGCATAATCTGGCCGCCCGTGGAGGCTGCCGCTTCTACAGCGCCGGCGAAGTTCTTGCTGTACCCCAGCTTCTTCATCATGGGGATGGTGAAGGCGCCGGAGCCTACAACGTTCGCTACGGAGCTGCCGGAGATCGTGCCTTCCAGCGCACTGGAGAGGACGGCCACCTTGGCCGGGCCGCCGGAAGCCCATCCGGCAATGGCATTGGCGATATCAATAAAGAACTTGCCGAGGCCCGTTTTTTCCAGATACGCCCCAAACAGTATAAAGAGGAAAATAAAGGTGGACGATACGCCCATGGGGATGCCGAACACACCCTCGGTGGTGAAAAACAGATGGCCCACCATCTGCTGCAGGGACAGGCCTCTGTGGGCCAGCGGTCCCGGCATATAGGGTCCGAAGAATCCGTAGGCGATGAAGCAGAGCACCACCACCACGATCGGCAGGCCGACGATGCGCCGTGCCGCCTCGATGACCATGACGATCCCCAGCAACCCGATGGCCGTATCAGCCGGGGTCACCGTCCCCGCGCGAAGGATCAGCTGCTGGTAGTTCAGCAGGATGTACACCGGCGGGATGATGGAAAGGATCGCCAGAAACAGGTCGAGCGGATGGACGCTGCCGCCCTTGATCCACGACCGTTTGACCGGGCAGAGCAGATATACGAGAGAGATCCCGAAGGACAGGTGGACCGCCCGCTGAAGCATGGCATCCAGCACGCCGAAGAATCCCGTGTATACCTGGAAGAGGGAAAAGCAGATGCAGATGATCGCGATGATGCGGCCCCAGGTGCCGGTGTATTCCACCGTATTGGATTCCTTGTCGAGCTCCTTCAGCTTCTGCTTCATTTCATCGCTGAGTTCTTCCTCCGGCACGTCCTGCCCCGGAGAGACTCCGTTCTTTTTCAATTCTTCCAATCTGATCAACTCCTAACGCATTTCTTTCTTCATCCAGAATCCCCTGTACAGCGGAGCGATATACAACCGCAGCTCGCTGCCCAGAGGCATCAGATCGGGAAGACGGTAGAGCGTATTTCCCACGGTGAGCGTTCCGTTATTGATGACGCCGTTCCGGATGGATACCTCCCGGAACCGCCGGTCCATATCATCCAGAATAAACCAGCCGTTTTCTTCGCGGAAGCGGCCCTCCGAGGCCAGATAGGGAAGCCCTGCCCCGTAGGTGCGGTACCGGAGCTGCTTCAGGATCAGCCCGTCGGAATTCTCATTGATCAGGAGCGTCTCTTCGATGGGGGTCCGCATGGCAGAATGCATGTACGCCATGACCACCGGCATGCCCGGCTCGGCCCGCTGAATGAAGAGGAAGCCCTCCTTTGTCTGTCCGAAAAGAAAAGGTCTTGTGAGAAGCCACGCCGCCGCAAGGACAGTAATGACCACGACGGCGACGGAATATCTGTATTTTTTCAGGAAATTCATGAATACAGGAACGGACTCCGCCGGCAGCATGCCGCCCGCGGGGTCCGCTCATTCTCCTTTCCGTCTTTGGAAATATTTACGCTCTGCGCATCCGATCAGGATTTCAGATATTTTTCAGCGCCGGCATTCATCTTGATGGACATGCCTTCCAGCGCGGTATCCTTCGTGATGTATTTGCCGACAGCGTGTGCAGCGGTCATGCGGTCCAGATTGGAGTAGAGGATCTTGGCGATCTCTCCGCCCATGTCGTCGCTCAGCTTGTCCGTGCCGATGAGGATGCACTTGACGCAGATCGTATTGACGTCAGTTTCCTGTCCCGGATAGGTGCCGGCCGGAATGGTGATGGCGTTGTAGTACGGATACTGTTCTTTCAGCTTCGCTGCGGTGGCTGCATCGATATCGAGAACGACAGCGGACTTGTTCGCGCTCAGATCCTGGATGGCAGCGGTCGGGAAGCCTGCCACAACGACGCCTGCATCTACGTTGCCGTCCTTCAGAGCATCTACAGCTTCACCGAAGGAGAGGTACTGCGGTTCGATGTCGTCATAGGTGATGCCATAAGCCGCGAGGATCTGGCGGGCATTCGCTTCGGAGCCGGAGCCGGAAGCACCGACGGCTACGCGCTTGCCTTTCAGCTGGGATACGGAGGTGATGCCCGTATCAGCGGTGGTGACGAACTGAATGGTTTCCGGATAGAGAGCTGCAATGCCGCGGATGGTGTCCACTTTGTTGTCCTTGAACATTTCCGTGCCGTTTTCTGCATAGTAGGCGATATCGTTCTGTACGAAAGCCAGATCGACGGAGCCGTCCTTCAGCATGTTGATATTGGCAACGGCTGCGCCGGTCGCCTGAGCGCTGGCGTTCATGCCCTTGATATTATTGTTCAGCAGTTCTGCCAGTGCGCCGCCCAGCGGATAGTAGGTGCCGGACGTGCCGCCCGTTGCGATGTTCAGGAACTGCTTTTCTCCGCCGGATGCACCGCCGGAAGCGCCGCCGCCGCAGCCGGTGAGAATCGCTGCCCCTGCCACACAGGCAAGGCCTGCCAACATGATCCGTTTCATCATTTTCTTCATAACATATACCCCCTTTGAGTCACACATATGTTGCTGCCCAGCAGCGCTTCAGGATTGCAGAAACAAAAAAAGCAACAGGATGCACAACCGGGGGGTCATACGCTTCTGCTGCACTTCTTTGCGCTTGCTGGTTTATGAAGTTGACTATATCATACTATTTTTCAAAATCTTTGTAAAGCAGACTGGGCTGGATTCCTTCATTATTCTGATATTTTCCGTGGGTGTACCGGTCGGCCTCTCCGAGGACCGTATGGAAATAGATCTGGCAGATCTCCACGCCCGCATAGATGCGGATGGGCTGCACGCAGAACATCTCCAGCGTCCAGTACCCGGCAAAGCCCACATCGCCGAATCCGGCGGTGACGTGGATGAACAGGCCCAGCCGGCCGATGGACGAGCGCCCCTCCAGCATGGGCACGAAGCATTCCGTCTTCGTATATTCCCGGGTGCGCCCCAGATAGAGCGTATTCGGCTGGAGAAGATAGCCCTCCTCGGGGATCTTCAGCAGATGGCCCGTATTTTTCTTTTTCATATCCAGCACATGCTCATCGTACACCATCAGTTCATCGGCGAGCGTCAGGTTGTAGCTGTTCGGATTCACCTGTTTCGGATTGAACGGTTCAATAATGATCTCATGGCCCATATGGCGGGCGATTTCCCTGCCGGACAGAATCATTTCTCTTTCCTCCTGTATGTATTAAAGAGGCGGCGGTGCACTGCCATGCGCCGTCCGCTGAATGGATTTCTGGCTGTCATGCCGTCCCGGATCCCCATGGCGGCCCGGTCCTCCCCGGAGAGCGAGTCCGAGATGAGAAGCGTCCCCTTCGGGCTGAAGGAGATCAGATGGGCCGCGAAGAGCGCCCCGTGGGTGGGGCAGAAAAGGAGCCCCTTCTGCTTCCGGCCGCCCTCTCCGTAGGGCACCGCCCGGAGCAGCGGCATCCGGGACAGACCGCACACCGTACACTGCCCGGCGCTGCCAAGCGCGCGCCGCCGGAAAAGGCGCTCCTCCTCCAGCAGCTGCCGGATGCGCCCCACGGTCTCCTGCGGCGCCTCGGCAAACAGGCTGCCCTCCCGGCCGAAGGAGGACGCATCCTCCGAAAGGATCGTGCGGAGCTCCGCCTTTTCCGGCCAGTCCGCCTCCTCCAGCTCGCGCCAGGCCTCGACGGCCGCGGGCTTCAGGATCCACAGGTAGGCGCCGTCCTCTTCCTCGGCGCCGTCAAAAACGTATTCCCAGGGCGCACGCTCCGCGCCGTCTGCGGGCGGCTCCTCCGTGCCGTCCTGCTTTGCCTCCCAGCGGGCGCGGATCTTCGTGCCCGCCCAGCCGACGGCCGCATTGAGCGCGCGGTATTCGATCTCCATGGCGTCGGCAATGTGCTTGGCGCTGTCCTCATGACGGGGCGCGTGATAGAGCGCGCTGAAAATGCGCATCACCAGATCCGTCATGATGTCCGGTTCGGCAAAGAGCGCGAGCCATTCTTCCCGGCTGATCCCGTTCCATACCTTCCTGCCCTTCCGTCTGGCCATGCCGCATCTGCGCTCCTCTCAAAAAAGTTTTTATTTACAAATTATATCATAAAATCATAACAAAACGCCCGGTGCTGCCGGGGAAATTTCCGCGAAGCCCCCGCCGAAGGCCTCCGCTGCCCGTGAGAGAAAATTTATGTTTCTTCCGGAAAGAAAACGCGCCGGCCGCTCCCCGCCGGATGCGCCGCTCCATGGTATTTCCCGGCCGTTTTCGGTATAATAAGAGGGTATGTTCTGACGTAACTGATTGAGGTGAATCATGACTGATCTGGAAGAAATCAAACGGCGCCGTACCTTCGCCATCATATCCCACCCGGATGCGGGCAAGACGACGCTCACGGAAAAACTGCTCCTCTACGGTGGAGCCATTCATCTCGCCGGCTCGGTAAAGGCGCGCAAGACCGCCCGCTACGCCGTGTCCGACTGGATGGAAATTGAAAAGCAGCGCGGCATCTCCGTCACCAGCTCGGTGCTGCAGTTCGACTACGCGGGCTGCCGCGTCAATATTCTCGATACCCCGGGGCACGCGGACTTCTCGGAAGACACGTACCGGACGCTCATGGCGGTGGACAGCGCCGTCATGGTCATCGACGTAGCCAAGGGCGTGGAAGCGCAGACGAAAAAGCTGTTCAAGGTCTGCTCCGACCGGGGCATCCCGATTTTTACCTTTGTCAATAAGATCGACCACTTCGGCAAGAACCCCTTCGATCTCATGGCGGACATCGAGGACGTGCTCGGCATCCGCTCCTGCCCGATGAACTGGCCCATCGGCGTCAACGGCAATTACACCGGCATCTATGACCGGGAGACCGAAACGGCGCACATCTTCATCCGCGACACCGCGCACGGCACGAAGAAGCTGGAAGTCATCTCCGGCAAACTGGACGACGAGGCCGTCGCCTCCCGCCTGACCGACGAGGAGATCCAGTCCCTCCGGGACGATCTGGACCTGCTCGATGAAGCGGGCGATCCCTTCGACGCGGACAAGGTGGCCGCCGGCGAGCTGACGCCCATGTTCTTCGGCAGCGCCATGACCAACTTCGGCGTGCAGACCTTCCTCGAAAAATTCCTCGAGCTGGCGCCGCCGCCGCAGACGCGGAAAACGCTGGAGGGCACCATCGATCCGGAGGACCCGTCCTTCTCGGCGTTCGTCTTCAAGATCCAGGCGAACATGGACCCGAAGCACCACGACCGCGTGGCCTTCATGCGCATCTGCTCCGGCGTCTTTGAAAAGGGCATCTCCGTGCTGCACCGCCAGAGCGGCAATATGGTCCGCCTCTCCCAGCCGCAGCAGTTCCTCGCCACAGAGCGCACCATCGTGGAGAAGGCCTATCCGGGCGACATCATCGGCGTCTTCGATACGGGCGAGCTCGGCGTGGGCGACACGGTGTGCGAAAAGAAGCACCCCGTCACGTACAGCGATTTCCCGGTCTTCCCGCCGGAGCTCTTCGCCCGGCTCTCCCCGAAATCGTCCATGAAGCGGAAGCAGTTCCTCCGCGGCGTGGGCCAGCTCGCACAGGAAGGGGCCATTCAGGTCTACACCCAGCCCTACGTGATGGAATCCTTCATCATCGGCGCCGTGGGCCAGCTGCAGTTCGAGGTCATGAAATACCGCCTGGAAAATGAATACAATGTGGAAGTTCAGCTGGAACCGCTGTCCTTCACTGCTGCCCGGTGGACGAAGGGCAATGTGGAACCCGACGGCATCACCGGTCTGGACAACGCGCTCACCGTGCGCGACCGGAAGGACCGCCCGGTGTACCTCCTGCCCAACGAATGGCAGGCAGGCTGGCTCGCCCAGCGCAATCCCGATGTGGTCTTCCTCGAATCGCCGCCTCTCATTGAGGAGCCGGCGGCGGAATGATGCAGAGCGGACGCTTTTCCCTGCCGGCGGCGGGCATCCTCACCTCGGCGGGCATCATCCTCACCTATGCGGAACTGCCCATGCCCTTCGTGCCGCCCTTCATGAAGATCGACATCAGCGATGTCCCCTCCCTGATCGGGCTGTTTGCCATGGGATTCCCCGCGGCGGTATTCATCACCGCCGCCAAGGACATCATCCATCTCTTCGTATCCGAAAGCCTCGGCATCGGCGAGATCTGCAACTTCTTCGTCACGCTCATCTATCTCGCCGCCTTCCGGGCGCTGGCTCCCCTGTCCCGAAAGGCAGGCTACGGCGCGGCCATTCTCGCCAGGACGGCCGCCGCGGCCTTCCTGAATGCGGCGGTGCTGCTGCCGCTTTACTTCGCCGCCTTCCACATCGACGAAGCGCAGCTCCTCGCCATGACCCGCGCCGCCGGATCGCCGGTCTCCTCCATGACCGACTACATTCTGATGGCGGTGGTGCCGTTCAATCTGGTGAAGGGCACTGCCATCGCGGTCGTCTCCGAGCTGCTCTGGAAGAAGCTCTCCGCCTCCTTCCGCAGCGGCAGCCAGCCTCCGGCAGACCATCTATAAATACAGGACCGGCCTCCTTCGTGCCGGTCTTTTTTGATGCTCATTTTGTTCCACAGCGGAGGAAATGCGATCGCCCATAGTCAGAAAAGAGAAACTGACGTATAATGAAAAAATAAATCCCTCACGGGAAGAAAGAAAAGGAGTATAGAAGTATGGCAATCAAAACAAGAAAAATCGGCATCATCGGAGCGGGGAACGTAGGCCCCCATGTAGCACTGAGCCTGGCCACGCAGGGCCTCGCCGATGAATTTGTCCTGTATGATATCAAGGAGAAAAAAGCAGCCGGCGAAGCCATGGACATCATGGACGCCGTAAGCTACATGCCTCACCACGTGGTAGCCTACAGCGGCACCATGGCGGACATGAAGGATGCGGACATCCTCATCAATGCCAGCGGCAAGACCCGCCAGCCCGGCCAGACCCGCCTCGACATGATGGACGACGCCATCGTCACCACCAAGGAGATCATTCCGCTCATCGCCTCCTCCGGCTTTGACGGCATCATCATTTCCATTTCCAATCCGTGCGACATCATCGCCGAATACCTCCAGTACAAGCTGGACTGGCCGAAGAACCGCATCATCGGCTCCGGCACGGCGCTCGACTCCGCCCGTCTCCAGATGCAGCTCGCGAGCCAGCTGAACGTGAACCGCCGTTCCGTCACCGCCTATCTGCTGGGCGAACACGGCGATAGCAGCATGATCCCCTGGAGCCATGTATTCGTTGCGGGCAAGCCCATCGACGAACTCCTCGCGGAAGAACCGGAAAAATACAAGATGGACAGCAAGGCCGACGTGCTTGAAAAGGTCCACAGAGGCGGCTATTTCGAAAACGACGGCAAGGGCTGCACCGAATTCGGCGTCTCCTCCGCCACAGCAGAACTGGTCCGCGCCATTCTCCACAATGAACACAAGATCCTCCCGTGCTCCGTCTATCTGGACGATCTGTACGGCGTACAGGACACCTTCGCTTCCGTTCCCGTCAAGGTCGGCGCCAGCGGCGTAGAGGATATCATCCACATCCATCTCACCGATGAAGAACAGGCCGAATTCGAAGCGTCCATCAAGGTCCTGAAGGAACATTTCGCACGGGCTCTCACCCTCTGATTTCCCGCTGCGGAAATACATATGATGTCATAAAGCGCTCTTCTCCGGAAGGGCGTTTTTCCGTTTCTCCATGACGCTTTTTGCAGGTTGCTCCCTTCTTCCTGAAAATGCTATAATAAAGAAAATTACATGAAAAAGGAGGAGGTTCCCCATGAAAAAACTGATTCTTCTCGCAGCAGCTGCTGCTCTTGCAGGCGGCGCCTATACCGCACAGGCGGCGCCCGTCACCTATGTTCCCGCCATGGGCGGCAACGTAGGCTATTCCTATAACGGCTCCGCCGACGGCATCCACAACATCTACGCAGAATTTTCCCCGATTGACCGTCTCGTCATCGGTGCGGAATACCGCGACTGGATCAACCGCGACAATGAAACCGACATTTACGCCAAGTACCGTCTCGGCCATATGTACCTCGGCCTCGGCAGCCGTGACTACAATGACCGCGGCTCCAAGGTCTTCGGCCTCGTGGAAGGCATGACCAATGTGGCTGACCGGCTCGATGCCTATGCAGGCCTCAAGATCTCCAGCGAGGAATACGAAGCGAAGGTGGGCGTGCTCTACGATCTCATGCCTTCCGTGGACATCGACGTGAACTACACCTACTACGACCGTGATCATACAAGCAATGAAGACGGCGTGGGCGTCGGCATCAACTACAGATTCTAAAAAAAGAAAACAGGCTCCGCGGAGCCTGTTTTTTATTGCCATCAAAAAACAGCCGGATATATTCCGGCTGTTTTTGCGTTTCAGTGAAGAGGCGGTTCCTCCTCCGCGATGGCCCGGCGGAGGGAATCCTCTGCGGCGGTGCCTCCGGGTTTCCTGGGCGCCGGGTGCTGGTAGCGGTCGAAGTCCTTCCAGGTGGCGATGAATTCGCTTCCCATGATGATCACCATGGCCGCCAGATGAAACCAGATGAAGAGCACCACCAGCCCGACGAGCGACCCGTAGGTGAGGCCCATGTGCGCCACATTCAGCATGTAGTAGCTGTAGCCCATGGTGAGGACCAGCCAGATGGCGGTGACGATCACCGACGCTGCGGCGGCGCGCACCCATTTCGTCCGGTACCGGTGTGTCGCATAGCGGTAGAACACCGCCAGGGTGAGCACCAGATTGCCGAAGGGGATCGTGTATTTCAGCATGTCCCACGTATGGAGGAACACATCGGGTAGGGTGAAGTAATAATCCAGCGCGTACACCACGGCATTGCCAAAGACCGTCACGCCCAACGACAGCAGCATGGCGAAGGTGATGAGCAGCGTGAAGAAAATGGATTTCGCCTTCACTGCAAACCAGCTCTGCTGATTTCTGTCATTGCTGATGGCCTTGTCCGTGGCGCGGATGACCACGTCCACGCCCTGTGCGGCGGACCAGATGGACACGGCGAGACCGGCGAACAGCCAGATGGAGCTTCGTCCTTCGATGATGCGGTATACATTGGACTCCAGCGCCGCCCCCAGATCGTGCGGCAGGTACTGGAGCAGCTGGATGATGACGGAGATCTGCGGCGCCATAAAGAACAGCACCGCATTGACCACGAAGATCATGAACGGCACGATGGCCAGAATGAAATAGTAGGTGGTCTCCGCGGCAAGCGCGCCCACATCGTCATTCATAAAGCGGTTGTACAGTCCGAGCACAAAGAACTTCACGGTGTCCCAGACACCCATACTGCCCATGACGCCCCTCCTTCTTTCTCCGGAATGCCCCGCAGGATCTCTTCCTTATTGCACAAAAACGGATACCCGAAGAGGCTCGGATATCCGTTCATCTGACGGCAGAATGATCCGCTGCCGTACCTCTTACTGCTGACTTTTCTTCGCGTTTGCGTTCTTGTAGCGGAGCTGACGGGACAGAACCATCTTGCGCATGCGCAGGCTCTTCGGCGTCACTTCCACCAGCTCATCCTCGCGAATCCATTCCAGTGCGGCTTCCAGCGTGAACTGACGGCACGGAGGCAGCCGGATGGCATCATCGGAAGCTGCCGCACGGGTATTGGTGAGGTGCTTCTTCTTGCAGGGGTTGACGTCCATGTCATTTTCACGGGCATTTTCACCGATGATCATGCCTTCATAGACCTCAACGCCCGGTTCCAGGAAGAGTTCGCCCCGGTCGAGCACGCTGTTCAGGCCGTAAGCCGTGGTGACGCCTGCTTCGAAAGCCACGAGAGAACCGCGGGTACGTTCCGGGATCGGTCCCTTGTAGGGTTCGTAGCCCTGGAATACATGGTACATGATGCCCGTGCCGCGGGTGGTAGTGAGCATTTCATTGCGGAAGCCGATGAGGCCGCGGGCCGGGATGGAGAATTCCATCTTCATGTAGCCTGCCAGCTCTTCCATGGAGATCATTTCCGCACGGCGCGGTCCGAGGCCTTCCATGACGGCGCCCATGAATTCCTGCGGTACTTCGACGGTGAGGCGTTCGATCGGTTCACACTTCTTGCCGTCGATTTCCTTGTAAATGACCTGCGGCTTGGAGATTTCCAGCTCGAAGCCTTCACGGCGCATCATTTCGATGAGGACGGACAGATGCAGTTCGCCGCGGCCGGATACGATGAAGGAGTCGGAGGATTCTCCGTCTCTCACGTGGAGAGCCACGTTCGTTTCCACTTCCTTCAGGAGACGGGCACGGATGTGGCGGCTCGTTACGAAGTCGCCCTCACGGCCTGCGAAGGGGCTCTTGTTGACATGGAAGACCATGGACAGAGTCGGTTCGTCGATGTGGATGGCCGGGAGTGCTTCCGGCTGCTGGGCATCCGCTACGGTCTCGCCGATATTGATGTCCTTGAAGCCTGCCATGGCGACGATGTCGCCCATCTGTGCGCTTTCAGCGGGGGTGCGCTTCATGCCCTGCCAGGTGAAGAGCTGGCCCACGCGGTCGCTGCGGCTGTTCGTGCCGTCGGTGATGACCACCTGCTGGCCTACGCGTACGGTGCCGCGGGTGATGCGGCCGATGGCGACCTTGCCCAGATAATCATCCGCGTCGAGCGTGGTGGTCATGATCTGGAGCGGCGCTTCCGGATCGCCTTCCGGAGCGGGGATGTATTTCAGAATGGTTTCAAAAAGCGGAGTGAGATCATTGCTTTCATCGCTCATGTTGTATTTCGCGATGCCTGCACGGGCAGACGCATAGATCAGCGGGAAATCGAGCTGATCTTCATCGGCATCGAGTTCCATGAAAAGATCCAGGATCTCTCCTTCCACATCAGAGATGCGGGCATCGGGACGGTCGATCTTGTTGATGACCACGATCGGTTTCAGTTTGTGTTCCAGCGCCTTGCGCAGTACGTATTTCGTCTGCGGCATCGGGCCTTCGTGAGAATCCACCAGAAGCAGCACGCCGTCCACCATGTTCAGGATGCGTTCTACTTCGCCGCCGAAATCAGCGTGCCCAGGGGTGTCGACAATGTTGATCTTCACGCCGTCATGCATGACAGAGGTGTTCTTTGCGAGAATGGTGATGCCTCTTTCCCGTTCCAGCGGGTTGGAGTCCATGACGCGTTCCGCCACCTTCTGATTTTCTCTGAAAATATGACTCTGTTTCAGCATGGCGTCGACGAGCGTCGTCTTGCCGTGGTCGACATGGGCAATAATAGCTATATTCCGGATGTCTTCTCTTTTCATTCCTTCGTCTCTCCTGCTTTCTCTATTTGCAATTCAAAAAAGTTTACTCCTTATTATAGCAAACGCGGCGCAATGAAAAAAGGGGATGCAGCGGAAATCTCCCTGTTTTCTGATGATTTCCGCCGCTTTCCCCTCTTCGCCCCGGCCTTCCCAGGGCGCCGACTGATAAATTTATGATTCTGATTTTACCGTACATCCATAATTTTTTCATCATTTTCCTGCCCAGCCATGGCGGGCGGTGCCGCGCCGGAGATTTCCTGCGGAAAATTTTATATAATGATAGAAAACGAAAAAAGGAGGGATACCCATGGCTTACGGACTGGCGCCGGATTTCACGCTTCGCCTGCGGCAGCTCACCCGGGCGCTCAAGGCCTTTGAAGCGGAGGATTCGTACATCTCATCCGCCCGGGAAGGGGGCTGCTCCGTCCGGTCGGACTACGCCTTCTGGCTCTACCACCGCATCGCCTCCTCCTTCAACGGCCTGTCGCTCCTCCTGCTCGACAATTTTGCCTCCGGCCGGCCGGGCGAGACGAGCCTCCCCTACGGCCTCCTCCGGCACATGCTGGAAAATTACGCCGACCTGTACAACAGCTGGTCCACCCGGGGCCTCTCCTACTGGTACTGGCGGTATCTCTCGGCGCTCTCCGCGGGCCGGCCGGACGAGGCGGACGAGGCCTTCCGCCGCCTCCGGAAAGCGCTTCCCCGCTGGGCGGAATACCGGGACAAAAACGGCCGGATCTGCCGCGCCGGCCGCCTCACCCGCTACGTGATGATGGTGCCCCTGCCGGAGAGCCTCCTCTCATCGCTCCCGGGACTCGCCGATTTCCACTGGGAGCTCCGCGCGCTGGACCGCCGGGCGAGCGCCGCCTTCCACAGCAATTCCCCCGATTTCATCCGGGACGTGCCCGGGTGCAATACGGAGCTCTTTCTCTCCATGCACCTCATGCTGGCGTCGTCGCTGGCGATCCTCACGTCGGTCTACCGCAATCCCTGGAGCTACGACCTGCGCCGCCACGTGTGGCCGCCGCTTCTGGCCAATCTCTCCGCCCTCGGCGAGGGCCAGGCCTTCACGCTGTAATAAAAAAGAACCTGTACCTTTTTCCGTACAGGTTCTTTTTTATGTTATTTTTCCCACGCGCCCTTTTCGCCGGTCTCCTTCACGTCGTACCACGCCGCGTAGAGGGCGGGCACGAAGAGAAGCCCCAGCGGCGTCGCCACGGCGAGCCCGCCGATGAAGGCCGCTGACATGGGCGACCAGAAGGGATTCGGCAGGAGCGGGATCATCCCCAGCACCTCCGCAAAGGACGTGAGCATGATGGGCCGGAAGCGGAGCACCGCCGAGTCGATCACCGCCCGGTACGGCGAGAGCCCCTCCTCCAGATGCTGCCGGATCTGGTCGAGGAGGATGATGCTGTTCCGGATGACCATGCCCATGATGGCCAGCATGCCGATGATGGCCACGAAGCCCAGAGGCTCACCCGTCGCGGCCAGCGTGAGGAGGCACCCGATGAGCCCCAGCGGGCCGGACACCGCCGCGATGGCCATGAGGCGGAGCTTCTTCAGCTCAAACATCAGGATGGCCAGCACGACGAAGACCACCGCCGGCACCGGCGCCAGGATCTGGGCAAGGGAATCCTCGCTCCGCTCGAGCGTGCCGTCCGTCTCGAGAGTGTACCCCGGCGGCAGGGATTCCCGGAAATCCTTCAGCGTCTTTTCGTAGACCTCCCGCGTGACGGAGTCGGACTTGCCGCCGTTCGTCACATCCGCGCGGAGCGTCACGCACGGGAAGGCATCCCGCCGCCAGATCGTGGTGATCTCGCTGTCATAGGCAATGTCCGCGATGTCCCCGAGGGCCACATAGCGGCCGCTGCCCGCATAGACCGGCAGGGAGGACAGGCCCGCCAGATGGTCCGCCGCCGTACCCTCCAGCCGGAAGGATACCGGCACCAGCTGATCCCCCTGATAGGATTCGGCGATGCGGTAGCCTGAAAGCTTCGCATAGAGGTCCTGCGACACCGCGTAATTGTCGATGCCGAGGGTGCGCACCTTGTCTTGGTCGATGGTGAGCCGCACGATGGGCGTCGTCTCCGGCCAGTTCAGGCTCGCATTGGCCACCTGCGGATGGGTCTTCATGAGCGTCAGCGCCTCCTTAGCCAGCGAGGCCGTGACCGCCGCATCCGGACCGCGGAGGCGGAGCATCACCGGGTATTCCGCCGGCGGCCCGGTGGTGATGAACCGCACGTGGGCCTGCGCCTCCGGATAGTCCACGGCGATCATGGCGGAGAGTTCCTCCTTCAGGGCGTCCCGGCTGTCCGTACTGTCCGCGGTGATGATCATCTGCCCGTGGCCGTCCTCCGGCGGAAGCGGGTCGAAAAGCAGGATGAACCGCGGCGACGAATCGCCGATATACGTCGCAAAGGACGCCACCCGCCCGTCGCCGTAGAGATGGTCCTCGATGCCGCTCATGACGCGCTTCGTATCCCGGATGGAGGCGCCGCCCGGCAGATTCACGTCGAGGATGAGCTCCGGCCGCACCGACGGCGGGAAAAATTCCTGATGGATGAACGGATAGGTGCCGAGCGCCGCCGCAAAGAGGCCAAACGTCCCGGCGATGACCGCCTTCCGGTAATGCACGGCTCCGCGGATGGCCCGGTAGAAAAAGGCGTAGGCCTTCTCATGGAGGGCATGCTTCCACGGCGCCGTCTTTTCCACGCGGATCAGGCGGTACCCCAGTACGGGGGAAATGAAGATGGACGCAAGCCATGACAGGATGAGCGTCCCTGCGATGACCCAGAACAGAGAGCTCGTGTATTCCGCGGTCTGCCCCTCGGCCAGCGCCACCGGCAGGAAGCCCGCCGCGGTGATGAGCGTCCCTGCCAGCATGGGGAGCGCGCACGCCTTGTACGCCCCCTCCGCCGCCTCCATGCGGTCTGCCCCCTCCTCGAGCTTCACCTGCATCATTTCGATGACGATGATCGCGTCATCCACGAGCAGCCCCAGCGATACGATGAGCGAGCCCAGCGACACGATGTGGAGGTCGATGCCCTTGTACACCATGAAGAGGAAGGACGCGCACACCACCACGGGCACGCACAGGGCGAGCACCAGTCCGCTCCGGAGGCCCAGAGAGAAGAAGCTCACCGCCATGACGATCACCAGCGCTTCCATGAGCGCCTCCGTGAATTCCCGGATGGAGTCGTTCACCACCTTCGGCTGATCCGCCACGAGCTCCACGGAGAGCCCCGCCGGGAAATCCCGCTGCATTTCCTCCGCCGCAGCGGCGAGATTTTCCCCCAGCTTCAGATTGTCCCCGCCGGGCGACATGGACACCGCCACGCCCACTGCCGGACGGCCGTTGAAATACATGAGCGCCGTCTCCGGGTCCGTATAGGTCTGCGTCACCGTCGCCACGTCCCCCAGCCGGAAGGACCGTTCGCCCACGTGGATGGGGATGGCCCGGATGGCCTCCGCCGCGGGGAGCAGCCCCGTCACGCGGATGGCCACATTCCGCGCATCCGTATGGATCATGCCGGAGGGCGTCATGAGGCCCTGCTGCCGGATGAGCTGAAATACATCGGTGGGGCTCATCCCGAAGGAGGCCAGCTTGTTCTGGTCCATTTCCACATAGATGGCCTGCTCCTGCACGCCCAGGAGCTCCACCTTCTGCACATCTTCGATGCGGAGCATCCGCTGCCGGAGCGCCTCCGCATAAGCCCGCTTCTCCTCGTAGGAAAAGCCGTCCCCCGTGACCGCGTAGATGGAGCCGTACACATCATCGAAGCGGTCGTTGATGACGGGCCCGACCACGCCGGCGGGCATGTCGCCCCACACGTCGGTCACCATGTTCCGCACATCATGCCACCGGGTCTCCACCTCGTCCGCCGGCACGCTGTCCTTCAGATTCACGTAGATGATGGTTTTGCCGTCATGGGTGAAGGACTTGAGGTAGTCCAGCCCGCGGGTATCCTGCAGCTTCTTTTCCAGCGGGTCCGTCACCTGCTCGGTGATCTCCTCCGCCGAGGCGCCCGGCCAGGCGGCAGTGACCACCATCTGGCGGATGGTGAAATTCGGGTCCTCGCTCCGTCCCAGATGGAAATAGGACCAGATGCCGCCGATGAGGATGGCGATGATGAAGAAATAGACGATCTGTTTATGGCGGATGGCCCATTCCGCCAGATTCACGCCTTTCATGTGCGGACCTCTTCGCCCTCAGTGAGACGCTGTGTCCCGGCGGTGATGATCACATCTCCCTTCTGCAGGCCGCCGGTGATCTCCACCACATCCTTTCCGTAGGCGCCGGTCGTCACGGGGAGCTTCACCGCCTTTCCGTCACGGACGGCCCACACCTCCGGAGCCGAGGCATCGCCCGCCATGGCGGTGAGCGGCACGGATACCGTCTCCCGGCTCTGCGGCGCATCGATGCGCACGGAAGCGGTCATCCCCACCGCCACCGTATCCGGCGGGTCCGTGAGCGCCACCTTCACGTCATAGGTCCCGGTGGAGCTGTTCGGCGCGGCCGCCTTTTCCCGGATCGTCCCGGCCACCTCCACACCGGGGAGCGCCCAGAAAGTCACCGTGCAGGGCATGCCCACGCTGTAGGCGCCGTACTGCTTTTCCGTGAAGGAAATGTACACGTCCAGTGCGGAATCATCCACGATGAGCGCCGCCGGCGTGCCCGGAGCCGCCACCTGCCCCACCTCGCACAGGGTCGAGCCGATGAGGCCGTCCCGGTCCGCGGTGAGCGTGGTGAAGGACAGATTGTTCTCCGCCCGGGCGAGCGCCGCCCGCGCCTGCGCCAGCTGGGCCGCGGCCAGCTTGTACTGGTTCTCCGTCTGGTCCATGGCCAGATCGGAAATGGCATTCACCTTGTGGAGGGACAGGTAGCGGTCCCGCGTGGAAGATGCCAGATCGAGCTGGGCCTCGGCGGAAATGACCGCGCTCTGCGCCGCGGCCGCCTGCTCCTCCGCATCCCGGGAATCAAGCTGGTACAGCGCCTGCCCTGCATACACCCGGTCTCCGGCCGCTACATACCGCGCGGTGATGCGCCCGCCAGCCTGGAAAGCCACCGGCGATTCATAGACGCCGTGCACCGTGCCGGAGAAGGTCTGCACCGCCGCGGCAGAGTCCGCTCCGATGGTGAGGGTCTTCACGATGGGCGCCGTTTCCGCCGCCTCCGCCCGCTTCGCGCCGCACCCCGCCACGGTGAGGCTCAGGGCGAGCAGCACCGCCGCTGCCGCCATACACTGTCTGTTCATCATCTGCCGCTCCTTTCCTCTGCGGTCTCCGGCCGCAGGACCCCTTTTTCAAAAATACCCCATGCCTCGTCCAGATACGACTCCGGACGGAGCGTCCGTTCCGGGGAAATGTCGCTGTGAATCCCCGAGGACAGGAAATAGAAAAGCACCATCCCCGCCCAGGCGAGGCAGGTCTCCTCCGCCCGCAGACCGGGCCGGAACTGTCCGGCGGCAACGCCGTCTGCCGCGGCGCGGTGGATGATCGCCATCACGCCGGCGAGCCGCTCCCGCACGAAGTCCCGGAATACCGCCGTCCCCGCCATGAGCTCCCGGAAGATGAGCCGCAGCACCGCCGGGCGCTCCTCCCCGAGCCGGCACAGGAAGGTCCCGTACAGATGGAGGATGCCCTCCGGCGAGGGCTTCTCCCGCTCCACGATTTCCGTGAATTCCGAGATCAGCCCCGTCCCCCGGTAGAGGATCTGCCGGTAGAGACCGGCCTTGCCGCCGAAGTAGTAGGAAATGGCCGCGCTGTTCACCTGCGCCGCTTTCGCCACATCGCGGATGGACACCCGCTCGTAGCCGTCCTCTGCAAAGAGCCGGAGCCCCGCCCGCTCGATGCGCAGCTTCACGTCCTCCTTATGGGGCGCCTCCCCGGGAAAAAGCATCGTATGGAGCGCTTCCTTGCTCCCGAAATAATAGGACACCGCCGACGGCCCCACGCCGGCCGCCCGGGCGATCTCCCGCACGGACACCCGGCGGTATCCCTTTTCGCGGAACAGCGCCTCCGCCGCTTCCAGAATCTGTTGTCTCCTGTCCATGGCGCGCCTTCTTTCAGCAATTTCAATCAAATGATTGGATTGTTCGATTCATCTCCATTGTAGCATGGAAAAAAGCGGGGCCGAAGCCGCCGCTTTCCTGAAAAATTTTATAAGGGATTCCGGAGATACCGCCCGGTGACGCTCTCCGGCGAACGGGCCACCGCCTCCGGCGTGCCCGCCGCCACGATGCGTCCGCCCTTCGCGCCGCCGCCCGGCCCCATGTCCACCACATAATCCGCATTTGCGATCAGGTCCAGATCGTGCTCGATGACGATGACCGTGGCGCCGCTTGCCGTGAGCGACCGGAAAATCCCGATGAGGGCCCGCACATCCAGCGGATGGAGGCCGATGGTGGGCTCGTCGAACACAAAGACCGCATCATCCTGGGGCCGCCCCATTTCCGCGGCAAGCTTCAGCCGCTGGGCTTCCCCGCCGGACAGGGCGGGCGTCGCCTCGGCGAGGGTGAGATAACCCAGCCCCAGCCGGGACAGGATGCGGAGCCGGTCCTGCACCTTCTTCAGATCCGCCGTGGCCGCCAGCGCCTGATCCACCGTGAGCGACAGCAGCTCCGGCAGGGACAGCGCCTCCTCCGGCCGGCCGTGCTTTGCGGTGCGCTTCACCGCCGCCGCGTCCCCGCTGTACCGCCGGCCCCCGCAGGCCGGGCACGGCACGGACACGTCCGGCAGGAACTGCACATCCATGGTGATCTGTCCCGTGCCGTCGCACATGGGGCACCGGAGCTTTCCCGTATTGTACGAGAAATCCCCGGCCTTCCAGCCCCGGGCCTTCGCCTCCGGCAGCGCCGCATAGACCCGGCGCAGGTCGTCCAGCACGCCGCTGTAGGTGGCCACCGTGGATCGCACGTTCGTCCCGATGGGCGCCGCATCGATGAGGCACACCCGGCGGATGCCCTCCGCCTCGACGGCCTTCACGTGGTCCGGCAGCGTCCCGCCCGATACCGCCGCGGTCAGCGCCGGCACGAGGCTTTCCAGAATGACCGTGGTCTTGCCCGAGCCGGACACGCCCGTCACAGCGGTGAGCCGCCCCTTCGGCACGGCCAGCTCCAGCGCATGGACCGTATGAAGCGGCCCCGTGCGCATCCGGATCGTGCCGTGCTCAAAAAGCGCGTCCTCCGGCACGGGCTCCCGCACGCACACCGCCTCCCGGCCGGACAGGAAAGGCCCGATGCGGGACTGCGGCGCTGTCTCCGCCCCTGTTGCCGGTCCGGTATAAAGAAGCTGTCCGCCCTCCGAGCCGGCGCCCGGCCCCAGCTCGATCAGCCAGTCCGCCGCGCGGAGCACCCGCACATCATGATCGACAAGCACCACGGAATTGCCCTGCTCCGTCAGGTCCCGCACCATCCCCAGCAGACCGTCCACATTGGCCGGATGGAGCCCCACCGACGGCTCGTCCAGCACGTACAGCACGCCTGTGGTGCGGCTCCGCACCGCCCGCGCGAGCTGGACCCGCTGGCGTTCTCCCGTGGACAGGGTAGGCCCCGCCCGGTCCAGCGAGAGATAGCCCAGCCCCAGCTCCAGCAGGCGCGCCGCCGTGTGGAGAAACTGGGCGGCGATGCTCTCCGCCATGTCCCGCATCACCGGCGGCACCGACTCAGGCACCGCCTTCACCCAGGGCACCAGATCGTCCAGCGTCATGGCGCAGGCCTCATCCAGCGTCTTTCCGCCCAGCACCGACGACCGCGCCTTCTCGCAGAGGCGGG
>JFBN01305822.1_pt1 | contig 22444 bp, 19 predicted proteins | sample 768741 | NCBI WGS metagenome assembly JFBN01 (sample SAMN01983846, study PRJNA193217) | chicken gut metagenome | biome: terrestrial biome; isolation source: ceca of Broiler chicken | host: Gallus gallus | place: United Kingdom: England | collected 2010-09-07
GTGCAAAATGAAGTTTCGACGCCCAGCCGCGAAGTAAGTACAGAAGTTCATCAGGAGGAAATAGCCTTGCCTGAGGAAAATGAAGAAGCGAAATCTACTCCCTGTTCTTACTGTGGCGGAAATGTTACGGAGAACTTAGCGGATGCATCTACGTGGGTATTTACGGGGGAAGAGCGGCTTTGTGCACATGGTACTATCGGCGGGTACGATAAGGAAATGAGCAGAACGGTGATCTATCAGATGAAATGCAGTGACTGCGGTATAGGTTCTGACAGAGTGGTGCCCGAAACCACATGGGAATGCCATGGCGTTGTTTAAAAGTTCATATTGCTTAAAAAGCGCAGGGGCGCGCCCCTGCGCTTTATATATTTTTATGGTAAAATATATATTATTGGTAAAAAATACATGGATAAAAATTGACAAAAATTCCTTTTTATGGTATTTCAAATGCAAAGAAGCTTCAGGACTCTAAACAGTCTCGGGAAATGGGGGATGGATTATTGGAGATGTGTATGAGATTGGGTTCTGATTTCTGATATAGAAAAGAATGCAAACAACAAATGAAAGTAGTAAAGGAGTGTTCGTTATGAAAAAAACATTATTCCTGAAAGTTTTCGCAATGTCTGCGCTGTTGTCTGTTGCTTTTACGGCTTCTGCTTTTGCGGCGGAGAAGACATCGGAAGACGGAGTTTATGTGCAGGATAATGTTTCGGTGTCCGGTTGTGAAGTAAACGCAGAAGCCTGTCAGGATGAAACATCCGTGCCTGAGGAAAACCCGGATGCAAGATACATTCCTTGTCCCTACTGCGGTGGGAGGATTGTGGAAAGTGTAATTTTTACAGCTCCGTGGGATTTCACAGGTGCGCAGCGGCCATGTGTGCATGGTTCCCTGGGGGGATATGATAAGGAGCAGTACAGAAATCTAATCTACCGGACAACGTGCAACAGATGTGATATTTCTTTTCAACGGACGGCGACCGAGACCCAGTGGGCGTGCTACGGTGTGACTTAAAAAGCTTATATTGCCATAAAAAAGCAGGGGTGCTCCCCTGCTTTTTCTTTTTCTTGTGCTTGTTTTTGTTATGTTTTTCGTTAAAAAATAAACGGAAAAGCAACAAAATAATTGACTCTGATGGGATCTTATGTTATTTTTAAGGTAAAGAGGAAGTGATTGGTATTCAAGGTGCTTGAAACGCTTTGGCGTGCAAGCAAAAGCTGCGTGCTGAGCGCGGAAAGCTTTGAGGTCAATCAAACGAAATGGGAAGAAAACAACATAAAAAGAAGAAAAGGAGCTGTTGACAATGAAGAGAAGATTCTTGGTAAAAGCCGCTGCTCTTTGCGCTGTACTGACGTTTGGCTTTACGGCATCAGGTTTTGCACAGGTGAAGAGTACGGTGGAAACGCAAACAGAAAATGACTGGCTGGTGTGCAGCTGTGGAAAAACCATGCAGGAGCATCAGGATGAAATTGCGGCGGCAGATACGAGCACGCTGGATTATCTCAATTGCTCCTGCGGTGGGCGGCTGATTGAGGAGCCGATTTATACTTCTGCGGGAGAGTACACCGGAGAAAGCACCAATTGCAAACATTCTCCGGTCGGAATGGACTATGAAAAAATTTGCACGGTGACGTATGAGGTTACATGCAGCCGATGCACCTTGTCGGCACAACGGCAGGAACAAAAGGCCGTGTGGGAGTGCGATTTTCTTGATGAGCCGCGTGTGCAAAATGAAGTTTCGACGCCTGCCAGCGAAACAAGTGCAGAAGCTGAGCAGGAAGAGCCCGCTGTGACTGAGGAAACCGCGGCGGAAAAAGTGATTCCCTGTTCTTGTGGCGGAAAGCGTGTGGAAAGTTTGCTTTTTGCATCTGAGTGGGGATTCACAGGGGAAAAGCAACCCTGTACACATGGCACCATCGGTGGGTATGATAAGGAAATGAGCAGGGTGGTTGTCCGTCAGACAAAGTGCAATGAATGCGGCGTAGGTTCTGATGAGGTCATACCTGAGACTACATGGGAATGCCATGGTGTTGTTTAAAAGTTCATATTGCTTAAAAAGAGCAGGGGCGCGCCCCGGCTCTTTATATATTTTCATGGTAAAAATATATATTATTGGTAAAAAATACATGGATAATAATTGACAAAAATTCCTTTTTATGGTATTTTAAATGCAAGAAGAGAAGCTTCAGGACTCGAAACAGTCTCGGGAAATGGGGGATGGATTATTGGAGATGTGTATGAGATTGGGTTTTGATTTCCGATATAAACGACTGTAAATAACAGATAAAAGCACGAAAGGAATATGCGTTATGAAAAAAACATTATTTTTGAAGGTCTGTGCTGTGACTGCTCTGCTGTCCGTTGCATTTACGGCGTCTGCTTTTGCGGCAGACAAAACGTCGGAAGACGGAGTTTATGTGAAGAATAATGTTTCGGTGTCTAGTTGCGAAGTAAACGCAGAAGCCTGTCAGGATGAAACATCCGTGCCTGAGGAAAACCCGGATGCAAGATACATTCCTTGTCCCTACTGCGGTGGTAGTGTTACGGAAAGCTTAGCTGCCGCATCATCATGGGTATATACGGGAGCAGAGAGGCTTTGCGCACATGGTACTATCGGCGGGTATGATTATGAAAAGAGCAGGACGGTTATTTACCAAACGAAATGTAGTAGATGTGGTAGAGGTTCTGATAGAACAGTGCCCGAAACCACATGGGAATGCCACGGCGTAACTTGAAAAGATGATATTGCAGATATAAGCAGGGGTGCGCCCCTGCTTTTTCTTTTTCTGCACATAGAAAAACCGTAACATAATCACAGTTAGACGCGGCAAATCTGTGTATACTACATACATGGTTGAGTGAGAAACAAGTATGGGTGTTCCGAAAAAACGTTTTTTTGGACTTTCGGAAATGCCCGGGAAATGAGGGAGTAAACAATGGCAATTGAAACATTAACGAAACAAAATTTTGATACAGATGTGCTGCAAGCCGCCGAGCCGGTGCTGGTAGAGTTCACCGCGCCGTGGTGCGTTTACTGCCGCCGTCTGGCACCTGTTTTGGAGCGCATTGACGGCAATGACGGCATCCCCAAAATCGGCACGGTCAATATTGATGAAGAGCCGGAGTTGGCGCGTCAATACAATATTGAAGTAATTCCCACGCTGCTGCTGTTTCAAAACGGCACACACGGCGACCGCTTGATTGCGCCGGATTCGCAGGCAAAGCTGGAAGCGTGGATTCACCAGCAGTGCTGAAATTGCGTTTTATGAAGCGCCCGGCGTGGGCGCGGCAATCAAAATAGGAGGCAGATTTTATGGAAATTTTAGATACCGTCATCATTGGCGGAGGCCCTGCCGGTTATTCGGCGGCATTATACTGCACCCGTGCGGGACTTTCCACAGTCATTGTAGAAAAAATGACGCCCGGCGGACAAATGGCAACCACCACACAAATTGACAACTACCCCGGTTTTGAGGAAGGCATTGACGGCTTCGAGCTGGGCGATAAAATGCGCAAAGGCGCTGAGCGCTTTGGCGCAAAGACGCATTATGCGGAAGTAACCGGCGTTTCGCTGGAAGAAAACCCCAAAAAGATTGCAACAACAAACGGTGATTTGTATGCAAAAACGGTCGTAATTGCCACCGGTGCCGCCCCGCGTGAGTTAGGCATTGCAGACGAGCAGCGTTTCCGCGGCAAGGGTGTTGGCTATTGCGCAACTTGTGACGGCATGTTTTTCCGCGGAAAAACGGTTGCGGTCAACGGCGGCGGCAATACTGCCGTAGAGGATGCGCTTTTCCTGTCAAAGCTGTGTGAAAAAGTATACTTGATTCACCGTCGAGATACTTTGCGCGCGTCCCGCGCCGAAGCACAGGCGCTGGAAAAAGCCCCGAACGTGGAATTTTTGTGGAATAAAGTGGTCACAGGCTTAGAAGGCGCAGACAAGCTGGAGAAAATTGTGCTTCAAGATACCGTGACAAAAGACACAACAACGCTGGACGCACAGGGTTTGTTTGTGGCGATTGGCCGTGTACCAAGCACAGAGCTGTTTAAGGATGTGCTGAAAACAGACGCTTTCGGCTATATCGAAGCGGACGAGACCACACGCACTTCCATTCCCGGCGTGTTCGCGGTGGGCGATGTGCGCACAAAGCCCTTGCGCCAAGTGGTGACAGCCGTAGGGGACGGCGCGGTTGCCTCGAAATATATTGAAGAATATATCACGATGGAAGAATCGAAGTAAAATAGATTGGTTTAAAGCCTTTGCCCGCTTGGCAGAGGCTTTTTTCTTTCCTTATTGCCGAGCAAAGCCATCCGCGAAACGACGCGCAAAAAAGCTTTTTTTAAAACGAATTGTAAAATGTTGGTGTAAAATTTGACTTTGTATTACCGATATGTTACGCTTGAATGGAAGATTTTTGTACAAGCTACATTTCTTTTTACATAGAGGTTTTTTATGATGAAAAAAAATAGCCTTTTTCGTTTTGGAGCAGGTCTTTTGGTGTTTGTTCTGAGCGTTGGCACCGTGTTTGCCGAAACGCCCGCTGAAGCGCTCGACCGTTTAGCAAAAGAGAAGCAGCAAATTGAGGAAAGCATTGCTGCCTATGGGCAAGAGGCACAGCAAGCGCAGGAGGTGGCCAATCTGTACCAGCAGAAAGCTGATACAGTGGCACAGGAAATTACCGCTTTGCAGCAGCAAATTGAGGAGCAGCGCGCCCAACTCAAGCAAACCCAAGACAACGCCGCACAGGCTTTGAAGCAAAAAGAGCAGATGGAAGAATCGTTTAAGCTTCGGCTGCGCAGCATGTATGAAACAAGAAGTGTTAACTGGTTTGAAGCTTTGACCTCGATGCAAAGTCTCTCGGATGTGCTGCGTTATGCGGAAAATTTGCGCAGTATTACGGAATACGACCAGCAGATTATCTCTCAGTTTGCACAAATACAGGCGCAGCTGGATGAAGCGGCAGCGCAGCAGCAGGTGCAGCTGGATGCTTTGGCGCAAAGTGAAAGTGCTTTACAGCAAAAGAGCGATGAATACGCGCAGGCTTTGCAGCAGGCCAATAACGATTTAAACGAAGCACAAGCAAATCAGCAAGCACAGCAGGTTGCTTTTCAAGTGAATGCGGAGCAAATGGCTCAAGCACAGCGCGAATTTGAGGAGTGGGCATCCCAGAATGTTCCTGTGCCGGAACCGACCCCGACGCCGGAACCTACTCCGCAGCCCACGCCGGAACCTACGCCCGACCCCTCAACCCCGGAGAGCGGCGACCAGACACAAACGCCGGAAGGCGGAACCGATGCTCAGCCGACCCCGGAACCCACGCCGGAGCCGACTCCTGAGCCGACCCCGGAACCCGAACCCACCCCGCCGCAGACGGCGCAGTTCATTTGGCCTACGCCGGGTTACTCCCCCTATGCGGGTTCTTACGGCGAGCGCATCAACCCCGTTACGAACCAGGCGGAATTCCACACAGGTGTGGATATTCCTGCCCCGGCCTACACAAAAATTTATGCGGCGGCAGACGGCGTTGTCAGCTTAAACAACCACTGGAGCTACGGCAACTGTGTGCGTATCAGCCACGCCGGGGGGTTCAGCACGCTTTACGCTCACATGGCGGCATATGCCGACGGCATTTATGAAGGCGCGACCGTGCATCAAGGCGATGTCATTGGCTATGTCGGCAGCACCGGCATCAGCAGCGGCAACCATCTGCACTTTGAGGTGCGCATCAACGGACAGCATCAGTATCCGTTGAATTATGTTTCGCCGTAAGCAATCGGCTTTTTTGGACAACTGACAGGTAAAAGCAAAACAAACACCGGAAATTTTCCACAAGCGCTTGGAAAGTTCCGGTGTTTTTATGTTTGCAGTAAAATATTTTTTCAAAAAATGCAACAATCCCTAAAAAATTGTCGTATAACATGTGATTGGAACGCGCGCAACCATCAAAAAACAGGGCGGGAGGTGAATCAATGCAGGAGTGGGAAACACTTTATCGGGATCATCACAAAGCGGTTTATCGCTACTTATGCAGCCTGACGCATGACGCTGCGTTGGCAGAGGACTTGCTGAGCGAAACATTTATCAAAGCAATGAAAAAGCTGAATACTTATGACGGAACCGCCAGCATTCAAACATGGCTTTGTGTGATTGCACGCAATACTTGGCTCGATTTGCTGCGCAAAAAACGCATTAACATTTCCTATGATGAGATGATGGAGCGTTACCTGGAGCTATCCCACACCTCAGATTCCCTTGCAGAGGATTACGAAACAGCCGAGCTGCTGGAAAAGGTGAAGCAGCTGCTGGCACAAAGGAAAAAACCGGCACAGGAGGTTGTATGGATGCGCGCGCAGGGATATACATTTGCAGAAATTGCGAAGGCGGTTGGCATGAGCGAATCTTCGGCAAGAACACTGGATTTTCGTACAAAACACTGGCTGAAAGAACAGCTGGGCTTGTTGTGACAGGCACGGTCGTACATTGTGCAGCCAGCCCCGAAACAGGCAGGAAACAATTGTTTTTGAGGAAAGGGAGAACATGAATGGACCATGAAAAACAGACAAAGCGGCTTTCTTGTGACGTTTATCAGGATTTGATACCGCTTGTCAATGATGGGGTGGCAAGTGAAGATACTTGTCAGCTGGTAGAAGAACATTTAAAAGAGTGCGAAGCTTGCAGAGCGTATCAGCACAGCGGGCTTTCGCCGGAAATTTCTTATGAGGATGATATGAAAACGATTCGAAAAGTAAAACGAAGCTTTTTGCTGTATGCAATCGGCTTTGCTGTGGCGGGAAGCATTGGCACATTTATGCTTTCCAGCAGCATTTACATTTTATGGTGGATGCCGGCCGTCGGCATGGCAACCTATTTTATCTTCGGCAAAAAAAATATGCCCATTGCATGGGCGGCCATTTTAATTTTGCTCACGCTGGGGCGTATCGGCAACGCGTTTTGGAATGGTTGGCTGAATGCCAATTCCGTGTTCGGGTATGTGTATGATTCCGTGACAAACGGCATGATGCTGCTTATCATGCTGGCGCTTGGAGGTTTAGTAGGTGCATTACTGAAATTTGCATTCGGAAAAAAGAAAGGTTGAGCAATGATGTGGAATATCAAACAAGTAAAAATCACATGGCCTGCATGGAAGGTTCCCAGAAATAAGGCCACTCGTGTTTTGGCCGCCCTGGCCGCAATCGGCATTATTTTAGGACTTTTTATGGTGGTGGATTTTATTCAAGGCAATCCCGTCAGCCTGTGGTGGACGGAAAAATCGCTTCAGCGCTTTTTCGATGAACAATTCCCCGAGGAACGTTATGTGGTGGCCCCGGGCTCTTACGGGTTCTGGGATGGAACCAACCGCTATGTCTGCCCGGTGTATCAAACCGGAAAACAGGACACAAAGTTTTTGGCATATCGAAGCAATGGGCAAGTGTATACCACAAAAGCCATTGAAACCGACAGCGGTATCAATGCATACAACCGCGTCAACTGGAAATTGCGTAATGGGTTTTTAACGCAGGACGTTTACGCACAGTTCCGCGCGCTGGGAATGGACAGTGCAACAATGATTTTTTATCAGGACAGCGACAAGCCTTTGTTTGGAAAAGACGCGGTGTTCTACCCGGAAATGTCGGATGAAGCCGTTCCCGAAGGGGCAGCTGTGGAGCTTTGTGCGTTGTTTTTCAACGGCGCTTTGCCGGATGCTGATGAAAAAGGATATCGCCAATGGCTGATTGACACGCTGATTGCAACGTATGAAATTGCACAGAAAGAAAATGCTTCCTTTGACAGCTACGGCGTCAGCACCGAAGCGATGGAAACGCGCGGTTCACTGCGCAGAGTGCCCGAAGCGGAGGTAAAGGCTTTGGCAGAGGCAGAGGATGACCAGCGCGGTGAAAAGCAGGAAGCAATTTTGAACCAATACTTTGTAGCGGATTATCAACAGCGGGAGCTGCTTTTGGAAAAAACAGCCGTGTATCAAAAAAGCACCCTGCTGTATGGCACTGACCCCAGCGTGGCTGTGTTTGCTCCGATGCAGCCGGAGAAGGCGGCTTAACTTACTCCATCAGCTCATGGATTACTTTGCGCACTTCGTCGGCGAAGGCAGCCGCTTGGGACGAAAGATGGCCTTTCCAAATGAGGCTGTCGCGATAAAGCGGGGCATCTTCGCAGGAAAGGGCACAAAGCTCTTGCCGTGCTAAAATTTCAGCCGGAACAGGGCTGGCCCAAATATAAGCCCCTGCCATATGCCGCAAAGCGTCAAACTCTCCCGCGCGGTCGTAAATCAGCATCGCGCCGCCCTCTTTTTCGTGCGATAGGTCGCTTTCATCGGGCGGTACGATGGGGGTTAAATTGCCGTGAGAAATCTCCGTGAAAGGGGCGAGCTGTTCAGGACAAATACGCCCCGCAGCGGCCAGAGGATGTGCGTTTTGCACCAAAACCACCATATGGTAATCCCAAAGCGGAGCCAAGTGAAGCCCGCGTGAGCCGACAAGCCCTTCGGAATAATCGGCGCGTGCCACCGGATAGCGCACAATGCCCACCTGAGCCTCCTCTGCAACAACGGCATCCATGGCGGAAAAGCTGGTGGTTTCCCGATATTGCAAACGGAAGTCCTGCTTGGCTGCACGGCCCGCCCAGCGAAAATAAGCATGGGAAACATAGCTGGCGCATGGAACGCACACCGAAAGGCGCAGACTGTTGTTTTGCGGGGGGCGGTACAGCTCGGTGACAGCATCCATCTGGGCGACGATACTGCGTGCGTGCGACAGAAAATCGCGCCCGCTGGGGGTTAGCTCTACGCCGCGGGCTGTGCGCCGAAACAAGGGCCGGCCCAATTCGTTTTCCAGCTCTTTGATGCTTTTGGAAAGGCTGGGCTGGCCAACATATAAATGCCGGGCGGCCGCGCTGATCGAACCGAGGTCGGCGACGGTCACCACATAGCGAAGTTGTGAAAGTTCCATGATTCCTCCTAACTAGGGGATTTCTGAAAAGCTGAAATTTTCCGCTGACGAAAAATCTGTACATTCCTTTGTTTTCCAAAATGCCCTATGAAATGCCTGATATCGGGGAAATTTGGTTTGTCAATGGTGAAAACGCATAATTTTATGTTTGTGTTCTTGTGGTTATGCCCAATAGTAATCTTTAGTTATTCTTTTTTGGAATATCATACATGCAAATTAAATATTTGTCAAATATTTTGATATATGATAAGCTTTTATCAAGGTCGGAAGGAATTCTTCCGAATCTTCAATTTTTTTGAATTTTCCGGCGAAAGCCGGTTATAATGGAGGTTGTGTATCATGGGTCGTTTTACTTTACCGCGTGACTTGTATCATGGAAAAGGTTCCTTGGAAGAGCTGAAAAACCTCAAGGGCAAAAAGGCAATCGTTGTTGTCGGCGGCGGCAGCATGAGACGCTTCGGCTTTTTGGACCGCGCCGTTGCTTACCTGAAGGAAGCCGGCATGGAAGTAGAGCTGTTCGAGAACGTGGAGCCCGATCCTTCTGTCACTACGGTTATGAAAGGCGCAGAGGCTATGCGCAAATTTGAGCCGGATTGGATTGTGGCAATGGGCGGCGGCAGCCCCATCGATGCAGCAAAGGCAATGTGGGCATTCTATGAGTATCCCGAGTGCACCTTTGAGCAGCTGATCACTCCGTTCAGCTTCCCGGAGCTGCGCCAGAAAGCACATTTCTGCGCCATTCCGTCTACTTCCGGTACTGCTACCGAGGTTACGGCCTTCTCGGTTATCACTGATTACGACAAGGGTATCAAATATCCTCTGGCAGACTTCAACATCACGCCGGACGTGGCCATCGTTGACCCCGAGCTGGCTGAGAAAATGCCCCCGAAGCTGACTGCTCACACCGGTATGGATGCTATGACTCACGCAATTGAGGCTTATGTTTCCACATTGCACTGCAACTATACCGATCCTCTGGCTCTGCATGCCATCAAGATGATTCATGCTGATTTGAAGAAATCTTATGACGGCGATATGGATGCTCGTGACCGTATGCACGACGCACAATGCTTGGCCGGTATGGCATTCAGCAACGCATTGCTGGGCATTGTTCACTCCATGGCACACAAGACCGGTGCTGCATTCAGCGGCGGCCACATCATCCATGGTGCGGCAAACGCTATGTACCTGCCGAAGGTCATTCAGTACAACGCAAAGAATCCCGAAGCAGCTGAGCGCTATGCAGAGATTGCACGCTTCATCAACCTGCCGGGCAACACCACAGAGGAGCTGGTGAATGCACTGGTAGCTGAGCTGCGCGAGATGAACAAACAGCTGAACATTCCTCTTGCCATTAAGAACTATGGCGAGGGCGGCGTGATTGCCGACGTCAGCATCATTGACGAGAAAGAGTTCAACGACAAGCTGCATGACGTGGCTGCCAATGCAATTGCAGATGCTTGCACAGGTTCCAACCCGCGTCAGCCCAGCCAGGAGGACATGGAGAAGCTGTTGACTGCTGTTTACTACGACAAGGATATTGACTTCTGATTTTCCAATACTTAAAATCGGTTACGAAAAAGCGAAGCTGTGCAAGCGGCTTCGCTTTTTCGGAATTTATTCAGCCGTAATCAGGGAGGCAAAGTATGTTTAAAATTGTAGAAAAAGAGGCGTTAAACCCCACTGTTACCAAAATGGTAGTAGAGGCGCCGCTGGTGGCGCGCAAGGCGCAGCCGGGCCAGTTTATTATTTATCGTGCATCGGAAGATGGCGAACGTGTGCCTTTGACCATTGCCGATTATGACCGCGAAAAAGGCACGGTAACCATTATCTTTCAGATTGTCGGCGGCTCTACGATGGAGCTGAACACTTTGAATGTGGGTGACAGCTTAGTAGACTTTGTGGGTCCGCTCGGAATGCCCAGCCATTTGGATGGCTTGAAGAAAGTAGCGGTTGTCGGCGGCGGTGTGGGCTGCGCCATTGCCTACCCCACGGCAAAGCGCCTGCATGAGCTGGGCGCCGAAGTTCACAGCATCATCGGCTTCCGCAATCAGGACTTGGTAATTTTGGAAAAAGAGTTTGAGGCGGTTTCTACCCGTGTGGTGAAAATGTCGGATGACGGCAGCTGGGGCGAAAAGGGCCTTGTCACCAACGCGCTGGAAAAATTGATTGAAGAAGGCAATCAGTACGATGAGGTAATTGCCATTGGCCCCATCATTATGATGAAGTTTGTGTCTGAGCTGACGAAAAAGCACAATATCAAAACGATGGTTTCTATGAACCCCATCATGATTGACGGCACGGGCATGTGCGGCGGATGCCGTTTGACCGTGGGCGGCGAGACAAAATTTGCCTGTGTAGACGGCCCGGATTTTGACGGCCATCTGGTGGATTTTGACGAAGCGATGCACCGCGGCGGCATGTACCGTGACTTTGAAAAGCATGCGCGTGAGGCAGAGTGCAATCTGCTGAAAAAGGAGGTAGAATAACATGCCTAACATGGACCCGAAAAAATGCCCCATGCCGGTACAAGACCCGGAGGTGCGCAATAAAAACTTTGACGAAGTTGCACTGGGATACACTTACGAGATGGCTGTTGAGGAGGCAAAGCGCTGCCTGAACTGCAAGCATAAGCCCTGTCAGAACGGATGCCCCGTCGGCATTGATATTCCCGCCTTCATCGGTAAGGTAGCCGAAGAAGATATGGAAGGCGCATTTGAAATTTTGAGCGCATCCAGCGCCCTTCCGGCTGTGTGCGGACGTGTTTGCCCGCAGGAAACGCAGTGCGAAGGCAAGTGTGTGCGCGGCATTAAGCACGAGCCTGTCGGCATTGGCCGCTTGGAGCGCTTTGTGGCCGATTGGCACCGTGAGCACTCCAGCGAAAAGCCCAAAATGCCTGAGCAGAACGGCATTAAGGTAGCGGTAATCGGTTCGGGCCCCAGCGGCTTGACCGCTGCCGGCGACTTGGCAAAAATGGGCTATAAGGTAACGGTTTACGAAGCACTGCACACCGCAGGCGGCGTATTGGTGTACGGCATTCCTGAGTTCCGTCTGCCCAAGGAAATTGTGCGTCAGGAGATTGACGGCCTGCGTGCAATCGGCGTAGATGTGGAAACAGACGTTGTCATTGGCCGTACCTTGACCATTGACGAGCTGTTTGACATGGGCAATGAGGCTGTGTTTATCGGTTCCGGCGCAGGTTTGCCGCGCTTTATGGGCATTCCCGGTGAGAGCCTGAACGGCGTTTATTCCGCCAATGAGTTCTTGACCCGTATCAACTTGATGAAGGCTTATAAGCCCGATTCCAAAACACCGATTCAGCACGCGAAAAATGTGGCTATTGTTGGCGGCGGCAACGTTGCCATGGACGCTGCACGCTGTGCAAAGCGCTTGGGCGCAGAAAACGTCTACATTGTCTATCGCCGCGGCATGGAAGAGCTTCCCGCACGTCGTGAGGAAATTGAACATGCCGAGGAAGAGGGCATTATCTTTAAGACGCTTTCCAACCCCATTGAAGTGCTGGGCGATGAAAACGGCTATGTCAAAGGCATGGTGTGCCAGGAGATGGAGCTGGGCGAGCCGGACGCTTCGGGACGTCGTCGTCCTGTGCCGAAGGAGGGTGCAACCTTTACTTTGGACGTGGACTGCATGGTTATGTCCATCGGCACCAGCCCCAACCCGCTGATTCGCTCCACCACACCCGGCTTGGAAACCAACAAGCATGGCTGCATTATTACAAACGGTGATGACGGCCTGACCACGCGCGAGGCAGTTTATGCAGGCGGTGACGCGGTAACAGGTGCGGCAACGGTTATTTTGGCGATGGGCGCAGGTAAACATGCGGCAAAGGCAATTGACGCTTACTTAAAAGAAAAACACGGAAAATAAAATTCATTCGATATGCGGTGCTATGCATAGGAATGATGGCATAACGGCATGGCAGTGTTGTTTGTAAAAGCAACAGCACTTTTCCGTGAGAATTTTTGTGTTTTTTGTAACTTCCCATAAAAGGCAGTTATATGCTACAATAAGAAAGTATAAATCACTCCTTTCGGGGCGGTTGATGAATCGTTTAATCCATCTGACCGCGCCGTTTGGGGTGATTTTTTTCTTGAATGAAAGGATCAATTCATTCCGATAGCATGGATTTGACGGAGGGATTTTATGAAAGCGCGAAGGCTTATGATTCAGGATTTTGATTCCACATTGGATGATGGTGACTTTTTTTATGCGGGGCCCAAAACAGTTCGATGCAAGGGCTGTTTTGAGTGCTGGCTGAAAATGCCGGGAAAATGCTGCATGGCTGACCGCAGCGAAATGATTGGAAGCCGCATAGCGGTCACAGAACGAGTCATTATTATCAGCAAAAGCATTTATGGCGGTTTTGCTGCTCCTGTAAAACGGGTGTTAGACCGCAGCATTCCCGGTGTACTGCCTTTTTTTCGGTGGATACATGGGCGTATGCATCATGTGCCGCGCTATAAAAGCCAGCCAAACATGGAGATTTATTTTTACGGAACAGAAAATATGACCGAAAAAGAAATTCAACTGGCAGAAAAAGCGGCGAAGGCAATGGCAATTAACTTTAATGCAAGAAGTGTGAAAGTGAAATTTTTCAACACCTTGCAGGAGCTGAAGGAGCATTTTAGATGAAAACGGTATATGTTGTACTGAGTCCAAAGAAAAAATGGAGCAACTCCGCTTATTTGGCTGCGGTATCCCATCCTTTTGCAGGGAGTGACAGCATGACCATCCACTACCGAGGGCCAAAAGATGTTCAAAGCATCATGGAGCAGCTGCGAAAAGGCTGCCGGCTGGTGTTAGTAATGCCGCTTTTTGTGGATGGGATTCCTTCTCATGTTTTAGAATTGATGGAGAAAATCGAGCAGCAGACAAAGCAAGAGCGGCTGCATAGCGAAGTATATTCTATGATCAACTGCGGATTTTATGAGGGTCAGCAGTGTGAGTATGCGCTGGAAATGGTGGAGTGTTGGTGTTTGCGCTGCGGCTTTCAATTTATGGGAGGGCGCGGCATTGGTGCGGGTGAGATGTTTGGCGTTTTGCGCCTAAACCTCTTAATTGGTGCATTGCTCATTGCAGCCGATTTTGCCATCAATCTGGTAAAGGCGGCATTCAGCGGAGCGTTCAGCATGTCTCTTGTTTTGAGCGGAATGCATCCTTTAAGCGGTATCATTACGATTGCGCTTGGGATATTGTGGAGCTTGGGACCGTGGTTTGCTGCTGCAAAAGTAGGCAGCTGTGCAAAAAAAGGCATCCAGTGCGGCGTTCGCTATACAACGGTCACCTGCTGCCCGTCTATTCTCTTTGCTTTTTTTGCCAGCCTTTATTGGGTTTTGCGCGCATTGATTATGCACCGGATTCCTATTTGGACATTATTCAAAAAGATAGACGAATGATTTTGAATGGATACAGGACGGAATAAGAGATGTAACAACAAAAGGACACAGAGCATTTTTGCTCTGTGTCCTTTTGTTGTTTATGCAAAGTAAAAGGGAAAAACAGCGGCGGTTTTGTTCAGCGGATAGATGCTTTTGAATCCTCAGCCGGATCGGTTAACGGGCTGCGGTAAACAATTTTTGATGTGATGTAGCTGCATTCAAAAGAGGCATCGGGGTAGCGCAGCCGAAAGGCAATTTTTTGTGCCAGCCGTTTGCCCAGCGTAGAGGTTTGCACGTCGACGCTGGTAATTTTCCCGGCAGTGGAAGGATATTCGCTGCTGTTGTCGAAGCCGGTTAACACAATGCGTTTTTGGTCGGCATAGGCAGGTTGGTCAAAAAAGGAGGCAACATAGCTGGCAATAAAATCGCTTGCGCACACAAAGGCATCGGGGAAATAGGTAAGCCCCCGCAAAAAGGACTCGATTTCTTCCGTGTGCAAATGGAGGGGAAGGGGACTCGTGTGGCACACGCTTTCATCCAAAGTGATATTGTGATCGTGCAAAGCGTCGAGAAAGCCTTGATAACGGTCGGTGTTCGTTTGGGCATAATGAATATCACCAATAAAGCCTAAGCGAGTTCGTCCGCTTTCGATTAACCGGTTTGTAATCTGGTGTACCAAGCAGCGCCCTTCCAGCATGACAAGATCGCCGTTAAGCTGGTCGGCCCCCAAAAGCGGCACCGTATCCAAAAATACTTTGGGAAGGCTCAATGCGGCAAGCGCACGCAGCATAGAGGGGTCGTAAATATTCAATACAATCATGCCGGACACCCCGCCGCTGGTGAGAGAAGCAGGCATTTGAAAGCCTTCATACCAATGGCTGGGCAAATAGGTATACATCATGTTGATGTTCAGGCGCGAAAGCTCTTTGGCAATCTGATGAATAATTTGCATCCAAAAAATGGAAGATTCCGGCCTGGAAACTACGACAGACACTGTGCGCGGCACATTGACCTGTGAAGGTGCGGCCTGCACGACAGGTTCTGTTTGTGGAATGCGGTAGCCGCATTCTGTGGCTTTATCAATAATTTTTTTTCGCAGCGCTTCGGAAACACCTTCCTTGTGGTTCAGTGCTTTCCACACAGTAATGCGTGAAACGCCAAGAGCATCGGCAAGAGACTGCATGGTATTCTTTTTCATGGTGAGTGCCTCCTAATTACGAGGGTTTGTTAACATTATTATAACATCTTCCGAAAGTGATTGCAATTCTTTCCCATTCACTTAACAAAAGTTAATGAATCATTTAGATACAGATAAGAAAATGATGCTTTTGACAAATTTTAAACAGACAAATTGTTTAAAATGTTACTTGCTTTTTCTCTCTTTTGTTGTTAGAATGATGAATGAAAAATGAAATATAAAGAGAAATGTTTTTCTTTTTCAAAAATAGTTGTTAATTTGTTTGTTAATTAACAGTTAAGCTGTGGTAGCTGTGTTTTAAAGCCTATATCTGCGGCAAATTTGTAAATATCTGATTGGACACTTGCTTTACAAAAAGGTGTTTGATAGGCGTGTTTTGCTATGTAAAAGCAGATTCTAGGGAAATGGCCATTTTTTCAATCAATCGTAAAGGCATTTGGTAAATGGAGTGAGAGTCTGCTGTTTTTTCAAAGGCACAGGCGCATCTGACCGTGTGATTTTACCGGCTGGGTGCGCCTGTTTTAAGGAAAAATACCGGTTTTTGAGCAGATGCGTGTCTCTCGTATATCAAAAGGGCGGCAGGCATATGCCCAAAAGGGTGCAGATGGCACAGTACGTTTTTCGCGGCGGATGTGCAGGAATCAACTTGGTTAAGGAAGGTGAATGACCGATGAAATGGAATCTTTCTACGGACAATGACGCACTTTTAATGCCCGGCATGCAGGAGCTGTACGGAATTTTAGGCATTGAGTGTGCCGGGGACGGAGTGACGGTACAAGCCGAAAAGGGCGATAAGCTGAGCGTATTTGAAAAGGATGGCGCATGGCACATCACTTATTCGCGCCATGTAGAGTTTTACCGCGCAGCAGCTTTGGTTTTGCGCTGTATGCAGACGGGACAATCGGTGGAAGAAGCAGCACGTTTTGAATCTTGCGGCTTGATGCTGGATGCTTCCCGCAATGCGGTTCCCACGGTGGAATCGGTGAAGGATATTCTCCGCCGTATGGCGCTGATGGGCCTCAATTTGGCAATGCTTTACACAGAGGATACTTATGAGGTGCCTGATCAGCCGTATTTTGGCTATCTGCGCGGGCGTTATACGTTTGAGGAGCTGCGCGAAATTGACGATTGTGCAGCCAGCCTTGGTATTGAGGCCATTCCCTGTGTGCAGACGCTGGCGCATTTGGAGCGCGTGCTGCAATGGCCCGTCATGGAAAAACACAAAGACGCCAATGATGTGTTGTTGGTGGGTGAAAAAGAGCCTGAGACCTATGAATTGATTCGCGCATGGCTCAAAGCGGCCAGCGCGCCGTTCCGCTCCAAGCGTGTTCATATCGGTATGGATGAGGCCTACTGGCTGGGACGCGGCCAATACCGCAACCGCTATGGCTTTGCTACTACCACCGAGTTGATGAGTGTGCACTTGGAAAAGGTGAGCGCTATCCTGCATGAGCTGAGCCTCGAAGCGATGATGTGGAGCGATATGCATTTCTCCGCAGCGCGTGACGAAGGGGTGTATCACCCGGAAGCCGAGCTGACGCAGGAGATTTTAGACGGTGCGCCGGACGACATCGGCTTGGTTTTCTGGGATTATTATCACGAAACCAATGGCGCATATGATAACATGCTGAAAAAACATGCGCAGTTCCGTGCGCCCACCATTTTTGCGGGCGGCATTTGGACGTGGCTTGGCCCGGCGGCAGACTATCGCAAAACGATGGTTACCACCTTGCCTGCGCTGGAGGAATGTGTGCGTCACGGCGTGAAAGAAGTATTTGCCACGGCGTGGATGGATGATGCAGCGGAATGCAGCCCCATGGCGGTGCTTTATGGCTTGCAGCTGTTTGCAGAGTATTGCTACTGCGGAAAATGGGACGAGGAGGAATTGGCGGCACGCTTTAAAATTACATGCGAGGCCGATGCAAAAGCATTCCTGGAAATGTCCCGCTTCAATGAGCTGCCCGGCGAGACCTTGCAGGATCAAAGCACGGCAAACTTCTGCAAAGAGCTGTTGTATGAAGACCCGATGCTGTTGGTGTTTGAAAAAGATCTGGCCAACAATGCCGAATATGCGGTATACTATGAAAAGCTTGCCGCAGAATTTGAAACATTCGCAAAAGAAAATCCGCGCTATGCGCCGATGCTGACGGCGCTTTCCGTTATGGCAAAAGCACTTGTGCTGCGCTGCCGCTGGCGTGACGAAGCGCCCAAAGCAGTGCGAGCAGGCGACCGCGCAAAAGCGGGCGAGCTGGCAGCATTGGCAGAGGAGTGCGGTGCAGCTGTGAACGAAGTGCGTAAGGCGTGGCGCACGCAGTGGGATGCCATCAATAAGCCCTTTGGCTTTGAAGTGCTGGACATCCGCTTGGGCGGCGTGATGGCGCGCTTTGAAACAGCTGCACAGCGTATGCAGCAGTATGCAGACGGCACGCTCGCGGAGCTGCCGGAATTTATGTGTGAAAAGCTGACTTACTTAAAAGATAAAGACGGTCATGCCATTTGCCGCAACTTGTGGACATCTTATGTTTCCGCATGCTGTGTCGGAAAGCTGGTGTAAAACAGATCTTTCTTTTGGTGGGAAAGTTTCATGTTTCAATCATATTTTTAAAAAGACAGGTGATACAAATATGACAAAGATTATCGGACAAGCAAATCCCAATATGCCGTGGCAGGACAAACCCGAAGGCTATACCGAGGCCGTTTGGCGTTACAGCAATAACCCCATCATTCAGCGCAATGCAACGCCGATTTCCAACAGCGTATTTAACTCGGCGGTTGTCCCGTTTGAAGATGGTTATGCCGGTGTGTTCCGCTGCGACTCCAAGTCCATCAGCATGGACATCTTTGCCGGACGCAGCAAAAACGGCATTGACTGGGAAATTGACAGCACCCCCATCGTATTTGAGGGGGACCCCGAGGTAACCGTGCGCGAGTATCGTTATGACCCGCGCGTGTGCAAAATTGATGACCGTTACTACATTACATGGTGCAACGGCGCACACGGCCCGACCATCGGCGTGGCATGGACGAAGGATTTTAAAACCTTCCACCAGCTGGAAAACGCCTTCCTGCCGTACAACCGCAACGGCGTGTTGTTCCCGCGTAAAATCAACGGCATGTACATGATGCTGTCCCGTCCGTCTGACACAGGTCACACTCCGTTTGGCGACGTATTTTGCAGCCAAAGCCCGGACTTGACCTTCTGGGGCAAGCACCGTTGGGTGATGGAAACCGTTCCCGGCGACGACTCCGCTTGGCAGTCTAAGAAAATCGGCCCGGGCGCAGTACCCATCGAAACGGACGAAGGCTGGCTGATGATTTATCACGGCGTCATTAACACCTGCAACGGCTTTGTATACCGTATGGGCGTCGCTCTGCTGGATCTCGACGAGCCGTGGAAGGTGAAAGCACGCAGCCGCAACTACATTCTCGCTCCGCAGGAGCTGTATGAGTGCGTGGGTGATGTTCCCAACGTGACATTCCCGTGTGCAGCGCTCACCGACGCAGAAACAGGCCGTATTGCCATCTACTATGGCTGTGCCGACACGGTAACCGGCTTGGCATTCACCACCGTGGACGAGCTGATGCGCGTCATGCGCGAGTTTCCCCTGTAATCACTTTCATCCGGGAGGGTTTTTATGATTTTTGCAAAAGAACGTGTCGAAGTCATCGCTTCGCAGCTCAAAAAACAAATTGTCGTGCAGTCCTTCTCCTTGGACAGCTGGCAGATGAAAGAGGCATTTTACCTCACTCCGGCTGAGGCAGACGCCGACAGCCAAACGCCGTGGCAGCCGTTTGACTCCACGCGCGACCATTGGTATGGCAAAGACCGTCACTATTGGTTCCGCACGGAGTTCACCGTGCCTGAAGAATATGACGGAAAACAGCTTTGGCTGTATCTGCGCACCCAGATTGAGGAGTGGGATGATGCGAAAAACCCGCAGTTCCTGATCTTCGTGAATGGTGTGGTGCGTCAAGGCGCCGACATGAACCACCGTGAGCTGCCGTTTACGGACTGCGCAAAGGCGGGCGAGCGTTTTGTTATCGACTTGCAGGCACACAGCGGTATTCTGCACCCCGAGTTCCGCTTGATGGCGGACGTGCAGGAGCGTTCCGAGCTGGTAAAAGACCTGTACTATGATTTGCAGGTTCCTCTGTGGGCGCTGGACCGCATGGACAAAGAGTCCAAAACATACATCGACCTTTGCACCGCTATGAACGATGCCATCAACTTGCTCGATATGCGCCGCGTACCCAGCGAGGCATTTTATGAGAGCGTTCAGCAGGCGCGTGATTTGCTGGATAAAACCATCTACGGCGAAATGGCCGGCTTTGACGATGTGATTGCCAGCTGCATCGGCCACACGCACATTGACGTGGCTTGGTGGTGGACGGTGGCGCAAACCCGCGAGAAAACCGCCCGCAGCTTCTCTACCGTTTTGAAAATGATGGAGGAGTACCCCGAATATCGCTTCATGTCCAGCCAGCCGGTGCTGTACACCTTCCTGCACGAGCGCTATCCCGAGCTTTACGAGCAGCTCAAGCAGCGCGTCAAAGAGGCACGCTGGGAACCGGAAGGCGGCATGTGGCTGGAAGCCGACTGCAACCTGACGGCCGGTGAAAGCTTGGTGCGTCAGTTCCTGTATGGCAAGCGCTTCTTCCGCGAGGAGTTCGGCGTGGAGAACCGTGTGCTGTGGCTGCCCGACGTGTTCGGTTATTCCGGTGCATTGCCCCAGATTATGAAAAAGAGCGGCATTGATTACTTCATGACCACCAAGCTGTCGTGGAACCAATTCAACAAGGTTCCCAACGACACCATGATGTGGGAAGGCATTGACGGAAGCCGCGTTTTGACCCACTTCATTTCGACGCTGGGCGTCGGTCAGAGTGTGGAGAAATTCTTCACAACTTATAACGGTATGCTGCACCCCGATTCCATCATGGGCGGCTGGGAGCGTTATCAGAATAAAGAAATGAATAACGATATTCTCATCGCTTACGGTTATGGTGACGGCGGCGGCGGCCCGACCCGTGAAATGCTGGAAACCGGCCGTCGTATGGAAAAAGGCATCAAGGGCGTACCCAAGGTGCGTCAGTGCGGTGCCCTGCAATACTTCACCGAGCTGGAAGAGCGCGTGAAGGACAGCCGCCGTCTGCCGGTGTGGACGGGTGAATTTTACTTCGAGTATCACCGCGGTACTTACACTTCCATGGCACGCAACAAGCGTTCCAACCGCAAGAGCGAGCTGGCACTGCGCGATGTAGAGCTGCTGTCTGTTTTGGCACAGGAAAAGGGCGCAGAGTACCCCGCGGAAAAACTGGAAAAACTGTGGAAAATGGTGCTCTTGAACCAATTCCACGACATTCTGCCCGGTTCTTCCATCAAAGAAGTATACGAAGTGACCCGCGAAGAATACGCACAGATTGCTGCTGAGTGCAAGGCGTTGGCGGACGAGAAGATGAAGGCCGTTGCCGGTGAGGGAAGCGACGTGGTGCTGTTCAACACCCTCGGCTTTGCCCGCAATGACTTGGCAGTTCTGCCCGAAGGCGTGAGCGGCTTGGAAGGCTTTGCTGCTCAGGAAGCCGACGGCAAAGTGTACAGCCGCATTCCGTCCGTACCCTCCAAAGGTATGGCCAGCGCAAAAACAGGCACTGCCGCAAAAGAGGATGCTCCCTTCTCTATTGAGAAAGAAAACGGCGGCTACCTTGTGGAAACTCCGTTCTATACCGTTTGCATTGATGAAAACGGTATGATGAAAACGCTGTTTGACAAAGAGAATCAGCGCAATGTCTTTAAGCCCGGCCAGAACGGCAACCGTCTGCGCGTCTTTGAAGATAAGCCCATTTACTATGATAACTGGGATATTGACGTGTATTACACGGAAAAAGGCTGGGATTTGACAGAGGTCACTTCCATGGAGTGGACTTCCGTTGGTGCACTGTTTGCCGAGCTCACCATTGAGCGCGAGTTCATGCAGTCGAAAATGCGCCAGAAAATCCGCTTCTATACCGACAGCCGCCGCATCGACTTTGATACATGGGTGGATTGGCACGAGCATCAGCACCTGCTGAAAGTCTTTATGCCCGCCGATGTGCATACCGATGAGGCAACGTTCGATATCCAGTTTGGTAACGTGACCCGCAAAACCCACGCCAACACCAGCTGGGATCAGGCTCGCTTTGAGAGCTGCGGCCACAAATGGGTGGACGTTTCCGAGGGCGGCTATGGCGTCAGCTTGCTGAACGACTGCAAATACGGCCATTCGGTGAAAGAGGCAGAAATTGGCTTGACCCTGATTAAATCTGGTATCGAGCCGAACCCCGACACCGACAACGAGGAGCACTTCTTCACTTACTCCCTGTATCCGCATGCCGGAACATGGAAAGAGAGCGACACCGTGAAAGAGGCCGAGATGCTGAACCAGCCGGTTCTGACCACCTTGGGCGCTGCGGTTGAGCCGATGAGCTTTGTTTCCAGCGATGACGACAATGTCATTATCGAGACGGTGAAGGCTTCCGAGGACGGCAAGGGCGTGGTTCTGCGCGTGTACGAAAACCAGAACAAGCGCACCAACGCTTGCCTGACGCTGGCACGCGAACCGAAGCAGGTTTATAGCTGCAGCTTGATGGAGGAGAAAGAGGATGTTCTTCTGCCCTGCATGAACAAGATCAGCTTCACCATTCTGCCGTACGAAATTAAAACTCTGTACATCGAGTTTTAAGCTGCGGTTTTCAGAAGAATAAAAGGCAGCCGGACAAGTGCTTTTGCGCTTGTCCGGCTGCTGTTGAGACTGTCGAAAAACTGCCGCCTGATTCAAAAAGAAGACGAGTTGCAAGGGGAAAAAGGCTTGGAAAAGGGGGCTAGCCCTCTTTTCCATTTGAAATAGG
>JFBN01011750.1_pt1 | contig 22418 bp, 16 predicted proteins | sample 768741 | NCBI WGS metagenome assembly JFBN01 (sample SAMN01983846, study PRJNA193217) | chicken gut metagenome | biome: terrestrial biome; isolation source: ceca of Broiler chicken | host: Gallus gallus | place: United Kingdom: England | collected 2010-09-07
AGCCAGAGTAGGACGAATGCGGGGGAGCCGTAGATGTGGCGGGTGACAAAGGGGGTACCCTGGATTTTTTCGAGAACGGTTGCCGAGGTGAGTACACCCAGCATGAGGGCCAGCAGGCCAAAGGTGAATCGTTTGAGTATCTTCATTGTATGGAGAGGGGTTTCTTTATACCTCGAAATGCCGACGCGCAGTGCGCCGGCATTTCTCAGCATGGGGTTCAAGAGGGTAGGGTTTGTTAGCCAATTAGGCTAATTAGATGGCATCGATAAATTTCACCACCGCTTCGCGGTCCTCTTTGCTCAGTTTCCGGAACTTCTCGACCGACCACCGGGCATCGCTTTCGGGAGCACCGTGCCACATGATGGCTTCAATCACGTTGCGGGCCCGGCAGTCGTGCAGCCGGTCGCTTTCGAACGAGCCGGTACATTTCTGATGCAGCCCTCTGCCCCACAGAGGAGTGGTGCGGCACCAGCCGGTGCGAATATCGTTCTGCATGTGCAGGCGGTGTTGTACCAGGTCGGTGTAAGGCCATATTTTTTGGTGAGGATAGCGGGGCAGTTCGGTGCCGCGGGTGAAGAATCCGCTGGGATCGGTATAGCGGTCTTCACCGGTTGTCCAGGTGGGGCGATGGCAATAGCTGCACCCCATCTCGGTAAACAGTTGCTTGCCCCGTTGTATCGTGGGGTCGTCGAGATTGCGTGCTGCCGGTACAGCCAGTCCCCGATGCCATACCATCAGGTCGGTGTAGTATTCGTCGCTCATCTCGACCGGCAGGTCGGTCGCCATCAGATAGTTGTAGATGTCTTGTTCAACTCCGGCCTCGGTTTTCCGTTCGGGGAAATAGTCGTAGAAGCGAGCCTGAACCTCGGGGTCTTTCGATGCTTTCTCGGCATAAGCCTGAGTCATGTAATGATAGCGGCGGTTCGAGCGGGTCACGTTGGTGATGTTCCAGATGGCGTTTGAGCCGGCAGCATCTTGTAAGGGGCCGCGGCTCAGGGCGTAGGTGAAGCGGTAGGGGTGTTTCTCGCCTGTACCTCCGTCGCTGGGACGGTTGTTGCTGTATTGGCTCACCCACTCGCCATTTTGGAAAATTTTCGGGTTCAGGGCAAAGTAGTTGTCTTTTTCCTGTTTGGCATATTGGGCTTTCAAATCCTCGTCGGTAATGGCATCGAGCAGACCTGTGCCGTAGATGCCGATGGTCGATTCGAGCCGGATATTCACCTGGTCGGGTGAGAGGGTACGACCGTCGGTGGTGATGAGGTCGACGTAGTAGGCATCGGCCGGAATCGTTACCTCGGGATAAATCAGTTCGTAGGTGGTACCGTCCTCAAATGTGTTGTTCCAACTGTCGGTATAGGGCTTCCAGGTAATCTTGATTTTCGAGGGGTCTATCGGAGCCTTGAAGGGTTCGACGGCAAAGAGCTGCGGCATGCCGGTAAGCGAGGCGATGTAGTTGTCGTTGTCGTCGTAGATGACCAGCAGATAGCCGTTGCCTATCTCTGTGGCATTGAATTCACCTTCTTGTCGTTTGCCATGTCCGTAGCCCGGGTGACAGTGCATGCACGAAGTACGTATGTAGAGCGGACCCAGACCTCCACGAACCGAGCCGTCGGAGGCCGGGGTGAATATCTTCTCGAAGAGTGCTTCTCCGTTTTTGAACGAGGCCTCCATGCCGGCATTCTCGACCGCGGGCGCCGGCTGTTCGAAGGCGGCCGAGGTGGTGTTGAAGGCTGTACCCAATTGGCCGCCCGTGTAATACTCCTCCGAGAGTTGCGTAGGGGAAGGAGCGGGCGTGTCGTTCAACTTGTCATCTGTGCAACCGGCGACGCATAGTGCCGCCGTTGCAAAAGCCAGTAAAAAAGGATACGATTTCATAGCTTTTGGGTTTATAATGGGGTTATTGACCTATGGCCGATTGTGCTTCGTCGAGTGCCTTTTTCAGGGCGTTGCAGGCTGCGGTAGCCTGCTTCCACTGTTCGTTGTGGGTACCGGCGTAGTTGACGAAGGGGGCTGGAGCCGCTTCGATGGCGTTGAGTGCGGCTTCGATGGCGTTGCGCACCGCGGTATCGGCACTGGGATTGATTCCGGCCAGGTAGTTGCTCACCGAGGGGTCGCCCACGTTGGTTCCCAGGTAGGCGTTCCTGATGCTGACGATGTTGTCGTAGAAGTCGACTTTGGAGTTCTTGGCGTAGGGCGACTCGATGTAACTGAGATCTTCCGAAGCTCCGGCGGCCGCTTCGTTGGGGCGGCCGATTTTCTGGTTGCCCACCTCATCGGCAATGTCCGAGCAACCCTGAATAATCTCTTGGGCCGCTTCGAGATAGCTCTTGTATTTGCTGCCGCCTTTACCGGCATTTTTCATGCTCTCGCCGTAATTGAACGAGGGTTCGAGTTCGGCTTCGGTGAGCAAGGTCTGTTTTTGAGACGATACCTGGGATAATCCTTTCCATGAGGCTTCCAGGCGTACGCATTGGTTGGCCAGGTCGCCTGCCACGGCGGTGAGGTAGACCAGCTCTTCCTTGCGGGAGAAGGAGCTGTTTCGAGCCTGTCCGGTCGTGGCCGAGGCGTCGATCTGGTGGTCGAACAGCATGTATTCGATGGCATGGAATCCCAACAGCCCGTAACCCAGTCCGGCTGCATATTCGGCGTTCATCATGCCCATGCGCACGGGGTCATCGAGCAGAGCTTGCAGGTCGGTAGCGTTGAGCGGCCACGAGTCGATATGTGGGTCGATGTTGTAGTCGCCGGCGGCTCCGTAGAGGAATGCTTCGCTCAATTCCCACTGTTTGCGGGCTTCGTACCATTTGTCGCAAGCCTGTTTGACCAGTGCTTTTGTGGCCTGGCTCAGCGACCCCGAGGCCTTGATGTCGGTCGAGGCGTTGGCCTGTGCCGAGGTCTCGATTTTAGCACAGAGTTCGGCCAGTTCGAGGCTGGCATCGGCCAGCGAGGTGTAGGTAGGAACAACCGTGTTTTCGACAAAAGCGGTAGCCGCCGATTGCAGGGCGGTTTCGCGTTGCTCCTCCCATGAGAAGTCTGTCTCCTTTTCCGAGCAGGCCGTTCCGCCGAGGAGTAAAGAGGTGAGGAGCGGCAGGTAAAGCGAATAAGTGAATTTTCTTTTCATTGTATTGGTATTTTTTAGTGTTGAATAAAAGTAATTATCGAGTGAACAACCCCGAGTAGGCAACGCCTATCGACACGGCAGGTTCGTTGTTGTAGTGGCCAGTGCGGGTGGCCCCCGACGAGTCGGTATAGGTGTAGGAGTTGGCATTGAGCAGCCCGATGCTGTATTCGGCTTTGATGACAATCGATTTCAGGGGCCGGTAGTTGATGCCGGCCGCCAGTCGCTGGCGTCCGCACCAGTTGTAGTGCTGCACGCGGGCCGGGGTCTTGAACATCGAGTCGTAGTATTCGTAGCGACCGAAGAGGTGAAACTTTTGACCCCGGGCATGCAGTTTGGGCGAGAATGAAAAGAGGTCGTATCCCGCCTCGATACCGGTGGCGATGGCATCGGAGGCGACAGCCTGTTTGGCCGATACCGATGAGGCGGGCATGCTGCCGTTGAAGGCGGTAATGACATCGGCATCGGTGAGATGGCCATAGTCGCAGTTGCCCCGTATGATCCAGTTATGAGCGTCGTAGGCAAAATCGAATGCCCCGATGAGTACGGTCCCCTTTACCCCCTTGTACCGGCTGTTGGTCTGGGGATAGAGCGTATTGTTGAAACTGTTCCCGCCGTATCCGCTCACGCTCAGTCGCAGTCCCGGTATCGAATAGTTGTCGATGCGGAAGGCTCCGGCATAGCTGTTTCCTATCTTGAATTCATAGGGGCTGCCTGCCCCGTCGTGAATCCACCCTTTGCTGTTGAAGCGGTCTGAGTCGAGTCCTGGCATGAACATTACCTCGTAACGCCAGTGCCGCCCCAGTATACCCCACAGACCGATACCCGTTTCGTGCCAGGTACAGGGGAGTATGGTGTTCTCGCCTTCGGGACGGTACACCCCGAAGAACTCGGTGGGTGAGTGGTGACTGTTGGTGGCACCTACCGGTACAATCATGTGTCCCATGCGCAGGTTGAGTGCCGGAGAAAAACTCTTTTGAATCCAGAACTGTTCGAGGGCGACCTCGCCGCCCCGTTCGATTTCCGACTCATATTCGCCGGCCTCCTCCTCTTCGATTTCGACGGCGCTCTCGGTCCCGCCGTGTTCAAACTCGATTTCGCTGCCCATGCTCCAGCCCCGGCCGAAGTCATAGCCCAGAAAGATGACCACGTGAGGCAGGTCGAATCGTCCGTGATGTTCGCCCTTGTGCAGGTGGGCGTCCTGGTATTTCTTGTAGTCGTCGCTGAAAAAGTTGAGCGAGGCTACGGCTTCACCATATCCGCCGAGGGTGAGTCGGGATTTCTTTTTCTCGGCTGGTGCTGTTTGGGGTTGGGACTGGAACTCCTGACGAAGTTCTTCCAGAATTTCGGCTTTCAGTTCGGCTTTCAGTAGCGTCTGTGTAGTATCCGAATGCTCGGTTGCCCCCGATACGGCATCGATTTTTTCGCAGGTTTGTGCGACCGTTGGCAGGGAGAGTAGCAGAGCTGTCGTGAGCCCTAGAATTTGGTGTTGCATGGATTTTGTTTTTTGATTTCCGATGCAAAATTAGAGGGAAGGCTCAGGGAGGACAATACCTATAATTTAGTAAAAAAAGATTGAAATTAGTATTTTTTAGGTAAAAGAAACAGCCTTTCTATGGACTGGATAATCTCCTTGTTTTTTAGATATTTATATGAATTTTATGGCTTTGTGCAGCCGTCTGCGGGCCATTTAGGAATCCTGGTAGGCCGAAGGCGAACAGCCTACCGCCTTTTTGAAATAGCTGCCGAAGAACGACTGGTTGGCAAAGTTGAGAAGGTCGCTCACCTGCTGTACATTGTACTTGCCGCATTTGAGCAAGGCCTTGGCTTCGAGAATGACGTAGTCGCGAATCCAGTCGCCGGCGTGGTTTCCACTGATGTCGAAGACCACCTGCGACAGGTATTTGGGGGTGATACACAGTTTGTCGGCATAGAAGCCTATGCGTCGTTCGGCGGTGCAGTGTTGCTTGAGCAGGGCGATGAACTGGTCGAAAATCTGTTTCTTGCGCGAAACATATTGGGTGTCTTTCTGCTCGATATAGGGGCTCATCAACTGGCAGAGGTTGTAATAGAATATTTGAATGTAACCGTTGAGAATTTCGTGGGTGAATACCCCTTCGGGTTGACGTATTTTTTTTTGCATGTGGTGGTAAAGTCCGAGCATCTCGTCCATTTCACTGTCGGAAAGCCGTAATATGGTGTTGTCGATAAGATATTTGCGCATGATGAGCGCACTTTGGGTATTTCCTTCGGGCAGGTTGTCGACATGGGCAAAGGCGATGATGGCCATGCGGCAATCGGGAGAAATCTCTATACATTGACCGATTGTCCCGGGAATGACAATCTGGATACAATTGCGTTGCAATACATATTCGTTCAGGTTCAAGTTGACTCGCATGTAGCCGTCGAGGCAGAGGAGCATCATGGCAAATTGCACCTTGAAGGGGTAGGGTGAAGAGATGAAATTAAGTATCTGGGGATCGTTCGACAAGTCTACGGAGTCGTAGGGTTCATCGAAATTGTCGGACATGAAGATTTCATCACGATAGGCACAAGCCCTTTCGTTGAAGGGCAGCATGTTTAAGTTCAGGGTGTTGAGCGTCGAATCCTGTGTCATGATTTCATGAATGATTTTATGGAACGAATATACCTATTTGAATAATAAATAGCTCGGTTTTCTTGTTAAATAGGGTTATCAGTCGACCTTTTGAACAATCTGCAAGACGACTACGACAAACGGCTGTCACCGAAAAGGAGGAAATTTGCAGGCGTGAAATCAATTCAAAAAACGAGATAGCATGAAAACGAATGTGTGTATGGTGGCAGCTGCCCTGTTGTTGTGTGCCTGTTCAGGCGGGGACCGGGAGGCTGTCCGTGAACGAAGCGTTTATCTGACTCGGCCCGAAGCGTTGAGCGAGGAGACGGTGAAGAGCTATTCGGGAATCGTGAAGGAGGCGCACGAGATAAGCCTCGGGTTCAAGACGGCGGGTCAGATAGCCCGCATTCATGTGGCGGAGGGCGACCGGGTGCGCCGCGGTCAGTTGCTGGCCGAACTCGACGATGCCGATTACCGGCTGGGCGTCGAGGCGTTGCAGGTACAGTATGACCAGGTGCGTGACGAGGTGAAGCGTACCGAGCGTCTGCTGGCTCAAAAGAGCATATCGCCCAACGACTACGAAAAGGCTTCGGCCGGGTTGAAACAACTCGAAGTGCAGTTGCAGGCCAACAAGAACAAACTGAATTACACCAAACTGTATGCTCCTGTCGACGGCTATATACAGTCGGTCAATTTCTCGCCGGCCGAGATGGTCGATGCGGGTACCGCTCTCTTCACCCTGCTCGATGTGTCGCAGATGGAAGTCATGGTCGATATTCCGGGTAGTCTCTACCGGCAACGGGGTGAGTTTGTCCGCTTCGCCTGCCGGGCGGCAGGTATCGACGAGGCAATGCCTCTTGTCCTCACCAGCCTTACCCCCAAGGCCGACGGCAATCAGCTGTATCGCATGCAACTGGCTTTTGAGCAACGCCCCGACCGCCGATTGACAGCCGGCATGAATGTCGAGGTCGAGGTGGCCTTGGGCGACTCGACTGCCGCCCGCGGATTTGCCGTGCCGTTGCAGGCTCTCTTCCAGCAGGGCGACAGCGCGTGCGTGTGGCTCTTCCGCCCCGACTCGACCGTGACCTGCCGGCGGGTCGAACTGGACGGCATCGATGGCGAAGGCCGAGCTGTCGTCTTGAAGGGATTGACCGGCGACGAGCCTATTGTGCGAGCCGGTGTACATGTGTTGAAAGAGGGGGAGAAAGTTCGTGTGATTGAAGCTCCCCGGAGTACTAACGTAGGAGGATTGCTGTGATGAAGATAACCCGATTTTTCATGCAGCGGCCTGTGCTCTTCTGGTCGCTCATGGTGGCGATACTCATTGCGGGAGTTCTGTCGTTTGTGCAGATGCCCAAACTCGAAGACCCCGCCGTATCGGCCAAGCAGGCCATGGTGGTCGTGTCGTGGCCGGGAGCCAGCGCCCACGAGATGGAGCTGCAAGTGGCCCAGCTCATGGAGGACGAGCTGCGGGCGTTGCCGAATGTGAAGAAGGTAAAGACCGAGTGCCAGAACAGTGCGGCACTCTTTACCGTCGAGTTTCAAATGACGGTGCTCAACCGCGACCTCGAACAGCATTTCGACCTGCTGCGGCGCAAGGTCAACGACGCGGCCTCCCGCCTGCCGCAGGGGTGTTACGAGCCCATCGTAATTGACGACATGATGGACGTGTATGGCATTTTCTATGCCCTCACGGCCGACGGCTACGACTATCCCGAGATGTACCGCTATGCCCGCTACCTGCAACGCGAACTGCTCGACGTGAAGGGGGTGAAGCGCATCAATATCGTGGGAAACCGCGACGAGGTCATCAATATCATCGTCTCGAAGGAACAGATTGCCCGCAACGGCATTATTCCCACCCAGATCATGTCGGCCTTGCAGAGTGCCGGCAAGACCGTTAATGCCGGTCGGTACGGAATCGATGGAGAGCGCATCGCCCTCTATGTCGACTCGTCGGTCAAGGACGAGGAGGATATTCGCAACCTGCAAATACAGACCCTCGACGGCAAGATGCTGCGCATCGGTGATGTGGCTCGGGTGGAGCGCGGTTACGCCTCGCCCCAGCGCAACGGCTTCTTTGTCGACGGCAAACCGGCGCTGGCCATCTGCATCGCCATGGAGTCGTCGGCCATCGTGCCCGATGTAGGGCGGGCGGTCGACACCCGGCTGGCCGAGGCCATGAAGAATCTGCCGGCCGGATTCTCCACCGACAAGATTTTCTTCCAGCCCGACAAGGTCGACGAGGCCATTTCGTCATTCATGTGGAATCTGGTCGAGTCGGTCGCTATCGTGATTCTCGTACTTATCTTTACGATGGGGTGGCGCAGCGGACTCATTATCGGCTTCGGACTGGTACTCACGGTGTGTGTTTCGTTTCCCATCTTGCTCATGTGTGGTACCACCCTGCAACGCATCTCGTTGGGAGCCTTTATCGTGGCGATGGGTATGCTGGTCGATAATGCCGTGGTGATTATGGACGGCATACTCATCGACAAGAAACGGGGGCTGTCGCCCGATACCTATCTCTATCGCATAGGTCGCAACACGGCCATGCCGTTGCTGGGAGCTACGATTATCGCGGCGTCGACCTTCCTTTGCGTCTATCTCTCGCCCGACTCGGCTGGTGAATATGCAGGCGACCTCTTCCTGGTACTGTGTGTAAGCCTGTTGGCCAGTTGGGTACTGGCTCTTATTCAGGTACCCGTGTGTGCCCACTCGTGGTTGCCTCGGCGAGAGAAGAAGGAGGGTAAAGACGCGACAGCTGCGGCGGTGATGAATTCGCCGGTACACCGTTTCGTGCGTAAGACGATTGCTTTTCTCATCGGATACAAGCGAGTGACCATTACCGTGGCCGTGGTACTGCTGGTGTTGTGCCTGATAGGGGTGAAGCAGGTCAAGAATCTCTTTTTTCCCGATTTTGACTACAAGCAGTTTGTCGTGGAGTGTTTCTTCCCGTCGGCAGCCAATGCCGATACGGTGTGTGCCCGCCTGTTGGAGATGAGCGAGCGGGTATTGCAGAATCCGCAGATTGAGCGGGTGGCTGTCAGCCAGGGCAGTGCACCGGCCCACTACTGTCTGGTACGGCCCATGACTTCGGGCGGCGATTGTTACGGCGAATTGATTGTCGATTGCAAGGATTACCGCACGGTGGTCGAGCAGATACCTGTGGTGCGCGAGCAGTTGCGCCGCGAGTATCCCGATGCCTACATACGCACTCGCAAGTATAATTTCTCGATTTCTACCTCTCATACGGTTGAGGTGGAGTTCTCGGGTCCCGACCCGGCCGTGTTGCGGCAGTTGAGTGCCCAGGCCGAGGAGATTATGCGCCGTTCGCCCTATGTCGATGCCTATTCGGTACAGAACAACTGGAAGCCGCGGGGGAAGGCTCTCGTGGCCGAGTATGACCAGCAGGACGCCCTGCGCTCGGGCATCGGACGCAGCGATGTAGCCAACGCCCTGTTGGCGGCAACCGACGGTATGACGGTAGGGGTGCTTAACGAGCAGGACCGCATGGTCATGCTCAACCTCCAAGTGCGCAATGCCGACGGGTCGTCTATCCGCAATCTCGAAGATATTCCGGTGTGGAGCACGCTCAACCTGCATCTTTCAAACGAGGCGTTGCAAAGTGCCCTGGCCGGAGGCGATGGCATGAGCCGTCTGCAAGACCAGCTTTTCCGTGCCACCCCGCTGAGTAATGTGGCACATCACATACGGCTCGACTGGGACGAAGATGTAGTGCTGCGCATGAACGGCCGTCGCGTAATTGAGGCCGAGTGCGACCCCAATCCCTATTGCGACGAGGCGACACCCGCCAAGGTGGTCGAGTCGATTCGCGACGAAATCGAGGCGATTGACCTGCCCGAGGGCTATCGCATGCGCTGGGTGGGCGAAGGCGAGTTGCAGGGCGAGGCTATAGGCAATCTGATAAAGTTTGTGCCGCTCACGATTTTCATCATCTTGGCCATCTTGCTGCTGCTCTTCAACAGTTGGCGCAAGGTGATACTGATTCTCCTCTGCATACCCTTTGTCTTCTGTGGTATCACGCCGGTGCTGCTGGTGAGCGGTCAGCCATTCACCTTTATGGCCATCATCGGCATGATGGGACTGATGGGTATGATGGTGAAGAATGCTATTGTGCTGGTCGACGAAATCAACCGGTTGCAGACCGAGGAGAAGCAGTCGCCCTACACGGCGGTCGTCGAGGCTACCGTGTCGCGCGTGCGTCCCGTGCTGATGGCTTCGCTCACCACCATTGTGGGTATGATTCCGCTGGTGACCGACCCCATGTACAGCTCAATGGCCATCACCATCATGGGTGGCCTCACTGTGGGCACGATTATCACGCTCGTGTTGCTGCCGCTCTTCTATGCGGCCATGTTCCGAATCAGAAAACCTAACGCATAAAAACCGAATGACGATGAAAATGAGAAAAAAGATATATGTGATGGGCTGTCTCCTGGGGTTAGCCGGAGTGGCCCCAGCCCAGCCGCTGCTCCTGTCGCACAGCCAGTGCCGCGAGATGGCGTTGGCCCACAGCGAAGAGCTCGAACAGGCCGATATCCGGCTCCGTCAGGCCGAACTCGACAACCGCATTGCCACCACGGCCTATCTGCCCAAAATCGAGGGCTCGGCCACGGGAGCCTACGTCTTCCCCGACATCGATGTGATGGGTATGGACCTGCGCATGCGAGGCATGTATATGGCCGGCATCACCCTCACACAACCCATCTATACCGGCGGTAAGATTTCGGCCGGCAAGCGCATGGCCCGCATCGGCGAGGCGGTGGCGGGAGAGCAGTTGCGCATGGCCCGCATGGATATTCTGGCCGATGCCGACCAGGCCTATTGGACCTGTATCGCGGTAGACCGCAAGGTGCGCATGCTCGAGAGTTATGTGGCTCAGATGGATACGCTCTTTAACCAGATGAACGAATCGTTGGCGACGGGCTTGATTATCGAGAACGACCTGTTGCGGATAGAGGCCAAGCAGAGCGAGATACACTATCAGTTGCAGAAGGCGCGCAACGGGGCCGATTTGTGCCGCCTGTCGCTGTGCCGTTTGATTGGGGTCGACGACAACACGACGATTGTCCCCACCGATACGGTGTGGGTAGCTACCGAACCGGGTCTGCTCACGGCCTCAATTGACGACAGACCTGAACTTTTCCTGCTCAAACAGCAGGTCGAGGTAGGCAAGCAGCAAATCAAGGATTCGCGGTCCGAGATGCTTCCCACCGTGGGATTGTCGGCCGGGTACACCTATTACGGCAACATCAAACTCAATAGTCTGGTCGACGCGGGTAACGGTACGATGCTTCCCTATTCGCAGGAGTTTCGCGACGGGATAGGAATGGTGATGCTGGCTGTGAAGATACCGCTGTTTCATTGGGGCGAGGTGCATAAGAAGGTGCGCAAGGCCCGCTATGCGCTGCGCAGTGCCGAATTCGAATTGCAGAAGAACACGCGTCTGCTCAACCTCGAAGTGCAACAGGCCATTCGCAACGTGCAGGACGGTTACCGCCTGATTCGCACCGCCGAGACCGGCGTCGAGCAGGCCGAAGAGAATCTGCGGGTCATGCGCAACCGCTATGCGGCGTCGATGGCCTCGTTGACCGACCTGCTCGACGCCCAGTCGCAGTGGCAGCAGGCCGAGAGCAATCTCATCGAGGCCCAGACTCAGTATAAAATCTACGAGACCGAATACCTGCGGGCAACCGGTCGGCTTGAATAAACGATATTCTTCTTCTTTCATAAGAAAGCGCCCTGTCGCAACCCGGGTAGGGTAGGCGGCAGGGCGCTTGTGATAAACAGTCGGTTGCACCCTGCACGGTGGGGGCCCGCTTCTACGGGGTGTGCAGGGGTGTCGGCCTGTTGTATGGGGCTGGTTACTTCTTCAAGTTGTCGAGTACGGTTTTCGTATCCTCGGCAATCATGTACTCCTCGTCGGTGGGGATAACGACCACCTTCACTTTCGAGGCCGGGGTGCTGATTAGGCTTTCGGTACCGCGAACCGTTTTGTTCAGTTCGGTGTCGATTTCCACGCCCATGAAGGCGAGCGGTTTGCACACGGCTTCGCGCGTCGGGGTCTGGTTCTCACCCACACCGCCCGTGAAGACGATGATGTCTACACCACCCAGTGCGGCGGCATAGGCACCGATGTATTTGGTGATGCGGTATTCATACATTTGCAGGGCCAGGATAGCACGCTCGTTGCCGGCAGCGACACCGGCTTCGATGTCGCGCATGTCGGACGAGAGTCCCGATATGCCGGCCACACCGCTCTTCTTGTTCACCAGGTTGGCGATACCGGCCGAGTCGAGATGCTCCTTGTCCATGAGGTAGGTGAGCACACCGGCATCGACGTCGCCCGAGCGGGTACCCATCATCAAGCCTTCGACAGGCGTCATACCCATCGAGGTGTCGATCGATTTGCCCTCCTTGATGGCGGTGATGGAGCCTCCGTTACCGATGTGGCAGGTGATGATGCGTTGCTTTTCGTAGGGTACGCCCAGGAACTCACAGGCTCGACGCGACACGTAGCGGTGGCTGGTGCCGTGGAACCCGTAGCGGCGAATGCCGTAGCGGGTATAGAGATCGTAGGGCAGGGCATACATGTAGGCATGTGCCGGCATGGTTTGATGGAAGGCCGTGTCGAATACGCCTACCTGCGGAACTGAAGGCATCAATTTCGAGATGGCTTCGATACCGGCCATGTTCACCGGGTTGTGCAGGGGAGCTATGTCGTAGCACTCTTTGATCTTTTCGATTACCTCGTCGGTGATGAGGACGCTGGCGTTGAATTTCTCACCGCCGTGAACGACGCGGTGGCCTACGGCATCGATCTCGTCGAACGACTTGATGCAGCCGTATTCTGCGCTGGTGAGCACGTTGAGTATGTTGTGAATGGCCGAGTGGTGCTCGGGCATGGGGCTTTTGAGAATGACTTTCTCGCCGCTGGGCAGGGTCAGTTTCAGGAACGAGTCCTCCAAGCCTATCTTTTCTGCGCCACCTTGGGCCAGAACGGTCTTGCTGTCGATGTCGAACAGTTTGTACTTAACCGACGAGCTGCCGCAATTTAATACTAAGATCTTCATAAGGTATGGGAATTAAGGTTATTTTTTCAAACTGATGGCCTGGTTGCAGGTGATGGTAATCATTTTGTACACGTCGTCGACCGAGCAACCGCGGGAGAGGTCGTTGACCGGGGCGGCAATGCCTTGGAGGATAGGACCTACGGCCTCGGCATGAGCCAACCGTTGTACCAGTTTGTAGGCGATGTTACCCACTTCGAGCGAGGGGAATACCAGCACGTTGGCATGACCGGCGATTTCGCTGCCGGGAGCTTTGCTGGCCCCTACGGCTGGAACGATGGCGGCATCGGTTTGCAGCTCGCCGTCGATTTTCAGCGCAGGCTCCATCTCGCGGGCCAGTCGGGTAGCCTCGACTACCTTGTCGACCATCGCGTGGCTGGCGCTCCCTTTGGTCGAGAAGCTCAGCATGGCGATGCGGGGGTCTATGCCGGCAATGTCGCGGGCCGTCTTGGCGGTCGATACGGCAATCTGGGCCAGTTCTTCGGCTGTGGGGTCGGGCACGACGGCACAGTCGGCAAATACCATCAGACCCTCTTCACCGTACGAGGTGTCGGGGATAAACATCAGGAAGGCGCCCGACACGACCTTCACGCCGGGAACCGTCTTGATAATCTGGAAGGCCGACCGCAATACGTTACCGGTTGTGTTGCGGGCACCGGCAACCTCGCCGTCGGCATCGCCGTTCTTAATCATGAGGCAGCCCAGGTACAAGGGGTCTTCGACCGTCTTCTGCGCTTTTTCCAAAGTCATGCCTTTGGCTTTTCTCAACTCGTAGAGCAGTTGGGTATAGGTCTCTTTCTTTTCGTGGCTCAGGGGGTTCACCAGGGTAGCCTGGTCGATGTGGGTCAGTTGATATTGATTGGCAAGGGCCCGTATTTCATCGGGATTACCAATGAGGATTACATCGGCTATGTTGTCGGCCAGAATCCGGTCGGCAGCCTTTAAAGTACGCTCTTCTGTTCCTTCCGGTAAAACAATACGTTGTTTGTTGGCTCGGGCTTGTTCTACCATTCGTTCCATTAAATTCATAGTCGGATTGGTTTTTATGTTGTTTTTTATACCTGCAAATGTAGCAATAAAATGTAATATCAAGTTTGCAATTCGAGGTAAATATTCTCTAAAATGGAGTGAAAAAATTTTTTCATTCCATTTTTTCTCGATTTACAGCGCAAGATAGGAATAATATCTCTATATTCGCCGACGGAAATCGAAAATTTCCATTCTGCTCGAAGCGGGAAATGCTATAATATTGAGAGGTTTATGAATAAAGAGAAGTTTGTTGCAGAGTATGAGCTAAAAAGCGTTTCTCCTGCGCTGTTGTGGCCCTATATAGGAACCAAGAACGGGTTGGCCGACTGGTTTGCCGACGATGTGCAGAGCGATGGCAAGTTGTTTACTTTTTACTGGAACAAGTCGTCGCAGCAGGCTCACCAGGTAGCCATGCGCACGGGCTTGTACATTCGGTTTCACTGGTTGGACGATGAGGAGGAGAAGAGCTTCTTTGAGTTGCGTATCACCACTTCGGAACTGACGGGTTATACCATGCTCATGGTAACCGATTTTGCCTACCCCGACGAGATGGACGACAGCCGCGACTTGTGGGATCATCAGATCGAGACGTTGCGCCGCAAGCTGGGGTTGTGATTTCCGGTAGGGAACTCTGTCCGTATAGGCCCGGGGAGGAGATCCGTTTGAGACTATTCTCCCAATAAACGTTACAGCTTTTCGGAAATTCATTTTTTTGCGTTACTTTTGCACTCTGATAATCGGCAAAAGAATGTTCTATATCAAACGACTATACAGGTTTATCTTAAAGAGCTTCTTACCCCTGTTTCTGATGACATTCTTCATCTGCCTGTTCATCGTACTTATGCAATTTTTGTGGCGGTATGTCGATGAAATGGTGGGGAAGGGTCTCGAAATGTCGGTCCTGGCCGAGTTGTTTTTCTATGCTGCCGTCACGATGGTACCCATGGCGTTGCCGCTGGCCATCTTGCTGGCTTCGCTGATGACCTTCGGTAATTTGGGCGAGCGGTTGGAACTGCTGGCCATCAAGGCGGCCGGTATCTCGTTGCTGCAAATCATGCGGCCGCTGGTTATCTTCCTGATATTCGTGGCCATCGGAGCCTTCTTTTTCCAAAACTATGTGCTGCCCAAGTCGCAGGTGAAGATGTGGACCCTGCTCTACTCCATGCGGCAGAAGTCGCCCGAGCTCGATATACCCGAAGGGGTATTCTACGACCAGATAAGCGGCTATAACCTCTATGTGAAGCAGAAGAATCACAAGACCGGCATGCTCTACGACGTGATGATTTACGACATGTCGAGCGGTTTTGACAACGCCATGATTATCCTGGCCGACTCGGGTAAATTGAAAATGACCGACGACAAGCAGCACCTGTTTCTTACCCTCTACAACGGCGAGTCGTTTGAGAACCTGCGCGACCAGCGCACGAGTGTGAGCAACATTCCCTATCGCCGGGAGACCTTCTCGCTGAAAGAGATTCTGATTGCCTTCGACGCCAACTTTAACCGAATGGACGACGGCATCATGCAAAACCAGTATATCGGCAAGGACCTGACGGCCTTGCAGTCGTCAATCGACTCGATGACCTATCGGGTGGACAGTATCGGCGGTAACTATGCCCGCAGTTTGCAGACATCGGGCTATTTCTCGCTGTATGAAAGCCCGGGTATCCGAGTCTCGGCCAATGACTCTGTCCGGGAAAAACAGGCGATAGCCGAGGCCTCGACCCTCAATCTCGACAGCGTGTTCGAGGGGGGAAGCCTGCAACGCAAGCAACTCTACCTCGACCGGGCGGTGGCTCGGGCCGAGCGCTATATGGGCGATTATGAATTCCGCAGTTACACGATGAAGGAGGAGAATAAAGTCATCAGGCGCCACCAGATCGAGATGTACAAGAAGTTTACCCTCTCGTTTGCCTGCATCATCTTCTTTTTCATCGGGGCTCCGCTGGGTGCCATTATCCGCAAGGGCGGGCTGGGTATGCCCGTGGTCGTGTCGGTCTTCATGTTCATCTTCTACTACATCATCGACAACACCGGTTACAAGCTGGCCCGTGACGGCCGGTGGGAGGTGTGGGAAGGCATGTGGCTCAGTTCGGCGGTGCTCCTGCCGCTGGGCATATTCCTCACCTACAAGGCGGTGAAGGATTCGGCCGTGTTCAACCCCGATGCCTACATCAACTTTTTCAGGAAACTGATCGGGCGGCAGGAGCTGCGCAAGGTGGTTTTGAAAGAGGTGGTGATGGAGGACATGTTCCCGCGGGTGGCTATCGAGAAGGCGCAACGGTTGAGCGAGGCTTGCCGCCGCTATCTCGACAAGGTGGGACGGAAGCGGCAATCCTACTGGCAGTACTGTCTGCATGGTTATGCCAAGTCGGATATTACCGAGCTGGGCGCCCAGGTCGACGACTTGGTCAACTATACCTCGAACAGCCGCAGCCAGCTGGTAGTGAGCAAACTGATGGACTACCCCGTGTTGCGCAACCTGTGGATTTACAGGCCGGCCCCTTCGGAGAAGTGGGGCTATGTGCTGGCTGTTCTCTTTCCCGTGGGGCTGTTGCTCTACTGGGTGGGATCCCACCAGCAGCGCTTGTTGCGCAACGAGGTAGAGACAATGATACGTACCGACGAGGAGTTGCAGACCTTGCTCGAGAAAGAGGAGTCCGAGCGTGTGGACGCTGGCGAAACCCTATGAGAGATAAAAGATAAAACCAAATAAGATATGGATAAAGAGATTATTTTAAGTTCGATAGACGAGGCTGTCGAGGATTTCCGACAGGGTAAGTTTTTGATTGTCGTCGATGACGAAGACCGTGAAAACGAGGGCGATTTCATTATTGCGGCCGAGGCCATTACCCCCGAGAAGGTGAACTTCATGCTCACCAACGGTCGTGGCGTTCTGTGTGCGCCCATCACGATGCAGCGTTGCGAAGAGTTGAACCTCTATCGCCAGGTGAATCACAACACCTCGATGCTGGGTACCCCGTTTACGGTGACCGTCGACAAGCTCGAAGGTTGCACCACCGGTGTGTCGAGCCACGACCGTGCAGCCACGATACGCGCATTGGCCGATCCGACCTCGACGCCCGAGACCTTTGGTCGTCCCGGACACATCAACCCCCTGTATGCTCAGGACAAAGGGGTGCTGAAACGTGCCGGGCACACCGAGGCTGCCGTCGACCTGGCCCGTCTGGCCGGGCTGTATCCGGCGGCCGCGCTCATCGAGATTCTGAACGAGGACGGTACGATGGCCCGCATGCCGCAACTGATCAAGGTGGCCCAGAAGTTCGGTATCAAGATTATCGCCATTCGCGACCTCATTGCCTACCGGTTGAAACAGGAGTCTATGGTCGAGCGGGGCGACGAGGTGGATATGCCCACGGCCTACGGACACTTCCGTCTGATACCATTCCGTCAGCTCTCCAACGGCTTGGAGCACATCGCCTTGATTAAGGGCACCTGGGAGCCCGACGAGCCTATCCTCGTGCGGGTACACTCGTCGTGCATGACGGGCGACATCTTCGGGTCGATGCGTTGCGATTGCGGCGAGCAGCTGCATCGTGCCATGCAAGCCGTCGAGGCCGAAGGCAAGGGGGTAATCGTGTACATGAATCAGGAGGGCCGGGGCATCGGACTGATGAACAAGATACGGGCCTATCGCTTGCAGGAGGGTGGTCTCGACACGGTCGATGCCAACCTGCACCTGGGCTTCAAGGCCGACGAGCGTGACTATGGCGTGGGCGCCAGCATCTTGCGCGATATAGGTGTACACAAGTTGCGTCTGATGACCAACAACCCGGTGAAGCGTATCGGCTTGGAGGCTTATGGTTTGGAGATTGTTGAGAACGTACCTATCGAGGTGACTCCCAATCCTTATAACCGCCGTTACCTGCTCACCAAGGAGAAACGCATGGGTCACACGCTGCATGTTGATGAAGAATAGGACTGGATTGTGAGTTGCTTGCTCCCGCTGAAACCGGGGAGCGGCTACCGGTTAGAAGATATGAAGAAACCCCGCAAGACTCCATTTCGAGTCTTGCGGGGTTTCTTCTTTCGGGCAGGAGTAGCCATGGAGTGTTTACAACGGCTTCGACTCGGTGCGAGTCGTGAAGTCGTCGTTGATGATACCGCCCTCCCACATGCCCTCGATGGTAATGGGGGTGTTGCTGGTTGTTTCGGTGAGCCAGGCGGTGTAGGCTATGTGGTAGTAGCTGATGCTGTACCGGCCGTAGACGTAGGTTTCGGTATGAGGGGGGATACACATCTCTCCGATAGTCCGGTCGATTTCGGCCAGCGTCTGTTGGGCCGAAAAGGATTGGAAGCTGTACAGCGAATCGCCCAGTACGATGCGATTGTCGTCGTCGACGTAGCAAGGGGTTCTCACCCGCAGGGTGTCGGTGTAGATTTGGGCCATTACGGGGTCTTCGCTGGAAAAATAGGAGTAGTTGTAGAGCGGATCTTGTGGGGGCGAGGGGGTGTCATGCCATTCTTGATCGAGAGAGTTTGAGATGATGACGACACAGGTCTCGTCGGCCAGTTGGGTGCTCTTGCTGCTCCAGTAGTCGAAGTAGTATCGGATACTGTCGACGACAAAGCGGCGCTCGCGTGGAGGAGGCAGTTCGGGGCGCTCGGGGTTGTGGGGCCAGACAGACTCTTTTTCAAAGAAACTGTCGCATGCGGCGAATGACAGGAGCGTCAGCAGGATAGCCAGGTATCGGTACATGGGGGCGCGGATAGAAGTGTTAGGGTGGGGATAAGGGAATACGAGGCCGGAGATGCCCTCTCCGGCCTCGTATGTGAATGGTTTTATGTCGCCGTTTAGTTGAGCTCGACAACCAGATAGCGGCTCAGGCTCCAGAAACTCTCGGGGTTGGTGATGACCAGTGTGAGGTAACCCTCGTTATCCTTTTGCATCTCGTAGGTTCCCTCGGGGTGCTTGGTGAGCAGTTTGGCCTTCTTGCTGTCGAAGGGAATGTCGTGCAGTTTGCGCATGTCGGCTGCGGTGAAATAGTCTTTGTTAAAGTTGCCTTCCATCACCTTCTTCGAGGAGAAGAGGCCTCCGCCCTCGACAATCTTTTGCTCTTTCAACTCCTTGTTGGTACCCAGGGCATAGTACACGGTATTGAGAGCCTCGTCCTGTGTCATGAGCACCTCTTTCTGCTGCTGGTTCTCGGTGGTGAGGTTCTCTACCTGGCCGGTGAGGTTGCTCACGGCCTCGTCGAGTTCGGCAATGCGCACGTCGCGTTTGGCGAGCGACTCTTGCAGCGAGGTAATCAGTTCGGTCTTTTCGGCAATCTCGCCTTGCAGACGGGTGATGGTCTTTTGCAGGGCAGCCGATTGGTTTTTGCTCTGGGTGAGCTGCTTTTGCAGCTTGTCCAGCCGCTCCTTGTTCTTCTGCAAGGTCTCGGCCACCAGTGTCATATCGTTCTTAATCTGTTCCCGGGTCGTAAGCGAAACCTCTCCGTTGGCATCTTTTTGGGTGACCAGATAGTTCTCGGCCTCTTTGATTTGGCGGAAACCCTCCTCCACGTCGTTCATGAGTTGAATCATTTCGTTGAAGTCGGCCGTCGTTTGTGCGTTGACTTGGAGTAACGAGTCGTTCTCGGCTTGCAGTCTCTTCACTTCGGTTGACTGGTTGGTACAACCGATCATCAGTACAGATGCTGCTGCGATGGCAGCGGTAATAGCCTTTCTCATAATGGTAGAAATTAAATTTATAGTTGTGTATCGCTTTTTGGGTATTTGTCTCGTTTTTTTTCTTTGGGCTTCTCGGGGGCTCCGGCCACGACAATCACGATTTCGCCTTTGGGCTCATGCTCGGTGAAGTGGGCGATGAGTTCGTCGAGGGTGCCTCGCACCGTCTCCTCGTGAATCTTGGAGATTTCGCGGCTCACCGAGGCATCACGTTCGCCGCCGAAGGTCTCCTTGAACTGAACCAGCGTTTTGAGCAGGCGGAAGGGCGATTCGTAGAAGATGATGGTGCGCGGCTCGTCGGCCAGTTGGGCCAGCCGGGTGGCGCGTCCCTTCTTCTGAGGAAGGAACCCTTCGAAGCAGAATTTCTCGTTGGGCAGCCCCGAGGCCACCAGCGCGGGTACGAAGGCGGTAGCTCCGGGCAGACACTCGACGGGGATTCCCCGGCGCCGGCATTCGCGCACCAGCAGGAAGCCCGGGTCGGAGATGGCCGGTGTGCCGGCATCGGAGATGAGGGCGATGGTCTCACCCCCCTCGATGCGGGAGACGATGCCCTCGACCGTCTGGTGTTCGTTGAACTTGTGGTGCGACTGCATGCGGGTGCGTATGTCGTAGTGTTTGAGCAGGATACCGCTGGTGCGGGTATCCTCGGCCAAAATGCAGTCGACCTCCCGCAGCACGTTAATGGCCCGGAATGTCATATCTTCGAGATTGCCTACCGGTGTAGGGACTACATAGAGTTTGGACATGGTGCGGCGTTACAGGAAATGTTTTTGTACGATTTTCATAAACTCGGCCACCTCGGGATTATCCATGTCCCAATGCAGGTCGTTGAGAATATAATCTTCGGCCTCGTCATAGGATTGCATGGCGTCGATGAGGGCCAGGGTCTCGTTCATGCGAATGTCGCTGTTCCCGAACAGTTCGCGGCGGAACCGGAAGCGGTCGTTCAGGCTCAGAGCCTTGCGCAGCTCCTTGGCGTGCTGGCGTTGCAGCGCCTCTTCGAGGGTGACGGGCCCTGCCGTGTCGTCGGCCGGCAGATCGGCCACGGGAGTATCTTCGTAGTCGGTGTCGTCGTAGTCGTCGGCATCGTCGTCATATTCGGGTTCGTCGCTTTGAGCGGCCGACAGCTCTTCGTCGTTCATCTCCTCCCAGGGGTAGAGCGGCTCTTCTCCGCCGGTCTCTTCGGTCGTGGTAGTGGTCGGATTCTCCCCGGTTGTTTGGGGCTCTTCGGTAGCCTCCTTCTGGTAGAGCGGTTCACTGTCCTGTTCCGCAGAGTCGGGTTCGGATACAGTGACCGGCTCGGGTTCGGGTTCTCCTTCGGGTTGAGGGGGCGTCTCGGCCGGGGCTTCCGGTTCGGGGACTGTCGGGCTCTCTGCCTCGTTTTTTGTCTCCGTAGTCGGGGTGGCCGATGGGGTCACCGGTATATTCCACGGCTCCTCCTCAGGTTCGGGCTCCTCTTGGAGGGGGCTGGCCTCCTCTTGGCGTGCTTCGGCTTCGGGAACGGGCTCTCCGGCTTCTGCTTCCCGATTATCGGCCGAGGCGGTATCGGCAAAAGGTTCGTGATTTTCTATTTCGGCCCAGAATTGGGGCGACCGCAGTTCGCGGGTCGAGCGGTCGATGGCTTCGGCTTTTTCCCGGGCCAGCTTCAACAGGATACCGGGAGCGGCGTTGCCTGCCTGCTCGATGACCAGCAGCAGCTCCCGCAGTTCGCCCAACTGGGTGATGATGTATGCGATGCGACTGTCTCGTGACATGGAATCGAATTTAGTGGTTTCACTATCTTCCAAAGATAGTAATAAAATGATAGAAGCGTATAGGAGAGCTGAAATTTTTGGCCGCTGTTACCTTTTTTTAGAAAGTGTCGTAGTGAGCCAGGCAGCAATTTTCTGTTTCAGTTGGGCCCGGGTGCAGGTGTAGTTGTTGAATAACAGCACGATGGCATAGCGATGCCCGGCAGGGGTGGTGTAGTAGCCGGCATAGGCGTGGACGTCGCTCATGCTGCCGCTTTTCAACCGCAGCTCGCCGGGCAGACGGCTGTTGCGCATGAATGAGGCTACCGACCCTTCCCGTCCGGCCCGGGGCAGCGAGCGGACAAAGGTGTCGCCTGTCTGCGGGTCCCGGGCAGCGGCGGTCAGCACCCGAGCCAGGTAGCGGGCCGAGACCTTGTTGTTGCGGGCCAGCCCTGAACCGTCGTAGAGAAACAGTTCGAGCGAGTCGGCTCCCAGGGGTTGCCAGTAGCGGCGTATCGTTTCGATACCTTTCGAGGCGCTGCCCCGGGGTGATGCGGTGAGGGCGATGAGGCGCAGCAGGCTTTCGGCATAGAGGTTGTCGCTGCGTACGTTCAGGCTGCGCACCAGGCAGGCGAGCGAGTCGGAGGGGGAGTCGAGCAGTGTGGTTTCGGTACCTCTCCCTGCGGAGAGCGGGGCGCCGCCCACGGGGATACCGGCCAATTGCAGCCGCTCGTTCAGCTCTTGGAGGAAGAGACTGTCGGGACGTTCGATGGCCAGGTCGAGGCGATAGCTCGACCGATGGCGGGGTATGGTGCCGGTGACGGTGTAGCGGTTGCCGGTGTGGGTGACGGTCACCTCTTCCCGTTCGCCGGGGACGAGGTGGGTTGCAACGCGAAACCGATGGGCCGGGTTGATGCCGGTCACCTCGTAGCGGTGTCCGTTGTATTTCAATTCGACTTGCAGCCGGTTGTCGCGGTAGGAGAAGGCGTGGCACCCGGTGCCGTAGTCCCAGATGACGTCTTCGAGCATCCATTTGGGCGATACGGCCGGCCCCGCGAATCGGGAGTCGTCGACCTCGATACACCCCTCGATGGCCCGGATTGGGTGTGACCGAACGGCTTCCACGACCCGGTTGACGAAATCGTCGGCCGGCCGGCTGC
>JFBN01307362.1_pt1 | contig 22382 bp, 31 predicted proteins | sample 768741 | NCBI WGS metagenome assembly JFBN01 (sample SAMN01983846, study PRJNA193217) | chicken gut metagenome | biome: terrestrial biome; isolation source: ceca of Broiler chicken | host: Gallus gallus | place: United Kingdom: England | collected 2010-09-07
CCTGCGTGACATTGTGGAATATGATGATGTCGCAGAGGTTGAAGTTATCGGAAATATTTTCGACAACTCTGAATTACTGAAAGGAGAATGAAATGCAGGAATTAGAGAAGATTGTGGAAGAGATAGATGGGATGATAGAAAGTTATAAAGAGAACCCGAGATTAGAAAGCGTTGATATCTGCTATGGACTGAATCAAGCGAAACGTATCATCCGCAAGCACATGAAAACGAACGAAACGTTCGAGTTTGACTTCTCAGGAGTGGAATCGTTTGACTGTCAGTGTGGACGGCACTATATAAATACTGCGATTAATGACGGTTGGATTCCTGCAGATGAACGTCTTCCGGAAGAAGGAGAGAAGGTTCTTGTCTGGTATGAATATTTCCGGTATGGAGAATACAACAGGATGTATGAAACGTATGGTATAAGCTGGCAGTATGACGGGCACTGGTCAGGGGATGTGAGCGGAACAAAGGCAAAATGCATTGCATGGCAGCCACTTCCGGAGCCATACCTTCCTGCGGATAAGATGGAAAAGCCGGACTGGATGAAAGATATGCTTAAGAAATTTGACAGGAGGGAATAGTGTGAGCGAGATTTTAAAACCGTGCCCATTCTGTGGCGGAAAAGCAATCGTGGATAGCGAGCCCGTCCCGTTATATTTGCGTACGGAACAGGATCTGGATGGAGAGTATGCTCCTGTAGCATGGTGGTGCGTATGCGAAGAATGCGGAGCAGAGAGCGCATATCAGAAAACAGAGCTGAAAGCAATCGAGGCTTGGAACAGGAGAAAAGAGAATGAGTGATGATTTAATCAGCCGGAAGGCGTTACTAAAAGAGTTAAGAGAAATCATGGATGAACCACACAATACTATGTTTTTAATGGGTATAGGAGCGGCCGTATCGATTGTAGAGCATAGAGAAACAGCCTTTGACAAGAAAAGGGTGATTGAGGAATTAGAAAATCCGAGAGCACAGTATTTTATAACTATCGCTAACACAGGAGATGAAAAGTTAGGCTTTGCATATAAGTGTATTTGGAATGCGTTAGATCATGCGATTAAGATTGTCGAGAAAGGCGGGATTGAATGAGACACAAAAAGACATATCGTGAGATGGAGACTTCCCGCGTTGACATGACGGACTTCCGGCGTCCGCCTTATGCAGTTCAAAGGGCGATCCGGGCACAGGCTGAGCAGATCAGGGAGACGCCGGCGGAGTATGTGGAACGGAAATGCAAGAGAGACAAATATACTGGCAGCAGGCACTAAAGGAGGGCACACATGGAAACATGGGAACTAAACCAGAAAAAGAAAGATTATCTGAACGGATACATAAGTGCAAGGCGGCGAGAGAAGAGACTTCTTGAGCAGATCCAACAGCTCAGGCTTGATACGATGTTCCCATGTCTTCAGGGCGATGGGATGCCGCGGGGCAGCGGCCAATCCGATTTGTCAGACTACATGGAGCGGAGAGACGAACTCGAGGAAGAGCTGAAAAAGGAGATGCTGAACGCGGTCATAGAGTATGAGAACATACACAGAGCGATCCGGAGGATGAAAGACGAAGAGGAAAAAGAAATCCTTGAGCGGAAATATATGATGCGGCAGACATGGGAGAAGATTGCGAGAGAACTTGGATATGATCGTAGAACTGTAATCAGGAAGCATGGAAACGCACTAAAAAAATTTGAAATTCCTGAAAGTTGTCACTGTATGTCACCCTGAGATGTGTTATAGTAGTAGCATGAATCAATGAAACAGAGGGCAGCAGGCGTTGTGTCGGCTGTCCTATGTTGTTTCCGGACTCCTGATGCGCTATACTAAAATCAGGTGTACAAGGACGGGAATAGGAGGGAAGATGACTGCAGCAGAAATCTATGAGAGTATGGATACGTGTATGGAGAAAAACAAGGGAAAGGATTACGAAGCAGTTCTTCCAATGATCCGGGTGCACGCAGCAGAACTCGGACGACAGGTCGGGAGAACGGAAGATGATATCTTGAGCTTCTATTTCAAAATGAGGAGACTTGGAAAATGATAAAAGTTGTGATTATAGCATCTGGCGAAAGTCAGGTGCTTTTATTATGCCGGAACGTAGCTCAGCGGGGAGAGCACCTGTCTTATACACAGCAAGTCGGAGGTTCGATTCCTTCCGTTCCGATTGGCTGAAAAGCCATTGTGTACACATGAAGGAGAGCAGATAGCATAAATGGAAGTGCGCGCGGCGAAAGCCGCGGCGTTGTTGGGTTCAATTCCCAGCCTGCTTGTTGTGCAGATAGGGGGAGAGTAATGCCGATATACAAGAGGTGTAGCAGATGCGGAAAGAGAATACCATCAGGAAGTATATGCCCGTGTATCAAGCGGCGCCACAGGGAATACGACAGATACAGCAGGGATCAGAGAAGCAGAAGTTTCTATAACAGCAAAGAGTGGGAGATGGGGAGAGCTGCTGCATTAGATGCTGACGGCGGGATTGATGTGTACTTATACATGACAGATGGGATTATTGTCGTAGCCGACACGGTGCATCACATTATACCCATCAGAGATGACTGGAGCAAAAAACTCGACGTAGATAACATGATGAGCTTGAGTAGCGATACACACAGCATGATCGAGCAGATGTACAAGAAAAACAAAGGTGAAATGATAAGAAAATTACAGGAAATACTCAAAGAGTACCGGGGACTGCGAGAGGACGGGGATAGCTGAAAAGTTTTGGAAAAACCGCTCTGACCGCACGTCCTCATTTCTTTGCACAAAATTCCGAATTGAAACAAAAAAGTGGCAGGACGAAAGGAGGCGGACCAGATGGGAAGACAGAGAAAAGTTGTCAATATGCAGTCTGCACACTTGACGCAAAAGGAAAAGCAGAAGAAAAAACAGCAGGAACGTGAGATCATAACCGGAAATGAAGATCTGGCGAAGCCACCTACATGGCTGTTGAATGCGGATGCAAAAAAAGAGTGGAAGCGAGTTACGGAAGAGCTGAAAAAGATTGAACTCATTGGGAATCTTGATTACGCGAATCTGGCGTGCTACTGCAATGCATATGCGAATTACATTAAGGTGACACGGCAGCTAAAAAAAGAATCATACTGCATAGAGCGCGAGACAAGAACTGGAGTGATTGTAGTAAAAAATCCTCTGGTTGATATACAGACAAAATATGCAGCAGAGATGCGGAAGTTTGCAGGACTGTGCGGAATGACAATTGATTCAAGGCTAAAGGCAGCAGTCCGGAAAGTGGATAAAAAAGAGGAAAAACTCGAGCAGAAATTCGGGGCGATATAATGAAACAGTACGAAGAAATTAAAACATATGCGCAAAAATGCGTGTCAGGAGAAATAATAAGCTGCAAAAAGCATAAATGGGCTTGCATTCGCTTCCTGAAAGATGCGGAAAAAGCTGAGTTAGATCCGGATTACCCGTATTACTGGAGCGAGGAATCAGCACAGAATATTGTGGATTGGTTTTCGCTTCTCCGACACTCTAAAGGAACTCTGGCCGGAGAACCGATCATACTGACGGAATGGCAACGATTCAGAATATGCCAGATCTACGGGTGGCGCAGGAAGAAAGACGGGCGAAGAAGATTCAAGAAAAGCTTCACAGAGGTTGCACGAAAGAATGCAAAGTCTCAGGAAGAGGCAGGAATCGCCCTGTATGAAGCGTCGGTGACTGCTGTTAAAAATAATGAGGTATGCGAAATCTATACCGCCGGAGTAAAAAGAGAACAGTCGAAGATTGTATTCAACGAGGCTGGATTAATGCTGAGAGGTTCGCCGCTCAGAGAAAAATTTAGCGTAAAGCGGGATATGATCACGCACCGGAAGAGCGGGAGTTTTATAAAAGCGCTGAGCAAGGAAGATGGGAAGTCCGGAGACGGGACGAATCCGGCCAACCTGATTATAGACGAGTATCACCAACACGCAACAACGGAGTTCTACGATCTTGGACTCGGATCAAACACAAAGGAGCCGCTGCTGATGATTATCACGACGGCGGGAGTAGATCTTGCAAGTCCGTGCTATACGATAGAATACGCGTACTGCTCAAAAATACTGAACCCGGACGTAGACGTGGAAGACGAAGAATATCTCGTGGATATCTGCGAGATAGACGAAGAAGACTATACAGACCTTAATCAATTGGATAATGAGGATATCTGGTATAAGGCAAATCCGATTCGGATGACATACGAAGAGGGACGCGAAAAGATACGGGGAGACTACAAGATCGCACGAGAACAGCCGGAACATATGACTGCATTCCTCACAAAATGTCTGGATATCTGGGTGCAGGCTAGGGAAAACGGATATATGGATATGGCAAAATGGAAAGCCTGTCAGGTAGACCAGCTGCCGATCAACACACAAGGAATGAGCGTGTATGTAGGATTTGATATGTCGGCAAAGATTGACTTGACGTCTGTAGCGTTTATTATTCCGTTTTTGTCGGGAGAATATGATCAGACCGGAAAGAAAATCGTGAAATATATCGTATTTTCTCATTCTTTCATTCCAAACCGGGAAAAACTGATTGAGAGAAAGCGAAGAGACAAGGTAGACTACGATGCATGGGAGAGAATGGACTGCCTTACTGTTACAAACACTCCGATTGTTGACCAGAACGCTGTCATGGACTATGTGATAAAGACCTGCGAGAAAAATAACTGGCAGATTGAATGTCTCTGCTTCGATCCTGCGAACGCTGCAAAACTCATGATGGACCTTTCGGAAGATGGATACACGGTGGAGGAGGTATTTCAAAGTCATAAATCGTTGAATGAATCAACACAGGGGTTCCGCGAGCAGGTGTATAGCAAAAATATTTTATATACATACAATCCGCTACTGAATTTTGCAATGAGCAACGCAGTGATAAGAAAGAATCAGGGACTGATCAAGATTGATAAAGACGCAACAATAAAGAGAATCGACCCGGTTGATGCTGTGCTGTGCGCGTTTAAGCTGGCGATGTACCACGAATTTACGCCGGGATTCCTTGATGCGATTGACAAATATCTGGAGAGTGATTGGTAATGGGAATTGGAAACAGAATCAGGAATGCGGTGAATGAACTTATAAGACCGACGGCAGATCTGAACGATGAAAAGCTCCTTGAGTGGCTTGGAGTCAATACGAAAGACAAAAGACTCACCGGAGAGGTGACGTATTACACCTGTCTGAAGATGCTGAGCGAGACAATGGGGAAGCTGCCGCTGAAATATTACCGCGAGACAGAAAAGGGAAAAATCAGGGCAGAGCCGGATGACGTCACACGACTTCTGACGGTGCGGCCGAATAAGATCATGACGCCAACGACACTGTGGACCGCGACGGAAATGAACTGCCAGCATTACGGAAACGGCTACATCTGGATGCGCGGAGAATTTGCAAGGGACGGAACCTACGGAGGCTCATATACGATCTACGATATCTGGCTGATGCAGAGTTGCTATGTGACCGTTTTGATGGATGATCTTGGAGTATTCGGAGGAAAAGGGGAAATCTACTATCAATATTCCGATCCGATGACCGGGCAACAGTATTTCTTCAAGAGTGATGAAGTCATGCACTTCAAGACATGGTACAGCCTTGACGGAATCATGGGGCAGCCGGTACGGAAGATTCTGAAAGACATGGTCGGAGGAGCACTGGAAAGCCAGAGATACATGAATAACCTCTATGAGAACGGGCTGAGCGCCAGTATGGCCATGCAGTATCTCGGAGATCTGGATGAAAAGAGACGAAGAGCTCTGGAGAAGAAATTTGCGAATGCCCTTACGGGACCGGAGAATGCCGGAAAGGTGATTCCGGTTCCAATCGGACTGCAGCTTACGCCACTGAATATGTCAATGGCGGACGCACAGTTCTTCGAGTTAAAGAAGTATTCAGCCCTGCAGATTGCTGGAGCGTTCGGGATCAAGCCGAACCAGATCAATAATTATGAGAAATCCAGCTATGCGAACAGCGAAACACAGCAGTTAGCCTTTCTGGTTGATACGATGGCATACAGGCTGAAAATGTATGAAGAGGAGATCAACGCGAAAGTACTGACACCAAAAAAGCAGAAGAAGGGATTCTTCTATAAATTCAACGAAAAAGCAATCTTAAGGACGGACAGCAAGACGCAGATGCAGAATATAAAGACTGCAATAGACGGCGGATTATATACCGTAAATGAGGGAAGGGAATACCTCGATAAACCCGCAGTGGAGGGCGGGGATATTCCAATGGTGAACGGCACATACATACCGCTCACAATGGTAGGACAGCAGTACACGAAAGAGGGAGGTGAGAATAATGCCGGAACTACAGTTCAAAGCACAGAACCGACAGCGGGGAAAGATGGAGATCCGAAACCAGACGGAGACGAAGGCACAGCTTAATATATACGGCGACATCGTATCCGATGAATGGAGCAAGTGGAGCGATGACGATACCTGCCCGACAGATATCTCGGAATTTCTGAAGAATCTGGACGGGGTATCAGAGATCGAGCTGCATATCAACAGCGGCGGAGGCTCCGTATTTGCAGGAATCGCAATCTACAACATGCTGAAACGGTCGAAAGCGACTGTAACAACGTACATAGACGGGATTGCAGCAAGCATCGCTTCTGTGATTGCCTGCGCCGGGGATCGGGTTATCATACCGAAAAACGGGACGTTTATGATTCACAAGCCGACAACGGGTTATTTCCTTGAATCGCTGAACGCCGATGAGCTGAGAAAAGACGCGGATACGCTCGACCATTGCCAGAAATCTATTGTGCAGACCTATATGGAACGGGCAAAAGATGGCGTGACAGAGCAGGAGATCAATGATCTTGTGAATGAAGAAACGTGGATGGTTGGGGCTGAAGCAGCGGAATACTTCGAATTTGAGGTAGAAGAAGACGTAAATGCTGCCGCCTGCGCGAGCGATTTCTTCGGAACTTATAAAAATACACCGGAAAGCGTAAGAAAACAGGACGATTTTTCGGTATCCGCGGAAAAAATCGCCGATATGGTCGTAGAAAGACTGGAGAACCGAAAACGGACGGAAGAACAGAAGAAAACGGAAGGCATGAGAAAAGAAATTCTGGAAGATCTGGATATGTATGGTATCTAGGTCTTTTTATTTGGAAGGAGACAGAGAATGAACAAAGAATTGTTAGAACTGCTTGACTCGATCAACGACAAGAAAGCCGAAGTAAAAAAACTGGTGGAAGAGAATAAGTTGGACGAGGCAAAGAAAGCAAAAGATGAACTGAAAGAAATGCAGGACAAGTTCGATCTTCTCAAAGATCTGGATGATGGAAAAACAGAGGAAGCCAAGGCGAAAGCTGGCAACAAAGCATTGAAGCCTGCTGATAAGAACGATGTCGTGAAAGAGTTTGCCAATGCAGCGCGCCGGGGATTTAAAGTCCAGAACTCCATGAATGAAGGGACTCCATCCGAAGGAGGATATACAGTCCCGGAAGACATCGAGACCAGAATTAATGAGCGGAGAACTGCTAAATTCTCCATGATTGATCTGGTAGATGTTGAGAGTGTAACGACGAATAAGGGATCAAGAACGTTTAAAAAGCGCTCTCAGCAGACAGGATTCCAGAAAGTAGGAGAAGGTGCAAAGATTGGCGCAAAGGCAACACCGCAGTTTGAGCGTATGGACTACGTGATCAGCAAATATGCAGGATACTTCCCGGTGACAAATGAGCTTCTGGAAGATTCAGATGCCGCCATCACATCAGTACTGACTGCATGGATTGGTGACGAATCGAGAGTGACACGGAACAACATCATCAGGACGGCGATCAATAAAAAATCTAAAACAGCGCTCGCGTCTCTGGATGATATTAAAAAAGCTCTGAATGTAACGCTTGGAGCTGCATTTAAAGCCACATCCAGAGTGGTGACGAATGACGATGGACTCCAGTATCTTGACACCTTGAAAGACAATGACGGAAAGTACCTGCTCCAGCCGAATCCGGCAAACCCGATGCAGCTGAGGCTTTGCGCCGGCGCAACAATCGTACCTGTGACAGTGATCCCGAATGACGATCTTCCGTCGGATGTGTCAACTGCAAAGAAAAGAAAGATTCCGATGATCATCGGAGATCTGAAAGAGGGAATCAAATTCTTTGACAGGAAGAATCTTACGATTACAGCGTCAAATCTGGCGGCAGCCGGAGATCTGAACGCTTTCGAAGAAGATCTGACATTGTTCAGGGCAATTGAGAGAGAGGATTGCCAGGTAAAAGATGATATGGCATTCGTAAACGGGGAGCTGACTATCAATGATGATTCCGTAGTGGGGGAATGATGAGTCCTGACATCCTTACGATGCCAGCCGCAGGTCAGGACTTTTACGGTAAGACGGCAGGAGAGATGGTCACGGATGCATGGGTCGGACAAAACGGGACCGTGACAGGAACATTCCATTATATGTCCGGATATACAGGATTTAATGATGCTCTTCCAGAGGAACAAGAGGGGTATTACTTCCCGTTTACTCTTATGAAATCCGGCACGACCATGACATTCAAGAAGAATGGAGAGATATCGAAAGATTCGATTCCGTGGGAAGCGAACAATGTATTCCGCATAACACAAGGGAATACTTTTGAGGTGCTGGTTGATGGAGCCCACGTTGTGACGTTTGACTTCACAGAAGCGGTATTTGAACCAAAGACTGTGAAAACTGCATCGAAACAGCGAACGAAAAACAGCACATCGTCATAACCGGGAGGTGAGAGGATGTTCTACCTGATAAAGAAAAGACTCGGGATAGCGGAGAATGTAACCGTATACGACGATGATATCAAGAGCTATCTCGCGGACTGCGAACGGGATATGCTTGATTCTGGGGTGCCGCAAAAGACAGTTGACTATCAGGATGACAGGGTGGTGACAGCAGCCACCCTGTATGTAAAAGCAAATCTCGGGAATGACAGGGCGGACACGGAAAAATATATGGAACTGTACAGGCAGAAAGTATTCAGGCTTACATTGGATCCGGAGGACAGTTAGATATGTGGAATGGAAGCATCTTATTAATCAGAACGATACAGCAGGGGCAGAATGAAAATGGATTTCCACAGAATCGGTACGAATGTTCCTGCGAGATACCGGCGAACATATCTGATACAACACGAACAGACGAAGCTGTGGGAAATCAATGTGGATACAACGCTGATATCACAGCAGAGATTGCGGCGTGCAACTACGCCGGAGAATCAGCTTTTAAGGACGTTGGAACCGGGATTATGTATGATGTGAAACGTACATACAGACCTCCAAAATCAATGAACATTATTCTGACCGGGGAGGCGAGGGAGCATGGCAAAATTTGACATCCACGGGATAGATGAATTCATGAAAGAGATCAGCCAGCTTGACCTTGACAGGATCGCCCCGAAGATGCTGGAGGAATCCGTCCCGATCCTTGAGAAATCTGTGAGGACGGAATCTGCAAAGCATCATGATACGGGGGCAATGGAAGAGTCGATCAAAGCTACCGGGGCAAGCGTAAATGCAAGAGGGCATTATATCTGTGTCCGGCCGACCGGGAGAGATGAAAAAGGCGTCAGAAACATGGAAAAGATGGTGTATATGGAGTACGGGACCAGCAAGCAGGATGCAACGCCGGTATTATCTCCGGCAGTCAGAAAAGTCGAGGATAAGGTGACGGGTAAGATGCAGGAAGTATTCAACCGGGAGGTGGACCGTCTGTGACAACATTTGAAAAAATCATAAAGGCGATCACGCCGTTCGGATATCCGCATTCTCCGGGTGTATACACAGGGCCGGAGGATCACTGGTTTACGTACAACTATGCGGATGATTACGGCGACAATTACGCGGACGATGAACCGCAGAGCGTGATCAATCAGATCCAACTGCACTTTTTCCTGCCGGCGGACGAAGATTACACGGGGATTAAGAACCAGATCCGGAATGCGTTGTTTCAACAGGGATTTACATTTCCGGAGATCACGCTGCTGGATGATCCGGATCCAAAGCTGAGGCATATCGTATTCGAGTGTGAAATTGAGGAAGAGGTGTAAAGTATGGCATACATAGGAATTGCTCGACCGGTCATCGCTGCATACTCCGAAGAGAACGGCAAAGCCGCATATTCCGGCGGGATCCGGTTTGGGAAGGCTATAAAAATCGAGATCGATCCGCAGTATGAGGATATCAGCGATTACCGAGACATTAACGACACCGAAGAGGATGAAGAATTCTCTTATGCAGATATCACGCTCGATACAGATGAAGTGCCGGAAGAGGCGGAGCCGATGATGTTCGGGCGGGAGATGGACGGAATAGCAAGGGAAAGTAACTGCTCCGGATATGTCGGAGTTGGCGTGAGAACCAAGCATATAAAGAACGGCAGAATCCGGTATCTTGCAATATGGATACATAAAGCAAAATTCAAAGAGGGCAGCAGTTCCCACGAAACAAAGGGAGACTCGATCAGCTACCAGACACCATCCACTTCCGGAAAAGCTGTGCCGGACGTGGAGGGAAAGTGGAGAACGAAAAAGACATTTGAGACAGCAGAAGAAGCAGATCGCTGGATCGACACGATCGCAGGGATAGAAAGAGAGGAATAATTATGGCATATGTAGGATTAAGGAAACCGATTATTGCAAAACTGAACAACGATGGAACGTATGATGAGCCGTTCGCATTCGGAAAAGCGATCGGCCTGCAGGTGACACCAAACTATGCGGAAGGATCACTATATGCGGATGATGGACAGGCGGAATACGACAAAGAATTTTCCTACGCGGAGGTTACGTTAAACACCAGTACAATTCCGATCATTGCGCATGATAAGATGTTCGGGCATAAAGTGACGGAGAACAACGTTAAATTCAACGGCGATGATCAGAATAACGATGTAGGTATGGGATGGATTTCGGTGGAGAAGGTGAACGGGGTAAGGTCATTTATCGGAAACTTCCTGCACAAAGTAAAATACTCCGAGCCGTCCGAAGACTACACAACAAGAGGAGAATCCATTGAATACAAAACACCGTCAATCACTGGGCGCGCAAGCACGGTAGACGGCGGAGACTGGAAAGAGACAGAAACCTTCACTACGGAAGCGGAAGCAAAGAACTGGATATACGAGAAGTTTGGAAAAACGATGGACACGTTAAATGTGCAGAGCGCGGCAGGTACCACAACGGGAAAGACAAAACTTACTGTGACACCAAGCAAAGGGGGAACGTCTTCTTATGTGTATAAAACAGGGAAGGATGTATCGCTTCCGGGATACAACGATGTATGTAACGTAAAATCCGGATGGACTCCGTGGGATGGTACGGAGGAAATTGCAGCAAAGACAGGAGACAAAATCGTGGTGGCTGAAATACTGACGGAAGACAGCACAGCAATCAAAGCCGGAGAAGGAACTGTAACAGCAAAAGATGAATAAGGAGACGGAATATGTTTGAGAAAATGAATTACATAAAGTTATCCGGAGTAAAATATCCGTTCAAGTGCGATATACTCGTGCTCGAGCGGATTCAGGACAAATACAAAGATCTTGCGGAGTTCGAGAATAAGCTGAGCGGATTCATACCGGGAGTCGATGAAGACGGTGAATACACCAGAAATGATGAAGGCAGGATTATCGGATATTACGGAGAACCGAACATGGAAGCGCTTGGCGACTTTCTGGCGTGGACAATCGAAGAGGGAATTGAGATCGAGAGGGAAGAGAGTGGAGCGGAGATGGAAATCCCAGAAAGGAAGAAGTTGATCCGATCCGTAGACCTTGCGCCGCGCGAGATCATGGAAATCCTCAGAAAGGAATTTGCACGGTGCTTTGAGAGAAAAAACGGGAAACCCACGCAGACGAAATCGAAGACGACGGAGAAGCCGGAGAAATAGACTTTGCGTGGATCACATTCGTAGGTCTTCAGATCGGATACCGCGAGAAAGAGGTTGCTCATATGTACTTCGGAAAGTGGGCGGATCTCTTCCAGGAATTCAAGCGGATGCACAACATGAAAATGAAGCGCATGATATTCGAGGAAGAGAAAAAAGTCGTATCTCTCATGGATTTATAAACTATCCTGTGGTATGATAGAAGCACAAGGAGGGAGCGGTCATGGGAAAAGTGATTACAAAAATGACAGCGGGCGTAATATCATATCTGTTCAAGTACCGGCCATACATTACAATGTGGATTGCGTGCTGCATCGGAGCCGGGATATACGAGAGCGTAAAAGACCACGACATTGGAAGACTGATCGCCTGTGCGTTGTTCGCTTTCGTTCCTCTGATTATAAAACGGATCCTGCTAATGATAAGCCGGATCGGCGGGCGAAACGGATACGACGATAAGTTCTTCGGGATCGCGCCGAAAGGAAGATTTATGAATTATATGAATCAATATATGAGCAAATAGAAACCGTCCGGAAGGGCGGTTTTTCTATGCGAAAAACAGAAAAACATAAACATATGCAATAAAAGAGTCTGGCAGCAGGCTCTTTTATTGTGCTCAAATTTGAGGGAAGGCAGGCGAGAAAATGCCATCGAAGAAGATAGGTGCCTATATCACACTCGACGGCGAAAAAGAGTTTAGAGCAGCGACAACGGCTTGCAATAAGAGTCTTGCGACTATGAAGTCAGAGATGAAACTTGTGGAAGCTCAAACTGCAGGAAGTGCAAACTCTCTGGGGACGCTGCAGAAAAAGCATGAGGTATTGTCACGAACTCTGGATGAGCAGAAGCAGAAAGAAGCGGCTGTAAGCGCCGGATTAAAGCACGCTCAGGAAGACTATGAAAGAGTCGGGAGCGAACTTGAAAACTACAGAAAGAAGTTGGAGCAGGCCCGCAGCACTCTGGACGATATGAAGCAGTCCTCGGAAACAACCGAGGAAGCGCTGAATAACCAAAGCGAACAGGTAGAGCAGCTCGAGTCAATTGTAAGCAAAGGAGAGCAGACATACCAGCGCGCCGGGAATCGCGTAAATGACTGGCAGAAACAGCTCAACAATGCAGAAGCCCAGACGATACGGGCGACGAAAGCTCTGAATGAAAATGCTGCATATATGAAAGAGGCGGAGAGTGCCACTGACGGGTATGCGAAGAGCATTGACGGATTCGGGAACAAGGTTGACGATACTGCAGACAAGCTGACCAGCTTTGGGACGATCCTGAAAACAAACTTGACAAACACTGCGATTGACTTCGGAAAGGATACATTCAAAAGCGCAGTACAGGGGACGCTTGAACTGGAAGATGCCCAGAAAAAACTGCAGGCCAGCACCGGAGCTACGACGCAGGCTACAAAAGAATACAGTTCTGAAATGCAGGATCTCTATTCCGAAGGTTTCGGTGACTCGATCACCGATGCGGCGGACGCAATGGCATTGGTGAAGCAGTATACCAACGAGACAGATCCGTCAAAGATCAAAGAACTCGCGGAAAGTGGGATAGCGCTGGAGGATACGTTCGGGATGGACTTGAGCGAATCAATCAGGGGCGCTGACGCTCTCATGAGAAACATGGGGCTTACTGCGGAAGAGGCGTTTGGCTACATCGCGGCGGGAGCGCAAAACGGCCTGAATAAATCAGGAGAACTTACGGACAACCTCGCAGAGTATAGTCAACTATGGGGACAGGCGGGATTCTCCGCCGAAGAAATGTTCACGATTCTTCAGAATGGACTTGATTCAGGTGCGTACAACCTCGATAAAGTCAATGATTATGTAAAGGAATTCGGAATCAGTCTTTCAGATGGAAGAATCGAAGAAAATCTGGGAGCATTTTCATCCAATACACAGGAATTATTCCATCAATGGAAAAATGGTGGAGCGACTACAAAGCAGGTATTCCAGTCTGTGATCTCTGACCTTGCAAGCATGGAGAATCAGCAGCAGGCCCTTACGATCGCGAGCAACACTTGGAGTTCTCTTGGCGAAGATAACGCCATGAAGGTGATCACTTCCCTAAATAACGTGAACAACACCTATAAAAATGTCCGCGGAACAATGGAGGAAGTGAAAAACATCCGGTACGACAGCGTAGCGAATCAGTGGAAATCACTGGGACGCACATTTCAGACGGATGTAATGTCGCCAATGCTGCAGGAGTTCCTGCCCGCAGCGAAGAGCGGGCTTAAATTTCTTACGGACAATATCGACGGGATCGCAACGGCGGCAAAGGTAGCAACTCCGATCGTGGCCGGGATGTTCGCGGTTAAGAAAGGAAATGAAATAACAAAGCTGCTGAAAGATACTCAAAAGAATATCAAAGGCGTCATCACATGGGTGACGGCACATACGGTAGCGAAAACCGCTGAAACGGCGGCGGAGACAGCGAACACGGCCGCACAGGGAGCAAATACTACAGCGACGGTGGCCGGTACTGCGGCAACGACAGCGCACAGCGTAGTTACAACAGCGGCGACCGCGGCACAGACGGCGTTCAATGCGGCGCTGATGGCCAATCCTGCGGGAGTGGTACTCGTCGGGATCACCGCCCTCGTGGGAGGGATTGCACTCTTATCCGGGGCAATTGAAGAGACAACGACAAAGACGGATGAACTCACGGAAGCGGCAGATAAAAGCATCGAGAGAATAGATGCAGCAGCGCAGTCGCTTGAGGAATCAACGCAGGGATGGTCAGACTCTTTAAGCAGTCTGAAAGCGCAGGAAGGCGTTGCGGACAACCTTGTGACAGAACTCTATAATCTCGAAGCGCAGTCAGGGAAAACGGATGCACAGATTGGACGGATGAATACCATTGTTGGGGAACTCAATTCCATGTTCCCGGATCTGTCACTGTCTATTAACGAAAACACCGGAGCACTGAGTGCAAACGAGCAACAGACGCGCCGGTCGATTGACGCGGCTCTGGAGATGTCAAAAGCGTCGGCGGCACAGGAAAAGATGGCAGATATCGCAGATGATCTCGTAGAAGCTGAAATGGCGAAATACGAGGCAGAACAGAATCTGAAAGACATCGGAGACGAACTAACAGCGTTGGACGATGAAAGAAACCGAATCCTTGAAGAAAGTGCCGAAGCCGCTAAGAAAGGGACGGAAGCATATGTAGAATACAACGGGGAGATGCTGACGTCACAGGACGCTCTGATGGCCATATCCGAAGCAGAAGGAACTCTGCTCGATAAGCGCAAAGAACAGCAGGAATCGCTCGATGGGCTGACGGAAAAATACAATGAAGCAAACAGTCAATATCAAAGCGCATACGAATATACACAGAACCTGACAGATGGAACGGCAGCGAATACCGAGGCGACGAATCAAAACACGGAAGCGAAACAGGCGAATGCGGATGCAGAAGCAGCAAAGCAGGGGGCATCGGCGGCAAGCATTGAAGTCCTGGGCGAGGAGACTGCGGCGTATCAGAATCTGTCTGCAACACAGCAGCAGCTCGCGGTGGACGTGACCAACGGCGTACTGACAATGCAGGAAAACGTGCAGAGCGCCCTCGAGTCCCAGATGAATATGTTCGAGCAGTTCGACGGCGGCGTACAACTGTCCACGGAACAGCTGTTATCAAATATGCAGAGCCAGATTGACGGCGTGACGACGTGGGAGCAGAATCTATCCACCCTGGCTGACCGCGGGATCAATCAGGGACTGCTTCAGAAACTGGCAGAGATGGGACCGCAGGGAGCTGGATACGTCCAGACATTTTCGAACATGACGGAAAGCGAACTGTCAAAAGCAAATGACTTGTGGGGCCAGAGCATCGATATTAAGGGCATGACAAATGACTGGGGGCAGCAGCTTCTCGAATCCGGCGCGGCAAACATTGCCGGTGGAATGTCGAATCTTACGCCGTTAATGGAAGCGAGCGGAGCCAATACGGTCATGGGACTTGTCAGAGGAATGCAGCAGGCTCAGGCGGCCGCGGAAGCACAGGGAAATGATCTTGGAGTGAAGCTGATCGACTCCATAGATGACGGACTTGGAGTACAGTCACCATCCAGAAAGACGACGCAGTCAGGAAGATATGTAGATCAGGGGCTCGCAAACGGAATGAACACCGGAAAGCCTGTAGTACAGAATGCTGCGCGCAGCGTTGCAACAGCAGTGACGGATCAAATGTCATCCTCGCTCAGCTTCGTCAAATTTAAGGGAATAGGCGGAAGAGTACCGGATGGGCTCGCGTCAGGCATCAGAGCAGGAAAATCAGAGGTGATATCTGCGGCATCAGAAGTCGCATCAGATGCGATAAAAGCTGCAAATGATAAGCTGGAAATCCATTCGCCATCTCACGTGTTTCGAAGAATGGGTTCGAATACCATGGATTCGTACGCACTTGGCGTAAAAGATAGGAAGGCAAGCGTTGAAAGAACGGTAAAGGGAGCTGTAGATTTCAGCGATATAAGAGGGACGATGGGAAGTTATGGCGCATCTGCATCAAGAAATGAACAGAGGGCACTGGCGGGAATGCTCGCAGAAGCTATGAAAAGCGTGAAGTTCTCTGTATATCTGGGAGACAGAGAGGTTACAAGAGCTCTATCAGGAATGAAGGTGATGTTTAGTGCTTAGATATGTAAGCGGGAGTACAGGAGAAGAAATAAATCTTACGGAAAATCATATAAAAGCACACATTAAAACAGCGGGACTTTACGATTACGAATATGATATTGATGAAATCGATACGGTAAACAGCGTTGAGGTGGAGCGGTTCTATCTGAAGTCAAAACAATACGACCTCATACTGGACTTCAGAGGGAACGGGGAAGAACGCGCAGAGGCGGCAGAGAAATTCTTCACGATAGCAAATAGAGATGTTGTATACAAGAAGATTGGAAAACTGTATTTCAAAGACCAGTACTTGAACTGCTATATCGTGGGTTCGCAATACGAAAACGCTGAGAGGGCGAGAATCGTCAGAAAAACGATGGGAGTATACGCTCCGAAGCCAATCTGGATAACAGAAGCAAGTCGTTCCTTCACGAAGATCAGCGGATCAGGAGAGACGGAAGAGTACCTGGACTACGAATATGACTATGATTACGACTACACTATGCCGTATGGCGGTGACGTAATCTGGAAGGTAGACCATTATGCACCCTGCGAGTATGAGATGATCATATATGGTCCCTGCGTGGATCCGCGCGTGGTGATCAACGGACATATCTATCAGGTGTTTGCGACACTTGACGAGAACGACTACGCGAAGATCAACAGCCGTGAAAATTCTGTTGTGCAGTATCTCGCAAACGGAACACAGCGGGATCTCTATGATTACCGGGTAAAGATAACCGGATCACTGTTCGAGCCGATCTCGCCCGGAAATGTACGGGTAGTGTGGTCGGGAGAGTTCGGATTTGATCTGACACTATTCTGCGAGAGGAGTGAGCCGAGATGGAAGACCCAAGGCAGTTAATCCTTGCCGATCAGAACCTACGTGATATCCGGCCGGTGATGGATGCAGACATCGACTTTGCGGTTGGAGCGGATGAAAATGACTATGAGATCAAGATCCGGCGTGACCTGTGGGATGAGCGGTATGTATATGGGAATATATTCTATATTAAGAATACGGAATTCGGCGGGATTATCGGAAGAAAAAAGATCAATACCGCAGAAGACACAATATCCCTGTACGGCCGGACGTGGCGCGGGAAGCTGGATAAGAAGATTATCCGGCCGCCGGCCGGTCAGGATTACCGGAAAGTATCCGGAGAGCTGAATACAGTGTTGAATACGCTTGTTACGGAGCAATTCAATGATTATTTTGTCGTATCCCAGAATGACACTGGAGTAACCGTGACGAATTATCAGTTCGACCGGTACTGTACACTGCTATCTGGAATCACGAAGATGCTGAAAAGCGTCGGATACAAGTTACATATCGAATACATCCAGCAGGAACGGGGGCAGCCGGGATACGCGGAACTGTCTGCAGTGCCGATCGTGGACTACTCAGAGCGTCTCGAGCTGTCGCAGGACAGCCGGCTGAATTTCGTTTTCGACGAGGTGAAGAACGGTGTCAATCATCTGATCTGCCTCGGAAAAGGCGAATTGCAGGATCGGCAGGTCATTGACCTGTATGTCGGCCAGAACGGTAGTATCGGAACAACGCAGTATTATACCGGGATACAGGAAGTCGCAGAGACTTATGAGGACACATCATCGGAAAGCGATGAACTGGAAGAGAAAGGCCGGGAGAAGCTGCAGGAGCTCATGAACTCAACCTCGTTTTCGATGGACGTTGAAAGCTTGGGCATGGAAGTTGAAATCGGAGACATTATCGGCGGCCGGGATTATGTAACGGGTATGTATGCGGCGAAGCCGATTGCAAAGAAAATATACAAGGTATCAGGCGGAAAAGTATCGCTTGAATATGAAATTGAAGGAGATGATAGTTAATGGAACTGGTAACAGGACGTGCGGGGAGCCCGCATATTACAGCACAGCAGGACAGACAGCTCCATCAGGGCATCTGGGGCGAGGAGGCGTATATCCTTGCGACAGGAAATCAGCTCGAGCCGGAAGTACAGAGCTCAAATAAAATACTGATCAAAGACGGCGCTCTGATGTTTCAGGGTGCTCTTTTTTCGGTGAAAGTAGGGACTACAGATGAGATTACGATCAATAATGGAAATCAGGGGATGCAGAGGAAAGATCTGGTCGTTGCCCGGTATACATATGATTCAGCGCGGCAGGAAGAATCCGCAGAATGGGTTGTGATTCAGGGAACACCGGCTGCAAGCAATCCGGTGGCGCCGGAGGGAACGAGCGGAGACATACAGGCGGGAGATTCCACGGTGGACTGCCCGTTTATGGTTGTGAACCTGAACGGGATCAATGTCACCGGGGTTGACATTATTCCGGAGAAGATACCGACACTTCCTGATTTAATTGGTAAATTACAGGATAGCGGATGGATTGAAATGACGTCATCTATATCATTTGCAGAAAAACCGGCGTTCCGGAAGATTGGAAAAACAGTATACGTTATGGGGACAATACGTTATTCAGACAATGGTATTTTCCGTAATGATGAGATAATCGGGGATATACCGTCCGAATTTATTCCGTCATCGTCCTACGGTACGTATGAATGTATCATTCCATTCGCTTTCATATCCGGCAATGGTTCGCGGGAACGAATGTACATCAGAGGGAATCATGTATACTTCGCAGGAACATCAAATGCTCGGGACGGGATACTTGCCGCATCGTGCTATCTCACGGATTAGCTATATCCCGAAACATTCTGAGAACCAGATCGGTGATGTTGTCGAGGGAATATCCTGGAAAGATATGATATATATTCCGCCGTCTGCACGAACATCCACGTACAATCGCGAATCAGTCAACTGATACCTGCGTGCGTACGGGGGACGAGCTCCCTCCGGCAATGTTCCGACCCTATATCCAGTCTGCCCAGAAAAACCAGAACCGTCGATAGTGCCCTGAACATATATCTCTGTCATATATTTATTTTTACGGTAGCGAGACGTCAGACCTATGTTGGCTCCGAGATAAGTCCAATCACTCCATGCCAAAGACGCATTTAACACATAGATTCTCGAAGAAAGGATGATTATATGAAGATTATTTTTAATGATGCAACAGAGATCACCGTCCAGCAGGTAGAGCCGCAGGGCGATTATCTGCGCGTGCTGACGGTAGGAAATACTCCTGAGCAGCTCAAGGTGCTGTTTACTGACTCGTCCCGTACATCTCGTATGATTGTACAGGAGCGTGGACAGACGATTACCACGTATGAGGGATATACGGCGTTTTACAGGACAGAAATCTATACAGGAAAGATTTACGGCGTCGTGATGTACAAGCCGGAGAAAACCCCGGAAGTGCAGTCAACAATGGTACAGGCAGCGGTCACTGTTGCGCAGATTCAGGCACAGAACCTGACGGAAGAGCAGGCTCTTACCGTAAAAGATATCTACCCTGTATGGGATGGGAATGGTGTGTCATATCAGAAAGACTTCTATCTGACACATAATGGAAAGCTGTACAAGGTTCTGCAGGCGCATACGTCGCAGACAGACTGGGCGCCGGATACAGCACCGTCCCTCTTCGCAGAGGTGCTTCCGGGACAGAGCGGTACCGGGATCGGAGAGTGGGTACAGCCCGGATCTACAAACCCGTATATGGCAGGGGACCGCGTGACGCACAACGGCAAGACTTGGGAATCCTTAGTGGATAACAATGTATGGGAGCCCGGTGCACAGGGATCAGAAGCACTGTGGCAGGAAGTAGAAACGGAATAAGAAAGGCGGGTAGCATATGCGGACATTAAAATTTGTTGTAAATGCTCAGAAGATCAGTCCAGATCCAAACCGTGACTTTTCAGGCATCGCTCCGGGGACATCCGGATACTTAAAGGCGCAATTCTCTTTCTCTGCTGAATGGTCGGGCCTGGTAAAAGTGGCGGAGTTCCGAAAGTACCTGTGCGATGAGCCAGTATCTGTACCGATTATCAACGGCGAGTGCGCTGTTCCGGACACAGTTACCGGAGGTAAAGCATGGTACGTAAAGATTGTCGGAAAAAGAGGGGGCGTAATAATCCCAACAGGAAATTGCAAAGTGGAGCAGGAGGGGTGACATGGCAACGACAGAAGAATTATTAGCACAGCTTGAAGCAGAAGCCCAGAGTGAAACGCCGGTCTGCGTCATTGATCCTGAGACACGAACGATCACTGTTCCGCCGGAGTATCAACTCTTAGGAGTCGAGAACGATAAGCTGGTGGAGCGGATTCCGTTTCAGTGCCCGAAGATCGTTGGAGACAACAAAGATTTATCACAGGATTTCATACTATTTATCAACTATGTCAATGCCAACGGCGACCCTGACGCATATAAGATAGAAGATATGCAGGTGGATGGAGACAATATCACTTTTTCATGGTTGCTGGAAGAGAAGGCAACACTGTATCAGGGGGATATCCAGATTTCATTTTGCGGCATCATCCCCGGAGATGAAATTGATGATCCTGACAAGAATCGTTGGGGCACTACAATCAACACTGATTGCACTGTTTTGACCGGTTTGAAATGCACACAGCAGGTTGCAGAGAGCAATCCGGATGCGCTGGCGCAGATCTGGGCGGCGATCGATGAACTGAAAGCCGGCGGCGGTGGAAGCGGCACACCCGGGAAAGATGGAGTTGGAATTGACAGGATAGAAAAGACAAGCACACAAGGACTTGTCGATACATACACCATTTATTTGACAGATGATAGAACCTATACATTCACTGTGACAAACGGAAAAGACGGAAATCCGGGAGCAAAAGGCGATCCCGGAGAGGATGGAATCACTCCGACCATCGGAGAAAATGGGAACTGGTATCTGGGAGATGAGGATACCGGGAAGCCGAGCCGGGGAGAGAAAGGCAACCCCGGAGACAAAGGAGATCCGGGAGATAAAGGAGACCCTGGGCAGACCGGAGCGACTCCGAATATCCAGATCGGAACCGTTCAGACGCTTGATCCCGGACAGCAGGCGACAGCGAGCATGACGGGAACGCCGGAGAATCCGCTGTTGAATCTGGGGATTCCGCAAGGAGATAAGGGAGACCCGGGAGAAGATGCTGAAAGTGGTAGTTCAGCCACACCCCGGCAGGAAATGACTTCTTCTGACACCACAGTAACACTCGAACCGAATAAGCTGTATGTCTTTCCGGAAATGGCAAGCCTGACCGTGACGCTGACAGAGCCAAGCGATACAAATGTGTCCAATGAATATCACTTCTTTTTCACCTCTGGAGCCACGGCCACAACCTTGACTCTGAACGATGTTCTGTCAGATGCGTACAGTATAGAAGCAAACATGAAGTATGAGGTAAGCATTCTGGAAAATGTGGCGTACATCAAGGGGGTGTCGATGAGTGAGACGTAGGATGATGATGGATACGGAAGGAGATGAGGATATGAAAGAATGGCAGTTATTTAAAACGATAGATTTCTCCAATGAAGATGAGCAGTTGGAATTTGCTGGTGTAGATTTTTCGGATATTTTTATTATAGCAACAGGCCTTTGTCATACCAAAGAATCAATAAATAGTGGAATGGATATCAAAATTAACGATAATGTGGTAGCTAAGATGAACACACAGCCGGTCAATGGTTCAAATACCAGAAATCAGCAACTCTTGCTCAGGTATAATGGATTATTCTGGGAGCAAACATTAATGCCACAATCAAATAATGAATTGAGTTATTACACTTCGTACAGCATTAAGCAAGCACCGTATTCTGCTATGCTCAATGTAGGTAAGTGCGAAAAACTGGCTTTTTCAGAATCATCATTATTATATCCTATAAGCTCCGGAACACTCAAAATATATGCAAGATAGTTGACACAAGAAAGGAGAGAAAATAGCATAATGACAGCACAGCACAGCACAGCA
>JFBN01344375.1_pt1 | contig 22241 bp, 16 predicted proteins | sample 768741 | NCBI WGS metagenome assembly JFBN01 (sample SAMN01983846, study PRJNA193217) | chicken gut metagenome | biome: terrestrial biome; isolation source: ceca of Broiler chicken | host: Gallus gallus | place: United Kingdom: England | collected 2010-09-07
GTTTCCCTTGACTATCTGATGAACGAGAAGTTTGTCCAGTTTGCCGGGCCGGAGCCGGACGAGGAATACCCCTTTACCGTCTGCGGCCAGACCGTCCTGCTCTGTAACGCCGCTCTTGCCGCCGCGCTCTCCGCCCAGCCAAAGCAGACACAGGAAGTGATTTTGCGCTACTACTTCCTGCGCCAGCCGCAGCGAGTGATCGGCGCACATATCGGCCGGACGCGCAGCACAGCGGGGCGGCTGCGGTCGGGCTGTTGGCTGTCGGGGCGCTCGCGATTGGGATTCTCGCAATCGGCGGCTGTGCTTTGGGCGTATACGCGGTCGGCGGGGTGGCTTTTGCCGCAAAGATCGCCGCAGGTGGCTATGCCTCCGCACCCATTGCCGTTGGGGACAGCGTACACGGGCAGTTTATGTTTGACCTTGACACAGGGGTTTCGCAGGAGGCGGTTCGACAGGCGATCCAAACGTTATATCCGAAAACCCGGCGGGTGCTTATTGCCCTGTTTGTCGGCGCGGTGCAGTGAATTCTCCTGCTTACAAAAGCGCGGGAAAGCCGAAACGGCTTCCCCGCGCTTTACTTTCCCATATTTCAACCATACTGTTCTGCACAGTCTGCACAAGGGCACAGAAGCGGTTTTCTCCGCTTGCTGCCCTCACAGCGCGCTTCCCTTTTTCGGCATAAAAAGCGTGCGCATGTCCGCTTGTTCCAAACGCAGCAGCGCTGTTTTTTTATCGATCCCGCCCGCATAGCCGGTCAGGCTGCCGTTTTTGCCGACGACCCGGTGGCAGGGAACGATGATCGATATCTTGTTGTGCCCGACCGCGCCGCCGACCGCCTGTGCGGACATTTGCGGCAGTCCCCTTTTTGCGGCAAGCTGCTTTGCGATCGCGCCGTATGTTGTCGTCTGCCCGTAGGGGATCGTGCAAAGAAGCTCCCACACCTCTTTCTGAAAGGCGGTCCCGATGAAATGCAGCGGCACGGTAAACTGCGGCTGCTGCCCCGAAAAATAAATATCGAGCCAGCGTTTTACTTTTGCGAACAGCGGGAGCTCTTTTTCTTCGTGCGTTTTGGCAAGACCGTGTGCAAAATATTTCTGCCCCTCGAACCACAGCCCGACAAGACCGATATCATCCGCCGCCAAAAGGATGCTGCCCAAAGGGGACGCATAACGGCTGGTATATTGCATGGCATACCTCCGTGTAAAATCTGCTTTGCGTTTTCAAGTAACGAAAATTCCTTATCATTGCTACCGATAACAACGGGGCTTAAAATACAAAAGCCTTGGGATCCAGCCGCCGTAATTTACGCAGTCCCTGCCGTATATATGCCGCGTTCCTGCGGCGGCTGCCCAAAAAGATTTGCTCCAGCGGCCAGTAGCTTTCGTGAATCTCTGCTTTGCGTTCTGCGATCTCGGGTGCAGGGTGCGCATAATGCCGCAGAACCTTTCGCCCGAAATCCTTGCCGAAATCGTCCCTGCTGCTGTCCAAAATACAGTAAAAATCGTTGTCCGGGTCACCAATGATAAAATCGCCGAAATCCATAACGCCATAAAGCCGATCGTTTCTGAAAATCAGGTTGTCCGCGCTGAAATCATTATGTACAAGGCAGGGCGTATATTGAAATAATGTTTGGCTGGAAAAAAGATTCATATAGATTGCAGCTATTTTCTCTCGCAAAACGTTTGACAAAAGCCCTGCATTATCCAAAATCCCGCAAATTTCCGTCTGTTCTCGTTTCAGTCTTTGTCTTTTATCCTCTGCCGCATCGCAGAGCGGCGGCACACCTACATCCACCAAAACACCGTGCAAGGCGCGGAGGAACTGCGCTTCATCGTATGCAAGCGCTTCCTTTTCGGATTCACATAAACGCTGATAATTTCGATAGGACAAATGCGTCCCATCCAAAAAAGTCAAAACGCTGAAATCATCACAGATATAGACCGGCTGCGGGATTCTAAACGGGAGAGGCTGTTGACAAAGGAATGTATATAATGCAAACTCTCTTTGCAGCGCGGCTTTTACTTCCTGTCGCTTCGGCAGCTTCACGACCCACTTTTTATCACACAAAAGCACATCACTGTCATCCCCGGAAGCCAGATATTTGATTTTCTGTACGGGCAATCCCGCACGACATATTGCGGCGGCAACTTCTTTTCTACATTTCTTCATGGTTTTGTCTTTTCAACTTCGCACTTACGCAAAATGCGGTGGTACATCGGTTCGTCACGTTTCGGGACAGCGGTAACGCGGTTTGCCGACGCTGTTTGTGCCGTATTCGATCGCTTCGGCGGGGCACAGGCAGATACACGCCATACAGTGCGTGCAGGCCTTGCCCCACACAGGTTTTCCGTTTTGAAGCGTGATGTTCCCAAGCGGGCACACATTTGCACAATTCCCGCAGCCAACGCACGCTTCGTCTACGCGAAACGCCTTGGCGCTGACCACGAATTTATAGAACACGGGATTGACGGCCGTGCTGTAGATCCGATCCATAAGCCCGATCTTTTGCGGCGGAAGCGGCTCGCCTGCGGCGATCTGCCGGCCGAGCTCGTCGATTTTGGGCACGGCCTTTTTGACAATGGCTTTCGCCTGCTGTGCTTCGGGCGCATCAAACATGGCGATGTAATTTTCGGGCATTACCACGCACCGAAGCCCCATAAACCGAAGCCCCTTGCGCGCGCAGAGCTTTTGGGCGTACTTTGCCGCATTGCCCGCGCTGTCGCCGCAGGTCAATATAAAGTAAGCCTCCGCAGAGTGCGGCAGCGCCGTTTTTTCAATCCATGCCTCCACCACGCGCGGCAGCCGCCACGCATAGGTCGGCGTAACAAAAATCAATCGCGTTTCGTTTTCGATCGCCGTCTCGTCATGGCAGCGAATACGCTCGTTGAGCGACACCGTCGAATCGCCCGTCACAGCAGCGATCCGTTCGGCGGCAAAGCGGCTGTTGCCCGTACCCGAAAAATATAAAATCATATTGTGTTCTCCTTGCGCGTGTCGTGCCGAAACCCGACTTTTTCAAGACTATTGTACCCCGCAGACGGCATGAAGTCAATCCGCATAAAAATCCGGTAAAATCCGCGTATCACACTTGACAAACGCGGGAAAGCGTGTTACCGTGGTGTTGGTTAGCTGTTGCTAACCAACGCAGACAAAACACTTCTCTACAAATCAGGAGGTCGCTATGGTCAAAATCACATTGGATATAGACGGTATGGCTTGCGGGATGTGCGAGGCGCACATCAATGACGCGGTGCGGCAGCAATTTGCAGTCAAAAAAGTCACCTCATCGCACAAAACCGGCAAGACGGAGATCCTCGCGGAAAGCGCGCCGGACACAGAAAAATTACGTGCCGCCATCGAAGCGACGGGCTACCGTGTGACGCACATCCAATCCGAACCCTATGAAAAGAAAGGCTTTTCGCTGTTTCACAAATAAAGCGATCCCCCTGCTGCGTGCAGGGGGATCCTTTTTCTTAGAATTCCTTGCCGATCGTGACGGTGCTCTGCCCACGGTGGCGGATCAGCCGCTGCTGGGTGAAGGTACCGTCCTCTTTGATGTTGATGAGGTTCCCGCCGCGGAACGGCACCACATAGATGTTGTGGTCGCACGAAAGTCCGTAAGAAAGGCGGATGCCTTGGTATTCCACAGAATAGTTGTTCATGTGGTCGTGTCCGACAAATACGCCCCTGGTGCTGCCGAGCTCCACCATAGTCTCGAACATTTCGTCATCCACATTTGAACAGCCCGAGCCCTCAAAGCGCCTGCCCGCAAGCAGTTTATCCGTACCCTTTGCCTCGTCATAGGCGGTGACGAATTCGCGCATCGGGATGTGGAAGAACGCAAGCGACGGCACGACCTTCGTTTCATCGCCGTTGACCTCGCGCGCGATGGATTTGACGGTATTTTCGTACCATTTGATCTGATTTTCGTGGAAGCAGTCATAGCCGCCCACCGATTCGTCCGGATAATACGAATTGCTGTCCATCATAATGAGCGACATAAGCACCTTGCCGTTTTCGTCGGTAACGTTGTAATAATAGTTGCCCATGCCGTCTGCATTTTCATCGCCGCGTTCATAAATGCAGTATTCCAAAGAGCTCAGATAATCGTTGAGCGTCTGCTTGTCGGCGATCTTTTCGGGGTCGAGCACCTCACCGGGTTCATACGCAATATCCAGCCCCTCGTGGTTGCCGTAAACGAACGCCCACGGGATCTGCAGCGACTCCATAAAGCTGCCGAACGTCTTGAACGCCGTGAAATTCTCCTTTTCGCTGGTGATATCGCCCGTGACGACGATCATGTCGGGCGCAGTCGCCTCGACCATGGCGGTGATGGTCTTGAACGCCTTGGCGTCTTTTTTCTCATTATTAAGGATATGTACGTCCGTGATCTGCAAAACCGTAAACGCCGTATCCGCCGCGCGCACATAGGTTTTGCCGTAAAAGGTCAAAACGGACGCCGCAATGCCGCCGAGCAGCGCACAGACCAACAAAATGCTTAAAAACACTTTCCATCCCTTTTTCATTATGAAATCTCCTTTACGACCACATTTTCACCGATTTTTACATCCCGCGCCAGATTGCGGCGTAAAACCATGACGGGCCGGTCACAGGACACCGCCGTTACCTTGCCGTCGCGCCAGGAAAAGCTGAGCTTTGCGCCGCACACCAAAAGGTTCGTCACCTGCCCGCTTGCAGCAAAGCTTTCGGGCAAAGCGGGGAGAAGCGTCAGCACACCCGCTTCCTCCTGCAAAAGCAGCTCGTGTATTCCCGCTACAAAGCCGAGATTGCCGTCAATTTGGAACAAAAACGGCGGATGCACACAAAACAGATTGCGGAATACCGCATGGCAAAGCAGATCGCAAATGACCTTTTGCGCGGTCTTGCCGTCGCGCAGCCTGCCGCTCAAACAGATCGCCCACGCCGCCGACCAGCCGATGTGCTGCCCGGAATGGGCAAGCCGGTGCCGGAACAGCTGTTCGACCCAGCCGCGCTGTTCGGGATCGGCATCATAGCCGATGCTGTTGCCGGGGTAAAACGCATACAGCGGCGAAAAATGCCGATGCCCGGGCTCGGGCGTTTCATACTCCGTATGCCATTCGCAAATGCCGTTTTTCCCCGCACGGAACGGGTACAGCTTCGGCTCTTTTTCCGCGATCTCGCGTGAAAGCTCTGTATCCTCCCCCGCAAACAGCTCCCGGTAATTTTGAAAGCTCTGGCGCACGAGCCCCATATCAAACGCAGAGGCGTAGTCGAGCTGACAGCGCACGCCGTCCTTTCGGAACGCGTTTTCGGGCGAGGACGACGGGCAGGTCACATAACAGCCGTCATGCAAAATGAGGAAGTCCGATGCAAACTGCGCCGCCGAGGCCGTGATGGTTTTCACCTTGTCCGCGCCATCCTGCAAAGCGCCGTTGCGGTAGTAGGCATATATTTCATTGGCAAGCCACACGCCGCAGAGCGGCGCGAACATGTAGCTGGGATCGCGCTGTACAGGAGGTGTTTTGCGCCACAGGTCTACATTGTGGTTGCACGCGAACCCGCGGCAGCCATAGTTGACCTGCGCGGTTTTTTTGCCGTTCTGCACCGTTTCATATACGAGCTGCAAAAGCGGCTCCACACATTCGGAAAGTCCCGCGCGCGACGCGCCCCAATAATTCATCTGCGTGTTGATGTTGACCGTGTAGTTGCTGCTCCACGGCGGGCGCACCGATTCGTTCCAAATCCCCTGTAAATTCAGCGCCTGCCCGCCCTTGCGCGAACCGCTGATCGTCAGATATTTGCCGAAATTGTAGAACAATTCGCAAAGCGCGGCAAAGGTGCGCGCATCCGTGCTTTTTTGCACGGCTTTCAGCAGTTTATCGGTCGGAAGCTCGCTTTCAGCGCCAAGGGAGACCCGCGCACCGGTATACAGCGCGCCGAAATCCGCCGTGTGGCGCGCATAAAGCGCTTTGTAGTCGCGCGGCACTTCCGCCAAATGCGCCTTACACGCGGCGGCGGCGTTTGCGCGGGAGATGTCGGGCATTTTGTCAAAGCCCAAGAAACCTGTCGCCGTCGCGAAGAAAAGCGTTACTGTTTTTGCGCCGCGCACGTTCAGCTTGCCGCGCTTACAGGACACGGTTCCGTCGGTTTCCACTTCGGTGCGCAGGCAGAACGCCATGCCTTTGTTTTCGTCATACCGGATCGGATGCCGCTTCGTGCGCAGATAGTTCGGCGCGGCGTAGTCGGGCGCGTTGCCCGTGAGCACCAGCGCATTTTCTGCACTGCTGCACGAAAAATGCAGCTTGCTGTCCGCCGTCACGGTCAGAGAAAACGGCTTGTCGGCCGTAATGCGGTACACGGCGACGCGGTCGGGGTTCGAGCAAAACGTCTCGCGGCGCACGCCTGCGGTCTGCACCGTGCAAAGACCTTTTGCGAGCGACAATTCCCGCCTGTAGCCGCGCGCCGACACCCCGTGCAAGCGCAGATACACATTCCCCAGCGGCATAAACGCCTCGCTGTAATTCCCGCACATCTCCGTTTCGCAGAGCGCGTCGGCTTCGCTGTTTTTGCCTTGAAAGATCAGCTCGCGCACCTGCCCGAGCGCTTTTGCGCTTTTTTCGCTGTTGTAATCCTTCGGATAGCCCGACCAAAGCGTACCGTCGTTAAAACAGAGCTTCTCCGTCCGCTTGCCGCCGAAGACCATCAGCCCCATGAAGCCGTTGCCCAAGGGCAGCGCCTCGCGCCAGCGTTTGGCAGGTTCTTTGTACCAAAGCTTATCCATCCTTTTCTCCTCCGAAATCCGCTACGATAAAATCGAACTGCTCGGGCACGGTGATCTGCGCGTCCGTCTCGCGGTACAGTGCTTTGCGGATGCCGCGATAAAGCGTATCCAGCATGCGGTCGCCTTCGCGGTAATCCCGAAGCTGCAAGCCGCCGTCGGAAAGCAGAATTTCTTCGGCGCGTTTTGCGTCGCCCGCGCCGAGATAAGCGACCGCCAGATACATGCAAAGGCGGGCGTTCCCCTGCAAATCCCCGGAAAGCTGCGGGAAGCTTTCGATCAGCGACGCATAGTCTTCGGCGTGCAGCAGGAGAGAAAACAAACTCTCGCAAAGCCCGTAGTCGTTCGGATTCTGAAGCAGGGCTTTGCGCACAAAATAGGAGAAATGCGCATCCTTAAGCTGATACAGAACAAAGGCATACAAATGCAGGTTCTTCGGGTTGCTGTCGAGCAGCAAACTCTTTTCGCACCAGACTTTCGCTTTTTCAAATTCGCGGCGGTCATAGCACAAAAGCCCAAGCTGGTACGGCACGCTCCATTCGCAAAGATCGGCGTTTTCTAAAAGCAACGCCTCCTGCCGCGCGCCGTAAGCAAAGGACAGCGGCGCGGACAAAGGCTTTTTGGAAAGCAGCTCCATCCACGGGGTCACGTCATCGTCCGCGCAGAACTCCAAATGCGCGGGGGACTGCCCGCCGAGCTGCTGTTCGAGCGCGCCCCAGCCGCTGCCCGCAAGCAGCAATTCCCCCGTTTGCAGGCTGATGTCCCGCAGGACGTCCTGCAGGCGGCTGTCCAAACCTGCCGAGCCGCCGAGCGACTGCACCTGTTTTTCCGCCGCCGTCACAAGCGCCTCGTAACCGCCCTGCATCGCCGCCGCGCCGAGCGCACTCAGCGTGTAGCACTCCAGAAATGCCCATGTGGTTTTCGGCGGCATGGGCAGGCATTCATACTGCGTCTTGCCGAGCCCCGCTTGGATCTCCACATAATCGCCCGCCCTGTCTGTCAGCATCCGCTGCCAATGGTGCGAGCCCTTGCGGTGCCCCCAGGAAAAGAGCTTTCTGCCCTTGAGATGGTTCGAGGAAAACTGCAAAAGCCCGAAGCCCTGTGCGTCCGCATTCACAATAAATTTGTCGCTTTGCGGGGCGATGTCATAAAAGTAATCGATCGTATCGGGGATGTTTTCGGGATAGGAAACATCCCTGCCGCCGTCATAGGGGATCGCGGATTTTTTGATGCCCATGCCGTCGGAGTTGTTGTAAGCGCTCACCGCCGGCACGGCGACCCGCCCGCCTTTGTATTCGGGCGTCGCCATATTCGACCACCAATACATCGGCACGACCTGCTCGTTTGGATTTTCGATGCGCACAGCCACCATAAGGCGATCTTTTTCCAGCCAAAAATCCATCTGATAATAGATGCCGCGCACACGCTCAAACTCGTAAAAGCGCAAAACATCCTCGCCGTTTTTGCCCGTGACGGCAGCGCAGTACATCTGCGAGCAGGTGAACGGACTGTGCCCGATGACGCCGCAGTTCCATTCCACCCCGCCCGAAAACCACGCGTTGCGCACGCTCAGGTTCCGAAAGCGGATGACATCGTTGGTATACAACACGTCGCGCTGCCGCTTTTTGTCGTACAGCCGCCAAAGCCTGCCGCCGAGCGTCGGCAGGAATTCCGCATACAGAAGCTCATTTTCCAGCACGGCAACGGGTACGTCGCGTTCCGCTTCGTCGGTGTAATCGTTTTGCTGGGTATACGGGTACGAGGTCTCCCGGTACCCGTAGTCGATGAACAGCCCCTCGTAATCCGCAATGGTCGATTTCAAGCGGTGCGGCTGCCTTTCCGCCGAAAGCGCGGGGAAGTCGCAGGGACGCCCAAAGGCACTGCAGCGATAGCGTTTGGTTTCCAATCTCGGCATAGGAACTCTCCTTTACAACAGGGAAGATAAACAGTCAGTCTTCTAAGCGCACATGCGTGCATCGGACGGTTTTTAAGGGCTTGCCGCACAGGAAGCGGTTGCCGGTAACTTGCAGGTTATCCGTAGACTTTGCCGTGATGCAAAAGCCTTTATACCGCTCAAATCGATTTCTTACAATATGGATATTTTTATGCACCGCCCCCGCGTGCACCGCGTTTTCGGGCAGGATCCGTATCGGCGTCTGCCCGCAATAGGCAAAGGTATTGCCGCGCACGGTCACGTCACAGCACATGCCGCTTTCATACCAGCTTTTCGCGTCATCCGAAAGCAGGATACCGCTCATAGTCGTACTCACGAACCGATTGTTTTCCACAAGCACTTTCCCGCGCGTGGTCAAAAGCAGCCCGCGGGTAATGATGCGGTTGAGCGCATTGTTCGCAAAGACCACATTCGGGCAGGCGTCCACATCTTCGATCACACAGCCGACCTCGGCTCCCGCCGCGTTTGAAACGGTCAGTTCGATTTCGTATTCATTCACAAGCCGTGCGGTCTTGATCTGCGTGCGTCCCGATTCAAGCAGGGTCTTCGGGGAAATGAACGCAATTGTATCCCCCGCACGCAGCGGCAGAAAGCCGTGCGTCTGCGGATGCATAAAGCGCACCGTCAGCCGGTCGCCTGCCTTTTCGGTCACGGCAAAGTGGATGCCGTGGACGTTTAAGCAGTCGTCGCCCGCGCCGTCAAACACACTGTTCGTGATGGAAACATCGCCGCGGCACATGCAAATTTGGATAAAGTCCGCGACCGACGCCATGCGGCGCGCATCCGTTGCCTCGGGCGCGAATTCCAGACGATCGGCTTCTAAGTTCTCACAATCCTGCGCGACGAGCGCCAGCGAATAATTGAACCGCTGTTTGATGTTTTCCAGCCGCACATTTGCACAGCGGTCGAGGAAGATCCCCGCAAATTGGCGGCGCACATCGAAGATATAATACAGATCGCCCTTTTTAAACCGCCACGTATTCGGGAAATATGCACGGAAGCGCCGTTCGCCGAGCCTTTTGGTGCGAACGGCGGCACACAGCGGATGCTGTACACGCGCAAGGCGGTCGGGCGTGCGTGCACGGATATGCCCGATCCAGCCCGATGTCGCCGCGTTTCGTGCAACGGGGTAGTCGTAATCGCGCCCGCGGAAATACGGCGTATCGCCCTTGAAATACAGGTCGGTGTCGCGGTCGGCTTCAAAATCCACGGAGACCGGCGTGACGCGCGTCACGCGAAGCTCGTGCATATCGGGCCAGCTGTGGCGGATCGTCAGATTTTTTACCGTTAAATTGCGGCAGCCGACAGCGACAAAATTCGTTACCTTGCCGTCGATAACAAATACCGCCGAGCCGAAGTCCAACGTCAGGTCTTCAATGTTTTCCAGATAAAACGGCACGGCGTTTTCATGCGGCGTTTCCTCCGGCGAAAACTCCTTATCGCCGACGGTATTGGTGATGACAAGCCTGTGCTTTTCGCAAAGGTCACTGCGCAAATGGTATGTTCCCGCTGCAAAGCGGACGGTTTTCTCGCCGGGGATATCGGTAAGTGCCGCGCAAAGGGCAGAGACCTCGCGCGTGACATCTTTTCCCGGCAGAACGCCGAAATCGGCTGCTTTGATCTCCTGCATATCGTTTTCTCCGTCAGTCAAGCATATGGGGGATATTCGGGCAAGGCACAAGTGTTTCAAACCCGTAAAACACCTGTGCGTTTTGATAAAGGAACCGCGCTTTTTCTTCGTCGGACAGCGCGTCGGATTTCAGGATGAAATCGCAGCTCATTTTATAGGTGATCTCTACCATGGTGCGCGGATAGTCGCTGCCCCACATCAGCTTTTCCATGCCGCAAAGCTCTGCCGCCTCGCGAACGGCGCGCACCGCCGACGGGTAAGGGTAGAACTCCCGGTTGAAAAGCCAGGTGATGCCGCCGCTTTCAATATAAATATTGCGCTGCCGCGCGAGCTTGATCTGCTCGTGCCAGCCGTCGCGCGTGACCATGCCGAAATGTCCGACGGCAATACGCAGCATCGGGTACTGCGCGGCGAGCTCTTTGAGCGCGCCCGTTTGGCGGTCGCCGTCGGCAAGGTCGATGGAGATAAATTTCCCCGCGCACTCGGCCGCTTCAAACACGGCTGCATGCTTCGTGAGATCCTGTGTTTTCAATCTGCCGGCACATAATTTTACACCGTCAAAACCCTCGAGCCGAAAGGGCTTGCCCTCCTCATACAGGCTGCAGATCTTCAGCCGCTCGGGGTACTTTTGCTTTGCCAGCAGCAGGTAATCATCCTGGTTGCCGTCGATCTCCTCCTGCGTGATGACCGCCGCCGAAACGCGGGCGTAATCCATGTTCGCGATCAGGCGCTCCGCGGTATTTGCGCCGTCGTCCATGTAGGGCGGCATCATCTGCCGGGTTTCCCCGCCGAAATCGCTTTTGCCGTTTTCTAAAGGTATAACGGGTCTGCCGTCCACGCGCCCGTTTTGCCGTGCCCATAAATGCGCGTGCGCATCCACTACCGTCATAAGGTCACCCCGTCTTTCAAAATGGCGATTTCCCGAAAGCCGTTCTGCTCCGATTTGGTCATCGCGCCGTTCGCCGTTTCCAAGACCAGAGAGAAAAGCGCATCTGCCGTGCCGTCAGCGTCCGTCTGCGCGGGCTGTGCGTCAAAGTCCACCCAATGCGGCTTCTGCTGTGCCAACGCCGTGTTCGTGGCGATCTTAACGGTCGGTACGGGCGCGCCCAAGGGCGTGCCGCGCCCGGTGGTAAACAGGATCATATGGCAGCCCGCCGCCGTGAGATTTGTGACCGCAACCATGTCGTTTCCGGGGCCTTCCAGTAAGTTAAGCCCCGCCGCGGCCGCCGTATCGCCGATCTCAAGCACCGCCGTGACGGGCGACGTGCCTCCCTTCTGCACACAGCCGAGGGATTTTTCTTCCAGCGTCGTGATGCCGCCCGCCTTGTTCCCCGGCGACGGGTTTTCGCTCACCTTTTCCCCGTGCGCAAGGAAATACGCCTTTTGCCGATTGATGAGCCGCACGGTCTGCTCGAACACCTCGGCGCTTTGGCAGCGGTTCATCAAAAGCTGCTCCGCGCCGAACATCTCCGGCACCTCGGTGAGCACCGCCGTGCCGCCCATAGCGCAAAGGCGGTCGCAGACGCGGCCGACCGTGGGGTTTGCGGTCAAGCCCGAAAGCCCGTCGCTGCCGCCGCATTTCAAACCGATCTTCAAGCGGGAGACCGGAACGCGCACACGGCGGTTCTTCGCGGCTCGGCTTTGTAATCCGAGAACCAGCCGCACGCCCTCTCGGATCTCATCGCCGCAGTCCTGCACATTCAAAAAACGCACGCGGTCGCGGTCGTAATCGCCCAGCACCTTTTGAAGCTCGCCGATGTTGTTGTTCTCACACCCAAGCCCCAGCACCAGCACGCCGCCCGCATTGGGATGGCGGATAAGCCCGCAAAGGATCTGCTGCGTGCGCAGAAGATCGCCGCCGAGCTGGCTGCACCCGTATGGATGCGGAAAACAAAACGCGCCTGTTTTTTCCGCGATCGCCTGCGCGGTCTTGTTGACACAGCCGACTGTATTGACGATCCAAATATCGTTGCGGATACCGATCTCGCCGTTCGGACGCTCATAAGCGGAGATCTCCTCAGGCGGTACGGCTGGGAGCGCGCAGGATTTCGGCGCATAGGTGTATTCCCGCACGCCGCCGAGCGCGGTTTTCAGGTTGTGGCTGTGCACATGTGCGCCCGCCGCAATGTCCTGCGTCGCCACGCCTATGGGAAAGCCGTATTTGATGACCGCTTCGCCCGCCCGAATGGAGCGCCGCGCGTATTTATGTCCGTTTTCTAAAGAAACCTGCACGTTGTCGGCAGGGTGAATTACGACAAAGCCCATGTGAACGCCTCACGCATCCCCTGTTTCTCTATGATCTCCATGCCTTTTGAGACTTCAGGAACAAGCTCGGTCAAGTCTGCGCCCCAAAATGCGGTATTCCCGAGGATCTCGGGCAGCGTCCGCTCTTTGATGCAGGTGATCGCCGCCGCGTCGTCCTGCGGCGCGTCGGTTTTGTAAAAATATAACAGCGCGGCAAGGGACAGTATAAACGGGCGCGGGAATACGCCGTCCTTTTCGCGGCAGTCGAGCATGGTGGGCAGCACGCGCACCGAAAATTTGCTGACGGAATTGAGCGCGATGGAACGCAGCTGATGCTGAATATACGGGTTGCGAAAGCGTTCCAGCACATCATGCGCAAACGCGCGGTTGTCCTCGGTGTCGCCGAGCGCGGGCAAGATGTAAGAAAACAGCGCTTCATTTAAAAATGCGTTGACCTGTTCGTCCCGGAGTGCTTCGCCCACGGTCTGAAGCCCACACAAAAGCGCGGGGAACACCATGGCGGTGTGCGCGCCGTTGAGCACGCGTACCTTGCGCTTTTTATAGGGGCTTACGTCGTTTGTCCAAACCACGTTGATTCCGGCGCGCCGCAAAGGAAGTTCCGCTTCGTGATCGCCCTCGATCACCCACAAATGGTAGGGCTCCGCCGTGTCCAAAAGGCGGTCCTCCCAGCCGAGCTCTTGGCAAAGCGCAGCCGCTTCCGCTTTCGGGTAGCCCGTCACGATGCGGTCCACAAGCGTGCTGCAAAATTTGTTCTCGCGAATGACCCACTCGTAAAAGTCCTCGCCCAATTGCCACTGCTGCGCGTACCGCAGCACACAGGATTGCAGTTCCTTGCCGTTGTTGTCGATCAGCTCGCACGCGAGCATCACAAAGCCCGGCAGCCCCGCCTGAAAGCGCGCATACAAAAGCTGTGTGAGCTTGCCCGGGAACGAGCTTGCAGGTCTGTCGGACACCGCGCATGACGGGTCATAGGCAATGCCCGCCTCGGTGGTGTTGGAAATGACGAAGCGGAAATCCGGATCTTTTGCAAGCGCCAAAAAGCCCTCAAAATCCGCATACGGGTTTACGGCGCGGGAAATCGAGGTGACGCGCGTGTGCTCACACACCGCTTCGCCGTTTTGAAGCCCGCGCAGATACAGGTTATAAACGCCCTTTTGTTCATTCAGCACGTCGCAAAGCCCGGTTTTAATGGGCTGCACCACCACGACCTTGCCGTCATACAACCCCTGCCCGTTCAGCTTGTGGATAAACAGATCCACAAAGCCGCGCAGAAAATTCCCTTCGCCGAATTGAATAATGGTTTCTTTCATGTTATGCCTCCGCATCCGCAAAACGCAGCAGCACCTTGGCAAGCGAACCGTCGTTGTGTGTAAGCGCCTCAAACGCCGCTGCCGCATCCTCTTTTTCGTAAACGGCGCTGACCATTTTCAACACGTCCGCCCCGCCTGCGGCGACCAGATCGATCAGGGTCTCAAAATCCGCAGTAAGTGCATTGCGGCTGCCAAATACATTCAATTCTTTTTTCAGCAGAACAGAGTGCACGAAGGTCGTCTCGCGCTTGCCGTTGCCGATCAGAATAATGTTTGCCCCGTGCGCCGCCTCCTCAATACAGGAAAGGAAGGTCTCGGGCGCGCCGCACGCTTCGACGCACACATCGTATCCGTTGCCCTCGGTAAAGGCAAGGCTTTTCTCGTGCAGAGCGGCAGTTTTGACCGGGATCACACAGTCCGCGCCGTAGCTTTCGGCAAGCTTCAGCCGGCTTTCGAGCAGATCCGCCACGGCAACGCGCGCCCCAAGGGACTTTGCCCGCAGCAGCGCGAACAGCCCGATGGGGCCTGCGCCCATAATGAGCACACGGTCGCCTTCGCGGACTGCGGCGCGGGAAAGCGCATGGCAGCTGATGGAAAACGGTTCGATGAGCGCGAGCGCCTTTGGTGAAAGCCCGCGCCCCGGGATGATGCGCTCGACGGGCATGGTGATATATTCCTGAAACGCGCCGTCGCGCTGGACACCCATGGTTTGATTGTCCACGCAGGCGTTTACGAGCCCTCGCGCGCACGCATAGCAGTGCCCGCAGTTGAAATACGGATTGGCCGTGACCACGTCGCCGACGCGAAGCCCCCTGTCATTTTCACCGATCTCCATGATCTGCGCACTGAATTCATGTCCCGGCGTGCGCGGATAGGTCGTAAACGGCTGGTTGCCCGTATACGAAGCGACATCCGCACCGCAGATGCCGCAGTACAGCACCTTCAGCAGCGCTTCGCCCGCTTTTGGGGTCGGCTTTTCGCGGGAGACCAGACGGATCTCACCGGGTTTTGTGATCTCTACAGCTTGCATATTATCGGTTCATCTCCAAGTATTGTTCGTTCCAGACGACCGCTGTTTTCAGCGGCGCGCCCTTGCAGTAGATTTTTGTTTCATAGGCTTTTGCGGGGTCGGCAATGAATTCCGCCTTGTCCAAAAGCTGCACAAGCGTGTCGAATCGGCTGCCGCACAGGATTTCGATCGCCTTATTCATGTGCTTCTGCGTAAAATTGATGGACGCGAGGATCACATGGTTTTGGAAGCCGAACGGCATGGTGTCAAAAGCGATCTTCGGCCCCAGAGAGAAGCTGTTATAAATGCCGTTGCAGCCCAAAACGCCGTGTTCGAACGCGATACGGTGTTCCGTATCTCCCCCGGAGGTACCCACGAACACCGTCGCCCTGCCGCCCAAGCGCTCCATGATTGCGGCAGCAGTCTGCGCTTGCGAAAGCCCTTCCGTCGAAAGGTAATCCGCGCCGAGCTCTTGCGTTGCGAACCGCGCTTTTGCGCTCTCGGCGCCGCTGCGCGCAACGAACAGGATTTGCGCTTTCGGGTGGTTGCGGCGGATCTGGTCGCCGATGAACAGCCCCGTCGTGCCGAGCCCGAAGATCACCGTGCGCGAAAACGTCGCTTCTTGAGCGGCCGCGCGCGCTTCCGGTTCCGAGCAGCCGCGTTTCGCCATCTCCACGCGGAACAGCTGGGCTTCGCCGATGTCGCACATGCGCTCGTGCTGGAACACCGCACAGGCGTATGGATCGGAGAACACCAGCCGCTTCGCAAGCGACAAAGGCAATTTTGTAAGTCCCTCGTATTGCGCGGGCAGGTGCAGCAGCATATCGGGGTTGAAATACCCCTTATCGCAGAAAATCCCGTCCGCGCCGTCGCAGCCGTATTCAAAATAGGTCTCGTCCTCGGTAAAACGCGTGGGGTCGAAGCTGTCGCCGCCGCGGATAAGCACGATCGCAAAGCGGTTCTCCGAAGGCACCCACACCACACCCTCGTGCCCGTTGACGAGCCTTTTCTGCCCAGCGGGGAATTTGGCGTCGAGCGCACAGGCTTTCCCCATGCGGTACAGTTCCATGTCCGTGCCGCAGAACCCGCAGAATACGGGGTACGCTTCCACACCCTTTTTTTCCGGCTCGCCGCGCCTGCGGCGGCGCGGCGGGTCGATGAGCTCCACCTCGCCGTAGCAAAGCGGGTGTTCCGCACTGTTTTGAAAATAGGTTCCGAATGTTTTCAAAGCAAAACTTCTTTCCGTATGGTTTTTTAGAAGGGTACGATATCCGTCGTCACGTGGTTGTCCGTGTCAAGCGTCAATACCGTGCCGCCGAGCGCGTCAAAATCAAAATAGCAGTTATAAGAGCTCTTTGTCATATAGCCGAGCGTGACGCCCTCATACTCGGTGATAAAGTTGTTGTTATGGTCGTGGCCCGCGAACATGTGCGTACCGCCGTTCGCTTTGAACGAATCGAAAAAGCCGTCGTTGACCACGGCTGTGGACGTGCCCTCGCGGCGGTCGCCCATGGTAAAACCGCTTTCGATCGTTGCATATTCGGGGACAGGCACGTGCATAAACGCCATGCTCGGCACCGTGGTGCCCGCCGTTTCCGCGATGCCGCGCACCGCCCATTCGTACCACGCGATCTGGTTTTCTCCGATACCGCCGGCGGTGATCTCGCCGTCCGTGATACGGTACTGCCCGTCGTCAAACAGGAACAGGGAATAAACGGGCGTGCCGCCGCGGGTGATGTTGACGATGTAGTTGCCCATGCCGTTCATGCCCGCCGGGCCGCTTTTAAAGAGGCAATACTCCGCCGCCTCATAGATCTCGGCGAGCTTTGCCTTATCCGCCCTGCCCTCGTAGTCGTGGTTGCCGAAGATCGGCGCCCACGGAATACCGAAGCCGTCCATAAAATCGGCGAACTGCTGCGTGCAGATATCGTTCCACGCCGTCAGCACCGTATCGCCGCCCACGACGATCAAGTCGGGCTGCACTTCCTCAATCAGGCCCTTTAACTGCGGGCGGCTCATGCCGTCTAAAATAAAGTTGATGCCGAGCCACGCCGCAAACGTGCCGTGGTTGCGGATGTGTACGTCCGTGATGCACAGAATTTTGAATTCGCCGTCGCCCGCGTCGATGCTCTGCGCGTAATCGGCGGTATAGGCATCCTCCGGCGACCAGTCGTCACACACCGCGACGCCCTTTTGCTCTTGTAACGCTACAGAGGCAAACACGGCATTGCACACGGCAACGATCGTAAAGAACACCAGCACAAGGCTTAAGACGACCTTGACCCATTTTTTCCGAAAGAACCGTTTCATGCCTTTTCCTCCTTTTGTTTTGTCTGCCAACGCGCGTTATGCGCCTTGACAAATGCGTAGGAGGGCTTTTTTGCGCCCTCTAAATCCACCGAACCATGGATGCGCTGTTTGTGTTTTCCGCTTCCGCTTTCGCCGATGTGCGTGCGGTAGTCATTGAGACAGAAATATACCCAGCCCGCGAAATCGAGCTTTTCATACAGCGCGGTCTTTTCCTTGTATATCTCGATGCGGCGCGGGTCCCCGCCTTTATGCGCAGGCTCGCACAGCCCGAATTCGGTAATGACCAGCGGCTTGCCCTCGGCGCGCGACAGAGCGCGGCGCATATCCCGTTCATAGTTTTTCGAGGGCATCCAAGTGCCTAAGTATTCGTTCCACATGCAGATGTCGCCGACCGCCGTTGCGTCTGCCGACACCTCGCCGGAAAACAGCATGCGCGGATTTGCCATGGTATTGGACACGTAATTGACCAGCCGCATGGGGTCGCCCGCCTTAAAATAGCGGTACATTTCGCGGACATAGGCGATGGTCGCCTTTTTGTGCCCGCCGAGCTCGTTGCCCACGCCCCAGCAGACGATCGAGGGGTGGTTGTAATGGAATTCGAGCATATCGTCCGCCTGCCGCTTCGCGATCTTGGTTTGCGTCTCCCCCGCCGCCTTGGGCGAACCCCAATAGGGGATCTCCTCCTGCACGAGAATACCGTGTTCGTCGCACCAGTCGAGGGTGAAATCCGATTGCTGCCAGTGAAAACGCGTGAAATTGCAGTTTAAGTCTTTGAGCATCGAAAGGAACTTTTCCTGCTCGCTTTCCGGTTCCGCCATGCCGTATTTCGGGTTGCTGCCGGGCATCCATTCCACGCCGATCAGCTTCAATGCACGACCGTTCAAATAAATTTTGTCGCCGCGCGTCTCTATTTTGCGCACGCCGAAGCGATAGCTTTGTTCCTCTTCCCCGACAGACAGCCGCAGCGTATAAAGCGCCGGATGCTCCGGCGACCACAGCGCGGTGTTTTCGAGGGTAAAACAGAGCTTTTTGCCGTCAAGCGTCCCCTCTTGTGTATGTACCGTCTCGCCCAAAGCATCCGCGACCTGTAAGCGGTACGGCTTTGGCTCGTTTTCCCACAAACAGATGTCGCAGGATACCTCCGCGCGGCAGCGGTCGTCTTGCAAAAATTCCAGCACCGTGCCGGTGATACGGCAGCTTCGCGCGCAGTTTTCGTCGTATTCCATCCATTCTACGGGGCGCAAAATCCCGCCGTCGCACGCCCAGTCAAAATCCTTTTTGTGCGGGAGAGACTGCTCGGTATAGGTGTTTTCGCAAAGCACCTCCAAGTGGTTTCGCCCCGCCTGCACAAACGGCGTTACATCGATCAAAAACGGCGTGTAGCCGCTGCCGTGGTGCTCGCCCGCCTTTTTCCCGTTTAAGAACACCGTGCAGGTGTGGTACACCGCCTGAAAACGCAAAACGGTCTTCCACGTGGGCGACGGCACGTCAATTTCCGCGCTGTACCGCGCTGAACCGACATATTCCTCCAAGCCGTCGTCCACGTTCCAGGTGTGCGGCACGGTGACGGCGCGCGGCTTCGGCGCATCCTGCGTGCAGAATCGGAATTCGGTCAGCTTTGTTTTGCGGATCATACAAAATCCCCCTTTGCGAACAGGTCGGTATACAGCGTCAGCCCCGCGTGGCTGTTGTCGAGCGCACGCGCCGCCGAAAAGCTCTGCATCGCGTTTTCGCGTTCCCCAAGGCCGAGCAGCCCGAGCCCGCGCATAAACAGGCAGTGCACGCGGTTCTGCAAATGCAAGTCCGCATCAAAGACCAGAAAATCGGGCAGGGACACGGCGAAATAGTCGATCTGCACCTCGTCGTTCTCGTGCGCGTCGGCGAAATCCGTAAGGCTTCTAAACCGCGCGCGCGCCTGTTCCTCTGTCCCGAGCCGCCGCAGCGCGAGCCCCTGGCAGAAAATGCTTTCGGGCGGCTGGTCGTTGTAGTACACGGCGCTTTGCGGGACGCTCAAGCCTGCCGACGCCTTTTTATAATAGCTCTCGGCTTTCGCTTTTTCACCGAGCAAGCGGTACGCCTCACCCAACAGATAGTTTTGCAGGTTCTCCTGCGCGCCGTAGAGCTTCCCTTCGCCCAAATTTTCGGGATAGGTAAAGGTGTACTCTAAACATTCGATCGCCGCTTTCGCGTCGCCTGCTTCAAGCCTTTTGGCCGCCTTGCGGCAAAGGGCTGCGACATACTGCGCGGGCGCCTTGCCTTCACCGCCCTCCCACGGGTGGAAACGATGTGTCCGCAAGCACTCCAGCGCATCGTCGCATCTGCCGGTTTGGTTGAGCAGCGTGATATACGCCGTATACAGGTCGTCGCGTTCCTGCACAAGCGGCAGGTGCTGTTCCAGAAGTTTCAGCCGCGCTTGCGGGGTCTCCCCGATTTTTTGATACAGGCAGTCGAGCTCAAAGAGCACGCGCGCGTCGCTTTTGTCAAGCTTGAACGCCTTTTCCAGCGCCGCACGAGCGGCAGACGAGTCGGCTCGCTTGTTGTAGCAGGCAAGCGCCAAATTGCGGTATGCGGTGGGGAAATCGGGGCACAGCTGCGTGCAGGTCTGCCAAGCCCGGATCGCCTCGTCATACCGTTTTTTGTCGTAGTAAAGACAGCCGAGATAATATGCCGCCATGCCGTCCGCAGGATTTTTCTCCCGCGCCGCTTCGAGCGCGAGCATATCCTCCAAACGGTGCGGGAAGCAAAGATAGCTGTCCGCATTTTGTGCCGCAAGCAGCGCCTGTGCCTGTTTTTCGGTCTGCCCCAACGCCCCGTAGATGCGCGCCAAATGGTACTGCACCATCGGGTGCCCACTTTTGTCCGCGCAGAGCACCGCAGCGGCGTCCGCATAGAAGCCGCCCACCGCGTATTCGAGCGCAACTTCGATGCAGGTATCCGTGCGCATGGCAGGCGCTTCACCCAAAATGCGGCGGCTTAAAAAGTCCAGCGGGTCGATTTGCACGGTCTTGGCGGCAAGGGCGCGCGCTTCGTCCGATCTGCCCGCGCTTATAAGCAGCAGCGCCTTCAAATTGCGGGAAAGCGTGTTGCGCCGGTTTTTGTCGAGCGAGGCTTCCAAGTGCGCGAGCGCCTTTTCCGTATCGCCCCGGCGTGCGCAGATGCAAGCCATATGATAAAATGCCGCTTCCTTGCAGGCATCGCTCCACACGGATTTATACAGCGCGTCGTAGCTTTCGGAAAGACGCCCCTGATACAAAAGCGCCAGCCCTAAATTGTAGTACGGCTCGCTGTCGTATGGGTTCGGATTGGATCGCGTCGCCTTGTTGACAGCGGCGCGGAAATATGCTTCACTTTCCCGGAACTGCCCGCGCATGAGCAGAAGCCTGCCGTAGGCATTATTCAGGCGGATGTCTGTGCTGTCGCGCCGCAGGCCCTCTAAATAGTAATCCTCCGGGCTGCGTGTGGCATGGCGGTACTGCTCCACATGCAGGCCATACAGAAACAGGTCTTCCGTAGTCGCGCAGTCCTTCGGCGCAGGTGCGGCGACCGCCGCTTCGGGGACGGGCTGTTTTTTGCCGTTGATTTCGTAAGAAAGATAGATACGCCCGCCGCGCAGGATGCGGACTTCCGTCACCGCTTCGGCATTTTCCACGGGGAACGCCGCGCTTTCGGTCGGCAGCAGTGCGCAGGTCTCGTGCAGCACTTCCGTGTCGCCCGCAAGGGCAACCACCGCAAGTTCCCCAAGATTTCCCGAAGCGTACAGATGCACCGCGCCATCCTCGAAATTCATCGCCAGATCCTTGGTCGCGTTATGTACCGTGCCGATGACGCGGTACGGCATGAAATACTGCGTAAAGCGCTTTTCCTCCTGAGGCATAAGCCACGAGAAATCGGGCTGGTTGTCCGTAAAGCAGCCGGTCATCAGCTCCACATACGGGCCGTCCGAATCGGTCAGGTTGCGGTCCCACGCCTTGCCGAAATCACCGCAGCCCCATGTCCACTGCTTTTTGCCGGGTGCAACATGGTGGTCGGCGACGTGCAGAACGCCCTCGTTCGTGCCGTCGTCGTACCCGCCGACAAAGTCATAATCGGACTTTGCCGCCATGTAGGAGGTGGGAACCGGCAAATTCTTGTAGCGGGAAATATCCACGCCCGAAGAGTAGTCAACCTTATAGTACGTCCCCGTGGCAATGGGGAAGGTGGACACGGCGCGCTTGCCGTGATCCATCACGGCGGTCACATCGGGCGGGAAGATCGTGCGCGTATTATCGTTGACGGCAACTGCCGGGTTCGCCCACCACAAAAAGGTCTGCGGCAGGGGCGTGCGGTTGTAAAGCTGCGCGGAAATTTCGACATATGCGCGGTCGGGGTACAGCGTAAAGCGCACCGTGCTTTTTGTGCGGAACATGGTCTCGATCTCGCCCATGACCGCCGTTGCCGACCCGTCGGCATTTTCAAAGTACGTATAATCCACCGGGTCAAAGGTGCTCGGCCTGTGGTGCTGCGGCCAGTTGAATTCGATGCCGCCCGAGATCCAAGGCCCTGCAAGCCCCACGAGCGCGGGCTTGATCACATGGTTGTAATATACAAAATCCTGCCCGCCGATCTTATCGTATGCACGCTGGATCCTGCCGCCGATTTCGGGCAGGAGCATGACGCGGATAAAATCATTTTCCAAAAAAATCGCACGGTATGCCTTGTCCGCTTTCTCATCGAAGATCTTATCTGTCACGGGGTGCGGATACACCCGCCCGGAGCTGCCCTGATACACCCGTTTTTCCAAAAACATCGGGTTTTTGTTCGGCGTGCCGACACCATAGGTGGGGATCGTGACCGTTTCTTCCCAAACACGCGCTTTTCCAAAGCTCATTTGCATAAAAACGCCTCAATTTGCATAAAGAAATTTGACTTTTTGTACAGCTTGATTATATAATGTATACGGCACATCGTCAATCGAAAAGCAACCGAACTTTTTAGAAATCCTATTATTTCCGCGAGCGCGCAAG
>JFBN01307364.1_pt1 | contig 22238 bp, 19 predicted proteins | sample 768741 | NCBI WGS metagenome assembly JFBN01 (sample SAMN01983846, study PRJNA193217) | chicken gut metagenome | biome: terrestrial biome; isolation source: ceca of Broiler chicken | host: Gallus gallus | place: United Kingdom: England | collected 2010-09-07
TCGGGGCTGAATGCCGCCGTGTTCACTGCGCCATTCAAAGCTGTGCCGCTCTTTGCAATGTCTGCAATGTAGGTAATGGTCGTCCCGCTTACGGAAAATACAGAGGCATAGCTGCTGAACTCCCCGCCGAGCACTAACAGGCTTCCGTCGGGGCTGAATGCCGCCGTGTTGGAGGTGTTTTCTATATAAATTCCGTCTCGTTCAATATTGCTTTGGTATGTGTAAATTTGGTTTTCATTCTCAAACGCAAATGCAGACCCTGAAAACATCCCGCTCAATATTAAAACATTATTGGATATTCCAAATGTGCAAGAGAGTACAGAAGAATTTGATTCTACAATCGCATAGAGAGCTAACGAATCGGATAATTCCTCTTGTAAACCACTTGAACTCCCAAGCCCCCCATAAATAAAACCGCTATTTATAGGAAAACACTCCATTACCGCACAAGAAGATATATCTGTATTTATCATGTTTACATAAGATAGATCAGATTTTGAAAATAAGTATATTTCATATCCAGAGCCAAATAACAAATAATTATATATATCACTTTTACATATTCTACTAACATCCATTGATTTTTGATTAACTAAAATTTCATTGGAATACGAATATATATTTTCTTGAACAGAGTAAACTATCACATGGTCATCATAAATATTTGTAACACGAGAAAGAGGGAAATTACCACACACAACTACTCTATCACCAACAAAACAAATGTCCCGAACGCTCCCTATCAAATATCCACCCTCTATTTGTAAATAGTTCCCACCTCTTATTGTAGTATTGTCAATCTGAAATTCTCTTATAGCCCCGGGAAACGGAGTTATACTGGTTGATGAAGGAGAATAGCCGCCTATAAGAAACTTATCTCCCACCTCATTAAAAGCAATCTTATACGTTTCTGTTGGGACCTCTCCCTCATGGTGAGGATCGCCAATCTCATTGTTTTCAATATAATACATGCAATATGAATATGGTTCTATTAGGTGAGTTCCATTAGGCGTTCCTCCGATAACTAAAAGATCTCCGTTTGGGCTAAAAGCCGCTGCATTTACAACCATATCAAGATTTATAATAGCACTCGAAGATGCAGCATTCCTGTGCTGTTGTAAGTCTTTTATGTAAGTAACCGTTGTACCGCTCACGGAAAATACGGAGGCATAACCGCTGAACTCCCCGCCAAGCACCAACAAACTTCCGTCGGGGCTAAACGCCGCTGTATTGACCGTGCCGTTCAACGCCGCGCCGCTCTTCGTTATATCTGCAATGTAGGTAATGGTCGTACCGCTAACCGAGAACACGGAGGCATAACCGCTGAACTCCCCGCCAAGCACCAACAAACTTCCGTCAGGGCTGAATGCCGCCGTATTGACTTCAGCTTTAATATGTTGTCCATTTTTTGAAATGTTGGATTGAAATACGATACTCGGCTGACGTTTACTTACTTCCTGCAAAAAGCTCGAAGAAATCTGATCTATATCCCCATTCCAAACAGCCGTCCACGGGGCGGAGAAATTCAAGTCCCCCATTTCTCCATCTTCATTTTTACGTTCACTCCATGTAACCGTAGAATTTTCAGGAAGAATGAGCTGCCCGTTTGATACGATTGCAGAGCCGCTCGGATTATCAACGCCCGAAATGCCTTCTATGTTGTCCCATTTCAAAAGATTTGCGTCTTCGCGACACAAAGATTGCGCGGTAAAGTCGCCCGTATATGTTCCTTGTTCGTATTGCACGGAAAAATCGAGCGTCGAGGCAACAGTCACACCGCTTTCTGTCGTAACCGTGCAAACAACGGAATAAGATTGCCCGTCAAATAAGCCGTTGTATTCATAGGAAAGCACCGAAGTGGAAATCTCTCCCGTGTCGTCAATGGGCGCGTTCATATCTTCGGCATTGAAAAGTTGCCAACGCACTGTATTGATACTATCTCCTTGCGCTTGCGAATAGGTTGCTGTAAAACTTTGCGTAGCAGAGGCAACGGGTGTTGTCGTAAGCGGCGTAATTGCAAGTGTCGGTTCTGTGCGCGTGATAAAGGACGATGCGGAGTTTTGCACCGTAAAGAATTGGTTATAGAATGTATCTCCTGGCGAGACTGCTTCCGCGCCGCTCAACTGCGTACCGCTCGGCTGTGTTTCGGAAACGGAGAACGTTATATCCGTTATCGCTCGACTATTCGCGCCACTTGTTGCGACCCAACCAGTGTTGTGCGAGAAGTTGAAATATATCGTATTTCCGCCTACAAAATACGCGGCATTGGCAACGGTAAAGGAAACATATTTTATTGTTCCGTTCACGGAATACGAGAAGTAATACGTCGTTCCCGCCGAAAGACTGCTTGTAATCGGCACTTTGCAAGCTGTGCCGTTTTCTTGGAAAAACTGCGTAATGCGGAATTTGTAGCTGTTCCCGTCGAAGATAGCATTGCCGCTCCATGCCGCCCATGTTTGGTTGGGTTGATATACGAATTGCACATAATCGCCGAAGCGGTCTTTGCCGTAAAACGGCAGACTATACCCTTGCGCAACGGTAGAGTTTTCCGTAACGATTCCCGTGGAATAGACAAACGTAGAGTCGGCGTTATTCTGCATGACATCGATTTGAAACATCGTCATTGCGGAATTGCCGTTCACTTGCCATTGAATATTCACGTTATCGGTTGTTGCGGCAACCGTACCCGTCTGTGTCATTGTCGATGGTATAATATTGGTCGGCTCGTAGAGCATATTGCTATTCTCCTTTCTGTCTTTACTTTGTGGGCACCATACTTACCATTTGCAGAACTTCGCCAAACGGTTTGCTCATCATATCGGAGCCTATCTTAACCCCGTTTATGTAGGTGCTGTTGTTTGTGGTCGTTACAACGTTGTTCCCCGCCGTGCTTTGCAAAACGGGCGCTTGCGTATAAGTTCGCGCTTGCTCAAACATGATACCCATGTCGCGCACATAGCGGTCAAACTGCGCGTTGCTTGTCGGTGAAAGTATCTTTGCCGTAAGCGCAGGGTCGTTTACACTCTCCGTCGCCCGTGTCGCTTTCGGGAGAAAACCAAGCCCACGCGCTATTCCGCCGCTATCAAACGATACATTGCCGAGGTCTATCCCCTGCTCTTTTGCATAGTTCAAAAACTGGTTGAGATACTCATGCAGCCCCTCGTTGTCTATCGTAGAAGCAATGCCTGTGAGTATCGCAAGTATGCTTTCATTTGTCGCGTTCCCGCTTTCAAGTTCGGATATAATAGCGGTATCGACGCTCTCTTGCAGATTTTCAATGGCGTTGTTCAAGTCGTCTTCCGCATCTTTGACGGCTTTTTCGTCCTGTACCCACTCAAACTGACCTGTCTCGGCATTTAGACGATAAACACCGCGCGCGTTCTTTGCGTCCTCTAATGCCTGTTCCGCTTCAAGTACGGCTTGCTTCTTTTCTTCGAGGTCAAGGCTTTCCTTTTGAAGGTCACGAAGTTCTTTATAGCCGTCGATGAACTTTTCAAGAGCGTCATCTTTTAAGTCTTGGATTTTGTGAATTTGTTCTTCAAAAGTATCGTTTGTATCTTGAACAATCCCAAACACCTTTTCAAGGTATTCCGCATAGGTAATCGTTCCGTTAATAAGGTCTTGCGATGCCTGCGCTCGCTCTTGAAGTGTTACTGCCTGTTGATATTCCTCTGTATTTACTTGCGCAAGCAACTCTTTAAGTTGTTTTGTATAAGAAACAACTTCTTCGTTGGTTAATCCTGCCGATAATCCGTTTTTCCCAATATACTCAATAAGCGATTCAATCGCAGAAATTTGCTGTTCCGTTGTTCCGGAAAATGCAAGCGAATAATCAAATCCGCCGACATAACTTTCGCCTTGGAAAGGAGCAGAAACCATTTGCCCCAAGCCTTCCCAAAACCCGTCCTTGAAACCTACAAATTCGTTGTGGAAAAAGCCGTAAATATTATCCTCAACAACAGATGCAATATTTCCAACCCCTGATGCTGAAATAATATCACGAAGAATTTCGTCTCTATTGGCATCGCTGTCGGTAAAAAGCCCCGAAGCCAAAGAACCTGTCGTATTGCTGTATGTACCGCTGATTGTACTTTCGGCAATTCCTATTGCGGCTTCATTTTCTTTAAGCCAATCCTGTGCCTGTTGCTTTAATTGTTCCTCTGAAAGCTGTTCGATAAGACCCAACTGCTCTTTAATAGAGCCATTTATAAGGTCAAGACTGTCCGCATAATCGGAATTGCTCGCAATGAGAGCGTTTTGAATTTCAAGAAGGCTGTTTTGCGCATCTGCTTTTTCACTTTCTTGCGCCGTTGCGCTTTCAAGGACGGCACGGTATTTTTCGACTTCCTGCGCATATTCCGAATACTGTTGAGCTGCTTTTTTATTTGCTTCAAGCGCTTCGTTTGCAGATTGAATTGCGGCATTGTTTGCCTCGATTTGAGCCTGTTCGGCGGCTTCTTGCGCTTCTTTGCTCTTACTTATCGCTTCGTCTATAATTCCTGTAACAATCGAAAGCGCGGTTGCAATTAAGCCAATAATGCCGAGAGCAGAGTTTAGTTTTTGTGCTGCCGTTGCAGTGCTTGCAAACCCTGCTTTTAATGCGTTAAGACCGCTTGTGATTTTGGATATTATGTCCTTCCCAAACACAATACCTATCGCTGTTCCCAACGCCAAAACGGTCGTGCGAAGTCCTCCCGTCCATTCCATCACGGTCAAAATGGTTGAACCTAAATCAAGCAAATCTTTCTTGAATTGAAGCCACCCCTGCTCATCATTCACCAAATGCTGCCATTTCGCCTGTAAGGAATTGAGCTTTGCTTCATAGGTGTCCATGTACTTGGCTTGCTCTTCGGCGGTATAGCCTGCGGCATCGGAAATCTCCCCCATGACCTCTTTAACTTCATCGAAGTTGTTCATGAGAGCGATAAAGTAGTTTTTACGATACACGCCCGCGCTGTCGTAAACGCCTGTCAGGCTATCGTAAATCTCGGAGAGTTCGCCTTCGAGTTCCGCGTCAAGTCCCGAACTTTCCGTCCATTGCGAAAGCGCGTCAGCCTGCTGCGCATCAAGGCTCTGCATCTCAACAGAGAGTTGCTCCCAAACATCGAGAATGCTCTTTGCGCCAAGCCTGTACTGTTCGACGACTTCGTTCATCTCATCAGACAACGACGCAAATGTATCGAGAGAAGAATCGCGCGTCGTGTACGAGAACAACGATTTGAGCGCGTTACCGATATTCTGTCCGCTTGCCGCTGTGGCTTCCGAGAGCGCGGAAATAAGACCAACCGTCTCTTCCAAAGACAGGTTAGCCGCCGAAGCATATGAGCCTGTTTTCTGCAAGGCAACGAGCAACTCTTGCGTATCGACTGCGGATTTGTCTGCCGCCTTATTGAGTACGTCGATAACGTTGACAAGTTCGCTTGCCTCGTAGTTAAATTGTTGCATGACGGCAATCAAGCCTTCCGAGCTTTCCTCTGCCGTCAATTCAGCAACGTTAAGAGCAAGGACTGCCGCTTCCGTAGCCTCGAGTGTTTCTTGCCACGAAAGTCCTGCCTTTGCGAAATTCTGCGCTATCTCCTGTACGTTGTCAAAAGTCTGTCCGAGCCGTTCCGCAATGTTGTAGAGAGAATCGGCAATCTTACCGCCCTCTACCGTCTCGTCAAGCACGCGCTGAATAGAAACAACGACTTTTTCCGTCTCTACAAGCGTCTCGTTGAGCGAATTAAACGCCGAACGAATGAGTTGTATAGAGTTCATTACGATAGACGCAGCGAGTTGGAATTTGATAAAGCCTTGTATAATATCACGGAGCGTACCGTGGTAGTTTTGCGCGCTGTTCTTTGTCGTCTCAAAGGCGGCGCGTTGTCTGTTCAGCCCTTCGCTGAAAGTGTTGAGTTGTTTCTGCGACGCATCGGAAAGCGTTCCTGTTGTCGTGTATTCCTGACCGAGCGCTTGAAGCCCCGTAACAGCTTCTTGCGCACCTTTAGCAATCCCGTCAAACGTCCCTTTCGGATAGTATTGCTCTGCGCTCTTGATAGAGTTCAAAAGCGATGCATACTGTTTTTGCAAACGGAAAATACTGTCGCCCTGTTTCGGGCTAAAAGGGTCAGAAGTCTTTAACTTCTCTCCTTCTGCTCTGAATTGCGCAACGTCAGCGGCAAGTTTCTTATATTCCCCCGACAAACGATTTACTTCATCGCCATTGACTTCTTGCGCTTGCGAGAGTTTTTTGACCGCTTCAAAATTCTGCTCAATGCTTTTGCGCGCGGTATCAAACGTACCGCTTGCATATTGCTTTTGAAGCGTGTTAAGCTGATTTATGAGATTAGCGTACCCCCTGCGGAGCGTTTCAACATTTGCCGCCGTCCCTCTTGTCTGCTGTGCGGCTCTTGCTCCTGCATTGGCTACGCTGTCGTAATACTTTGTAAGCGCGTTTAATTGCGCCGTCAAATTCTTGTTGACGGTGATGGTAGAAAGCTGTTTTGCAAGGTCGGCAAAACTTGTTTTAAGAGTATCTACTGCCGCCTTTGCTTGTTTTAAGTCTGTATTGACAACCAGCCGTATCTGTGCCATTAGCTTTCTTCGTCCTCACCTGTATTTAATATACTTCCCTGCGGCGCGCCGTGAAATTCGCTAAAGGAGTCATCGCCTTCAATGATAGTCGTGCCTTTTGTAGCCTTGACTTGCAACGTCGGGTCGTGAGCGTTCATGCCCCTTGCAAGCGACATCTCCGCCTGCCCGCCGATAAGCTGTTCCGAAACAAAATTGTCCCAAAACGGGCGTTCGGGGATATTCCTTCTGCCGACAAACCATAAATAATCGCTGTCCTGTACCGCCCGTATCACGTCGTCGCTGTCTTGGTAGTATCTACCCTTGTTTACGGGCTTCATCTCTGTGGAAAACTCATAAAGGAAGTTTAAGACGTTTCCGCTTATGTCGCCCGTCATGTTTCCCTTATCCCCCATAGCGCCTGTTCTCTCATAATCTATGGGGTCATACGCTTCATAAACATCCGTCTGCACATGGGAAGCAAGCGAATCTGTGAAGTCGCCAAGCACGGTTTTAAGCCCTGCTGGAATTGCTTTATCGACTTTTTGAGAAAACTCTTCCAAATCTTTATCGAGGCTGTCAAGCCCTTCTACTTTGACGTCGAACATGAGAGCCTCCTATCAAAAAAGAGCGCTACCCCCGCTCCCCGAAAGAAACGGGGGCGCGCCGAATGATTGTGCGTTATGCGCCCGTAACGGTCACGTTACAAACCGCCGTAACGGAAGGCTTGCTTGTAACCGTAATCGTAACGGTCGTGCTGCCTGCCGCAACACCCGACACAACGCCGCTCGTGCTGACCGTCGCCGTACCCTGTGCCTGCGATTGATAGGTAAGGTCTGTATAGGTCGGCTGTACAAGCGAATCGTCGTCCATGACGTAACGGACGGGGATTTGCGCTTCGCCGCTCTCCGCAACGGTAACGCCTCCGCCGATAACGACGAGAGCCTTGACCGCCTGTGCGACGTCGCCGCAGGGCGCGTACACCATGTAGCCAAGCACGGAGTTGTCCTGCGCACACTCTGCGCAAGTAACGTCCGCTTCGTCGTAGGCAAGCGCCGAGAACGTCCACGAAGTCGTGGCGTTTTCCGTCTGCGAGCCGTTGATACCCGCGTCGCCGCCGATAAACTGCGCACGAGGCAGAATGATGTACACATAGCCCGCGAACGAACTGTTCATACCGTTTGCACCCTGCGCCGTGTAAGCCGCCATGCGGATTTCTACACGGTTGATGGACGGGGCAAACACGGTCGGAATGACAAGCTCCTGTGCGGACGCCGCTTCGATATAGTAGCGCACGCAGTAGCTCTGCCCGCTCGTCGCCGTGAAGTTCACGATTTGCTTCGTTTCGGGGTCAACCTGATAATTCTTGCCGTCGTTCCCGACAAGGCAAGTATATGTAGGGTTGCTCGAAGGCTCGCCGTAAGCCGCAACGGGCGTGTTCGTAACGGTGAGCGTCGTTCCCTGTGCCGTGATAGTCTCCCGGAAAGGAATGGTGCCGTTATACGACAGCGTCCCGCCCGTCTGAAGCTGTCTTGCCTGAAGCGAGAAGTCCTGTGCGGTCACTTCGCCCGTGAAGGTAGCCGAATCGGGAAGATTGACAACGACGGGAGCGCCAAGACCCGCACGGATTTCACCGTTGTTGACCGAGGAAGTGATGTTGGAAGTGTCGAGCTTGTTGCTGTAACCGACAACATCGCCCGTCTTAATGTCATACACCCAAATGTCGGCTGTTCCTTTGACATAAAGCGAAGGATTGTCTAACCTGAAAGCCATTTGCTTTTTCTCCTTATAAGATTATTGTGTTGGTTTGCCTGCCGCTACCGCCGCATTTATATCGCCTATGGCGCTCACGTTGGCATTTACATCGCTTGTACTACGCAAGACGGGAGATAGCCCTTCCGCTTTGTCGAAACACCATGAAAGGTACGGGTTTCCATGTTTGAACTTCACCATGCCGCTCATTTCCGCTTGTGCATAGAGCATATATTTTTTGTCCCGCTCTATCGCGTTCCTCCGCCGCTCGAATTTGAGTACAGTCCATTCATCTACTACGCTTTCGTCCAAATGGCTCAAATACGCGACGGAGGCAATCATGGTATCGATGTCAAACTTCAATGAAGCCGCTTGCTCGGAAGCAAGTTCCTGTTCCGCTTGTACAAGTTCGGGGTTGTAACTCTCATCGGGGAGCGTCAACCCGTTCTGTTCCGCCACCAACGGGCGGATATACGCCGCAAAGTCTGCGGGTGTAATTTGGACGGTATTCCCGCCCTGCGTCACTTCTATGTGGTCTAACTCTCGTAAGTCGTCCTTGTGAAAATAAACGTGTTCAAGCAGATTTTCCTTCTTGTATTCGAGCCGCAAAGAAAGATACAAGAAACGGATAATCCGTTCAAACAAGCCTATCAGCTTTCCGTCCGACTTCGCAAAGTCAACATCCATCGCCCAAACCGCCGATAAAAAAGGCATTGCCATGTATCGGACGGGAAAGGACGATTGCCTTGCCAACCATGCGTTTTTTACGTCGAGAAATTCCTCATAGTGTGACATTGTTACGGGATAGAAGAGCAAGCCTTTCCATTCAAGCGGCTCTCCTCTTCGGATTTTATTCCTTTTCTCCCATGCCGATAATTTGCTCACTCTTAAACTCTCCTGCAATTTCGGCTATATATCTTCGGGAAAACTCCCGTTGATACCCTATTGTTTTTCCAAAAACCGCTTACAAGTACGACCTTTTTCTTCAATCTTGCGCGTATGCGCTTGCGCGCACCAATACTGATACTCGCACATGGCGGTTGCTTGCGCCATAAGCGATTTATAATCTCTGCCGTCCGTCATCTTTTTCTTGCAGAGAATAAATGTTGTAGCGTCAAAGTTGTTTGCCTTGACGGAAAACGGGCAGACAAAAGACATTTCAAACTTCCTCTTCAAAGTCCTCTATTTGTGACCTTGCTCGCAATTCCGATTTTTTCTGTTGAAATTGCCTGTTACTTCGTTCCCAATCATCACTTCCGTGGTTTCTGCACGTTGCGTCAATCGCTTTTGCGCCACGATATGGTTTACGCTTTTCTTTTCCGTGAAGAATTGCTTTGTCTAAACTCATATCAATATCCTTCCAACTTGATTTCAACGCTTGCAGACTGCCCCGCACACGTTGCCGTAACGGTAAGCGGCGTATCATCTGCACCGAGGCAAGTTATCGTGACGGTATTCCCGCTTTCCTGTGCCGTGTAATTGTCACTTTCTGCACCCGAATAAGTCCATGTGATAGACTGTTCGGTCGGCAAACCGTTTTCAAAGTACGCCGCCGTAAGCGTAGCGCTCATGTACTGCCGTATGTACTGCGGGATTGCACTTGTATAGGCAACGTACGGCTCGTGAGCCGCGCCCTCGACTGTTATCTCAATAGACGCGCTTATCGCCGTATTCTCTTGTAGTGTGGCTGTTATGACGGCATTCCCTGCCGTCTTTGCCGTAACATTTCCGTTCGCGTCCACTTCCGCAATGGTATTGTCCGAAGAAGTCCAAAGCCATGTGAGCGGATATTCTTCCGTGCTTTCCACTTCGTCGCCGTTTTTGATGAAGGTCGCCGTAAGTTTCGCGGTGTTCCCGACGTTGAGCTTGTCCGCTCCGCTCAACTGTTCCGAAAAAGTATAGTTGCCGCCGTTTGCGATATGGTTGATAAGGTCGTCGTCTGGGTGTGGCTCTTCGATCCGGATAGAGAAGCGCAAAACGTGTACGCTGTCGTAATCGCCTGTAAACTCTTGGATGAAGTCCGTAAAGCCTGTGATGTGGTACGCTTTGCTACCGAGAATGATACGCTGGTTTTGCCCTAACTGCCGTGTGTTCTCATTGAGTTGGCAAGTGACGTTGAAGTACCCTTCCATGAGAACGAGGTTTTGCGGGTTGGAATTGTCGTTGCTTGCCATCGTGGCTTTTTCAACGATGATAGGCTCTGTGAGGATATTCCCGTAGTAGTCGTAAAGCGAATACGCGGCGTTGCACCGCTGTACCACCGCTGTTGCGTGTACGCTTGATATGTTGGACGGGTTTGTGCAAAGCCAAGTGCTTCCCATAGTCTGCAACTTTGCGCCTATCGGGAAGTAATCTATCGTCGGCTCTTGAAAGAGAATGACCTTTACGTCATCGACGCTCTTTGTTCCCGTAGCCGACTGCGCGGCAATATCGGAAAAGCGGATATAGGTTGAAACATACTTGTAGAAATCGTCGAGAACAAGACCCTGCACGTCTGCCTGTACAAAGTCGCTTGCATACTGCGCACGCGCCTTGATAAACTGCGCCGTGCGCTTTGCGTAGTATTGATGCTGCCTGTTTGCGTATTGTGCAGGTGTATTCAACGCGCTTGTACAAGGCGTATGGTTCCCCTGCATGGCGGCATTTTTGATGTAGTTCTCGCTCTGATTCGCCACAATAGCGTCTCCTTAACCGAAATATCCGTTCCCTATTCTCTGCCCGTTAAACGGCTCTCCGTCGTTCCTTGTAACGCTCTTGATTTCAAGCCCCAAGACAAGTCTCCGCCCCACGTTGCTGTCCCCGTCATCAAACACACGCTCCCCGCAAGCGCTGTGCTTTGTACGGTTAAAGTAGAACGAGCCAACGCCGTCAATGTTTACGCCGTGGAAGGTTTCAAGCAATGCCTGTGAAATGGCAAGCGCGCGAGAATAGGCTTCCGAATGCGTGTTCGCTTCTTCCGTGTAGTGCGTCCAAATGTCAAATACGACGGACATCTGCACAGTAAAGTCATTGTCTGCGAGCGTGTTCCCCATATAGACGTAAATGCGCGTCTGTGCGTCCGTCTGCGCGGGCTTGATAAACAACTGCGGGATAAGCCGAAAGCCCTTTGCGGGGTCGGGCGGACGCGTCGGGTCGTCGGGGTTAAACAGTACACTCATCTTTTGCGCGGGTGTCGGAAGCTGTTGGTCGAGCGGATGCGCTCCGTCGTAGTAAAGGTACTTCCAAAGCCTTGCACGCGGATAGTCGTTGTTGTCGGGCGGCGTGTAAGTCCCGTTCGGCATATCGAGTATGTAGTCCATGATTTTGCGCGGGATTTCTACCGTGTGTTTCAGGTCGAAATATCCCTCGTAAATCTTATGGTACGGATACCATTTAGACCGTGTATCTGCATCGTATGCCATGCTTCTTTACGCTCCTGTTTTTTGTTCTGATTCCTCTTTCTTCTGTGCAAGTTGAGGCTGCGCCTTTTTGAGTTCTTCGACGACTTTCCTCATCGTTTCGGGGTCGTTGATAACTGTAATACCCGCCAATGCGCGCTCTATGCCATCGTTGTGCGACGCCTTGCAGTTGTATATCCCGATTTCAAAGAGCTTTTTCAGTTCTTTATAATCGGCGATGATATTAAAAACTTTATCCTTGATAGACGGAAGGTTTTTCAGCCGTTCAAGTTGATTCAGCGGGTGAGACTTGGCGAACTTGTCGTATTCCTTGCAGCCAAACTCGGCAGGAACCTCCACATGGAAGTACATTTCGAGAAATGCTTTCATAAAAACAAGCTGCTTTTGGAGCAAATCTTCCTCGTAAAGCTGCGGAAGCGGCAAAAGCGCGTCGCTCTGCAACTTCTGAGTGGAAATATCCACGGGTTTCAAGCACTCCCCCGCATACACCTCGACAAAAGCGATTTTCTGCGCAAGCGGGATATACTCTTCCGCCCGCTTTACCATTTCTTCCGTGATAACAAAGTTGAATTTCTTGGTAGCCATATCGGTAACTCTTAATCTCTCCTTCTATGGTTTTTTATTTATGGAACCAGCCCGCTTCCTTCGGGGAAAGCCTTACGGAAAGCGAGATTGTTTTCATATCGTCTCATTGCCTCTGCACGCTTTGTACGAATAGCAATAAGGCGCTCTGTATCTGCACGCACCTTGTTGGCGCGGTTTTGTTCTGTAAAAGAGCGGTCGTCTATCTTTGAGACCATCGATAGCCAATCGGTGTTAAACCTATCCTGCCATGTCTCTTGGAAACAGATGCCGAGTATTTGCATGATTTCAGGTGAAAGCGTATGAGCAAACGCCCCGTCCGTATAAAAGTCCATGTCAAACACGGTTCCTGAAGGGATGGGTGCATCCGCGTTTGCCGCAATGGTTATCTGCCCCGTTTCTGCGTTGTATGTAACGGCGTTTGTGGGGAGCATAATGATGTTTCCGAAGTAATCTGTCTGCTGTATTCTGCAACAGAAAAGTTCATAGCCTTGAAATTCCTCGCCAAGTTCGACTGTGGTATCGCTTGTAAGTTCCGCCTGTACCGCGTATTGATTACTCCCGATTTTTGGCTCGATAAGCGTAGGGTTTTCCACCGTTCCGAGCAGATAAATCGGCATATCGGACGGGTGGTTGAAAAGCGGAATAGACGGACGTAAGTAGCCCCACATTTTGCGGGCGTACAAAGGCATATCCTCTACCGCAAGCGATTGAAGATTGATGTCGTCAACATAGACAGCGCAATATTCCGTTATAACTTGTAAAATCGGCGTCGGCATAGTTTGTAATCAATATCAGATTGCCTTTGGGTGGAGCTTTCCCGCCCCACCCGAGCAATCTTTTAGGGGTTCTTCGCCAAAAATGGCGCGTGTGAGTGTGTTAAGCTGTTTTCTTTTTTGCGTTGACATTCTTTGTAAGTTCAACGAGTTGATCGATAACGGTACTCCAATATTCCGAATCGAACACATAACCCTTTTCGAGCGCATATTGAGAAAGTTTTGCCATAACACTGTCTTTCTTAAGTGCGCCGGACTTTACGCTTGTAGTAACAGGTGCGCCCGTACCAACGAGCTGTTTTGTATAGTCCTCATAGAGCTTTTCCGCATCCGCAATAAAGCCTTGCGCCGCAGAAGTCATATCGTTGAGAGCCGCTTCTTGCTCTGCCTCCGTCTTTGCCGCCTTATACTTTTTGACACTCTTCACGAGAGCGGTCACAAAAGAGACAATCGTGCCGAGAAGAATAACGGCATAAACAACGAGCATGATGATTTCACGAAGTTGCATAATGACCTCCAAATCTTCTACTTGAAATAAACGCATATTACTTCGTTCGCCTCCCCACCGAAATAGCGGTTTGACATTTGCCTGCCGTCGGTCGGATATACCTCCCCGCAGGCGAAGCTCTTGCACGAAAGGACACGATACTCACCTTTTGGCATATCGTTTACCGTAATGAGTTTGTTCCCTTTCGTACGGTCAACGCGGATAGCGCGGTTGATGTCCCAATCGCAAAATTCGCCGCACAAAACAACGCTGTCAAGCGTCGTGTGGATTTGAAGTTTAGACAACGGGTGTCACCTCTGCGTCTGCCGCAACCTCTTCCGTCGCAAGCGCCGCAAGCTCCTCTTCCTCTGCTTCCGCAATGAGTTCTTTGAGAAGTGCGATATAGTGCTCGTGCTTTTCAAGGTCTTCCGCCTTGATAGCCTCGTACTTTGCTTCGACGGTTTTCTTGTATTCCGCAACTTCTGCCTCAATTTCGTCGGCAAAAGTCTTTGCAATGAGTTCTTGTTTGCTCGCCTCGTATTCTGCGAGCTTTTCCATGAGCTTTTCCTTCGTCATGATGTTTCATCTCCTTTTATCAGTTGACGCTCCCCACAGCTGAAGCAGGGGGATTCTCGCTTCGATGAGCTTGCCTTGCAAGCAAGGTCTTACCAGCTCTCCACGAGCGTTTAGGTTCGGGCGCGCCCCGCCCTACCGATTTTTACCTTATATCCCCATTGATAAATCAAGGGGTTTTACGGCGCAGTCAGATAATGCCCTGCCATTTTAAGAAGAGGTACACAAGCGCGGCAAGTACGCAGACCGCTATCAAACCAAGAAGCGTCCAAAGAAACCCTTTTACAGTCCTTGGTCTGTTTGCGTCTTCCGCCCCTGCAATCAGTGCGCCTATCGTGCCTCGCCACAGTTTGGAAAGCAGGAAAAACCAAACAAGAATGAATGACAAGAAGTACAGAAGCGCAAGATTCATCGGTTTTGAAATCCCGACAAACTCCATGATAGGTTTAACGCCGTTGTAGTGAAACTCTCTGCGTTTCTCTCGATTCGCCCACTTGTCTTCCGTAGCCTCTATCGTGTTCTTTTGCTGCTTTGTCGAGAGTTTTTCCCTCTCATACTGCACAGACTGCTTTGCAAAGGCTTCGCGTTCACGCTCTACTTCCGTATTGACGACGGCGGCTTCCTTAACATTGTCTTTGATGGTCTTGACAAACTTCTCATCGCTTGCGCTTGCGTCTTGCAGGATTTTGAGCTTTACGTCGTCCATACGATTTGTAAAGCTATTTCCCGAAGAAGCAGGGATTGTCGGTACTGCCGCGCCATTTTCAGTTGTTACGGTAAGCCCTGCGGGTTTGCCCCCCGTTTCTTCCGCTTGTTCCGTTGTGTCGGTTTCCTGCCGTTTCGTTGCGCCGTCCGACCGATCTTGCTTCTTTTGCTCGCGCTCACGTTCTATCGCGTCAAGCTCTTCATCGACAAACATTGTTGACCTCTGCCGTTATTCGGAATATTTTTTTCCGATGTCTTCCAAAATGCGGGTAAACAACCCGTCTTTGTGCGTCTTCTTGGAAATTGCGTTGAGCGCCTTCACCGTATCTCCCGTCACTCGTGTGTCGCCTTTCTCGAAATAAGCGTCCATGAACATACCAGCAACAAGCTGTTTATGCTCGTCACAGAGCTTTTCATAAATGGCGCAAATCTTTTCCTTCGGATAGTCGAGGATTGCGTGGAACATCTCTTGCGAGAGATATTTGCCGTCTTCGTACACGAGATTGAACCTCTTTCGCTCCGCTTCGGTCAGTCCGTCGATGACAAAAACCTTTTTCTTGGCGATAAGGCTTCTGTTGACCTGATTGCCAAGCCCGCGAATGAAGTCCTTTTTCGGCACGTCAACGGTTTCGCCCGCGACGGCAATCGTACCCCAATGCGGCATAGATACCGTTGTACCGCTTGCGAACCGCCCGACGTAGAGAATGGTGACATACTCGTCTTGCTTAACTTGCACAACGGAAGGAGAAGCCGCTTGCGCGGATTTCAAAGCCTCCGCGACTGCCGCTTTCACCATTGCGTCAAGTTCGTCTTTCGAGTACATACGCTCCGCAGGCTTGCGCCCGCGCGTTGCCGTTGTTTGTTCTGTGTTTTCCTGTTTGATTTCTTCTGCCATTTTTCATACTCCTTACAGATTTATTTGGCAAAGGCATCAGAGCCGTGGGAAACGGCGCGGTTGTTACGCCGCTTCCCTGCTCTTTTGCTGATTGTTAGTCGCCCGTCGGATAGACGCTCGTGATAACACCGACCTTCGATGCGAACACAGGCTGAATATCCAGCGTCGCCGTGACGTTGATGTCGATGGTGAAGTCCGCCGTACCCTGCGCATAGCCGTTCCCGCCCGAAGGGGTTGCGGTAAGCGTGATGGGCGTGCCTTCGTACCTCGCGCCAACCAGCGGACGATACAGACCCTTTGCGAGAATGTAGATGTTGTCGCCCGTGTCGATGGTGTCGAGCGTGCTGTTCTGCGTACCGGGAACGATTGCGGGCGTAACGGGGAACAAATCAACGCCAGCCGCCTTCGGCAGATAGCCGTTGTAGAACCATGCTTCGCCGAGACCATACTGCAAGCCCGTCATTGCGCCGCCTTTTCCGTCCACGGGGAGCAGATTGGCAAGCGCGGAGCTTGTACCGATAGCCATAAGCCCGTTGTTCACGGAAACGCCGTTGGATGCCGCTACAAGGTCTCTGATACGCAGCCAGTTCGCCGTCGTGTATGTATCGGAGATAAGCCCCGACGGGATATAGCCATTGGTCGTGTTGTTCTCGATAGCCGCGTTGAGCGTCTTCATGGTGCGGGCGAAGACCTTACTGTACAGACCGCGCATGATTGCGGCGTAGTAGCTACCCGCGTCGCCAGCAACTGCGTTCTGATACCATTTGATGGTCGCGTTGCAAGCGATAGGCTGCGGGTTGAGCGTGATGGTCTTTGCGTACAGATAGTTCTTGGAAACGCTGCGGGAGCTGCCCCACGACACGTCCTCGAAGAAGAAAACGTCGTTCGACAGGATGTCGATTTCTTTGGTACTGCCAAAGCCGACTTCTTCCCATTGAATGAGACCCGCCGTGCCGTCCGCAACAACGTCGTAGTAGATAGGCGCGAGGATTTCACGGTCGATGGAAGCCATCGTGCGCATGAAAACTTCGTCCATCGCGTAGGTCATGTTGTCGCGCTTAAACTCCTCGAAGGTACGAGGCGGTGTTGCTCCTGTCTGTTTGCACGCCATAGCCGCGCAGTACAGGAGCTTGCGCTCTTTGTGGAAGCGCGACGCTTCGGAATAGGTCATACCCGAATCCGCGAGCAGAGAGTTGTACTTCTCGATGGCGAGCTTGTTCTGATTGATTTGCCCGCCGATGTATTCAAGGGCGACCATACGCCCCGTGGCAACGATGTCCTGACGGGTAATGGAAACGTCGCTTTCGCCTTCGCTGTTCGCGCGAAGCACGACTTTATCGTTGCCGCCCCCGACGCGAATATCTTTTGCGTCAAGGATGTCTCTCGAAATGGAATTGATTCTCAACATTGTCTTTTGCCCTCCTTACGCACCAGCGGAAACCGCCGCGCGCTTGATTTCGAGAACGTAGCCCGTACCCCAGAAAGTGGAGCCTTCGTTGACGTTCTTCGTGCGCACAAGTTCACCGTACACAACGCCGCTCGTGGTGGGAGCTGCAGAAGCGGGAACCCATTGCCCGTTTGCGCCGACAGAGAAGAATTTGTTCGTGCTGACGGCGGCGGAGAAGTTGTCCGCGCCCCAAGTGTACTGTTCGCCGACGATAAGTTCCGTGAAGTCGCCGCGCATACCCGCAGGGAGCGAAATCCCCAGTGTGTTCGCGCCGAGATTCCACTTGTTACCCGCCGCGTCGGTCGCCTTGTTCACGTCGTAGTTGTTGAATGCGAAGATACCCGTATGGTCGCCCGTCCTGCCCGCAGGAATGACGTTGGCGGTCGTCGCATTGAAATACCAAGCATTGCCGTTGACAATGCCGAAGTCTTCATACCCCTCGTTGGGGAGGTTGCCGTTCCTCACGCACAGCGTGCCCGCGTTGCAGACGGCGGCGGTAAAGCCCGCACCCGTGCCCGTACCGAATTTGCCCGCGACGTTCTGAATCTGATTGTTCACGCTGTTGGAGACGGTAACTTCAAACATATATTTTGCCATTGCCTTATTCTCCTTGATTTGTTATTTGGAAATTCTTGCAAGGGACGACATGACGCCCTTGCTCGCGCCGCTTTCATCGGCACCGTCCCTGATGTTCGACCACTTAAAGCCGTTGTTCTTGGCTTTCTGCTCCGCTTTCGCCTTGTTCTCTTTGCAGATTTCATCCATGCAAAGAGCGTCCACATCGCACATCGCCTGTTTTTCACCGCAGAAAGCGCCGTGTTCATCGACCATGCCCGCGTACTTCCCGATGCACTCGTCCGTCATAAGACTGTCGCACAGGGTATCGGGCAAGTCATAGCCACAGTCGCGCTTGTTGTCCGCAAGGCGGCTCTTGATGGCGGCTTTAACGGCTTCCTTGCGGCGCGCCGTTTCCTGCTCTTCCATCTTGTTGAGCTTCGCGGTCAGTTCTGCGTTTTTCTGCACTTCTTTTTCGAGCGCTGCTTTCGCCGCGTTGAGTTGCGATTTCTCTGTTCCGATAAGCTGCTCTGCCGATACGGTGACGGCACCGTCGCCTTCCCCGAAAACGGAATTGACGGCAACCGCCTCGATACGCGAGGGAACTACCGTGTCTTCGTTTTCCTGAAAGGTATATTTGAAGGTGCGCCCCTCATCGGAAAGCAATGCCACGGACAAACCATTGCAACCAAGCACGGTATAGCCCTCGAACTTGTCTCTGATGTCATCCAAGTTCAGAATCTTCATTGACTTTCCTACTCCTTTCTTTGAATTTTGTTGAGTTTGCGGCTCGTTATTAGGTAAACCCAACTGTTGCTTGTCAAAGGACGCTACCCTCATTGTAAATTCCTGAATATCGCCTTTGAATTGCAAAGTTTTTATATTTGCTCCCACAACTGCGGGATTTACTTTCTCGTTTAGAATGGTTGTGCCAAGTATTTGATACTTTGTAAATACTTCGGTTTTGCCTTCATAGTGCATTTCGTTTATAAGAGTTTCAATGCTGACGCTCAGGCTTCCCCGTGATTTGAGTTTTTCAACAAGTTGACGATTGTACCAAGTAAATATTGTTCCTACGCCAACAATCCATTTTTTTCCATCTATGAACTCAATTCGTATATCTTCGTCGTTTGCAAAGTAGCCAACAATACGCTCTGCGTCAGGTGCGGTAAAGTCAGGAACTTCTTTCCCTTCTTTTTCATCCTTACGCATTGTGAAATTGTGTCCGTCCGCAATTTTGTCGCCTACATAAGCACACAAAATCGGTGTTCTTGCAAAAAGTTTTCTGTGTTCGTCAATGTTTCTGTAAATCCACCCGTTGCGATTTTCTTCTTCGTTTAGTAAGCGGACTTCTACTTTTTGTAACCAACCGTCTTTTGCCGAAAGCAACCGAAGTTGTCCCTCAAAGGAAACGATTTTATCGTTTGAATTGATTGTTTTGTATTTCCTCATCAGTCGTCCTCCGTCTCGAAATACGAAGCGACCCACTTGTCAAAGCTCATTTCCGAGCCGTCGCAATGCCATTGATTCCAAGCGGCAACGACCTTTGCAACGTCATCGTCAACATCTTCGAGAATGTCCTCTGCCTTGATAGCCATTGCCTTGTTTGCGGCAGTTTCTGCTTTCCCGATAAAGGCATACAGTTCCGTCTTAATGGCGGTAAGCGCTTCGTGGAATTTACCGAAAGCGTCATCGAGCGTATCAATGCGCTCGATAAATGCTTCCGTCGTCGGATATTCCTGTTCAAGATTTGCGGAGTGCAGAATATCGGCAAACTCATCGAGATATTCAAGGCACTTATGCGCAATGCCGTGAATAAAATCGGACGTGTGCGTCATGTGCAGAAACAAACGCACTTTTTCCTTGATGGTGTCGCCTATCCTGTTCCCCGAAAGGCAAGCGTTGCTCACCCTGCGGGAAACATCGCGCAACTCCGCATAAATGGGATTGTCATAGGTAAATGTGTTTTCAAAGTCCATTGTGTGACTTCCTCCTGAAACGAAAAAAGCGGGGCTACAAGCCTGTACCGAAGTACAAACTCATAGCCCCGCTTGGCTGTTACGGCTATCCGCTTATAGCCGCCTGCATATTCCATTTGTCGCCGTTCGTGCGCACTCACGGCGACGCCCCGTTTTGTTTATTGTCTCGATTAAAACGGAGAAAAGAAGGACACACCATATAGGCTCACTAAAAGTTTACCTATGTTTTGGTGTTGGGAGCGCAGGCAAGAATCGAACTTGCGACATCGTGGATATGAGCCACGCGAGCTACCGCTGCTCCACCGCGCTATGTCGAGGCTTTACGCCTCGTTTTGAATGATTTTAATAAGTTTTTTTGTGACCTCAAAAACCTTTATACCGTCTTTTGAGTGGCGCACTTCCATGTCGTTCCCGCGAGCCGTGATTTCATCGGCAAGTACGTCAAGAGGTTTTTTGTTGCCTTTTACGATACGCTTTTCTACGCTCACTTTGCTTCTCCCCCTGCGGTCGTTTCTTTTATTTTACAAGTTCTTTTCTTCACTGGAGTTTCTATTGCTTCATTTACATCCCACCCGTGTTTTAACCTTTTCCATAGAACATTTGGAGAAATATTATATTGTATAGAAAATTCTTTGGCTGTTTTTGTTTCTCCGTTATATGTAATATAAACATTGTCTCTTTTATTAAATTGTTGCTCCTGACAAGTTATCCAACGGCAATTATTTGGTTCATAATTACCATTTACGTTTATTCTATCTATAGTCCATTTATTAAGTCCGTTTGGTAAAATTTCTTCCCGATAGCCGTTTGCGAACGCCCAATCACGAAAGGAAATATAGGAATTTTTCCATTCATCACAAACAGTAATTCCTCTCCCGCCATAATCACTATACTGGAAATAGTTAGTGTTATAGCATCTTTGCAACATTGCCCCGTAAACTCTGTACAGCTTTTCGTTCACGCCACCATGCTTCTTTCGATGAACATTTGCACCACAACTATTTGTATGCCCAGCACGAAGATATGCACCGGGTACTATAACCGTCCTGCCACAATCACATAAACATTTCCACATGGCAAGATTGTGTTTTGAGCCTGCATATTCTATAACTAATAAATGACCTATTCTTTGTCCAAGCATATCTTTTGGCTTCAATATCGCATTCTTTTTCTGTTGTTCTCTGTGATAACATCCACAAGATATAGTTGTCCCTCTCCTTAACAAATTCCCATGAACCTCTGTTATTGTTCCGCAATCGCATTTACACTTCCAATAAACCTGTTTAACCCCTTGTGGAGACACTCTTGTAGGTGCTTCTTCAATAACTGTAAGACGTCCAAATCTTTTCCCTGTTAAGTCAATTTTTTTCATGATTTACCTGCCTGTAAAAATTTTTCTGCCTAAATATATCTACAAGGGGACAGGCAATAGGCAGTTTGCTTTTCGGGAGCTACCCTATTCCCCTTGATGATACCTATTTACTGCTTGAAGTTTCTTTTTCCCGCTTGTCTTCTTGGACTTCTTGTTCTGATTTTGTTGGGGCTCCGCCTGTGTCAGATTTTGGTACTGATTTGCTTGATTGTGTATATGAGAGTTGCGGAGGCTGTAAGAGTTCCAGAAGACCGCTTGCTTTTATTGTATGGCTCATGCTTACCATATCAAGAATAGATGTATCGTCTATTGCACAGAGCATTCTCCATGCCGTTACATCTCCTTTGTCGATACGTTTCAAACAGTCTGCACGAGTTTGAATATCTGAATAGATGTCACCAAAAACCCTAATTTGCCATTCGTATTTTAGATTCAATGTTTCAATTAAATGATTGAACATTTTTTCTAATGTACGATATATCCTTTGTGCAAATCTTGCTTCAAGTTTTGATGAGTAATCGGCTGTTCCTTGCGAAGGTCTATCTGTTACAGGAACAAGAGCAGTCAACCCTGCTTTCTCCATTCCATATTGCAAAAATGAAGATGAGACAGTTGACGCCCCTGCAGCTTCCGCAAAATCATGTGACTTTATATTCTCTGCAGGGGCAAAGTATATTCCCGTGCCGCCCGTATTCGTACTACGCATCAGCACATTCCAATAGTATTCAAACAGTTTCCTGTTTCCGTCGGAAAGCCTGAAACCGTCATCCTCTTTCGAGCCGTCCGTGGTAAAGTACGGAATTTCGCCTGTAAAGATTTTAATAAGCGGATTCATGATAAGCGAGAGCTGCGCCGCTTCATAATCCGCCTGTTGTGCAAAGGTTTGGAAAAGCCCCGCAAACGGCGAAACGGCGATTGCCGTACTGTCGTCTATCTCGAACGTCCAAACGCGGTCAATGGGAAGCGATACAAAGTAGCACCACCGCCCATTTTGCATATACATCTGCGGGTTGCCTTTGCTGTTCTTGTTGACGGCGTTTAGATCGACGTGGTATTCCCTGCCGCCCGCCTTGACCGTTGCATAGACGTACTTCGCGCGCATCTTGTCTGTCTCTTTCGGCTCGACAAAGATGTTCTCGAAATCACGGATAAACGGCTCGAACAAATC
>JFBN01307402.1_pt1 | contig 22235 bp, 21 predicted proteins | sample 768741 | NCBI WGS metagenome assembly JFBN01 (sample SAMN01983846, study PRJNA193217) | chicken gut metagenome | biome: terrestrial biome; isolation source: ceca of Broiler chicken | host: Gallus gallus | place: United Kingdom: England | collected 2010-09-07
CGGCGCGCGGGTCGCCGTGGACCCCGCCGCGCCCGGCGCCCAGAAGCTCGACGCGGCGGTCAGGGCGTGGGCCGCGATGCGCGCGAGGCGGGACTCCGGGGAGATCTCCGAGGAGGAGTACCTCGACTGGAAGCGCGGGTTTGCCGAAAGGTAGATTTCGGCGGTTAAGGGGGCATTTCTTGTTAAACCGCAATAATACGGCCCCCTAACGGGAGTGTTTGCATTATTCGGGAGCACTGATGGCTTTGAGGCGCTACGGGATCTTTTTTCTGCGCCCAGTCGACTTGAAAGAGGACGTCAGGGTGTGGAGCACGCAGTTTGCATGCTTCCTGGTTTGCCGAGTTTTGCATCCATATACAGCGCGGCTTTCCTCCTAAACGCAATAGCTCGGGGCGTTCTTGCGCAGTGTGCCCGGCATTCGCTATCCGAAAACGACCGGTTCGTTTTGCTTCTGATAGTACAGGATATATATTCGACATTAAGGATGTGCTGACCAACTGGGATCTAATTTAGGATGGTGCAAAGATGGGGTTATCTTGGCTGTTGAATGATTTCATCTGTAATGACCTATATGCTCCGTTTGTTGTCAAACTGGACAATGACTACTATTCCTGCCTTATGGAGAAATACAACATTGTGCTCAACCAGGCGGAAAAGGCCGGTGCGGATGATGGCAGCCTGGCAATAATAAAGAAATATCGAAATAAAATCCTCGAAGCCCTGCGTAGTTACTACAAGGCCGATATTGCAAAAAGCAACACAATCATCAGGAATTTGGTTTCAGAAGTTCGTTCCGATTCTTTTGCGGTTGCAAAGCTAGGTGAGAGTTGGGCCTTTCCGGGGAACAGGAGCCAGGAGATACAATTCTTTCGGTCGAGAACAGGGAGTCCTTCTAGCGCCTATGCGGCAAAAGAGATGTTGCATTTGCCGAAGAGCCTGAGATCTAAGACCGGAAGCTACAGGTTTAGTATCCCCGGCAGCCCGGCCTATTATCTTGCAAATTCTTCGTATGGATGCTGGATAGAGACGGGATTTCCGCCGGAAATCGATTTCAACGTCTCACCGGTAGTTTTAGACGGCACGCAGAAAATACTTAACTTGGCAATCAATGTGAGAGATTTCGGCGGCTTGGACGGTTTCGATGAGGGGCGCGTTCATTGCTGGCTTAAACTATTCATGCTCATGATAGCGACCTCGTACAGAATCGACGAAGCTGACAGAACGTTCAAGCCTGAGTACATCGTCTCCCAGGCAATAATGATGGCGTGTAAGAAGCTTGGTCTTGACGGGGTCGCCTATTATTCCCGGCGCGTGGAAGACGACGTATTCGCACGCTGCGCCGTCAACCTCGCTCTATTTGTTAATTATGATCAGCACAAGGACTACTCTCCACTCATTAACCATATGAAAATTGATGATTCCTTCAACTATGCCCTGTACAAACAGTTCTCTCCGTCGCTGAGATGTAGAGACTATGAACTGAGGTCTGTCGACCATGCGTATATAACGAATATTGGCAGCTATGACAGACAGCATCCCTATAGAGAAACAGAGTTCTTCGAGTTCGACAGATACCTGTTCGCAACGTGGCAGGGAAAGACGAACGGGAGGGGAAAAGACGTTCTTCCTTGGGGCGTGTCCGTTGATTAGTGTTCGGAAGCCGTAGTGATTGTCGCGAGAATTCAATTGGACATGAAATGAAGATGGCGGCGAATGGTGGTAAAAGTGGTGCTCGGTATTGACAGCTAGCATTGGAAGCCTCTCGCCAGAAATTGGCGTTGAGTTCATTTTGAGTTCAATTTGGGTATCCGAAAACCGCCTGATTCCAGTAAATGGGGAGACGGCGATGCACCACGTAGACGAGAGGCCATGGGAATGCACAGTTTGATTACTGAGTGGGAATAGAAAATTCGGAAGTTATGGGGGTATAAATCGTCAATTCGGCTAAAAATACCCCGATAAACGTGATATTTGCTATACTGGCTCCAGTCGAGAGATTGGGGCCAGTATGCGTTTGTTCGAGCGCGAGGACTACCTCGAGAAGATCCGCGGGTTCTACCACGACGACGGCGTGATCAAGGTTCTCACCGGGGTCCGCCGGTGCGGCAAGTCGTGCCTCATGCAGACCATCGCCGAGGAGCTCAGGGCCACGGGGGTGCGGAAGGACCACATCATCTATCTCGACCTCGACCGGTACGGCTTCCGCTCGGTGAAGACGTCTGACCAGCTCGAGGCGCTGATCGAGCCCGCGCTCAAGATTGACGGCATGAAGTACCTCTTCATCGACGAAATCCAGAACGTCGAGAGCTTCGAGGAAGTGGTAAACGAGTTCCGCGCCGAGGGCGGATTCTCCATCTTCATCACCGGGTCAAACTCCTATCTGCTCTCCGGCGAGTTGGCCACCAAGCTGACGGGGCGCTACGTCGAGTTCGAGGTGCAGACGCTCAGCTTCAAGGAGTACCGCGAGATGAAGCGCTTCCTCGGGCAGGCGGTCGACCCCAACCCCGCAGCCGAGCTCGACCGCTACATCCTCGAGGGCGGCTTCCCCAAGGCGCTCGACTACCCCAGGATGGCGGACAAGCGCGCCTACGTGTGCTCCGTCATCAAGGAGATCTTCGAGAAGGACATCCGCGGGCGCGTGAAGGTGAAGAACGTCTCGGTCTTCAACCAGGTGCGCGACTACGTCATCAACAACTTCGGCGCGACGACCTCGCTGACGAACATCCAATCCGACCTCGAGCGCCAGGGCGTGCACATCAAGCGCGAGACGCTCAACCGCTACCTCCAGATACTCGAGGATGCCAAGGTGATCAGCAGATGCACGCGCTTCGACATGAAGTCGCACAAGTCTCTCAAGGGCGAGCAGAAGTACTACCTCGCCGACCTGAGCTTCTACTTCGCGCTCAACACGGACAACCGCATCAACTACGGGCCTGTGCTGGAGAACATCGTCTATTGCTACGCGAGGAGCCTGGGCTACGAGGTGAGCGTGGGACGCATCGGCAAGCTCGAGTGCGACTTCGTCATGCGCTCGCCCGAGATGGAGTACGCCTACGTGCAGGTGGCGATGACCATCATGAACGACCGCTCGACCGAGGACCGTGAGTACCGTCCGCTCGAGCGGATACGGGACAACTGGCCCAAGTTCGTCATCACGCGCAGCGACCCCATCCAGCGTCGCGGCGGCATCGTGCACGAGAACGTGACGGAGCTAATCGGCGAGGGACGGACGTGCGGGCTGGCGTGGGTAGGCGTCTCGCCGGAGGCGGACTACTAGGAAGTTATTCTACCTGCTCGGCCCTACTCTTACCCGCGCCAATTGCTTAGCAAGCCGCGTGACATGAAGCTGAGCTGCGGTTTTCTATTCTGATGATGGTCAGGCTGTTTGCTGACTGCCTTTATTCACCCTTATCTACTCGGACCTACTCTTACCTACTCGGACCGAGGGGCAGAGTGGGTAAGGGCCTCTGGATGCCTCAAGAAAAATGCGGCCGAAGGCGCAGGCGCCCGCGACCGCTAAAAGCCTCCTGGCTTGTTCGTCTCTGCGTTCAATCGTCGTGGGAGCTTCCCGTTCGATCCGTCGAACCCCTACGGGTTCAGCCCTGAGACGCTCGCTGCGATGGACGATGCTGCAGCGGGCAGGAACCTCTCCGGTCCCCACCGCACCGTCAAGGAGGTCATGGCCGCGCTTGACGAGGAGTAGGCCATGCTGGAGCTGAGAATTACGGCGAAGTTCAAGAAGGACTACAGGCGCATCAAGAGACAGAGCAAGGACCTCTCAAAGCTCGAGGCGATTCTCGAGGCGCTCATGCGCGGCGCGAGTCTGCCAGATGCGATGCGCGACCACTCACTTGGCGTGACATACCGCGGGCATCGCGAGTGCCATATCGAACCAGACTGGCTGCTCATCTACCGTATCGATGAGAAGGGGCTTGTCCTCGTTGCCACGCGCACGGGAAGTCATAGCGAGCTGCTGGGACTGTAGTTCTGTCGCTTTTGCTAGCACGGAGAACACATGATAGAGCCGATTGCGGCCTTAATTGGAGAAATTGCTTCTCGAGCAATTGATTGGGTGAATACCAATAATACAGAGAGAAGGCGGCGGCGCGTGGTGAAGAAGTTAGTAGAAGGAATACGGTTACGCGTTGTGATGATTCCCACAGCGGTAGAAAATCTGGCGTAGAAGTTCGGTCATGCTCGTGTCAACGAGCCAGTTGACGACAAACTGCGAGAATCCCGCATGTCGCCCATATCTGGGGCCGTTGCCGGTAAACTCAAGGTACCAGGCGACTAGCATTGTTAGGACAGACCATGAGAAAAATCTCTGGAACAGAGAAGACGTTTAAGCAGCTTCTGCAGAACACTAAGTATTCCATCCATTATTACCAGCGCGAGTACGCTTGGCAGTACAAGCAGGTACAGGAACTCATCGACGACCTGACCGATGAATTTCTAAACTGGTATGATCCTGCACACGGTCGCGCCGATGTCGCCAACTACGGCGTGTACTTTATGGGCAGCGTCGTGCTCGCTGGGCGCGAGAATGCCATCATCGACGGGCAACAGCGCCTCTCGTCCTTGTCGCTGCTTCTCATCTATTTGCGCCGTCGCCTGCTAGATTTGGGCATGACCATAGCCACCGTGGACCAGATGATCTTCTCGGAGAGTTTCGGTACCGCATCGTTCAACATTTCTGTGGAAGACCGCGAGCCGTGCCTGCGAGCGCTCAACGACGGCAAGGACTTCGACCCGGAAGGCCATGGCGAGAGTGTCAGAAACCTTTATGCTCGCTACCAGGATATCCACGACCTCTTCCCCGAAGAGATCGACGATAAAGCTTTGCCGTACTTCGCCGACTGGCTCACTGAGAAGGTCTACTTCATTGAGATTGTCACCGAGACCGAGCAGGACGCCCACAAGGTATTCGTTTCTATGAACGACCGAGGTCTGAGCTTAACGTCGGCGGAGATGCTCAAGGGCTATCTGCTTTCCGAGGTAGCCGATGACAAGGAGCGCGAGAAGCTTAACAACGCTTGGAAGGTCAAGATGCTTGCCCTTAAGGAGCTCGGCAAGGGCGAGGAGGAAGATTGCATCAAAGCGTGGCTTCGCGCCAAGTACGCCGAGAGCATCCGTGAGAATAAGAAGGGTGCGATGCCGGAGGACTTCGACCTCATCGGTGGCAGCTTCCACAAGTGGGTTCGGGACGAGCATGCCCGCCTCGGGCTTAACTCATCAACGGACTTCGTGCGATTCATCAAGGAGTTTTGTAAATTCGCCGACATCTATATCCGCATCAAGCATTGCGAGTGGACGTTCGACGAGACGCAGCCCTACCTGTTCTACAATGCTGCGCTCAGCTTCACACTGCAATCACAGCTGTGCTTGGCGCCCCTTCGTACCGAGGACACGGGTGACACGATAGCGCGCAAGATTCTCCTCGTATCGCGGTTTATCGACATCCTTATTTACACGAGGGCGGTCAACTACCGCAGCATGGATTACTCGACCATCAAGTACGCCATGTTCCAGCTGACCAAGCGCATTCGCAATCTGGGCGTGGGCGAGCTGGCTATGCAGCTTTCCAAGGAAGTTGACGACCTGGGTATGAGCATCGAAGAGGGCTGGGCGGACTTCCGTTTGAACTTCTACACCAAGAAATACATCCGTCACATGCTCGCCCGTATCACCGATTTTGTAGAGCGGGGCTGCGACAAGCCCGGCCATTACCTTGAGTACGTGGCTGTAAAGAGCAAGAGGCCCTTTGAGGTAGAGCACATTATCACCGACCACTTCGAGTGGTATCAGGATGAGTATGGCAGCCGCGAGGAATTCGAGGCGACGAGGAACAGGCCCGGTAACCTGCTTTTGCTGGACAAGTCGACCAACGCTTCTATTAACGATGATCGCTACCGGGAGAAGCTGCCTGTGTACGGTTCCGAAAAGGGCAATGTGCTTTCCGCCGCCCTGGTCGTTTCGTCTTACCAGCACAATCCGCGTTTTCTCAAGTTCATGGATGCTACGGGCTTCGAGTTCAAGCCGTACGATTCCTTTGGGCGCGACGAGATAGCAGAGAGGTCGGAGCTCATGAAGTCGCTCGTGCTGGTTCTCTGGACGCCAGATTTCGAAAAGCTCGCCACGAATGGAATTGCGGGGTAGAGAGAGCAGGAAAGATCAGGGGACGCGCTCGTGGCAGGTGCGTGGCGCGGCCTCCGACGGCCCCTGTGCCATCTTGAAGGAGACTCGCTTGTGACGTTGGGCGGACGATTCGGTCTCATGGGGAACACGGCCGACCTCGAAGTTCTCTCGCATCGACCTTACGCTCCTCTCTTTGTCCGATAAAAAGTACAGTACATCGTTAGCTGTCGACCGCACGGAGCGGGAGCAGGGGCACGAGGACCCGTGCGCCGCAAGGGGGAAGAGAAGGCGCGGCCTCTGGTTTTTCCGGCAGCGAGGCGCAGCCGACTGGTTGCTTCGGGCGAGCTTCGCCGGCACCGCTCTGGGCGGGGCGGTCGAGCCTGAAAGAAGCGGGAGAAGCATCGCGGTCCTTGCGGGGAAAGCGTGGCCCGTGACAGGGTGCGCGCACGAGGAATAACCGGCATCCGCCGCCTTGGATCGTCGTTTTTGGGTTGTTATCTGGATTTCGTTCAATCGGCTCAACGCCTGGCCGAGGTGGGGTCGGTCCCCGCTCTGACCACTCGGACTTGCTCTTACTCGAACCAACCGCTTCGTGGGATGGCGTGCTATGCGCCCGAGCTGCGGATACTATGCTGCTGGTAGGTGGCTTGCCGCTGGGTTGCTCGGACCTACTCGGACCCACTCTGTCAGAGCGGGGATTCCGGATTTCAGCGGATGGTTGCAGCCCCTAGTCGGCTTCCAAGAATTGACCTAAAAAACTAGAGCGGTTCCGCCAGGCGGCCCCGCTCTTACAAAACCCGAAGGTTTTTACATCTGATTGAATTCTGCCCCATTCGGAGCCCAGATGTCAACGAGCCTCCAGAGGAAGCCGAAGAACGACACGATCGCCATGTTGGCAGGTGCAGGAGTCGTCATAGTGCAACTTGTAGGGCGGAGACGGTATCAAGCGGTTTTCCGGTTCCTGATATCGGTTGCCGGTTTTGCTTGACTTGTCATATTAAAAGCTCATAATCAGAAAAAAATTATGAATCTAGGGTATAAGTACGGGAGTTCTTCATCTTTAGAAGGGAATGAATATAAATGTTGTGCCAGTTCACCTTTAGCAACTACCGCTCATATCGTGACGAGGCCACCCTCTCCATGCAGGCCTCCTCAATGAAGGAGTTCTCGCAGTCCCTCCTCGCCGGCGGCGATAGTCAGAGCTTCCTACCTGTGGCCGCGATTTACGGTCCCAATGCGGGGGGCAAGTCGAATCTGCTTGAGGCTCTTGGATATGTTCGAGCTGCTGTGGCGCGCCCCATTCTTTCCTTAATGTCAGGAGGGGAGGCGCCAAAGGACCCGATGCCTCGCATCCCTCGGTGTTCGCCCTTTTCGTTCGATGCGGTCCATGTGGATATGCCCACTGAGTTCGAGGTCTATTACCGAGTGGATGGGTATGAGTACCGCTACTCGCTCGGGGTCAGTGCGACCAAGATCGTGTCCGAAGGGCTCTGGCGCCGAAAGGTGGGGGCCTCCCGCTCGGCGACGCTGTTCGAGCGAGAGGGAGAGAAGGTCGATCTCGGGCCGTCTCTGCGTCGGGCCGGCGTTTCAGTGGGCTTCAATCCCGCGATTCCCTATCTATCATTTTTGTACATGAATACCGACTTAGAGGCCGTGCGCCACGCGGCAAGCTGGTTCCTCGAGTGCGTATTCCTCAACTACAACAGCTTCTATCTCGAGCGCGTTCTCGAGGAGATGCTCGACGAGGGGGACTCCCCCGAGATTACCAGCTTCCTCAAGGCTGTCGACGTCCATGTCGACGGGTTTCGTGTTGAGGAGGACGACGAGGGGCAGCGTCATCGCGTGTACGTTAGGCATGTCGTTGGTGGATCTCAGTATGAGCTGCGACTCTCCGAGGAATCGGCGGGCACGCAGAAGCTGATGGGGCTGGCTTCCATCCTGTTGAATGCCCTCGAGACGGGGGGTACCGTCCTAGTCGACGAGCTCGACGCCAAGCTACATCCAAAGCTCCTACGCTACGTGATCCTGCTGTTCAAGGACCCGAAAGTCAACAAGGGCGGTGCTCAGCTCATTTTTACAAGCCAGGATGTATCGACTATGCGCAACGACGTGTTCCGCCGCGATGAGATCTGGTTCGCGGCTCGCGACCAGGACGAGGCGAGTCGGCTCTGGTCGCTCTCGGATCTGCACGAGCCCAACGGCAACCTCGTCAGCAAGAACGCCGCCTTCGACAAGCAGTATTTGTCCGGTCGATACGGTGCGGACCCCTATCTCACCCGCATCGAGGAGTGGGAGTAGATCATGGTGGGCAATAAGAAGGGGTGGCGCAGCGGAAGGCGCTCCGTGGCGACTAGGCCCGTTCAGATGACGCGCCACCTGATCGTGTGCGAGGGCAAGGAGACCGAGCCGCGCTACTTCGAAGGCATGAAGGAGGCCTTGGGTGCTGCAAACGGAAGAAAGGTTGCGGTCGTTGTTCGCGGCAGTGGGAAGCATACGCTCGACCTGTTCGAGTACGCGGAGGATTATTGCAGATACGCGCCGGATTCTTTCAATCATGTCTGGCTCGTATTCGACAAAGATGACTTCCCGGCGGGCGACTTCGACCTCGTTGAACGGAAGTGCGCCGAGGTCTCGAGTCCGGTCTGTACGTTCCACGCGCTCTGGTCGAATCCCTGCTTCGAGATCTGGCTTCTTCTTCACCTGCGCTACACCTTGGCGCCAATGGACGCCTCGGGCTGCCAGAGGGCCCTTGCTGATGTTCTGGAGCGCGAGTTCGGCGTTGCCTATCGTAAAAACATGGACGGTCTGTTCTCGTTGGTCGAGTCACGGAGACGAGATGCCGTCGCTAATGCTGCCAAACTCGTCAGACATCACGAGGCGATTGGTAACGACCATCCTTCGACCATGAATCCGGGAACGATGGTCGCCGATATCTTCGATGAGCTGGGTTCGTACCTTGGGGAGGGGAACAATTGAGAGGTCTCCAACGTTTTATCAGCCTGTTCTCAGGTGATGAGAGGTGGGATGTCTCAGGTTGTTGCCCGCTGGTTCTCTCGACAATGTAAAGGAGGTGCATCAAAGGTGAGCGAATTAATCCAAAAGATATCGGCATATGATTTGGTGAATACATTAGTGCCGGGCGGCATGCTTGCTTACGCGATGCAGCTGCTGGGGTATCTCGATCCGGGATCAACGGACGTGTTTGTCGAAGTCGTTCTCGCCTATCTGCTCGGCTTGGTCGGATCGAGGGTTGGTTCGTTAATTCTTGAGCCTCTTGCAATTAAGTTCGGGCTTATTTGGCGCGACTATCCAGCCTATGTAGCTGCCCAGAAGAGTGATAAGGGGCTGGCGGCATTGACTACGATTGCAAACATGTATCGAGCTTTGGCAGGGTCGATGCTCGTGCTCGCAGTGCTAGCGCTGGGCACCTTGGTGCCGGCTGGTTACCACGTTTGGCTTCTTGTGGGGTATGGCATTGCGTGCTTCGCTCTCCTGCTGCTCGCTTGGCTAAAACAGGATGGATATGTCAAGAAGCGTATCGAACTCTGTCGAGAGGGTAATGGAAATGTCAATCATTAAGTCTCTTTCAGTTGGAAATGGCGACCTGTTTTACATCAGGCATAATTCGGATAACTTCACTATCATCGATTGCAATCTGCCCGAGGGTAGAACCGATGCTATCTCTACAGAATTGGTGAATGCTGCAAAGGGTAAGGGAATAAAACGGTTCATCAGTACGCATCCAGATGAGGATCACATTCATGGTATTGAAGTCGTGGACGATCTCAATCTTTGCTGGAATTTCTATTGTGTAAAGAACAGTGTGGCCAAGGATGTTGAGACGGATAGCTTTAAACGGTACAAGATGCTTCGTGATCACGAGAGTCGCGCCTTTTATATTTCTAAAGGGTGTTCCCGCCGCTGGATGAATGAAAGCAGCGAGAAGCGAGGTTCTGCAGGCATCGAGATTCTCTGGCCCGATGTTGATAACGCCCGCTTCCAGCAATGGCTTCATGAAGCCGATAATGGCGGAAAGCCAAATAACATCAGTCCCATCATTAGGTACCGGTTGCAGGATGGTGCCACCGTCATCTGGATGGGAGATCTTGAAACAGATTTCATGGAAGAGATTATCGATGAGGTCGAGGTGCCACGAGTCGATATTCTGTTCGCCCCTCATCACGGACGGAAAAGCGGACACGTACCCGCCAAATGGTTAAAGACAATGAACCCAAAGGTGATTGTGGTTGGTGAAGCGCCAAGTGAGGAGTTAGATTACTACAGTGGCTACGATACCATTACTCAAAATCTGGCTGGGGACATTGAGTTTGAGTGCGTAGAGCACAGAGTGCATGTGAGGGTGTCAAGTGCCAGTTACGAGTGCCCCTATCTAACTGATCTTGGTCTTTCGGGGAGCTTTACCGCTAACGACGATTGCCTTTGGTATGTCGGGTCTTTTAGTACGTACGGATAAACTGTATCGTGCATGGTGTTTTGCGCGTTGGAATTCCTTGGCAGACAAAACGGCGCTGAGTTCATTTTGAGTTCAAATTGGACGTATGAAATTCGGTCGATTCCGGCGAATGAGGAGACATCGGTGCACCACATAGACGAGAGACCATGGAAATGCACGATTTGATTACTGACTTGATCCAGCGCTCGACCGCACTCTTGCCGAGATCGTACTCCCCCATAGTCTCGCGCTTGGGCTTGCCGGCGTTGTACAGCCCGACGATCTGCCTCTTGAGCTCGTCGGTGAAGCGCCTCGGGTGCTTCGGATTCCTGATGTCTCCCTCCCGTCCCTCTCTAGATTGCCCAATCTAGTGGAGCCAATCCACGTCTGCTCTCCGAGGGCGACGCGGCGGGGTGCGCGTGCCGAGGGGCCGTGCGACGAGGGGCCTATCGGGGTGGGAGAACCTGTCGAGGAGACGCCCGCCGAGAGCGCCCCGGCGGAAAGCGTGCGTCCGTCCCTGCCAAGCGCGCGTTGCACCGCGGACGAAGCGCCCGGCCCCGCCGCATGCCCGCTTCAACGCGATCGTGAATGACACCTTTTTCGGCAGGGAGCCGGTCTGCGCGCTCGCCACGGTGGAGGCCGTCCGGGCGGTGAAGGGCTGCCTTGTGCCCGACGGCGTCTACGCCATGAACGTGGTTTCGCGTGATGATGGCCAGAACCTCACGTTCCTGCGCGACGAGATGGCCACGCTCGCCGAGGTCTTCGCACACGTGCACGTCCTGCCTGTGGATGAGACGGTCTGGGCGGGCGAGGACAACTACATCGTGCCCGCCACGGACGCGCAGGCCGTGTTCGACGGCACGATTCCCTATGATGAGGATTTCCTGGGTACGGCACAACGCGACTAGGACGCATTTTCGGTCGAGGACATGCTCTTCCCCGTGTCCTATCGCCATTATCGGACAGAGCCACAGCATACATGATGTCGAGCCCATCATACCCGCCTCCATGGATCTCCTCAACTGCTTCTTCGATTGAGACAGGATGCTGAAAGTGCCAGAGGGGTAGGGGCAGCATTTTGCTTTGTATTGCTGCCATCTGGTTACAATCTGTCTGCCCTAGAACGTATTCGTGAAAAACTGAAACTAGATAATTTGGTGCACGGGCAAAGGAAATTCCGCATGGATGCGCTCTGAATACGATGCTGAAAAAGTTGGTATGCCAATGCGCCGGGGACGTGATTCGTGTCGCTGCTGAATACTATCGTTTGGGGTTTGGGGAGTGGCTGCTCGTTACGCTTTCCATGTTGTTGATTAGTCGCTTAGCCTCATCGATTTCTCTGCCTAATTGGACTGTCAGTTTGTCGAATTGGTCGATATCTGCGTTCGTTTTTCTTGAATTATCCAGCGCGGTGCGAAATGAGGAGATGGTTAAGAATAAAACGAACGAAAGAGGTATCAATGTGACGATATCGCGAATGTTGGGGGCGTGAGAAGTAATGAAGCGGTCAATCAGGTAGCACAGATTAACCAACCACAAAACTCCAAAGAATCCTGCAAGAATATAGTAAAATCGATTGCACTTTTGTTCGTTTATTGCCCTCTCTCGCTTTGATTGAATTTGAGCTCTTTGAGACTCGGCCTCTTGGAGACGACTCTTTAGTTCGCGGTACCTTGGGTTAGCATCAAGGCGTGTGCGCCAATCACGCGTGCTGCTGTCTTTTTCCTTCCGATTTCGGCCCCACCATACTGGCGTGCTTCCGGGGGTTGAGCCTAGTTCAACCCAAGCATCATTATCGGAGTCATATGCCATTCCTGCTGACTTATTGACAGACGCGTATTCGCCATTTTCCATATACCAATCGCTCAAGGGATGCATCCTTTCTACTGTCGTCCATCCATAAGCCTTAGAAATAGTGTAGCTCGAATGATGGCCCTGCTGTGAAAAGCCCACCGAGGGAAAGAGGCGGATGACCCCCCTCCCTCGGCGGATGGCTTGCCGGTTAACTCCGCTTTCCGCTAGAACGAGTGCTGCTCATATAGAAGTTACCGGTCGAGCTGGAACGGGACCTTGTATAGCCTCCAAAGCTTTGTCCGACATATTGGTGAGCGCGCGCAGAGGAAACATAACTTCCGGTGCGTGCGTTCGTGAGCCCGCCACCTCGATAACTACTTCCGTACGAACGAGAAGCGACTTTCCGTAGCCCATAAGGCTCTCCATTCTTGAGGCCGCGCCTTTCGGCCTCTTCTGTTGCGATTATCCTCTCAAGACGTTTTGTGAGAATCGGAAGAGTTGCTTTCCTGCGAATAAAGGCTCTGGGCTGAATATAGAAAGCAGAACTTCAAAATAATTCGGAAGCCTGCGGGACTCTTTCTTTGTGGTAATCGCAACGAAAGGAGCCATGATGGGCAGGAGGGCCAGTTCTCGAAGCGGATATGTCGCAGGGCATGTCGGGCGAAAGCTGTTTCTTGTCGACATCGAAAACTATTGCGGTAAGCCTGTTCTTACGGAAGAGGATGTCGCATTCGTGAAGGAAGACCTTTCGAAAACGTGCGGAGTTTCGGAAAGCGATCTTGTGGTCATCGGGACCAGCCATAGCTCGAATCTCTTATATTCTGGGATTGGATGGCCTAGCGCACGTCAGGTGATAATGTTTGGCCATGATGGCGCGAACAAGGCTCTCATCGACGTTGTCGCGGAGTATCGTATCGAGACGTTTGTAGAGGTTGTTTTGCTATCGGGGGATGGGATCTTTTCTGGAGTTGTCGAGACAATTCGTCGCAGCGGCGTTTCTGTGACAGTCTCGTCCCTTGCCCGAAGCCTAAGCGGGAGCCTAGCTTCTGTTGCGACTCGGGTTCATACGTTATCCGTCCCATCCCGTAGACGCGGCTCTGTGCTCCGGAAGGTAGGACGGCACATAATCAATGTGAGGTGATGGGTTGCTTATTCGGGAGAGCTTATGGGCAAATGCGGCACGGGGAAGAGTCCGGATCTTGAGAGGCTGCTTATAGCTCAGGGGGAGCGCACGAGAATTGTTCTCAGCGACTTGCATGCCTCGAAACCGCTTTCGGCCTCTGAGGCGCAAAACCAGCTCTTGTCCGAGACTCCTCCGTTCTGTGAGCGCTTTTCTCAGTTTCTCTCCCGACATTACGGGGTCGAAGACGATATAAGAGAAGTAAAGGCGTGTTTGCGTGAGTCGGGAAGGGAAAAGCACCTGGAGTTTTCCTCCGCGAATCTTAGCCAATGGTTGTCTGGTTCGAAGTGGGAGCAGAGTCTTGACGCCCGTTCCCTATTTAAGCTCTGCCTTGCGATGGGCCTATCTGTCGAAGGGGGGCGTGCCTTTGCTTACGATTGCCTACATCAGACTTGGCTGAATTATCGCATTGCCGAAGATGCGGTCTACCTATTCTTCTTGGAGCATCAGGAGCTGTTTGGCAACGAGGCATACGCTCGTGCTTGCGAAGTGATCGAATGGTTCAAAGATCATGAATCGGATGCATCTGAAGTTAAATTGGGTGGAGGCGAAGGTGACTGTTCCGCTGCTGGTTATACAAGACTGATTGGCAGGGAAATCAGCGCTTTCTCCTGCGGCGTTTCTTCTCAGGTCCAAGCGATTGATGGAATCAAACAATGTCTTCTTCGGAATAGACGGGCGTTTTCCGGGATACAGCAATCTGCCGTTCAAACGTACAATACATATTTCAGCGAAGGTGGAATCGGCATCACTCCTTTGACAGAGTTATATAAAGATGCGGAAGGGTTAACACTTCCGCGTTCTGGATATCTTGACGGTTCATATATCCAGGACATTCCAGGCCGTAAGCGCTTGTTGTGGGGAACGGCAAATCGGGCAAGCTGGATTGAGAATAACGGTCGGGATCTCGACGTTCTGAATCGACGCGACATTCTAATCGAGCAGCACAGTGTTGGGAAAATGCTTAGGCGTGGTGTTCCAAGGGGAAACATCATTGCCTTGTTGTTCTTCCACTATTGCCTGGAGAGAAGGCGTGAGTTTTTTCGCAACGATAATCGCTCTGGCCTGTTCGATGAGTTTTACGAGCGGGTGAATACGACGCTGGTGGATGAGTGCGGCATGATGCCGTTGCATCCACGAAAGCCGTTCGACGCGCTCTTCCTAAAAAGCATTTCCAGTTATCCTGTCGGCTCGAATCCAATTGTGCACCTCAATCAGATGCTCGAAGATTTCTATGCTCGTTAGGCTAAAACAGGCTTCTAAGCATTCCGAGCTGCACTTCTTCGGAAATCTGACGGCTCATCTCTTCGATTTTGCTGTTCTCCTGACTGAAATCCACTTTGGTGGTGTCAGCTAGGGCCACATTCACTTCGAGTATCAGATTTTCAGCTTCTAACCTTAGTTCATCTGACAGATATGGAACAAATGACTTGTTTAGCAAAGCGGAAAGCGCAAAGATTTCGCCCATGATGTTATTGCTGGCATCAAGGTGTTGGCTTATTTCGTCCATCGCATCTACGCTCATACAGGCGATCGCGCTGTCCAACTTCTCGGAAATACTAAGTAGAGTTGGCTCATACTTATCCGGTGCGGTGTCGCAAAGTGCGGAGAACGTTATCATGGCCATGAGCGCATTGCAGATTGTGGCAGCTCGTTCTCCAGCGCCGATTGTTTCTTCGACACTTCGGTTGTCCAATGATGCTTTCAGAGAGTCGAGCATCTCGTCAATTCGATTGTTTGCCTCGTCTGAGAGGCGGACGTTGCTTCTCAGAGCGGAGAGGGTTTGGATGGCGATGAACGCGGAGCTAATTGACCTTTCTGGAATTTGAGACTCGCCATCATTTACTCCAAGCGTTGACTCATTTGCGCCGTCCCCGTCTGTATCAAGATGAGGGGCGAGCATGATGGTTGCGGGGGCTGCGTTTTGTGCGGTGGCGAGGAGCGCCTGATTGTGAACAGCATCAAGTTTTTTCTCAAGTTGTTCAAACCGCTTAGCAATCGTCCTATTATCCGGCATGATTAGTTCTCCCAATGTCTCAAGCTCGTTTGCCAGTTCTCGCGCGGATTGCATGCGACGTGAGGAATCGATACAGAGCGTACAATCAAATAGGCTCTTGATATGTGCTATGAAGTCGTTTGGCAAGCTAGACATGTCGATGTTGATAAGGTCTTTTGCACGGATTTGCCAGCTTCCTCCTGCATGGATGACTTCGTTGGTTGTCGGTGGGCGCCCGATGGTGATCCAGAATAGCATTGCGCCGATGGCGTAGATATCGCTTGCCGGCCCAATTTCCGACAAGTGGCCAGGATGTGTTTGCTCAAATGAAGACCAGTTTCCGGAACCTGAAATAACGGTGTTTGGATTGCCGATTTCAGAGCGCGCGGTCATCGAGTCGAAATCAAAGAGCCTAATTTCGTCAGTAAAGTCTTGAGGTCGTGCAGGATTGAGGACGCACAGGATGTTATCTGGCTTAAGGTCTAGATAAAGATAACCAATGTCGTGGATTGCTGCGATGGTTTCACAGAGACGGATGAGCGTTTTAATTTTCTGGTACAAATCCATCGATATAAATGCTTTGCTCATCACTATGCTGTGTGAAGCGTTATTCACGATGTAGAGTGTCCCGTTTGCGCTGAATGCGTGCGAGGGTATGCTGACCTGCTCGCGCGCTCCGCTGCGCATGAGGAGGGCATTGTTTTCGAAGGCTTTACGATATCGATTGAGATATCGATCGAACAGCCTAAGCTCGTCTTCCGTTGTTCCCGTTTTGAAGGAGAGCCGATCCCCATCCCTTGAGATGCGCTCCGAAAGCTCAAGCGGATAGCATTCCTTGACGATGAGCGATGCGACGGGAGAACCGTTTTCATCGAAGTAGTTGTCGGAAGTCGCTTGATATACCAAGCCGCTCGAGCCACTAGTGCTGAGGAGCTGGATATTTTGACAGCGGTAGCTCCCAAAATCAATTTCTGTGCTTGCAAGTGGTTGTCGACTGTCTTCAGCGAATGGGATGAGTACGCTCATCTTTCCGTCCTCCATACTGTCGCGTTGAATGAATTATGCGCGATTTATCTCGCACTGCACAATCTAAGTTTTAGTGACGTCAGAAATGGAAGCTTTACTTTCAGTTATAAGCAACGAATTGCTTCGTGGGATAAAATGAGCCTAAAGTTTCCCAGAGAAAGCGAGGGCGCAGAATGAGCGACTACGTATGCAGGGTTGAAGAGGCGATTGACCGTGTTATTGATCAAAATGCCAGAGAAAGAAAAAACCGCCGGATAATGCGTGAATTAAACGAGTGCTATGAGATGTACCAAGCGATGAGCGAAGCGCTTTCTGGAGATATGGGTGCGATGATGTCGTTCATGAATCGGGCGGAGGCAAGGGCTGGCCTTGATTTTGACCCTGATCAAATGGCTGATCAGATAGAGGAACTGCTCATAAGGATTGAAAGCCTCGCTAAAACGTTTCTCACTGACCTTTGCTCAGAGCGTGAGAAGTATTTATCCAATGGAAAAGATGAGGCGCTGTGGGGGCGCTTAGGCGATGAGGCGCGGATCGAAGCGCTGAATAATATATGCACACTACTCGGCATGAAGTCTTTTTTCGGCATCTCGACGCGCGAGGAATATTTCGAATGGGTTGAGGGTGAGCGAGAGCTTGTTTTCCAATGCGTTTAGCGCGCAATTCGAGTGCGCTGTATGACGAGGTTAAGGAAGCTGCTGTTTGTAGATGTCGGCGATGGGATTCATGGCGAACATGAGATCGGAGGTACCAATCAGATTCGAAAGGCCCTGCTTATGTATTGTGCGCGCCGTAAGTCCAAGGAAAATGAAAGAGGGATCGGCGCTTGCACAGATTGATTGCTTTCCACTGTTGGAAGAGCGGCCTCGTCCATGAGCAGTGTCGAGGAAGAGCGGAGGCGCACCGTTAACCGGTCGTTGCTCGAGAAAGCGATTATGGGCTTGGAGGCCATTGCGCGCACGGAATCAATCAGGAGTTATTATTTTGCCTGGAGTAGGACGGGGCTTTAGCGCACACGGAACGGCACTTCTTGCCCGCACCTCACGAGTGCGGGCATTTTTTGTGGCGAGAAGATCCGGTGCGGGCTTGTTCTCGGCGGCTGGCGGCAAGTGCGGTCCGTCCCCGCGCCCGGGCCCGCACTGGAGGAGTGTGGGCGTCAAGTGCGGGCGTGTTGTTGAGTGGGGGCACGGGTGAGCGGGTCAGCGCGCCTTCCTTCGCCTCCTCGCCGCGCATCGTTCGAAGACGTAGTGCTTGCAGAGTGAGATGACGCCCCCCGAAGGACGCGAGCTCGAGGCAGCTCCAGGCCGCCATGTGCCCGGGGTCCCCGTACTTCTCGACGAGCCCGCGGGTGTAGGAGGACCCGCCCAGCCCGGCGGGGCTCCTCTCGGTGTGGTCGGGGTCTATCCCGCCGAGCGAGTCCGACGCCGGGTGCAGCAGGGAGGCGAGGGTGGAGATGACGGGCCTGGCCTCTGGCTACCGGGGCCTTCGGCCGAACGCGGCAAAGATCGACCCCCTTCTCGAGCGCCCTGACCTTCCTCTCGCGCTCGGAGTCGAAGAGGGACGCCATGAGCTCGTGGGGGTCGCCCCCGCGTCCACGATCATCCTGTTGAGCTCGACCTTCATGTAGTGCTCGATGCCGGGCGTGAGGGAGGGGGCCGTCTCGCGGAGGTGGTGGTCGAGCCTCGTGAGCTCGGCGAGGCAGGCGAAGTCGAGGCTTATGTGGGAGCCGAGGCGCTCCGAGCCGGGGCTGGTGTAGCGGGAGAAGCACCTCGCGGACGCCTTCACCTTGAAGAAGAAGTTGCTCTCCCGCAGGAACCGCTCGGCCCCCCGCTCGTCCGCCAGCTCGAAGCGTGCTCCACCCAAAGATCTCCTCGAACACGATTTCCAGCTAGATCGGCTACCTCGAGGACGCCTTCGTCATCGAGGGGGCATGGCGCTGCGGCCTGAAGGGGAGGGGCTACATCGGCGGCCCCCCTGAGACGCTACTTCGGGGGCGTGGGGCTCCGAAATGCGCGCCTCGGCTTTCGGCGGGTCGAGGAGAGCCACATCACGGAGAACGTGGTCTACAACGAGCTCAGGGCGTGCGGGTACTCGGTGGACGTCGGCGTGGTTACGATGAGCGTGTTCGGCTTTCTGCTCGACGAGAACAGTCTCGCCGGGATATGGGTTGGGGTGCGCCACGTAGGCGAGAGGCTATGATGGTGCGCGATTTGATTGCTGAGCGGGGGCAGGTGGTCCGATGAATCTCGATGAGGTCCGGCGGCGCATGGCCGACGGGCGGCTCTACGCCTGCAACAGCCCCGAGCTCTTTGCGGAGCAGGCGCACCGCCGCGACGTGCTGGGCGCCTACAACGCCCTGCCGTTCGGCAGCTCCGCGGAGCGTGACGCGCTTCTCGCCCAGCTGCTCGCCGAGGTGGGCGAGAACTGCATGATCGAGCCTCCCTTCCATGCCAACTGGGGCGGCGCGAACCTGCACCTGGGCAGCAACGTCTACGCCAACATGGGCCTCACGCTCGTGGACGACGCCGACATCTTCATCGAGGACGACGTCATGATCGGCCCGAACGTCACCATCTGCACGGGCGCCCACCCCGTCTCGCCGCGCCTGCGCGCGAGGGGCCTCCAGTACAACAAGCCGGTTCGCATCTGCGCCGGTGCGTGGCTCGGCGCGTGCTGCGTGGTGCTTCCGGGTGTGACGGTGGGCGAGGGGTCCGTGATCGGCGCGGGCAGCGTGGTCACGCGCGACGTGCCAGCTGGCGTGGTGGCCGTGGCGTGCTGCGAGAGATTGGCGAGAAGGACGAGCGCGTCTACGACCGGGACAGGCCCGTAGACGCGGTTTGGCTCGACGCGTAGCGTCAGCGCGACGCACGCCTACCCGTCCCGCTTTCGCCGATACGGAGCGACTGCGGAACCTGGTCAGCAAGGTGCCCGGCGCGCCCGACTGCGCTTCTCGAGCCGCTTGTCCGGGCTTACCTTTGGGGCGGTTGGCACCTCCTGCTTTCGTGTGGATGACTGGGACAACTATGGGCTCGACTAGGACACCGAGGAGAGCAACCAGGCCGCAGCCGCTCTGTTCGGCGTGATGCTGGGGGAGCGGATAACCGCGGACGAAATCGAAAGCGGTGCCCACCTCGAGCGCATGCAGCCGATTTCCGCCGCCGACTGGATCGGTCCTGACGCGCCTGCAACGGTAGTGGCCTATGGCGCGCACGACCGCGTCCAGCCCTTCAAGGCCTCGCTTCGCCTCAGGGACGCGCTGGAAGACAATGGCGTTGATCATCAGTACTTCGAGTGCGCCCACTCCGGTCACGCCCTACAAAACGATGATGCCGTCTACCGGCAGTGGCTCGAGGCGGTCGAGAAGTACCTCGACACGTACCTGCCGGTGGCCTGAGCGCGCAAACAGGACAGCCCCTTCTGCGCGCTCAGGCCGCGCCTGCTCCCGCTAGATCGCCTCGAACTCCCTCAGGACCTTCTCGATGTCCGTCCCCTTGATCTTCTTGAGCACCTCCTTGAGCGCAAACCGCTCGACTAGGCCGAGCTTCATGTCGGTGACCGGCTTGCCGTCGCGCAGCTTCACGCTCGCCATGAGCAGGTCGCGCACGTCAAAGACGCTGCCCCACACCTCGGGCACGCCGCGGTCAACGTCGCAGAGCGTGTAGACGGCCTCCATGCCCGTGCGCATGGAGTACTCCGTGGTGAAGATGGTGTCGCGCGGGGTTTCGGCAAACTGGCCGATGAAGGCAAAGTTGACCGCGCCGTCGGGCACCACGTCGGGACGGTCCCCCGCGGCGCGCGGCATGAAGAACGCCGTGATGTAGGGCATCATGACCGGCACCGTGTTGGCGTGGCACGCGGCGAGCTCGGGGATGCGCTCCTCGGGGACGCCCATGTGGTAGAGCCACTCCTGGCAGATCTCCTCGCCGGTGCAGTCGCGCATGGGCTTTCTCACGTAGTTGCCGGGCTCGTCGGGGAAGAGGCCGTACACCCAGACGCACAGCTCGCTCTTGGGCTGGTCACGGAACTGCTGCTGGCGGTTGAGCGTCCAGCTCATGAGCCAGTTGGAGTCGGTGCAGGTAACGATGCCGCCGGTGACCACGTGGCCGGTGAAGGGGTCGCGCTTGCAGATCGCCTGGATGTAGGGAGGGATCTCGCCGTCGAGGGTCGTCACCGTGGCGCTCATCCACTTGGTTTTCTCGGGATCTCCGCAGAAGGTGTCGGGACGGCCGAAGCTGGGGTCCTGCGCGGCGATGCGGCGCCACATGTCCCAGCCGCCGCCCGGGGCGAGCTCGGGCCTCCACGCGGCGGGCCGGTCCTGCGCTCCCATGGTGGAGTTCTCTACGCAGCCGCCGTTGGTGATGAAGACGAGGTCGTCCTCGGTGAGGTCGATGACCGTGGGCGTGCCGGCGGAGTCGCCACCGTCCGCGGCCGTCCGGCTCAGCACGATGCGCGTCGCGACCTTCTTCTCGGGCGAGCTGTAGGGGTTGCGCGGGAAGGCCTCCTGCTGGATGCGCTGGATGGTGTCCTGTCCGGTGCCGGTGCGCGGACGCACCGGGCCCGCGCCGCCTCCGACGGAGAACCTGACGTCCTCGACCTTCGTGTTGAAGTGGAACTGCACGCCCGCTGCCCTGAGGTACTCGATGAGGGGCAAGATCATCGATTCGTACTGGTTGTACCTCGTGAAGCGCAGGGCCGAGAAGTCCGGCAGCCCGGCGATGTGGTGGATGTAGCGCTTGATGTAGAGCTTCATCTCAAGCGCGGAGTGCCAGTTCTCGAACGCGAACATGGTGCGCCAGTACATCCAGAAGTTGGAGGAGAGCACCTCGTCGTCAAAGAAGTCGGTGATGGGGCGGTCGTAGAGCTTCTCGTCGGGCGTGAAGAAGAGCTCCATGATCTCCATGGCCGCCTTGTCCGAGAGACCGAACTTCCCGGCGCACCCCGCGTCCTGCCCGCGGTTCTTCGTCGCGCGGCAGAGCGAGTAGTTGGGGTCCTCCTTGTTGAGCCAGTAGTACTCGTCCAGGACGGAGACCCCGGGCGTCTCGATGGAGGGGATGGAGCGGAACAGGTCCCACATCACCTCGAAGTGGTTGTCCATCTCGCGCCCGCCGCGCATGACGTAGCCAAGGCCGGGGATGTCGAGGCCGTCGCACGCGCCGCCAGGAACGCCGTCCTTCTCGAAGATGTGGATGTTCTTGCCCGGCATCTGGGCGTCACGTACGAGATAGCACGCGGCGGAGAGCGCCGCCAGGCCCGTGCCCACGATGTAGGCACTCTTGTGCTCGATGCCCGCGGGCTTCTTGGGACGAGCGAAGGCCTCGTAGTTGCCGCTTGAGTAGTACATGGTCGCACCTTTCTTACGTGCGCACCGGGCGTGTCCGATGCGTCTGGTTCCATGGTGGGTCCGCGGCGGGCGGCGCACCATGGGCAGAACGGTGCTTCTGTACGGTTTCTTATCAATGCGGCCGGATTGTACAGACGGGCGAGAAGAACGGGCGAGGCTCGCGATGCGTCCCCTACGACGCGGCTGGTCCCTCCGGCACGCTGCCCTCGCTCCCGGCGACGTAGCCGCCGGGGACCTCGAGCCGGTCGAGCGCGGTCTCGATGGCGCCGTCCGCGACGGTGGCCACCCGCTGCACCAGCTGCTGCGGGTC
>JFBN01432856.1_pt1 | contig 22193 bp, 7 predicted proteins | sample 768741 | NCBI WGS metagenome assembly JFBN01 (sample SAMN01983846, study PRJNA193217) | chicken gut metagenome | biome: terrestrial biome; isolation source: ceca of Broiler chicken | host: Gallus gallus | place: United Kingdom: England | collected 2010-09-07
AGGAGGGCGGTGTCGTCCTCGATGAACACGAGCGTCCGTTCGGTTACTTCCTGCAAGTGGCTCGCCCCTTTTTTGAGAATTGGTTTGCTCCAAGTATAGCATAAAAACGCGTTTTTTGCAAGATTGTTTTGCGTTTTATCGTAAAGTAAAGCAATTTTTTGTTGAAGGCGATGCACATTCCGGGTTCCCGGGCGCGGAAAATGGTTACGATTTGGTTACGAATGCCAAAATTAACGATAATCATCTTCACAAAAACGCGATCAGATATTATAATAAGGACGGGTTCATCCTCGGAACGGGCGCCTGCCGCGTTCCCGTGCCGGCGGAAAACGCGCCGTGCGCGCCGTATCGTTCTGCGCGTGTATATCCGCGCACGCGCGTGCGCGACCGCGCAGGCCGCGGAAAAAGCAACATAAGAAAGGGGGTCATGGAACATGGCACACATCGTAAATCTTTTCGGATATCACACCATCACGTTCGATACGCAGGGCGGAGTTCCCGTAAAGCCGCTCCACAGGCGCAGGAGCCAGCTCGTCATCATGCCCAAGGCGGAAAAGCCGGGGTGCATTTTCGGCGGATGGTTTTTCGATAAGGCGTGTACGCGCCCCGCGCTCATCTCCACCATGCCGCGCGAGAACGTAAAGGTGTATGCGAAGTGGAACGTTCCGCTGCCCTTCACGCCCGAGGCGGAAAAACGCCCGCAGGTGTTCCTGCCTGCGGAGGCGGCGTCCGTTCCGCACCCGAAGAGTTTTTTGAAGGCGCTCAAAGAGGGCTCGAACGCCAACAAGGTCACCTTCACGCGGCTGTGCGGATACCTGCTCGGGTTCAGAGGCGTGCGCGTGCGCTACACGCGCCGCGAGGCGCTCTTCCGCCGCGGCAAGGAGGAGCTCGTGCGCTTTACGGTGCGGGGGAATCTGCTCCGCGCATATTTCGCGCTCGATCCCGATGCCTACGAACAGCGTACATATCATCACCGCCGCGCCGAAAAGAAGTGGGCGCAGCAAACGCCGCTCGAGCTCGTCGTGCGTTCCGACCGCAGCCGCAGGTATGCGGCGCTGTTCGCGGAAGAGACGGCGCGCAAGGCGGAGCTGCTGCCCAAGCGCAGCTATAAGCCGCTCGGGTACGGAACGTACGTGCTTGCCCGCGGCGGCAACGCACTCACCAAGGCAGGCAGGGAGGAGATGCTCGTCGAGCGCATCAACGTGCAGGATATCGGCGTGCTCTCCGACGACGAGGCGCGCGCGATGGCGGAAGTCAAACTCGTCCCGCCGCAGGAGGGAGAGGAAAAGATCGTCTCCGTTGCGCTGAGCACCCTCTCCGAACACTTCCCCGACGGCGTTCACGTCAATCTCTCGTCGCTCAAGCGCAAAAAACTCGTCGCCGAAGACGCCACGGGCTTCCGCGTGGTGGGCAAGAACACGCTCGAACGCAGCCTTGTTATTACGGCGAACGCATTCAATCTCAGCGCGCTGAAAATGATTTTGCTCACGGGGGGCAGGGCGATCGTCCTCAAAGAGCGCGATCCCGCCGCGGACGAGGCGGCGCAGACAACATAACCGAAAACGTCACCTTCCTTGAAAAAAGGAAGGTGTTTGCCCCGAAAGGGGAATACGGAACATGGGCTGAGCGGCTCCCCGCGGGAGGGAGCGCACCGCACGGAGGCATGGGCGCCGGCGCCCGTCTCCGCGGCACGACATCAGGTTACATCAGGGGTAAGATATGAAATTCACTTCGAAATCAAAATTCAGGGCGATCGCGGTTCTTTTCCTTGCGCTTGCGGTCACGGTTTCGTGCGCGCTTTGGAGCGTATTCGGCAGACGCGGGAACGGCATGGAAGCGCTTGCAAATACTTCTGCGGCAGAAATTGCCAATGCGCTCAATAACGCTGCAGCCGACTGGAAGACGCAAACGAGCGTTCGGGTCGGCGAGACGAACAACGAGGACGGCAAGGGAGATGACGGGTGCGTCGTCACTATTTCCCAAGCTACGGCAAGCGTGAGCTCTGTCGTGATCCCCTCGGGCGCGCAGGTCACGGTCGATCCGATCGCGCCTTCCGTTCAGCGCGAACTCGAAAATATTGCAACGTACACGCAAATTATCTTCGAAGTACCCGTCACCGTGCAGGCGGAGGCGGTGCTCACCCTGAATGCGGACGTCGTGTTCTGCGATGAGGTCACCGTAGAAGGTACGCTCATCATCAACGGCATGGCGTTCAATCAGGGCGCGATGCAGGTTTCCAATGCGAATAATACCCATGCGGAGATCAAGAGCGAAGGCGTTATTGTAAACGGATCGCTGAACAACGACGCCGCGCGTGAGGGCTCGATCACGATCGCCGCGGGCGCAACGCTCACGATCGGGAGCGACTCCGGTACGGAATATGCAGATGGTACTGCCGCGCCCGACGGCGGCGCGCTGTTTTTGAAGGCGAATACTTCGAATGAGCTCGGCATTACCATTACCGACCAAGGCAAGCTCACCAACGGCGGCAGCGTAATTTACGATGAAAATGCAGGTGCGCCTTCTGTTTCGGGTGAGGGCGTCGTGCAGAGCGCGGAATTTATAAGCAAGATTCCGGAGGATGGCACCAATACCTCGAAAACGTATGTATTCTATCCGGATCCGAACGCAACGGGGATCAATGGCGTAGGCACATCGCTCGCGCTTTCAAATGATTCTACCAAAACATGGAGCAACTTCACGCTCCTTTCCTTTGGCAGAACCGTTATCACGAATACGAAAAACGACAGTTCTTATACTCTCTCCAATGTAAGCCTCGGCGGCGGAACGTCGGGGGGTACCTTTACGCAGGGCGCGAACGAGCTTATCTTCGACGGCGGCGCAAGATGGGTAGAGACGGGGAACCAGGACGAAGCCCGACAAGATGTCTATGATGTTCATAGTTTAGATGCAAATTTTGAAAATTTGGGCGAGTCAGGATCAGTTGAAGATTTACGCTTTTTTAACGGAGGAGAGAAAGGGGAAAATTACACGAATGGGAGCGATGGGGTTTATTCCTCATTTCCTTTAATGCGTATAAGCGGCTCGAATGTCAATCTTTCTGTTTTTGGCGGGGTGCGTCTGATGCATCACGAAACGCGGGGCAAAAATGGTATTGGCGGAGCGATCAGTGTAAAAAAAGATGCTAAATTAGTCTTATACGGCGGCGATATATCATATAACGCCGTTACAAGAAGTGGAAATGCAGGAACCGGAGCCGGAATTTACATCGACGATGCCGTAGTTTCTGTTTACGGTGGCAGAGTTTCCTATAATGCGATAGCAACATATATTGGAGCTCGGATATTTTATAATGAATCTAAATTGTGGCCAGATAAAGAATGGACAGCGGAAGGTTCGGCGGACGGCGCCGGGATCGCTGTCGATTCATCGGCGGGCAAGCCTGAAGAAGGGTCGATTCTAAACCTGTACGGGGGAGAGATTTCTTATAACCATGGCGCAACAGGTTCTACGGCAGATCCCGGGGCGGACGGCGGCGGACTGATCGCTCGGTATTCTGTAGTTAATATGTTCGATGGTAAAATACAGGGCAATTATGCGGGCGGCTCCGGCGGCGGTATTTTACTTTGGGATTCAGAATTGAATATGTCGGGGGGAAGTATTGCCAATAACCGCGCTGCCTTTGGCGGCGGGGTCGGTATGACTTCTGATAATGTCCCCAAAAAAAGTGTAGTCAATATTTCGGGCGGGGAGATATTTGAGAACGAAGCCTTTTATAATAACTATATTAATGCGGGCGGATATGGCGGCGGTATCTGTGTTGGCAGTTCGCAATATCAATATAATTCAAGCGCGACGTTCAGCGGTTCGGCGGTCGTTTTCGGAAACAGCGCCGTGTATGGCGGCGGCTTGGCTGTGTATACGGCAAACAATGCTTCTTTCAACTATCTTGCAATGTCGGGCGGCACGGTCACAGGGAATACCGCTTCCGCGAATGCAAACGGCCACGGCGTCTATGTAACATGCTCCGGAGCCTTCACGCAAGAAGACGGCATGCTGCGCCTTTCGGGCAGCGCGTCGATCGATAGTTCGAATAACGTCTCTTTCGATATTCCTACCGATAGTACCACTGCGCCTATTTCCGTCACGGGCGAGCTCACAGGGTCGGCGCTTGCCGCGTATGTTCGTCTCAGCAATGAGAGCGAGTGGGCGAATAAAAACATCGTCTCGTTCGCCAATGAGAATAATGAGAATATTGTCAACCGCGATAAATTCCTGCTCGACAGTACAGGCTATGCATTTATTATAAGTGAAACAACTCCCACATCGCTCACGATCGGCACGCTTTCCAAAAACGACCCCGTTGCACGCGTCGGTGATCCCCAATCAGGACAGGGATATACGACTTTGGAGGAAGCGGTCAAAAGTGCCACGGTCGGTCAGACGATCTATATCCTCCGCAACTCAACGATCTCTAAGCCCATCGAGATCAACAAGAACCTTACGATCGAGCCCTACGGCGGAAATTATACGCTTGCCGTTGCAACGGGCTTCGACCGTACGGGCTATAACAACCCTGCCGTTTTCATCATCAACGGCGGTTCTCTCACGCTCGGGAATGCAGCCGGAGCTCGCCTTATCATTGACGGAAACGGGACGGTTTCCAACGGAATTTCGCTTATCAGCGTCATATCCGGCAGTTATACGCAGAATGCAATGGTCACGCTCCGCAATTGCAATACGACGGCGAACGGCGGCGCGATCTTCCTCAACAATGCAGGCGCAAGCGCGACGATTCGCGGCGGAATTATCGAGAATACCATCGGTGCCGGCGGTGCGATCTATGTCGGAAACGGTGCGTCTCTCACGATGACGGGCGGCGAGCTGCAGAACAATACCGACCGAGACGGGAACAGCTACGGTATTTACCTCTCTAACTCGCAGTCTGTGCTTACCCTCAACGGCGCGGTTTCGCTCTCCGACGACATTTATACCGAGGCTGTCATCACCGTCGACAGCGCTTTTGAAAACGCGCTGTCGGACGGTAAGATCGGTATTGCCACCCGTTCCGATTGGCGCGCAGGTCAGCCGCTCGTCGACGGAACAAAATATGTTACGGGCGCAGATATGCTTGAAAGCCTTTTGAATGCGTTCGAGCTTGTAAATATGGGAAAAGATTACTCGCTCGTTACGCAGTCTTCGGATACGAGCAAGACGCTCGTGCTCAGCAAAGCCGTTACATATATCTTTGACTACGGCTACGAGGACGGCGCATCGCAACAAAATGCAGTCAAACCTTCTTATGGCGATTTCGACGAGACGATCTTCGACCAGTTGGGTCAATATAACAACGCTGCTTTTGCCTCGCGCATTTCGACCCGCGGAAACCGCGTGGTGATCACCGTACCGTGGAACAGCGGCACATTCGATCTTTCTTCGCTGAGCCTTACCAATTATGCAACTCTTACGGGGCATTCCATCATCCGTTGGCAAACGGCGGATGGCGGCTATAACTACAACGAGGGCATCGGCTATACGGAGAGTTCGGCGGAGATCAACGTATATGCGGTCTGGGCAGAAAATACCTACGAAATTGCGTTCGATAAAAACGCATCTGCCATCACGGGTGCATCATCGTCCGATGTAAAGGGGGAGATGGGCTCGCAGAGGATCGCTTATCCCGCAACGGACGAAGAGACGTGGAACGGGAGTCTCGCCCCCAATCGATACACGGTCGTCGGATGGAAATTCACGGGTTGGAAGAATACCGCGGGCGGTTCCGATGTCATTTTCGAGGACGAAGAAGACCTAACGGGCGCGGAATTGCTTGCGCTTGCGTCCGGAACGCCCAGCCGGTACGAGATTCAGGACGGCGTTGTCAGTTCAGCTGTGTATACCGTCACCCTGCAGGCGCAGTGGAAAAGCATTTTCGGAGAGGGCTCGGGCGTCGGAACTTCCGAAGGGAATGCGTTTATCCTTAATAGTGTAAACGATCTTTATATTCTTGAAGCGACGGTATTCGGCCCGGAAGCTGACCGAAATGGGAAGGGCGAGTATTCGATCCTTAACGGGTACTACAACGATAACAAAGAGAGCGGTGAGCCTGATTACACCGCCGAGGATTATGAAGGCTACTACTTCAAGCTCGGCAGGGATATCGGTAACGCCGATACTCCCTTCACGGGCGTGATCGGCCGTGTGAGCACGGATCCTGTCGTAGGCGGTTCGCACGCGGGTGACGATGCACAGAATCACCTCGATCAGGAAGATCAGATCACGAACGCCGTCTACGGCGACAGCGCGACGTCCGGCGGGAGCGGCGCGGCGGCGGGCACCCCGTTCAAAGGCACGTTCGACGGCGGCGGCTATACCATCTATCTGAACATCAACAAGCAAAAGATTGCCGAAAAGGACGCCAGCGCAACCATTAACGATGATTACGGCACTTATACGAACGGCGACGAAACGCTCACCGGCGTGGGACTTTTCGGCTATATCGACCACGCTTCCATCAAAAATCTCGAGCTCGATGGCTCCGTGCACGGATACTCGCACGTCGGCGCGCTTGTCGGCTACGCTTTCGGCGGCACCATCGAAGAAGTCTACAACAAGGCGACCGTCACCTCCGGCGGACACGACGTCGGCGGCGTGATCGGTACCTTCTACGAGCTCTACGATTCGTACACGCGCTCTTCCGTGACGAACGCCGCCAACGCGGGCGAAGTGAAATATGCGCCGCGCGAGAACGGCGATAAATCCCAAACGCTCGATGTGGAGGAAAATTGGGACGAGCTTGAGATCATCGACGACGCGGAGGGCGTCCGTTTCGGCGGCATCGTCGGCGCGGGCATCACGCTGCGCCTCACGGGCGGCTATAACGCGGGCAACATCACCGCGCGCTACGGCGTGGGCGGCGTCGTCGGCACGCTCCGCTCGCTCGACGACCGCACCGCGAACGACGCGTTCATCACGCAGTCCTTCAATATCGGCACGGTCACGGCAACTTCCGGTCTGTACGCCGAATCCAAGTGGATGACCGGCTCGAAAGAAACGCTCAGCCAGACCTTTATCACCGCATACACGGGCGGCATCACGGGCAGGCTCGTCGGCGTGAGCACCGTCAGCAACTCCTTCAACGGCGGCACGGTGACGGCGGACTTTGTTGCGAAGATCACAGGCGCGGTCTCGCAGGACAGCGGCTACACGGTGGCAGACGCGCCCAAAGTCGGCTCGACGGACAGCGATACTTACCTCGGTGCGCGCGGCGTGGGCGGCATCGTCGGGTTCACATCCTATAAGAAAGGCGATTCCGCAGGGCGTATCGCGCTGAGCAACGTATATAATACGGGCTCCGTCTCCGCATGGGCGGGCGTGGGCGGCATTGCGGGTTACTTTGCCTATGCGAACATCAACGAGGCGTTCAACGGCGGCAACGTTACGGCTACGGGTACGCATTACGACGAATCGGCGAGAGCGCGCGTCGCGGGCGGGTATACCGTCGGGAACGACAGCAGAGAAGTATACGTTTCCTACCTCGGCGCGATCGTCGGGCGCGGCGTGAGCGCAACGCTCGGCGCAACCGTCTCCTATAACGTCAACTCCTCCTATAAGGGATACACCGACGCGACCGTTCAGGCGATCGGCGACAGTTCCTACAACGCCGATTTCGGCTTCACCGTGAACACCGACTCCGCGGCGGGGCTCACGAGCGCGCAGATGCGCGTATACGAGGATCACGTTCTTCCAAGCGGATTCTCGCAGGGCTTCAACACCTCGGGCTGGGATTTCCTGTGCTATACGCCGTCGGAAGAGGATTCGACGGGAGGGGATAACTATTCTTACTATCCTCAGCTCTCCGCATTCACGGGCAGCAAGCTCGAATGGACGTTCAGCGTGACGGGCTCCGGGCAATTGTCGATCTCCGAGATCAGCCGCCACTATGCGCGTATCATGTATACGGAAGAGGGCGGCGAAGATAAGCCCATTGAAGATAACATAGAGTTTAGACTCACCTTTGTGCTCGGCGGCGGCGCGTTTGCATTCGACGGGGAAGGGGAAGGTAACTCGTTCGAAGGCGGAACGAAGTACTATATACAGGCCGAGAGCGACCGCTACTACTACACGTTTACCTATCCGCAGGACGACAACGCCACGGAGCTCGAAACGCCCAAGGCGCCCGAGCGCGTGGGTTATACCTTCGGGGGCTGGTATATCGACAGCACTTATACGCAGGAATTTGATTTCGGCGCCATCCCCGGGCAGAATATGGTCATCTATGCCCGCTGGGTGCCCGTCAGCTACAGGATCGACTACCTCAACGTGAACGACGTCGGCGGGAGCATCAAAGACGACTATGCCAACAGTTTCACCGTCGAAAACGCTGCGGGCGGGCAGATCAGTTTCCCCGACGCCGAGAATATGTTCCGCCGCGGCTATCGGTTCGTCGAGTGGCAGTTTGGCGGGGAGGGGAACCGCCAAAAAGTGACGTCCGCCGATGTCATTACGTCGGATGTGAGCGCTCCCACGCTGCGCCTGTACAATGGCGACAAAACGGTGAAGGATATCCTCTTCAGCGAACTGAACAATCAGACGCTCTATCTGTATGCCGTCTGGGCAGAACAGACGTACAATATCACATACTATCTGGACGATGAGGCGTATTCTGACGGAAGAGGAAAGCCGCTCGGTAACGTGCCCGAAGGATTCGATAAGTATACCTTCGGTTCGCAGGCGTTCGTGCTCTGGTCGGGCGAAACGCTCAATGCGCAGAACCGCGGCTACATCTTCAATGGCTGGAAGATCGAAAAATTTGACGATACTGATGCTCAGAACAACAAAAATTATAAAGTGGGCGAGCAGCGTTCCTATCTCGAATCGGGAACGGTGGGCGATTTTGTCCTCGTCGGCAACTGGACGGCGGTAAAATACACGCTTACCTTTAACCTCGGGATCGGCTCGATCACCTCTGATACGGCGAAAAATTACGGGCTCACATCCAACCTTGGTCTGTATTCGCTCACGCTCGGGTTTAAGCAGTCTCTTGCGGACGGCGAAAATGCGTGGTCCAAATTTAAGCCGAATCCGCCCACGGGATATACTTTTGCAGGGTGGTACACGGGTTTAAACGGCACAGGCAAGCTTGTAACGCTTGGCGACGGCTCGTTTACGATGCCTGCGGCGGATACCACGCTCTATGCGCACTACACCCTCAACACTTATACCGTCAAAGTGCAGATCCCCCAAACGGTGGGTACAGAAGTGACGGTGAGTATTGACGGCGATAAATTAGCAGATTATGGCTTTACGGAAGGAGATCATACAGAAGACCATTTCGTCTACACCTTACAGGTCTCTCACGGAAACGGCGTGGAAAAGGCGCTCTCCGCGCTTGCCGCCGCACTTCAGTTTGGAGCTTCGGGCTGGCATTTTACAGATTGGACTGTAGCATGGACTGATAAGGAGGACGAAAATACTCCTTCCATTTACCGCGTCACGGACGACCTGACTGTTACTGCAAACTGCGATGCGGAAGATATCTTCATCAACTTCGTCAATCAGATCACAGGCGCGACGATCGGCAAACCCGTGCCAATCAAAGCGGGAGGTTCTGTCCCTTCATCTTCAATCCCTTCGAATATATCCCAGTTTGGTTACACATTCATCCATTGGCTGTACGACGGCGGCGAGTATGCCACCGGTGAAGAACTGGAAAAAGAAGTCACGTTCACAGTCTCCTCTACGGTGTACGCCGTGTTCAAGGCAGAAAAAGTTGACGCCACATTCTATCTCGGTCTCGGCGTCGAGGATCCTGTCCTCAAGGATGGTTATCAGTACACATTCGGCGCGCGGTTCGGTTCCTTCCCCACGGTGAAAGAACTCGAAGGCACGACCGGCTACGAGGTCGTCAACTGGTATGTTGAGAAAGAAGATGATTCGCTGCAGCTTGTGAGTGCGGATACGCTGCTCACGGAAGACCTCGTTACGCAGGCAGGCGAGACTTATTCCGTTGTCCTCCGTGCAGATATCGAATTGTATGAATATACCGTCACGGTCAATTCGGGCGCAGGCGGCAGCGTATCGGGCTATACGGGCACATCCTATCTGTATAATTATGATGACAGCGGCAATGCTGAAGTCAATTTCGAGTTCCCCGTCGGGTACAAGGCTTCGCCGAACACAGGCTATGAGCTTGCAGGATACCTTGTAAACGGAGGGATGGTATCCTGCACGGATGCGAATGCTGCAACTGCCATCGCCGAACATCTTCTTAAGGAAGAAATCACAGGGAATATCACGATCACCGCGCAATGGAAGCTCAAAAAGTACGCGGTGTGGTTCGATGCGGGCGAAAACGGGCATTTCGTGGTCGATGGATCGGTAGAAGGCGTCACCTTCTATAACGATAAGAATGCGACCACAGAAGTAGAAAACGGAACGGCGCGGTATGCGGTCATCATTGTCGAGCATAACAGCCCTCCTGACTTTGACATCGTTCCCGAAAGACCGGGCAGCTCTTTCAGCGGCTGGAACTACGGCGGTGCGCTCAATATCACTTCCGAGCGCTCTCCTGCAATCGGCAACGCCATAACGGCGTATTGGACGACTGAAAAGTATTCTATCCGCTACGAACTTGACGGCGGTAAGCCGCTTTCCGGCAATTACGAAACTTTTTATCAGTACGGCGAGGTGATCGACTTTACACCGTATACCGCTGGGCGTGAAGGCTCCACCTTCCTCGGCTGGTTCGATCAGGCAGAGAACGGAAATAAAATCGAATCGACGGCGGGAAAAACCGGGGATCTTACGCTCTATGCGCATTGGAAGGTGAATACCTATGCGCTCAAACTCACGATCAATGAGCTGCCGCAGGGCGCTGAGAAAGAGACGATAGAGGGGTGGTTCAGTGCCGTTAAAGATGAAGGTATTTTTTCCATTGCGAAAGATATCGTCGATAATTCCATAACCGTGTGGGTGTATGCGGAATACGGCACGTCTCTCACCGCGCTCAACAGCGTACTGAAAACGATCGGTAATAATGTTCCAAAAGGTTGGGAATACGAAGGATCTGCATATTATTTCTCCACCATGCCCGAAAGCGGAACTCCGCTTGAGTTTGGTGAAGATAATGCTCCTGTAAACATTGAAGAGAGTGGCGGCATGCAGCTCACAAACAGCTATGCCTCTCAGGAGAACTATCACACGATCACCGTATACCTCACTCCGGACAAAAAGACGGTCTACACGATCCTGTATGTCCCTTTGGGAAATAATACGGTTGCGCCCGCCGATCCCACCCGTACAGGGTATACTTTCTCGAAGAAGTGGATGCAGTCTAATGCTGGCGGCGAGGATACAGAGTTTACATTCGGCTACACTCTCAACTACAATATTGAGATCTACGCTGAATGGACGCCAAATACGTACACCGTTACGTTCAGCGGCAACGGGGCGACTTCTGGCTCGATGGGCGATCAGGACTTTGAGTACGACAAAGCGCAAGCCCTCAATGAAAATAAATACAGTCGCACGGGCTATACGTTCATCGGCTGGGCAACAACGCCGGACGGCAATGTGAAGGATCCTTATAAGGATAAAGCAACGGTTTCCAACCTTACTGCGGATGAGAATGGGGAGGTCACGCTCTACGCCGTTTGGGAGGCGAATACCTATAAAATCGCATTCCATTACGGCGATACCTCGGCAACGACAGGCGACTTGTTGAATTACGGCAAGGAGCCGGAAGAACATTCTTTTGCCTATGGGGCGACCATTAACTATTTTGGAGAGAAGGTGGCGATCGACCACTACAGCCACGTGTGGTATAGGTGGAAGGATGGAAAAACAGCAGTGCTTTTCAGAAATTCCACGATGCCCGATCTCTCCGACAAGAGCTACACGGGGTATGTCGATAAGGAAGGAAGCACTTATACGATCTATCTCTACGCCGTCTATACAGCCGAAACGTACTATATCCGTTACCAGTCGGGCGAATCGACGCCGGTCAACGTTACCATGGGAACGGAGACGAAACTCAATTCTGCCGAGCCTTCGCTCGGGTATGCCTTTGTCGGTTGGGAGCTCTATACAAACGGCAATCCGGCATCCGCAGGAAATTATTTCAACTTCTTCGCCGTGGAAGGCGGTGCAGTTGTGTTCCGTACGCAGTCCGGCGGCGGGAATATGGTTTCCGTCCAGCTCGGCGATCTGGAATCGTACACGCTCGTTCCCCATTTCGAGGCGATCAAATACACGATCAACTTTGTAGGCGGAGATGATGCAACGGGCAACACCGCTTCCATGCAGCTCTCCTATGGTGGAACCGGTACTCTTCAGAAGAACGAGTTTAAGAAGAACGGGTACAATTTTGCAGGCTGGATGATTCCCGGCAGCGACAGTGTAGCGTATGCAGACGGCGCGAGAATCACGATCACGAGCGACCTTGTCGAGGGGCTCGGGGAGGGTAAAACCATCACGCTCACGGCAAAGTGGACGCCCATCGTGTATACCATTACGTATGTGCTGAACGGCGGCTCGCTGAACGAGGGGTATAAAGCAAGTTATACCGTTAAGGACGAGACTTTTGACCTCGAAATACCTACGCGCACGGGAGAATATAACTTCGGCGGTTGGTTCGAGAAGGAAGATTTCTCGGGCGATGCTGTATCGGAAATTGCTAAGGGCAGCACAGGCAACAAAGTCTTCTACGCCAAGTGGGAGGCGATTCAATACACGGTTACATTTGATGCGAACAAAGGCAGCGCGGTCGATGATCAGACGATCGAGTACAACGAAAAGGCAACGGTGCCCGAACAGCCCACGCGCACAGGCTATACCTTTGTGGGTTGGTACAAAGATGGAACCGAAACGCCGTTCGATTTCAGTACGCCGATCACGGAAAATCTCACGCTCACGGCAAAGTGGAAGGCGACAGAGTATACCATTACTTATGGTAATGTGGAAGATGGTGAAGTCTCGAGTGACGACAGCTACACCGTAGAAACAAAGGTCACGTTCTCGGCTACCGAGCGCGTGGGCTACACACTCACATGGCGGTTGACCAATGCCGCAGGCAACGATGTTACCTCAACGGCGGGCTTGACGGGTAATATCACCGTTTGGGCTGTCTGGACGGCAAAGAGCATTATCGTTACGCTCAATTCGAACGGCGCGGATGAAGGCACAGCGGATCCTCCTTCCGATGCGGTATACGACGGCACGATGGTTTTGCCTATACCTACCCGCGCAGGCTATATCTTTGATGGTTGGTATACAGAGGACGGCACCGAATGGACGGCTGAAAAGCTCCTCACGATACAAAACGGCGTTATAAATGCCGACGATGAGCTTACGCTCACGCTCACGGCAAAGTGGACGCCCATCGAGTATACCATTACGTATGTGCTGAACGGCGGTACAACGAGTAAGGAGTATACTGCAAGTTATACCGTTGAGGAAAGCGTTACTCTTCCGACAGAAAGTGATATTTCCCGTACGGGTTATATCTTCCGCGGTTGGTACGAGGACGAAGATTTCTCGGGCGGGGCTGTATTGCAAATTCCTGCGCGCAGCACAGGCAACAAAGTCTTCTACGCAAAGTGGGAGGCGATTCAATACACGGTTACATTTGATGCGAACGGCGGTGAAGGTTCGCTTGACGCGCAGACATTCACATACGACGTTGCGAAAGAACTGACTAATAATAATAGCAGTATCCACCGCACGGGCTATACCTTCCTCGGCTGGGCGACGGAAAAGGATAGTAATTCCGTTGCGTATTCGGATGGCGCAAGCGTCATAAATCTCGCGAGTACCAACAACATGACCGTTGAACTCTTTGCGGTATGGCAGATCAATACCTATACGCTTACGTTTGAGCTCACTTTGCCGAAAGAGGCAACTGCAGAGCAAGTAAATGAGCGCATGCAGCAACTCAGCTCACAGCCGATCGAGGGGCTTGATGTCTCCATCAATCTTGTTACCGTCGAGGGTAAGCGCGTGATTCGGGTTACGGTCACCGGTGAATATGAGAAAGACCTCACTTCGTTTAATGAGTTGTTTGATGACGATTTCAGGCAGTTTACAGGAACGGACGGTCAGCCATATACGCTTTCGATTACGCTTCCGGATAAAATCGAGGGAACTCAGTCTGTAAACGGTGAATGGACTGCGGATAATGTTGTTACGCTTACGTTTGAATCTAATAGCGGAACGAGAGTTCCTCCTCAGTATCTTGTAAGCGGAACAAAGCCGAGCAAACCGTCTGAACCGACACGTGCAGGATATATATTCGCCGGATGGTTTGAAGACGATGGGACTTTTAGAAAGCAATTCAATTTCGAAGAGCCTCTTTCTGAAGACGAAACAGTTTATGCAAAGTGGGATTCTGTCACTTACGAAGTCACGTTCAACTTGAATGGGGCAACGGGTGTTACTGCGCCTGAGGGGTTCACCTTTGTGTATGAAGAACTTGGCTCGAAAAATCTGTCAGAGCCTAAGGGAACGTATCCGGGCTACGCCTTTGACGGATGGTCGTATAACGGTGAAGTCTATACAACGCTTGCAGAGCTGTTCAAGGAAACAACGCTCGGCGAAGGTAACGATGCGTCGACAACAGGAATCGATCTGACTGCCGTCTGGACTCCCATCACCTATACCATTACGTATGTGCTGAACGGCGGTACAACGAGTAAGGAGTATACTGCAAGTTATACCGTTGAGGACGAGCCTGTTATCCTTCCGACAGAAAGTGATATTTCCCGCACGGGATATAAGTTCCGCGGTTGGTTCGAGGAGGAAGATTTCTCGGGCAGTGCCGTATCGGAAATTGCTAAGGGCAGCACAGGCAACAAAGTCTTCTACGCAAAGTGGGAGGCAGAGGTCTATACCGTAACGATCAATGCGAACGGCGGATCCTTTGGCGACGGCGTGCAAACGGAGTATAAATTTGACTACGGAACGAACGTCTACGAGGAGTTCATCAGCGGACTTGCCGTGACCGCGCCGGCATACCATCACCTTTCGGGTTGGAAGGTCGCATGGACGCAAAGCGGCGATGGCGCTCCTTCGATGTATGCTCTGAACGGCAATATCACGATCACCGCGCAGTACACCGCAACGGAGGGCGCGGTCACCGTAACGATCGTTCACGCAGACGGCACGTTCATCAATTTGCCCGCAACGCTCGATAAGCCTTTGGACGCCGTCGACGAGATCGTTCCGCCCAAGGGGTACGATTACAGCGGCTGGTACTACTATTCGGAAGGCGAAAAGGTACCTTTCGTATTCGGCAAAACGCTTGTGAGCGGAATTATCACGCTCTATCCCAACGCTGCTGCGGAAAAGTACGAAGTTACGTTCTCGGGAACGGGGGTGAGCGCGGCGGACGGCGCCGTCGGAGAAGGCAAAGCGACGTTCGGGCAGAACTATACCGTCAAGCTCACGGTAACGGAAGGATATACGCTCGCGGCGGAGAATATCGTCGTCACGATGGATGGCACGCAATCTGTACGGTTCGAGTACAATCCCGCAACGGGAATGCTTACCGTGTATAACGTTACGGGCAAGATCGACATTACCGCGGAAGCGGAACAGCTCGAATACACCGTTACGTTCAATTATAACGACGGCAGAGCGCCGAAAGAGCAGATCGTTGCCTATGGGACGCCATACAGTACGCTTGTGACCGAAAAGCCCGAGCGCGAAGGGTATACGTTCCGCGGATGGTATCTGAACGGCGCACCCGTTGCAGAGGATGACACCGTTACGAGCGATATCACCCTCGTGGCGCTCTGGAGCGAGATCCGCTACACGGTCAGATTCCTGGACGGCGATCAGCTCGTCGCCGCGCTTACGGTCACGGAGAAAGGAACGGTCACGGCGCCCGCGCTCGGTGCGCGCGAGGGGTATACCTTCGAAGGCTGGTTCAACGGCGAAACGCGTTTCGATTTCGATGCGCCGGTCACGGACGACGTCACGCTCACGGCAAAGTGGAGCGCCGCGGAGTACACCGTCAGCTTTGAGACGGGCGGCGGTACGGCGGTGTCCGATCAGACGGTCGTACACGGCGGGAAGATCTCCGTGCCGCAGATCCCCGAAAGAGAGGGCTATGTGTTTACCGGCTGGTACTTCAACGGCACGGCATGGGATTTCGAAGAAATGACCGTGTCGGGCGGCATGACGCTCGTTGCCGGCTGGAAGGCGAGGGAATACACCGTCACGTTCGATCCGAACGGCGGCAGCGCCGTCGCGGAGCAGAGCGTCGTGTACAACGGCACGGCAACGATGCCCGAACAGCCCGTCCGCGAGGGCTACGTCTTCGAAGGATGGTTCAGCGGCGAAACGCAGTTCGACTTCGCCGCGGCGATCACGGGCGACGTCACGCTCACAGCAAAGTGGAGCCCGCGCGAGTATTCCATCTCCTATGTCCTTGGCGGCGGCACGAACGCGGCGGGCAATCCTTCGGGATACACCGTCGAGAGCGATACGATCACGCTCGGCGCCCCGACGAGGGAGGGCTATACCTTTGCCGGCTGGTACGACGCCGAAGAAAACGGCAATCTCGTCACGCAGATCGCGGCGGGCAGCAAGGGCAATATCACGCTGTATGCCGCATGGCAGGCAAATTCTTTCGAGGTGGATTTCGTTGCGAACGGCGGCACGCTCGACGGCGCCGATACGCAGAAGGTCACGGCGGGCGGCACGGTCGCCTATGCGGAACCCGTGCGCGAGAACTACCTGTTCGTGGGTTGGTTCACGGACGAGGCGCTCACCGTGCGGTACGACTTCAAAACGCCTGTCACGGGCAACTTAACGCTCTATGCAAAGTGGCGCCTTCAGGTCGTTACGGGCGTTACGGAGAACGGTACGGTCGTCACGGTCAGCTCCGACGCAGGCTTTGACGACGGCACGCAGCTCCATTTCGTCGAGGTCACCGATGAGGATACGGTCGGAAGCGCCGCGGCGCATCTGCGCGACAACATGACCCTTGCCCGCCTGTTCGATATCGAGATCGTCGATGCGGGCGGAGCGCCGGTAGAGATCACCGAACCGCTCTCCGTCGGCATCTCCGTCGAAGGCCTCTCCGAGGCGGAGGGGAACTGGGGCGTCGTGTACGTTCCGGACGGCGAAGGCGAGATCGAAGTGCTTGCAACGCACGTCGGCGACGACGGAAGGCTGTACTTCTTCGTAGAGCATTTCAGCTTCTACGCGGTCGTCGATATTGCCGAGATCGGCGCAGGGTTCGCATGGTGGTGGATCCTCGTCGCAGTCGCAGGCTGTGCACTGATCGCGCTCATCCTCGTGCTCATTGCACGCAGCGCGCATCGGTACGAGCTCAACTTCGTCAACGGCGGCGTACCCGCGCAGAAACTCAAAGAGAGCTCGCTGATCGATCTCCCGCTCCCCGAGCGCGAAGAAGAGGCGTTCGAGGGCTGGTATTTCGATGAGGACTTCCGCGACCGCGCAACGCTCACTTCCATGCCCAAGCAGAACCTCATTCTGTTCGCCAAGTGGCGCAAACTGACGGACGAGGAGCGCGCCGCGCGCGACAGAGCGCGCGCCGAGGCGGCAGCCATGGCGGAGGAGGGGGTCCATCACGCGGCGCCCAGGCAGGAAAAGAAACATAAGGAAAATCCTCTCAGCGAGATCAAAGAGGACGATTGTGCGGGTTTTCCGTAGCGGAAAACGCATGAAAAAAGCGGGGCTGTGCCATTGCGGCACGGCTCCGTTTTTTGGTGCGGGAATCCCTTCGGCAGTCCGGCACGGGGCAGAAATTTTCCGAAGGGGATTGACAGCGTCCGGTTTGTCGCATATAATATGGCTGAAAAGAGTTTCCGATCAAAAGGAGGGAGAAATATGAAACAGATCTGGTCGCTTCGGTGGAAAAAACTGCTTATCTGGGTATGCGGCTATCTCAGCATCGTTGCGTTCGCGCTTGTCGGCGGGTACACGATCGTCAGGAGCGACAGCCGTGCGCTCAAGCAAACATCCAAAAATGCCTTCATCGTCGTGCTCATCTTCACGGCGCTCTCGGCGCTGGGAGCGCTGCTTTCGGGCATCGGATCCGTGAGCAGCGGCATGGGAGGGTTCCTCGCGGTCTATTCCATGATCGTCACGGTCTCCAAGATCGTCGTGTTCGCCGTGTGTGCGGTCGTCTCCTTTTTCAGGTGCAAGGAGGAGCCCGATGCGGAAGGCAGGGATGAGAACGAATCGCGGGATCCATCCGCGCGTAAGGACGCCGCGGAAGACGGCACTTCTTCAGGCGGCGGCGAAGAGATGTGAAACAGGGCGCAGAGACGGGATCTCTGCGCCTTTGGTTTGCAATATCGTGCTACAAGATGGCAATGCGTTCGCTTTTCTCCGCGTGGGAAATTTCTTATAATACTGTTGAAAAACAAATACCCGCAGGGGGATAGTATTATGAACAGATTCGATGAAATTTCCGCATTGCTGCAAAAGGGGCGCCCGCGCGAACTCTCCGCGCTCGTGCAGGAGGAACTTGCGGACGGAACGTCCGCGAACGACATTCTCACAAAAGCGCTCATTCCCGGTATGAGCGCCGTCGGCGAACGGTTCAAAAAGAACGAGATTTTCGTGCCCGAAGTGCTCATCACGGCGCGCGCCATGAACGCGGCGCTGAACATCTTAAAGCCCGTGCTCGCACAGGCGGGCGTGGAGCCGATCGGCAAGGCGGTCATCTGCACCGTCAAGGGCGATCTGCACGATATCGGCAAGAACCTCGTCAAAATGATGATCGAGGGAACGGGGATCCAGGTGGTCGACCTCGGCATCGACTGCCCGCCCGAGCGCGTCGTGGAGGCGGTCAGAGAATATCAGCCGGATATCGTCTGCCTTTCCGCGCTGCTCACGACCACGATGGTCAATCAGAAGGCGACCATCGATGCGCTTAAGGCGGCGGGACTGCGCGATAAGGTCAAGGTCATGGTGGGCGGCGCGCCCGTCACGCAGGCGTTTGCCGACGAGATCGGCGCCGATTCGTATACGCCCGACGCGGCGACGGCGGCAGAGGTCGCGCGCTCTTATTTCAACTGATACGGGAGGACGCCGTGAAGGTAACCGTCCTTACGGAAGAACGTGCGCGCCATGCTCGATAAGGAATATCCGGAAGCTGCGATCCTCTCCGAGTGGTCGTATGCCAAAGATGCGATCGACGCGGGGTTCCATCTCGATTTTTATATCCACTTCCGCTCCAAGGGCTATAATGCGCTCTTCCAGACGGACAGCTACGATTATGTGGATCGCGGCGAGGAAGTCACCTGCTTTTTCAACCGTGAGGGCGGCGGGAATATCCGTGCGTTCACCGATGAATTCATGGAGAACCTCGCCTACATCTCCGGACGCGGCTATATGTGCATGCCGACGGGCAATCACGATATGATCCGCTATTCGCACCGCCGCACGCAGGACGAGATGAAACTCGTCGCCGCGTTCATCATGCTCATGCCGTCGATCCCCTTCGTCTATTACGGCGACGAGATCGGGCTCCCGTACAGGGAGGGGCTTGCCTCCAAGGAGGGCGGCTATTTCCGCACGGGCTCGCGTACGCCGATGCAGTGGGACGGAGGGAAGAACAGAGGGTTCTCTTCCGCCGACGGCGCGCTCTATCTGCCCGTCGATATGTCGCCCGCGTCGCCCGACGTGCAGGCGCAGGCAGCCGATGAAAATTCCCTCCTCAATACCGTAAAACGGTTCGCGCGGCTGCGCGCCGGGGAGGAGGCTTTGCAGGCGGCAGCCAATCTCGAACTTGTGTACGCCGCGGAAGGGGAATATCCCTTCGTGTTCCGCCGCGGGAAATTTGTGGTCGCCGTCAATCCGCGCGCGCGGCAGGCGCAGGCGGCTCTCCCGCAGGGGAATTTCCGCGTGCGGGAGAGCATCGGAAAGGCAACATTGGAGAGCGGCTCCGTCGTGCTCGGAGGAGAGTCGCTCGTCGTTCTGGAGGAAAACGCATGAATATGTACAAGTGGCTGGAAGAGATCAGAAACGGCCGCGTGAAAAAACCGCTGCCCGTTCTCTCGTATCCCGCCATCCAGCTGATGGGGATCAACGTCAAACAGCTCAGCTTCTCCGCCGAAGCGCAGGCGGAGGGGATGCGCCTCGTCGCCGGGCGCACCGATTCGCTCGCGTCCGTCAGCCTCATGGATCTCTCCGTCGAGGCGGAGTGTTTCGGCTCGCAGGTCAGGATGACGGAGGACGAAGTTCCCACCGTCGTGGGGGCGATCGTCACCACGCCCGAGGAGGCTGCCGCGCTTGCGGTCCCGTCCGTGCGCAGCGGGCGCGCCGGGATCTATCTCGACGCCATTGCCGAGGCAAAAAAGCGCATTTCCGACCGCCCCGTCCTCGCGGGCGTCATCGGTCCCTTTTCCCTTGCGGGAAGACTGGTCGACGTGACCGAGGCGATGATCCTCTGTTTCGAGGACCCCGATATGCTGCGGACGGTTCTTGAAAAATGCACCGGATTTCTCATTGAATACATCAGGAATTACAAGGCGGTGGGGGCGGACGGCGTCGTCATTGCGGAACCGCTCGCCGGGATGCTCTCGCCCGATCTCGCCGCGGAATTTTCGCACGAGTACGTCAGGCGCATCGTGGAGGCGTGCCAGGACGAGAACTTCCTTGTCGTATATCACAACTGCGGGAACGGGACGATCCGCATGCTCGACGGGATCCTCGGCACGGGGTGTAAAATGTTCCATTTCGGCAACGCCATCGATATGCGCGAGCTCATGCCGAAAATGCCCGCCGACCTCATCGCGATGGGGAACATCGACCCCGCCGGAACCTTCCTCAACGGGAGCGAACAATCCGTCTACGATGAGACCGCGGCGCTCCTCAAAGACTGCGGGAAGTACCCGAATTTCGTGCTCTCTTCCGGGTGCGATATCCCGCCCCGCACGCCGTGGGGGAACATCGACGCCTTCTTCCGCGCCGCAAAAGACTACTATAAGAATTGACCGTAAAACGCAAAAATCCCCCTCGCGAAGGGGGATTTTTTGCACCTTTCATAGTACTATGCCAGACATAATAGTCTGTTTTTGCCCCAAAATTGCATAATTTCGGGCGATTTTCAAAAAAATTCCGCATCTGCATATCCGCTGCGGAATTTACGCAAACTGCGGAGGATGAGAGGTCAGAGGATTGTTTTCAGGCGTCAGCCGCGCATCGTCGCAGTGAGTACGATCGCAGGGCCGAAGGAGTGCGAAGGGGTCGTCGGGCGGTATGTCGAGACGCCGCTGGCGGACGATATGTTCGGCGAGAATACCTACGAAAAAGCGGAGTGCAAGATGCTCTCGCATGTCATCGACGGCGCCATTTCCAACGCGAAACTCGCGCGCGATCGGGTGGATATGATCGTCTCCGGCGATCTGCTCAATCAGATCATTTCCGCAAGTTTTGCCGCCCGCGATTTCTCCGTTTCCTTCCTCGGCGTGTACGGCGCCTGCTCCACGATGGCGGAGAGCCTCGCCGTCGCGGCGGCGTTCGTCGACGCCGGTTACTGCAAAAACGTCGTGGCGGCAACGGGCAGCCATTTTGCCTCCGCGGAGCGTCAGTACCGCTATCCGCTCGAGCTCGGTACCACCCGTCCGCCGCAGTCGCAGTGGACGGTCACGGGGGCGGGCGCCTCGCTCGTCTCGTCCGCGGGCGACGGCGTGCGCATCACCTCCGCCACGCTCGGCAAGGTGGTGGATTTCGGCGTGACGGACGTCAACAATATGGGCGCGGCAATGGCGCCTGCGGCGGCGGATACCATCCTCACGCATTTCCGTACGACGGGCGAGGAGCCCGAGGCATACGACCTCATCGTCACGGGCGATCTCGGCGCGCTTGGCAGCCGTATCCTCAAAGATCTCGCATGGGAAAAGGGGCTGGATATTGCCGGGAACCATGTTGACTGCGGAGAGATCATCTATAACGTCCTGGAGGATGAGTTCCAGGGCGGGAGCGGAGCGGGCTGTTCCGCGGTCGTGCTCAATTCCTATCTGTATCATAAAATGACGGCCGGCTCGCTCCGGCGCATCCTCTTTGTGGCGACTGGCGCGCTGCTCTCCACCGTCTCGTCCGGTCAGGGCGAGAGTATTCCCTGTATTGCGCATGCCGTAACGCTGGAGCGGTAGTTTTTGGCAGGATTTTCTGCGTGATCCTTTGTCGCGCTGCGGCAAGCCTCGGTCACTTACGTTTTGGTAAGCTCCCGATCGGAAGAGCACACGTCTGAACTC
>JFBN01308173.1_pt1 | contig 22027 bp, 12 predicted proteins | sample 768741 | NCBI WGS metagenome assembly JFBN01 (sample SAMN01983846, study PRJNA193217) | chicken gut metagenome | biome: terrestrial biome; isolation source: ceca of Broiler chicken | host: Gallus gallus | place: United Kingdom: England | collected 2010-09-07
GATTAAATTCTACTCCTCTCCCTATTTTTTTTTTATATAAAATGAAAGGGTCAAAAATACCCCTATACTAATTACAGCATAGGGTTATTCTTGACCCCTTTATAAAAAATTTCAGCCTACTGATTAAAAGGCTATACACTTGATAGCTTGGTCTCTCTCCTCTTGAGAAATTGAATCAAACTTCTCTGCTGTCCAACCTTTCTTTAACAAATTCTCTTGCATAGAATCACTTAAAGTATTGAATGATGTAGTAGTTGAAGTAGCACCTCTCAATTCACTGATAGTAGGAACTTTGAATGTGCTATCTGCATACTTACCTTCATTAATTCTTCTATAGTAATCTATCAAGGAAGGTCTAAAGTTATTCCAGTTAGTAACCTTAACAAAGAGTTCCTTGAAGAAATCAAGTATCCTCTTACCTAAGCCCCTGCTCTGTCTTGTCATTACATATTCTCTGAATCCCTCTGCCATATCTTCTTCTAATGAAAGGTCATCTTTCTCACCATATAACTTCTTTGCTTCATTATATAATGCCTGTCTCTCATTATTGTCAAGAAGGAGATTAAATACAGCATGAAATGCTTCATGGTATGTAGTACCCTCAGCAGCTATGTCAGATAATGTAATTACACCTTTGTCAAACTGACCCCAAGCTAAAGCACCTTGTCTGCCTACTTTAATAAGACCTTTTACTATTTGTACTTTATCATTCTCACTCAATTGAGGTAGTACTCTACTTAACCAATTAAGTTCCTTTTCCTGATTCCATACTGTAGTCTCTGTGTCATCTACTCTTCTTAAAGTAAATTCATCCTCAAACTCTTCATCATGGTCATTTATTGCCTGTTCCTTTTGAGCAGTATAGGCAGCACCTGTCTGGGTATTACCTTGATTAATAGTTGCAGGAGTTTCCACAGTAGCAATAGGAGTAGCACTTACAGTAGGTACTGCATCAGGGTCAAACAGTATAGTCTTTTCTGATGCTAATTCCTTAACTTTCTGTGGCTTAGCCTCAAGTCCCTTTCTAATTGCATCCTCAACTTGTGATTGGGTCATACCCCCCTGCACAGGATTATTCTTCAAGAATAGGAATGTCTTACCATTAGGGAATACTGCATAGAAGCTATTTGAAGCTACATGAGCAGCTTCCTTACCAAATCCCTTTGTAATATTAGGAACCTTAGTTACATGAACTTCAACCCCATCAATTACAGTCAGTGGTGTAACATATCCCTTGTGTAATTTGCCATCCAACTCAAAGTAACCTACTCCCTCATCAGCATTATTCATACTGTGTTCAGGTGTTAAATCCTCAATAGGATTTTGTGTCTCTAATGAGGTTTCAAAAATAGGCAATACTGTCTGAGCCTGTGCTGGAGTGGCAGGAGTTTCTGTAGATTTATCTACCTTAACTGCACTTGCTAAAGGTACATTAACAGCAGGATTGTATGCAATAGGAATACCTTTTTCACTCTGTACTGCTGATACATTCTCCTTATCATAACTCAGTACAAATGGCATTACAGCTAACTTAGTAACTGGTACACCATACTGAGATTCAAAGAGGTTCTTGTATGCAGAAAGTTGTAAAGTATAATAATCCTTTGCACTCATCCTTTGAGTAGCAGATGGAGTAGTAAAGTAATTAACCTTATGACCATATCTGTCTGTAAAGTCATAGAAGCTGTATCTACTTGTCTTTACATCATAAATCCTAAAGTTACCATCCTTATCAACAGAAAGAATATCAACCTCACCTGCAACTCTTGTGCCATCAGGATACTTTTGGAACAATACAATATTGTCAGCAAGGAACCTTTCCCCCATTTGCTCCATATTTGATTTAACCCTATTGAGAGTAGTAATCAAATCTATAAAAGCATTCTCTGACATATTGGATGGCTTTACTATCTTAGATACATCTCTTATAGTAAAGTACTGTCTGATGATACTATCTACTGCTGAACCAGCATCAAGTGCCCTTTGTGAATTAGTACCAGACATCTTGTCTCTTACTATATTCACAATAGTATCTCTACTCTTGGCATCAGTCTTACCTCTGTAGGCAGTCAAGTCTACCTTAAACTTGTTCTCCAAGTATTTCAGGTAATTCTCATACTGAGTAGGATTATCTACAAACTTGCTAAGATTAAGTCTTGCTAATTCAAGAGCCTTTGTCTGCTTGTCAGATTCTACCCAATTAGAGCCTAATCTGCTATGTACTCTACTATACTGATGATATTCACCATCATCTTCAAGTACATAATAAAATTCTCCATCAGTCCTTGTCTTGTCTATTCTCTTTTGGTTCTCATATATTTCACTGATAACCTCCTTAGACTTGGCAACCCTATCCTCTCTTTCTTTCTTCCTGCCTGCAATAGCATCCTTTACATCCTGTGCTTCCTGACCACTAAGATATGTCTGCTTACTTCTATCAAGTACCTTACCATCAGGGGTAAGAACTTTGTTATCTACCATCATTGATGAGTTAGTGGAATCCCCAAAGTTATCTTGTGCCCAAGCCAAGTCAAACAATATTCTATTACTGTCAGTAACTTCTACAGTCCTGCCTTGGTCATCTCTGATAGTGTTTGTCTTTAAGTCTACATAGTATGGCTTATTTGAGAATACAGATACTATTCTTGTGCCTGCAATAGCACCCTCAGTACCTCCTACAGGAGTTTCTACTTTCCTCTTAGGTTGAGGGGCTACAGAAGCTGGACTTATAGCCTGATGCAGATTACCTTCATTATCAAAGTAATCAGTTGTAAACCAATTACTTCTCACTGAAGCCTCAGTAATATTTGAAGTAAGGATATTAGAGTTTATCAATCTATTATTGTATGCACCTTCATTTATTCTCCTTGTACTGACCTGCAAAGGAAGATTAAACTTAATAAGGTGTCCAAGTATTTCATTGTATATATCCTCAGGGTTCTTAGGAGTACCTAATGCACTTGTATCTCCCAAATCCTCAAGAGCAGTTACATCAAAGTTTATACCTCCAATCTCTGCACTCTTACTACTTGTAGAGAAATATACATCATACTTATCCTCCTTGATTTGCTCCTTTCCATTAATGATTACTTTCTCATAAGTACCATCTGGTTTTCTTACCTTCTTACTGATAACAATACCATCACCTGCCCTACTACTAAACCAAGTAACCATAATATCTTGCATATACAAGTCTTGTGCTAAATCTTGCATAGCAGCAGATACATCATCTTGTGATGTAGCAGTTGATAACTTAGTAATGGCATTCTTTATATCCTCTCCAACAGGAGTAGAACTTACATTGCTATCATTCAGATTGAACTCTTCATTATTAAAATGCTTAACCCTCACAGCAGCAGGAGAATACTTACCAGCTCCATTAGGTATAAGTAGATATAATCTACCTTCCTTCTGGCTCATATCCACTGGCTTGATGATAAGACTATCATCAATCTTACCATTAGTAGTAAGAACACCATTCTTTATAATTCCAAAGATAGGCTTTCTATCAGTTGAAGATACATTAGGTATCTCAGATAAACTCCTTTCAGTATTACCATAAGGAATCCTACCTACCATTACCTTAGATACCTTTGTAACAGGTGTGGCAATAAACTTACCAGTCTTATTCTGTCTATTAGCATACTCACCTCTTATCTTCTCTTCAAGACCCTTCAGACCTTCATATCTTGAAACACTATAATCAGATTCATCCAAACTACCTACTACTTGGTTGTTTCTCTTATCTACAATGAAGATTGTATTCTCATTATAGTCTGGGTCAATCATAAAGCCAAGCTCATCACCTGCTTTTAGGTTGCCCTCATTTACATATCTGAATGCTCCTTGGTCTCTTAGATAGCCATAAATGCCAGAGAAGTCTACATTCTTTTCTCTTTCACTTACTACAATATCAAATGGTCTAAAGTCCCCTTCCTTACTTGCCTCTATATGCAGTTCAGGTATAGCAGGTCTATAGAACTGATTGAGAGTATCTCTGCTTGGTCTTTGTGGAGTTTCTACCCTCTCATTGGCTTTCTTATTCTCCTCATTAATCATTTCAGCAGTTATATTACCTACAGGTAATTCTGTTGTAGGTAAATCCTCACTACTTGTTACAGTAGGAGTAGTAGATGTACCACTGTCTCCTGTAGTATCTCTTCTATCATCACCTCTCACAGTTCCTTCTCTTTTTTCTACAGGCTTCTTGTATTCAGGTGAAAATCTGTCCTTAAATCTATTGTCATTGTTTACCTGAGACATTGCATTCTGCAAAGCATATTGAGCCTCTTGGAATCTTGTTGCAGACAACTCAACATCACCCTCAGAATCTTCATCAAAGGCATTCTCATTATTAATATAAATTGAGTTAGGATTAGCTAACTGTTCAAGATTTTCAGAGTTATTGAACTGGTCTTGAAGGAGCTTCATAGCATCTTGCTTAACCTGTGGTTCTGCATCTGACTCATTAAGAACTCTTCTCACCTCATTATTGTATTGTGAAGTTTCTCTGTAGTTCTTAGCCATTTCACTACCTTCATCCTCAAGTTCTTTTAGAACTTTATCCCTATTCTCTATATCATCTTGGGTATCTATGATGCCTCTGAACTCCTGTAAATTCTGTGCAGCATTCAAAGATACTTTCAAGTCATCAGACTTCTTCTTAGCTTCTTGTTGCACAGCTTGCTCATCAGCTCTTGCATGGTCTTCTGCTTGCTTTTGAGGATTCTCAAGATACTCTTTCAGCTTTGCATTATATGTCTTTGAGGCATTACCTAACTTAACAATATCATTCAGCTTAGTTACAATATCTTGCTTCTCATCCTCACTAAGCACAGTCTCATCAACTTCATTAATCTCCTTGATAAGACCATCTACAAACTTAGGATTAGTTGCCAATGTATGAGCCAATGTCTTATCATCCTGACTTCTTACAAGATTAAGAGTATTTATTGCACCTTGAATAGCTCTTACATTCTCATCTGCTTGTCTGTATCTGTCAGTTAAATCAGCATGAGTTTGACCTTCAAAATCTCTTATCTGCTCATTGAACCTAAGGAATGAATCTAAGTTACCTAATACACTACCTATTGCAGATTTTACTTCTCCAGACATGGCTGTTGCTCTCTCAGACCAGTTACCTATCTGAGACTTCATCCAAGTCAATTCTTCAAGCTGGTCATCTGATAATTGCTGACCTGTCTTAATATCAAGCTCATCTTTTATCTTCAGATAATTGTTGATAGTGTTGGTCATTTCATCATGGTTCTGCTGCAACTTCTCTATCATTTCCTGCTTGCCCTCTGGAGTAGCATACATAGGATTGCCATTCTTATCAACAAATGGACCTACTTTAGAACCATCCTCAAGAGTAGTTGTAGTGTTCTCTACAATAGAGGCAAGGTTCTCATCTGATGTATCAAATGCTGTATCAATTAAAGTAGTAAGGTCTTCCATCCTACCTGCACTATCAAACATAGCAATATCAGATACCAATTGAGCATGTTCTGCATTCTTGAAGTTGAACTCATCACCTTCCTCAGCAGCCCTATTCATATCATTCTGATATTTATTATGTCTGATAAGACCCTGATAGTAATTCTTAAACTCAGGAGAGTTTATTCTACTGTTCATGTAGTTAGCAATCTCATTCTCTCTTGCTATCTTCTCATTATAATCCCTCCACTCATTTATGGCACCACCTTCAATAGTAATAGGAGACTGAATGCCACCCTGTGCATTCCTTACACCTCTGAATCTTGGCATACCTAATGCACCTGTCAAAGAACCAATAAAGAACTCTTCCCATACAGAGCCATCATTTACTGTCTCATTGATTCCCTCAGCAAATGATTTGGTCCAACTCAAAGTCTCTTGTGCAGCCTCTGGGTCAGTCTTTGACTTATAGAAGTTATTTACATCAGTAGAATAATAGTTACCTGCTATTCTACTTGCAGCACCTTGTGCCATTTCCTCAGTACCTTCAGATAATGCACCCTTTGTTATTGCAGTAGCAGCACCTAACCTTGTAGTACCAGCAGTATATTCTCCTGCCTTACCTACTATATTGGTAGCTTTTCTTGCAGTCTTGAATCCATTGGCATATAACTTACCAAACTGGATTATATTAGATGCAGTAAGGATAGGTATATTCATAAGCAAGTCTGCATTACCCATCTTCAATCTATCTTCATTCAGTTTACCAAGTGCTGCATTGTAAGCCTCTCTTTCTTTTGCAATAGCATCCTGATACTTTACATAAGCTGGGTCTACAAATTGATTACCCTCTACACCACTTCTTACAAGTTCCTTTCCTGCATTAGCTTCATATTCAGCCTGTATTGCATTTAACCTTTCCCTTAGACTGTCATCAAGCTGTGCTTTATGAAGCTCAAACCAATCCTTACTATTATTGAGTGCTTCAATTCTACCCTCATTTACTGCTGAAATAGTAGCACCCACAGCAGTATTAACTATTGCTGGAGCCTTTGAAGACTTGGCAATAGCACCAATAAGCTGAGGTAACTTAGTTACCTTCAACCCAGCAGCAGTAACACCACCACTATAGAAAGCACCTACTGTAAAACCTAAGTTCTTGATAAACTTATCACCTAAGAAGTTAGCAGTGAAGATATTTTCATACCAAGGTTGTTCTTGTTCTGCTCTTGTATAGTAGTTAGGTAATGCTTGCTCAGACCATTCATTAACAGACTGCATAGCTTTAGAGAAGTCATTATCCCAAAGACCAGACCATCTACCTTCACCTATTGCAGTACCAGCTCCAAATATCAAACCTACAGTACCATCAAGGAAAGTAGTACCTGCAAGTATAGCACCCTTAGCAAGACCTGCTCCTATTTGTGCATACCAAGGTTGGTTATTAGCTCTTATGTCTCCTAACTCTTGAAACTGTGCCTCAGTTGCAGTAGGCTCATCAAACATGCTTTCACCCCAAGGTGTAGCAGTTCCTTCTAATGAAGTTGCAACCATCTGCTCACCATGTGCCCTTGCATCATACAGTGAAGTAGGAGCAGTATTTGCTCCTACATTCATGCTGAATGACTGAAACTCAGGACTAAGGTTAGTGTATGGCTCTTGATTTGCTTCCTGCAAATCTCTGAAAGTCATTGGACCACTCTTAGTAATATCTATATCCTTTACTTTAGTTTCTTTTGCCATATCTTAATATCCATAAGGATTAAACTCTTGTTCTTTTGTCTTATTCTGTACTCCTAATTGAGAATGGAATAAGTAGGCTTGCTGTATAGCCTGTGCATATTGTTGCTGTGCATAAGTAATTTCATCTGGAGTAGCCTGATGTATATTACCTCTTGCATCAGTATATTGTCCTGTATTGACTACTTGTTGCCATTGATTTGCAGCAGCCATTGCCCTATCTCTATTCTGTTCATTAGTTGTATTGATACCAGCAGGCATTCTATATCTTCTCACATTACCCTTATCATCTTGTATCATCACAGTAGTACCATAAGGACTAAATCTTGTAGCAGTTACTTTGTATTTATCACTCTTCAAGTCTTCCATAGTGATTTCCTCACCTGTATCCTTGAATTGCTTAGACTTGCTATCATAATCTACTTCTTTCAGACTTAATCCTCTACCAGCAGTCATAATAGCATCCTTCATATCACCCTGTTGGGCACCTGCAATAGGATAGTCATACTCAGTAACTCTTGTAGCATCATATCTTGCAGTTCTTGCTGCTGGAGAGTCATCAGCATATTTACCCCATAATCTTCCAACATTTACTCTTTGATTAGGACCAAAACTATCAGAACTTACAGCACCTCTACCCCCTAATCTATCAATAAATCTCTTGAAGTCAGAATCAACAAATTGACCCTGAGTTACTGGAATACCTGTTGATGGAGATACTGTCCCTGGAATATATTTCTTACTGTTGTAAGCTTTCCATCCCTCTTGATTCATCTTCCACTGACCATTCTCCTTATAGAAGTACTTAGAGTATTTCTTCATATCATCATTGTACTTCTTCTCTTCCTTGCTTAGTTCTCTACTACTATAGATGTTCAGAGGATTGATGGCTAAGTTATTAAGCCTTGCTTGTCTCTGCTCTTCTGCTTTTCTTGCAGCAGCTCTTTGCTCTGCCCTCTTCTGCATAGCTTCTTGTTCAGCCATTTTAGCTCTCCAATTATCAAGAGTCTGATATTGAGTTTCACCAACTGCACTCCATAGACCTTGCTTAGCATAGTCAATAGCCCTTGCAATAGTAGCTTGGTCTCCCCAGTTCCTAACTCCACTTGAATTAATGGCATCTTCAACAATCCTTGTAAGCTGAGGAGCAGCATTAGGATTATCCTGTATAGCCTGTAGTACTGCTTGAGAACTGAAGCCCTTCTGCATCATAGTTTCATAATATGAATTACCTAAGATGCTTCTCCATTTCCTTGGCTTTTCTTGCATTTCCTTGGCTAATGCAGATGCAGCACTTGCAGCTTGTGCAGTAATTAACTTACCTGAGTATGACTCATAAGCTAATTGAGGATTCCTTATATAGTCATCAAGACTTGTAGTTGAAGCTCTTCTGCTCAACATTAATGTTGGGTCTTGAAGAAGTGCTCTTTGTTGTTCTTCTGCTTGTTTCTGTCTTGCTGTATAGGCTTGTTCAATAGGAGTTATCTCCTTACTATACCTTGCTCTCATATTGAGCATATCCCTTCTACTTGCAGCATTAAGTCCTTCCCTTGCTAATTGACCTGCTTGTTCCTCAAGGTCATTTGCATAGGTCTTGTACATCTTGTAAGCATAAGGGTCAGTCTGCTCATTAGCCATTTCTTCCCACACACTTGCCTTAGTAGCAAGCTCTCCATACTGGTTCTCCAACTCTTGATGAGCCTGAGTAGCCATCAAGGTTGGAGCCAGCATCTCTTGGTAAGAGAATGGCTTGAATTGCGAATTTATTACTAAACTATAATTAGCCATATTACTTCTTCTTAACAGTTAAATAACCACCCTTAGCTTTCTTTTTCTTAGCTTTATTGGCAGCATCTCTTACTTCCTTCTTCTCTGCTTCACTAAGATTTTCATATCCATTCTTATATGTAACATTACCCTTGTTATCAATAGAGTAGTATAGTGCAGGATTACTCATAATCATGTTTCTACTATACTCTTCTCTACCAATATCTCCAAGAGAATTAAAGAAATTAGTAAGATTGGCACTCATGCTTGCACCTCTTCTTGCATCAACAGCATCCCTTACTGCCATAGCTTGTGCAACACCACTTAGCCTTGAACTTCTTGCCTTCAGTGCAGCTTCTTGATTTGCCATTGCAGCCTTGAGTCCCATCTCAGCATTAGCCATGTTAGTACCTCTATTAAAGGTTTCAACAGCTTGTCTTTGTGCTAAGTTATACTCTTCAGCCTGTCTTGCAAGGTCTCCTAATCTACCTTGAGCATTATAGTCTGCTGCAAGTAAGGCTGCATTTCTTGAAGGACTTGTGGTGTTCATAATAGCCCTTCTTGTAGCACCTGCTTGTGCATTAAGCTTATTCAAATAGAAGTTTCTATCAAAAGGTCTATATTGTAAGTAGTTGCCTATTGGAGTATATCCTACTGGAGTATAATTACCTGCTTGATTGGCTGCCTCAAGTATTGTATCTGCACTTGTATAATCTGGTCTACTGAATAAATTCTGACCTAATCCTATTGCAGCACCTACTACAGGAGCATATCTTAACCAAGTTAATTTACTACTCTTATTAGTATCTCCTTCCCCACCACTTTCATCAGCACCTGCCATAGATTCATTCCATAAATCCTCTGCATTAATAGGTTCTAATAGGGTTCCATAGTCTTGCCAATCTCCATAATCTGCACCATCTAAGAAGTTAGGCATATCACCAAAACCATCAAATAATGTACCCATTCTACCACCATGAGCATATTGTACTCCTTCTTGACCTACTTGGCTTTGTTGCCTTACAGTCTCTTGGGCTTGCTGTAATCTGGACATAGAACTTAGAAGTCCCCTCTTGCTTATTGGGTCATTGGGTCTCTCCTTAGATTCTTCTCCCAGCTTCTCTGCTATTGCAGCAAATGAGTAGCCATCATAAGACTTTGGAAGATTGAAACTCTCTAATAGACCACCATCAGCAAACATTCTGTTACTAAATACATAATCATTGAAGATTACCTCTCCCTGCTCTACAAGATTAGGAGTTCCCTCTGCATCCATTCCCATAGGTACACCCTCCATTGGATTCTCCTCATGGGTTCCACCATTTCCAATTATTCTAAGACCATTGTCCCATTCAGCACCATGAGTAAGTAAATCTCCTCCAAAGGCATGATGCCATTTTCTTGCATTAGCAGCAAAAGTAGCTCTCTTCCTTACAGCAGGGTCACTACTTCTCTTACCTCTTGCAATGCACTCTGAAGTAACTTTACCACCACAATACTTAGTGAACTTACCTCTATTCTCAGGCTTGATATGTATCTTGCCTCCTTTAGCAAAGGTATTCAATTCTGATGATTCAAATGAATTAGGTAGTGAAGTCAGCTTGCCTTTATTTGCAGCATTAAGAGCCTTAATACCTAAGTTCTCTTTGGCTAACTCATAGCCTATTGCTCCACTTCCATATCCTCCCCATATGCCAAGAGGGCCACCAAAAGCAGCAAAACTTGCCATAGCATTAAGGTCAGACTGAGTATCTGCTGCATCTGCTGCATTCTCATAAGAAGTCAATGCCCTATTCCTTGCAATATCCTGTTGCTTCTTTAATTCCTTATATTTGTTTTTAGCCTTATTGCTAAACCAACCATCTTTACCAATATCTGATTTGGAGAAATCTGCCCCAAAGTCTTGATTAGCCCACTGGTCCATAACTGAATCAGCACTACTGTTATCTACCATAACAGTATTTATGGCTTTATTACTTCCTTCAACTTCAGCAATTTTCTCTTCATTTAACTTGGAGCCAAACATTCTATTTGTAAGACCTCCAATAATGCCTGAACCAGCAGATATAATGCCTCCAAGTACAGGATTAACTGCACTTACTGCACTACCTATAGTGCCACCAATATTACTGATTGCACTACCTGCACCTGATTCAAGTCCTCCACTAATAGCACCACCTGCAATATTACCCACTGCACTACCTATGCCACTTGCTAAGCCTCCTTTCAGCATACCAGCAACATTGCCTCCACTAAAAGTATTCTTTAGGTCAAATGCTCCTGTGCCACCCATAGCAGCCTTGAAATCACCACCCCAAGCATAGTAATGAGGGTTGTATGTAAATGGTCTGTTAGACTTTCTTATAACTTTTCTTTTAGCCATATCATACTAATTTGTTTGCAAAGATAAACAAAGTATTTGAATTATACAAGGATATTATCCAAAAAGTAAAGGGAAGATAAGTAATAAACTTACCTTCCCACTATTATTACTCAAAGTAATGCACAATCATGTCATGCAATACAGTCTTATTTATATTCTCTTCCTCCATAGACAACTTAATATACAACCAAGGATTTCTCATTCTATCTCTACCTTTCTTAGTAGAGCCAACAGCATTAGCTCTTGGTATATTAGCTCTCCAAATCCTAAACTTTTTCTTTAGGTTAGAAGGTCTTCCTAAGATATTGTTTAGAGTAGAAGTTCCTTGTTGATACTCATTCCATACAGTCAGAGTATCAAATGTTGTGTTAAGCAAGTTACCATTCTTATCCCAGCTATCTGACCTGAACTCAAGATTATTAAATATCTTGTCTACAGGCATATCTGGATTAGCTATTATGGTAGTATAGAATGGCTGATATACTCCAAAGAACATATTATAGTCTCCTTCATTATGCAGCCAAGGTCTATACAGTGTACCTACACCTTCAACATTAAGAGCAATTCCTCTGTCTTCAAGGTTAATGAAGTAAGGCATCTTCTCATAACTATAGAATGAACTGAACTGACCTAATGGTTCAGAGAATGCCAAACACTCATCCTTGCTAATAAAGAATACATCACCATTAACCTTATCATAGTAAGTAACAAATCCATCAAAGTCTACTGGGTTCCATATATCTATACTGTCAGAGGCTTTATTAATCCAAGAGTGGAAACCTAATCTGTCAGATAGGTTATCTAACTGACCATTGAATAAGAATATGCCTTTTGTGATGTCATCTATAAAGTAGATACCATTAGATGTTTCACACATAGACCATTTGTTAGTACATCCTATTCTATCAGAGATATATCTCTTACCATTGACCTTTCCACTGTTTGCAATTTCAATAGGAACCCCATCAGTAGAAGAAATCTGCATATTCTCATTATACAGGATTTGGCTAATACCTCTATCTTGGAAGGCAAATATATTGTTATTGAACCTTCTCAATGCCCTTACAGTACCCTTGTCACCATCAAGGTCAAGGGTAGAAGCAAGAGTAATGTTAGTCCAAATATCTACCAACTCTCCAGCAGTCTTAGTTTTAGTCCAAGTGATTGAATTATGGAAGTTATCCAAGTTCAATTTGTTTGGATTAATTGTCCTGTAGTTGAAGAAGTTATTAGGTTGAGAATATACATCATTCATCAGGTTAAAGTTCTCAGGAGTAATTGAGAAATTACTTGTCTGTCCTCTGTTCCTATCATACCTACCATCAATATTTACCCTTGTTTCACACATGAATGATACAATATCAGTTACTGCATTCTGGTCTTCAAGAGTGAAAGGATAAGTCTTGATATGGTCATATCTTTGGAAATAGGTATCACCTTCTTCCCATCTGAGAGTAACACTGCTCTTAACTCCATTGTTAGTATCTACAAGAGAGATTGGGTCTCCACAAGGCAGCCATACATTATTCTCAAAAGCTTCTTCTGTCTGACCACCAAACCTATTCTGTACATTATCATTATATAACTCTCCTAACCATAGCCATCCATGTTGAATACTTGATACAGCAGATATAGGACCTCTTGGAGCACCAGTAATAATAGTATCTTGTGATACACTCTTGGTACTTCCTGACTTATCCCAATACATGTGTTGCCCACTTGGAGCACCTGAGTTCTGTGCATTTACAAGCCAAGTATCATTATAATCACCATCTTTGATGTTAGGCAATATCCTCTGAGCACCTGATGTAGTATAGTTTAGAGCTAATACAGCATGAGGAGTAGACTTATACTTGATTCTAACAGGGTCAGTACCTGTGATTTGGTCAGTGAATCTACTATCTACCTGCATATAGCCACTACTGAATAGTGTGTGTGCATTAGTCTCTGCACTTTGAACTCCAGTAGTCATAATAGGATAACCATCCTTCTTATCACCAATTCTTGAGATAGTGAGAAGCTTGTCTACATTGCCATAGTAGTTAATATCTGTAAGACCTGAGTTCTCCTGTGCAGGCAATCTAACAAGTGATACTTCATTAGAATCAAATACTGCAACTCCTGATATACCAGTTCTTGTACCATTACCACTAACATAAGCATTCCATATATTACCTGAATCCAAGTAGACTGACTTATATGAATATCTCATATTAGACATCTTCTTCTTGTCAAGCATAGCTGACCTATATCCATCAGTAGCAAACTTAGTATTATTAAGTGAGCCATTTCTATGCCAAGGATATACAACAAATCCAGTAGTGTAGTGATTAGTATTACCTGTATCTTTCTTGTATGCAGTCAATTCATCAAACCAGAATGCTCCAGAAATCAATCCTCTCCATCCAAAGTGAGAATCACCAAGATGCGACCCAAGTCCTTCATAACTAAAATCATTCTCTACACCTATAGGCTCTTTGTAAAATCCAGCAGGCAACTCTGAACTATCATAGAAGTTATTAACAGGAGTAGAAGTCTGAATATCAATATCTGAAGCAAATGCAGTCAAGGGAACCATACCCACTATTCTTAGCTTCAATCCTGATGTATCAATACTTCTCACTTCATTATCAAACTCAATGTCAGGTGAGTGGAAAGTTAATATTGATTGGTCAATATAGTAATTCTCTGCATTGTTAGATACCCAACTTGCAACATCTGAGTCAGTTGCAGTATCATTAACATAAGGACCAGAAGGAGGATTCCAAATACATTGGATTTCTGCATTCCTGTTATTATTACCTGGGATAGGTCTATTATGTCTAAACTCTGCCCAAGCTCCTTTATTGACTATATCAATATTGTATTGTGTCTCTCCTGAGGTAACTATAGTCCTGTTATTAGACATGATACCTGCTCTTGAATATGCAGATGGGTCTCCTAAGAATCTTCCTAATCCTACCCAGTCTCCACCCCAAGCACCTTCACTACTCTGAGTATAATGGAAAGCCTTATACTCATCAAATGGTGCATTAGGTCTTGTAAACCAAGATGACTGTGCAAATGGAGAGTTACCAAATCTATCAGATATGTTATATACAGTAGGACACAGAATACCTTGACATACAGCCTCTCTATCATTGATAGTAGGATATACTACAACAGGTCTTATCCTAATGTATCCATTATCAAGAAATCTATTAATAATGGTAGCATCATTTAGTGTAAACTCAGCTACTGGCAATCCTATCTTATTATTATCATAGAAAGTAGTATCTATATGAACAGTGTTTCTAACATCATTAATCCATATAGGTTCTGACCACTTGCCTGTATAGTGTTGAGCTTGAATACCAAATCTGTAATACTCAAGGTACTTGAATGTCTTGAACTGATAAGAGTTCATTTTAAGCTGGTTATTGTAAGGATAGTAACCTTTAGCTTCTGGAGAACTTATACTCTTATTATAAGTAGAGAAGGTAATATTCTTACCTTTGAAGTAGTTCCTGATAGTAGAGTCAAGAATCTTTCTCTTTGTTTCAATATCTCCAAGGAATAGAGTGTTGTCCTTTTGAGCCATTGTACCAAATACTACTTCCTCACCCCCTATATATAATAACTCAGTAGGGTCTACTGAATCTCCTGATGAGCCATTATCAGTGTAAGTAACCTTAGCAATACTAAGAGTACCAGTCATATTACTACTATTAGCCAATTGCATGCTTGCCTTATTGCCATTGGTAACAGTAATAATGAATGATGTACCTGTACCCCAAGTCAGATAGTCACCACCAAAGTTTATGCCATAATACTCATTAGTATCAAAAGTCCAAGACTTATAGTTTGACCCTGAGTAAGAAGGCTCATATTGGTCAAGTGTCTTTTCAGCACCACTACCTATCCTATACATAGTCATCTTATTAGCTGGGAGATTAATCTCATAGCTACTAAGCTTATAATTTGACCTTCCTGTAGGAGGAGCCAAATCTACAACTCTCCTAACATCTGGAGTTGCATTTATACTTGTCCTATGTATTGAGTATATTCTGATATAGTCAAACCTCCTGTCTACATTAACTACTTCTATATTGAAACTGTTACTTACCTTATCTTCAGGACTTGCACCTCTATTATTATATGAGATATAGTAGAGTGGAGAAGTATAGAAGATATTACTCTCCTGACCATACTTATTGAAGTAAGTAAAAGCATACTGTATAACCCCAGGGGCAAAGCTACCATTGGCTACAATATTTCTCTCAATGGTTACTTCCTCATTAAGATTAAGTGTTCTCACAAAGTTGAATGAGTCAGTATTCCACTTACTTACTACATCAGATGCAGCAGCTATATTAATTACTCTTGGCTGATTTAGACCATCAGTCCAATATACCTTTCTAATATCAGTGTTCTCATAGAAAGAAATAGTTTCTATAGGATGCTTGTAATTAAATCCTAAGTCTCCTCTAAACAGTCTCTTTCCAGTTAATGCACCATTGTTGAACCATAGCTTATAGATTCTATCATCCAACATAGAATCTACATCTATATTTAACTTGTATGGGCAATCTATAAATGTAATATCCCCAATAGAACTTAGGTCAGGAGTAATATCATTTGCAGTATCTTCTCCAGCAGTAAGGTCAGTAATAAGAATATCACAAGGAAATATATCAGGTACCTCGAATATATCAGGAGTTATATCTGCTAATCTATAATCATCATCACCAGCAGCAAAGATAATAAGCTCATTATTAACCAAAGCCTGTCCAATAGGAATACCTTTAATATGGTCTCCTACACCTGCTATATTTGACTTCTTATTACCTTTCTCATTTATCAAACTAAGCAGAGTACTCTCATCAGTTGGCATTACTCTAACATTCTTGTTTTCATAAGAATAGTCAGAGTTAAATGCAGAAGCTGATAAGTCCCTCTGCATTCCTTTTGTTTTGAATTGTACAACCTTCTGCATAGTTATTGTAATTTAATGTATTCCTTATTACCAAGAGATGAGAATCCATTATTAAACTCACTTGTTCTTTGTATGAGTGTATTCCACATTCTTGATATACTTTCCATCTCAGATTGTGATGGGATGGTAAATTCACTCTGCAATTGACCAGCCAACCAAGCATATTGCTGCTGGGCATTCTGTAATACAGCAGGTGCAATCTTACCCATATCAAATAAAATGGTAAATGCTTCTCTTTTAATATATGCCTCAAGTGCCTTCAGGAATACAGGGTTATCAATAAGTAGTGGAAATCCATCCTTATCTACTGGAATTGCCTTATAGGACACTGATACATCTCCTGTCTTGAAGGATACATATAGTACTTGTCCTTGTGTTTTGAAGGACAATTCCTGTGGTATCTTGTAGCCAGCACTCCTATCATAATGCTCTCTTGGCATGAAATTATCTGTCATGCTTCTAAGGCATACACCAGTCTTACATTCCTTAATCTGGTTAATAGAGACTAAATCACATGGTAACTTAGCCCTAAAGTCCTCTATATGAAGAACCTCCTCTTTATCTTGATATAGCTTTGGCATACCAAATATACCAATAAAGTCAATGGTATATTGTACAGCTTGCTCAAGGGTTACATCTTGAAGAAGAGGATGCCTTAGTACTCTACTTAGAGCCTCTCTTATATTTATGTAGTTATATTCTTTTACCATAATTATATCTTGAAAGCATCTATCTTTCCTTCTTTTATCCTTTGTTTTAATCTCTTCTTCAGTTCTCTATTGACATTAAATTCATAGAAAACCTGATTATTGTAGTCTGCTAATTGTTTATTGTAGTAGACCTTAAAGATTTCTTTTTCCTCCACTTTAACCAGTGTTTTTTCCTTATAGGCTTCCTCATCTTCATACCATAATTTAAGAGTTTTATCCCAGTCTATAGGTAGATTAGTCTTGACTTTCTCACCATCAAAACTAACCCTCACATCATATTTCCTTAGCTCTATTCTACCCATCCTGTGTGGTAGCTTAATATCATTTCCATGAAGGAAACTATCAGCTAAGTAATCATTGACTTTCCTTATAATGCTATAGAACTCATGTTCTGTAAGACACCTTCCTATATTGAGCCAACTATTCTTTCTTATCCACTTATAGGCATCATATACACCATATGAGCCTCTGACCTTATGAACCCTTGGCTCATTCACTTTTTTAATGGAGTTTAGGAAATCAACCAATCCTTTATCTTTCTCTTCTTGACAAGACTCCATACTCACTATTTAGTTGCTACTTCTGACAACTCATCCTTTGCATCATTGGATTCATCCTTAGGTCTGTATTCAGCACCCAATAATTCCTTGACTACAAGTTCAATCATAGGAGGTATAAGAGCATCCTCAATAGGGAAAGTCTTATCTAATACATCACATACTGTATCACCATTCTCATCAGGACACTGTAACTCTGATGCAGCCTGTGGGTCTTCAAATATACCTGTCATCCTTGCCTTTTCAAGGTATAGGTATTGTGGATTGAAAGACTTAAAGTACAGGTAATTATCTGGACCAATAGAAGCATAGATAATATTCTTCAGATACCTATTATACCCTACATATCTCATTCTTTCCCTACTTACATAAGTAATCTCCCCTTGATAATAATCAACTGGGTACACCATAGGATTACCTATCTTCATTAGGAAAGGAATCTTCTCCTTACTTCTTAGATAAGAACCACCTTCACAAGGCTCACCTGATATAGCAGGTACCTCAATTAAATCCAAGCATATAGTCTGATAGTTACTCTCAGGTATCTGCTTCTTTACATCTGAATATCTCTGTTTCAGTAAGAATGTCCTATACTTGCCAAGCAGGAACATAACATGTTCCTCTGTATATAGGGCATCATCTGAGTACAGCTTTAATTCATCAAGTACCATGTAGGTTAATTCTTTATATGTACTCATAACATCATTATTTACTATAACTAAAAATCCTTGTGCAAAGATAAGTAATTATTATCAGTTACACAAGGATTTTACTATTTTTATGTCAGAAGTATTAATGTAATAATTATACTGACTTGCCTGTACAAGAGATTGAAGTGTTTGCTATATACTCTGGATAAGGTATTAAGCAAGTAGAACCATATAGACAGTATAGGGCACTATCTAAAATTCTATACTCTTCTTCTGTTATAAAGGACTTACAATCACTCTCAAGCAAGTCATATATGAATATCAGCACCAATAGTTTATCTACCTCTGAATAACTCATATATCCTAACTTTGATAGGACATTGAAATATCTTGTAAGTGATTCATTAAGTACCTTGTCCATAGCATCCACAATTAGGGGTTATCACTGAATCTTTAATTCCCATAAAGAATCTCTTCCAATACTTTATTGTCTCAGTATAATGACCTGTCTTTACAGCAAGTTCAAATGCCTTATATTGAAGTATGTAGTTGATGAAGTTCTTAGGAATAGAACAAGTATCACTCAATTCTTTAATGTAACTAAAGGCATGTTGGTACAGAGGATAAAGGTTAGATACAACTCCTAATGTAGTAACATTATCCATCCCACAAGGAGTATTTGCAGCAGGTGTGCCCTTAGTCCTAACATACACAAAGAAAAGATTGTCATTAAGAGTTGGTAATAGATCTCCTGTTCCCAGTTCTAATCTGACTGACTTGGTATCTCCTCCTATAACTTCTGTATATACAACTTCACTACTTGGACCAGACTCAACAAAAGTGTCTTGAGTATCTATCTGTATAGTATCAAGATATACATTTGTGTAATACTCTAAGTCCTTGACAGATACATCTATAATCAGCTTTTGCCCATCAGGGGTTATTCTTAACTCTTGAAATGTTACCATAATCAAATGTTTATATAAAAAGAAAGGGAGACTAAATAGCCTCCCTTATAAATTTGTTTAGCCTGCTGACACATCAAGAGTAGCTATAGTTAAACCTGTAGCAGTATTAATTGCAGAGATAATATCATTAGCAAGTTTGTTACTTATTTGGTTATTAGCTCCTACCTTTGGTACTACAAGAGTAATTGTCTTTTCAGACTTTTGAACTGACTCATTGCTACCTACATAAGCATAGTGAATATCAATCACATTATACTTAACAGATGGGTCTACAAGGTAAGTAGTAGGAATATTATGAGGGAATCCAACTCCTCTATAAATATCACCTCTCTCACCCATGCAGAAGTATTCAAGGTCTGCAATAGTCTTACCATTGCCAATAGAACCACTTGTGCCCTCTGTTAGAGTAGCCCAATGTCTTTCATCACCATTTACTGTAACAGGTACTGATTGTACTGTGAAGTAAACAGGAGTCTGTGCCATAACTCCAAGTCTCCAAGGTTGCTCTACCTCAGTAATTCTGATACTATCAATATCAGTTACAAGGGTATCTGTTGCATAGTATGGGTTAGTAGTATCACTCTTACCATTATCCTTAGTAGTAGGAGTTACAACCATGTAACCATTAGAGTCAAATCCTCCCTTGCTCTTAGTAGCCTTACTATGTACTTCAATCTTAATCAGAGGTACTACCTCTCTACTGAAGTTCTTAGCAATTGATAATGCAAGAACCTTATAGAACTCATCTGCATCCATACCAGCATAGGCATGAACCATACCATACTTGAAGTACTGGTCTTCATCTGACATTCCTACATATTGTCTGAATGCAATTCTTAGGATATAATCCTGTCCAGCTACAGGAGCACCACCATTAACATTGGTGTCAAGAGTCACAGTAACTGACTTCAATTCATGCGCCATAGCATCAGCATCAGTAGCCTTAGCATAAAGGATATTCTTGATGTCAATTAGGTCACTTCTCATCAAGTTGTCAGCACCCTTATATTCAAAGTACAAATGATTCTTTGCAGTATCATTCTTTACTGCAATAGAACCAGCATCATCTGATGCAAGTACATGAGGAGTCTTCAGTGCTTTTGCTACATAAAGCTGTCTTACTTGATTTGTACTAAATGTTGCCATTTTAATTTAATATTAAATTATACAATAGTTTTATTCTTTTCCTGTATTTGGAACCCTACTTATGATGGCAAGTTTTACTGCTCTCTCAAGTATAGCTCTATGTATTACAGGGTTCAATTCACATTCTGTTTTTACACTTATGCCATTGATTGACAGGTTATCTGTCAAATCAGTTAATATAATGGGAGCAGGTCTTGAAAGGTATCTAACAAGATAACTCTCCACATTATACTTTGATACTATCTCTACTACCTTACCACTCAAATCAAGCCTTAAAGCTCTTCTTTCATTAGTACCTCTGAAAGGATTCTTCCTTATCCTATGGTACTCATCCTGAGTAATTGGTATTACAGAGATGTCTTCACCACTCATACATCCTAATCCATCATCTTTCAAATTAACTGCTTCATAGGTTATGAACCATAAGTCATCAGGTAATTCAAAGAATACTGAGGATTTGGATAGTCCTGTATATCCTACTTTCTTGTCAGTAGTTATGTAAGTCTTTATTAGGTCACTCAAGTATCTTCTGATTTCCTCAGTCCTCTCAAATGAGTCTCCAAATGGATTCTTACCATTATACATACCTATCACTATCTCTTCTTGAGCATTAGTGAGAAATACAGATTTCTCATATTCATCGAGGGTAATGAGTAGTCTATGCTCCTCTCCATAAGGAGGATTATCACTGTAACTATTTAGTAAGGTGTCAAACTCATTAGAAAATTCTTCAGTTGTCATTATTCACTTCTTTGACCAAGTTCTACACTACTCTTCAAGTCTCCTGTATAGGCAGACTTTGCAAGTTCTACTGCTCTTTGAAGAATCTCTGGGTGAAGAATAGGGTCCAGTTCACATTCTGTGATTGTATTTATTCCTTCAATGGATACATTAGAATATTCATCAGCCAGATTTGCAAGTATAATAGGCTTTGGTCTTTTTACATATCTAATCTTGTAATCAGTCAAAGAACTATTATATTTAATAACCACCTCAGAGATAAAATCAACCCCACCAGTAGATTGGAATAGTCTCCAACCTTGATTCTTTAGGGGCTGCTTCCAAGGCTTAGACATAAGTCTTGCATACTCTTCATAATTCATAGGAATTATACTAATCAATCTCTTAACTCCATCTACAGTATTGATACCTGTTTCATTCAACATAAGTAGAATGTCCTGTGGCATCTTGTAGAGTTGGCTTCTATCATCAAACTTAACATAGCTCCCATCAGGAGTATATTGTGATGGCTTAGCAACAGTTATGAGAGTAGAGAAGTCTATCTGTCTCTTAGCATTCTCATCAAATCCCTGTCCATACTTATTGCCTTTGGGGTTGAAGTAATTCTTCAATATCTCCAACTGAGCCTTAGTTAAAAAGACAGACTTCTCATACTCATCAAGACCTGGAGCTTGATTGCTCATTATATTGTTATACAGAACATCAAATTCATTAGAAAATTCCTGTGTTGTCATACTCTTTTTTTTTCCTACTTCAGCTTAGCTTCCAAAGCAAACTTAACTTCTTGATGCTTAGGAGAGTTTAAGTATTTAGCTGCTACATTCAATGTAGGCTCTTCATTAGCCTCACAAAGTGGAGTATTATCCTTTCTCAAGTATAGGTAATTACCCCTGTTAGAAATCAGACCTGCCTCTATAGCTCTCTTGATAAGAACCTTTGTAGAAAGCATTGGGT
>JFBN01306731.1_pt1 | contig 21954 bp, 18 predicted proteins | sample 768741 | NCBI WGS metagenome assembly JFBN01 (sample SAMN01983846, study PRJNA193217) | chicken gut metagenome | biome: terrestrial biome; isolation source: ceca of Broiler chicken | host: Gallus gallus | place: United Kingdom: England | collected 2010-09-07
GTCAACATGGCAAGACTGAGAAAAAAACTCGAAGACCTAGGATTCAAAGACGTTATCGAAACTAGAAGAGGATGGGGTTACATAATCTTATGAAATTCAAAGACTTTATCAAAGAAAAACTAATTCTAATAATTATTTATATATTTATAATCTTTTTAATTGCCTTTATCTTAGATACCTTTGATTTAATCACCCCCGCATTAGTAATGGTTGTATTTTTACTAGTCTTATTTGGTATCGTATTTATTTTCTACGGCTTTATTCAAAGAAAAAACTTTTATAATCAAACCCTAAACATCCTAGATCATCTAGATAATAAATCGTTAATTACTGAAACCATGCCGGAAGCTTACTTCATCGAAGGTGAAATGCTGAAAAAAATCCTTAGAATAACCGAAAAGTATAAACTCGAACAAATAAACAAATACAAATTTAAAGAAGAAGACTTCGAAGAATTCATGGAACTGTGGGTTCACGAAATAAAAACCCCGCTTTCAACCATTAACCTAATAACCGAAAACAATCCGGGCAAAGTATCTGACAGCATCAAAGAAGAAATAGTAAAAATAAATAATTACGTCGAACTCATTCTGTTTTACGCCAGAAGTCAAAATCTCGAAAAAGATTACATCATAAAAAATACAAACCTTAAAGACGTTATAAACAAAGTTATGATCAACTTTAAAAAGGATTTTATTTTAAAAAGCATATCCTTGGATATTCACAATATCGACTATCAAGTTAAAACCGATAGTAAATGGCTCGAATTTATCTCCAAGCAAATTATTTCCAATAGTTTGAAATATTTAAAGGAAAATCCTAAAATATCTATATATGCAAAAAAGAATAAAGAAAATATCGTCCTTTATTTTGAAGATAACGGAATAGGTATCGATAAAAAAGACCTTCCGCGCCTCTTCGATAAAGGATTTACCGGTCAAAATGGCCGAAACAAATATAACTCGACAGGAATGGGCTTATATCTTGTTAAGACCCTCTGTGATAAACTATCTCACGGAGTTACCGTCGAAAGCGAAGTAGGGAAGGGAACTATAGTTAAAATAACCTTCCCACTAGGTTCGATGACTAAAGAAATAGAGAGGAAAGATTAAAATGGGTTACTTAACCAAAAGCAAAAGATTTGAAAACAATGAATTTACGATAAACTTAGGTGATGATGACTTTACCTTTAGCCTAGAAAATTTAGAAACAAACATTAAACTAGACGAAAGAGAGACAATGATTTTTAGAAGCGCAGCAGAAATAGGTAGTGTAATTACCTTAGATAAAAACGTTCTAAAATCAGGTGGCTATCAAGTAGATTTAAAAAACGAGACTAAAGAAGAAAAAGATAAATGGCAAAAAGCCTTAACAAATCTTGAAAATAAAAAACTTATAAAAAAAGTAGACAATAAGACTTATGAAGTAACTAAAAAAGGTAAAGAATACTATCTGAGCCACTTAAAATAAGTCTTTTTTTTCTTACAAACGTGTAAGTTTCTGTTAGTAAATTAAATTGTAAACCAAATAAAACTTCTATATAATGAAGGCAAGAGGTGAAAGAAATGGAAAAAATATTACAAGTTTCAAACGTTGAAAAATATTATGGAAATCGTGGCAACTTAACCAAAGCCATAAACAATATTTCATTTAACGTTTATGAAGGAGAATTTGTCGGGATTATGGGAGCCAGTGGCTCAGGTAAAACGACCCTTTTAAACTGTATCTCGACCATCGATAAAGTGACAAGTGGCCACATTTTAATAAGTGGAACCGACGTTACTGAACTAAGAGGTGAAAAATTAAACAAGTTTAGAAGAGAAGACTTAGGTTTTATCTTCCAAGACTTTAATTTATTAGATACCCTAACAGCTTATGAAAATATTGCCCTAGCGCTAACTATTCAAGGCAAAAAGCCCAAAGAAATTGATGAAAAAATCAAAGAAGTAGCTAAAACATTAAACATCACGAAAATCTTAAATAAATTTCCTTATCAGATGAGTGGTGGTGAAAAACAAAGAGTCGCATCTGCAAGAGCTATAGTTACAAACCCTAAATTGATTTTAGCTGACGAACCAACAGGAGCCCTAGACAGTAAAAGTAGTAGAATGCTTCTAGAAAAATTAGAAGACCTTAACCAAAGCTTAAACGCGACAATCCTCATGGTTACTCACGATGCCTTTACCGCTAGTTACTGTTCTAAAATATATTTTATCAAAGACGGAAAAATATTTAACGAATTAGTAAAAGGTAATGACACGAGAAAAGAGTTCTTCGACAAAATAATCGATGTTGTAACCTTACTTGGAGGGGATTTAAACGATGCTCTTTAAGTTATCATTAAAAAACATTAAAAAAAGTTTCAAAGATTATGCGATTTACTTTTTAACCCTAGTTTTAGGTGTTGCTATATTCTATGTCTTTAATGCCATGGATTCCCAGCAAGCTATGCTTGAACTAAACGATGCCGAAAAAGAAATAATCGGCCTGATGAACGAATTCTTAGGTGGAGTTTCCATCTTTGTCGCTATCGTTCTAGGCTTTCTGATAATCTACGCCTCAAGATTTTTGATCAAAAGGCGAAAAAAAGAATTTGGAATTTATCTGACCCTTGGAATGGGAAAACGAGATGTCTCTAAAATCCTTCTAATGGAAACCTTTATTATCGGCATCATCTCTTTAGTTGCCGGACTAATAATCGGAATAATCGCATCTCAGTTCATGAGTATCGTTGTTGCAAATCTCTTTGAAGCAGATATGTCAGAATTTACCTTTGTCTTTTCTAAAGCAGCCGCGATTAAAACAATTTTCTATTATGTAATTATTTATCTAATTGTAATGATCTTTAACGTCTTTGCTGTAACTAAATACAAACTAATTGACTTGCTTAACGCCTCTAAAAAAGGCGAAAAAATCAAAGTGCGCAGTCTCGGGTTATCAGTTGTTATCTTCTTAATAGCTGCCGTAATTTTAGGCATTGCTTATTACTTTGCCACCCAAAGACTAGATTCTTTAGACCTCTTTGGTACAAGTATCCTTCTTGGAATAATTGGAACTTTCCTCTTGTTCTTTGGAATCTCAGGATTTATCTTAAAACTAGTTCAAAGTAATAAAAAGCTATATCTTAAAAACCTAAATATCTTCATTCTAAGACAAATAAATAGTAAAGTAAACACTACTGTCTTTTCGATGAGTATCATCTGCCTTTTGTTATTCTTCACAATCACAATATTCTCATCAGCCTGGTCTATTAATATGTCACTTAAAAACGACCTTCGATATGGAACCCCAGCCGATGTCCTTGTCTATACGTATTCTGATGCCGAAGGAAAAACTGCGAAAAACATTTTAACTAAAGTTGGCTATAACTTAGATAACTTCGCCGAATATACTGAAAGTTATACCTATGGTTTTGATACTGTCACAGTCGGATCACTTCTAACTCCAATATTAAATGATGTCCAAAAAGATTATCCGAATTTACTCGTTGACAATTGGCTTCCAGTTATGACGATATCAGATTATAATAAAATTGCCAGTTTTTACGGTAACCAAACATATACCTTAAACGAAGACGAATTTATTTTAGTCGCCGACTATGAACAAATGTTACAATATGAAAATAAGGCCCTCGCAAAAGGTGTGACCATCCAAATAGGCGATAAAACACTTCATAATAAATACAAAGAATGTGTCGAAGGCTTACTTCAAATGAGCGGCAATAAATCTAATACCGGTATCGTCGTTGTTCCAGATAACATCGATATAAGTTTAAGTGAAATAACCAAAAACTTTTTAGCAGCTAACTTCAAAGGTGACAAAGATGAAGCAAATTCTGAACTTATGTCATATATGGACGAAATAAACGGAGAAGGTGCCGTAGCTGATACTAAAATCGATATCTATACCGCCAGTACTGGCCTAAGAGCAATCATGATCTTTATCGGACTATATCTAGGAATCATCTTCCTTATCTCATCTGCCGCAATTCTCGCCCTAAAAGAATTATCAGATAGTAGTGACAATAAAGAAAAATATGGAATGTTAAGACGAATTGGCGTTGATGATAGAAAACTAAACAAAGCTCTATTTATCCAAATTGGCATATTCTTTATGTTACCGCTTTTAGTGGCTATTATCCATTCGGTATTTGGAATAATGTCTGCAAGTAAAATAATGGAAAGTATGAGTGTTACTACTAATATTAGTTCGATTGCAATGACAGCTCTGCTTATAATTGCCATCTATGGTGGTTACTTCATCGTCACGTATTTTACAAGCAAAAGAATAATCAATGAAAAATCAGAGTAAATCTGATTTTTTCTGTTATAATGTTTAGTAGGTGATTTTATGAAATACAAAAACTATGAAATGGAAGGCTATAACCTTCATATCCTAAAAACAAAAGAAAAAAATTAAAAAAATAAATTACCGAAGAAAAACAAGAATGCACATATAAAATTCCTCTTCTAGCAAGCATTCTCTCCAGAACTAATTCTAAATATGAAACCATAGGAGATAAATGGATGACACCCTAAAAGATGAAGAAATAAACACTAAGTATACGGAAATCTATAAAAAATTAATGATTAAAAACTTAATCCTAGACTTTGAAAATTCAAGTAGAGTAGCCGCCTTAATTGAAAACGACTGCCTTCGCTACAACCATCCAATATATGATATATATGATAAGATAAAATCATTAGATGTTTTAGACTATCAAAACTTTACTAAAACCCTTGATTTCTCAAACAGAAATTATGTTATTGTCGGTAAAAAATAGTTTAAAAATATCACTAATTATATACCAAACCATTTGACTTATATAAAATGATAATGTAAAATGGCATTAGAAAAGGATAAGTGATAATATGACTCCACATAACGAAGCTAAAAAAGAAGATATCGCCGAAACAGTTATTATGCCAGGCGATCCCCTACGTGCCCAATATATTGCCGAAAAATATTTAGAAAATTATAAACTCGTAAATAAAGTTAGAAATATTTATGCCTATACTGGATACTATAAAAATAAGAGAGTAACCGTTATGGCTAGTGGCATGGGTATGCCAAGTATGGGAATCTATGCCTATGAACTATATAAAATCTATGATGTAAAAAATATCATTCGAATTGGCTCTTGCGGTGCTTATTTAAAAGAAATGAATTTGTTTGACGTTATCTTATCAACAGATGTTTATAGTGAAAGTAATTTTGCCTTAACCTTAAATAACGATAATTGTCATCTAGTAAAGGCAAGCCAAGAATTAAACACTAAAATAATTGAAACAGCTAATAGAGAAGGAATTAAACTTTTTACTGGAACAACGGCATGCCTAGACTGCTTTGACGTTTATGCTACCGATATATCTAAATTTTTTGAAAGAATGCCCAAAGACATTAAACCAATATCTGCCGAAATGGAAGCCTTCGCACTTCTTTATGTAGCTAAAATGCTCGGCAAAAATGCTGCCTGTTTGATGAGCGTTGTCGATTCTAAATACATAGATAAAGTGGCTACATCTGAAGAAAGAGAAAAAGGCTTAGACAAAATGATAAAACTTGCCTTAGATTCTATTTTATAAGAAAAAATGGTTATACTAAAAAAGAGGTGAATTTATGAAGTACAAAAATTTAAAAATGGACGGCTATGACCTCCATATCTTACAGACAGACAAATTTAAAACCGTTAACTTTAATATTGAAATCAGGTTTCCTTTAAAAAGAGAAGACCGCTTTTTTATGTCTCTTTTAGAAACAACCCTTCCATTAAGTACTGGCTATAAAACATTAAAAGAGAGAAATATTTCCTGTGCTGAAATATATGACCCAGCCTGGGTTATTAAATCATCCCTAAGTGGTAATCAAAGCGTTTTTTCTCTAAGAAGTTCTTTTTTAAATGAAAAATATACCGAAAAAGGAATGACCAAAAAAACTATCGAATATCTACTTAAGATAATATTTTCTCCTAAAATAGAAGATAATCATTTTATCGATGAAATATTTGAAAAAGAAAAAACAAATAGATTAAATTACTTAAGGTCACTTGAAGATAATCCTGACGCTTACTCTCTAGTTAGGCTTCAAGGATATATGCAAGTATACGATTTTAAACCGGTTACCTTAGAAGAACTTTATTATACAACTAAAAAAATAGATTCTAAAATGCTTTATGACTTTTATCAGAAAATGCTTAAAACTAGTAAATTTGATATTTTTATTGCCGGTGACATCGACGAAGATGAAATAATCAAAATTTTAAACGATAAACTAAAAATTAATACGACAGTTAAGAAAAATGATTTCCATTATATAACTCAAAAAACATATAATAGTCCTCCTCACGGATATAGTGAACCTGTTCCTAATAATCAAAGTAAAGCTTTAATCGGCTGTAAAGCTTTAAATATGACGGACTTTGAGAAAAAATACGTTTTTACCTTGTATTCTTGGATTTTAGGCGGCAGCAACTCCCTTTTATTTGACGATGTCAGAGAGCAGCATTCTCTTTGCTATTACATTTATACATCTAGACAAAGTTTAACTGGGACGATGAACATATTTGCTGGAATTGATGCGGATAACTTTGATGAAGTTTATGATTTAATCGAAGAAAATATGGCTAAAATAGTTAAAGGTGATTACCCAGACGAATACATCGAAAACGCTAAACAAGTTTACTATAATTCTTTAAACAATATTGAAGACTCTTTAGATTCCTTGACATCTAACTATGAATCAGAAGTTTTAACCGGAAGCGATAATATTGAAACTCGCCGAATTAATATTGGCAAAGTAACTAAACAAGATATATCTAATTTAGCTAAAAAAGTTCATATTGATACCATCTTTTTATTGAAAGGAGAAGCTCATGGAAAAGAAGACGTTTAATAACTTAAATCTCGACGTTTACGAAGAAACATTACCTAATGGCTTAAGAATTTTCCTCTGTCCAATGCCAAGACATGAAGTTGCCGCTCAGATGACTGTTTTATTTGGTGGTTCTGTCTTAGAATTTGAACTAAATGGCAAGAATATTAAAGTTCCTGCCGGAATTGCTCATTTTCTTGAACATAAAATGTTTGAAAAAGAAGATGGTACTGACCCTTTAAAAATTTATGAATCAACCGGTGCTTACGCCAATGCCTTTACATCGCCTTATATCACAGCCTACCATTTTGAAGGCGGTGATGATTTCTTTAAAAACTTACAAAATCTCTTAGACACTGCTCATAAGCCTTATTTTACAGATGAAAACGTTTTAAAAGAAAAAGGTATCATTTCTCAGGAAAAGAAAAATACTATGGACCAGCCAAAATCGATTGTCTACGATAAATCTAATGAAAATCTCTTCCATAATTCATATTTTAAACATTCCGTTTTAGGTTCACTAGAAGATATAAACAGTATAACTAAAGAAATGCTTTATGACTGTTATAATGCCTTTTATCATCCGAGTAATATGTATCTAACTATAACAGGTGGCTTTGATATAAACCAAACCTTAGACTTTATAAAAAAATATTATCAAAAGCTAGGCCTTTCTTATCAAAAACCTCCAGTTAAAATAACTAAACAAGAACCGGAAACAGTTTTTAAAGATAAAGAAATAGTTCATAGAAATACAGAAAATAAAGAAATACTTATAAGTTACAAAGTAAAACCACCTAAAAAAAGTAGAATTATTACTGATTTATATTTTTCACTTTTATTAAATCTTAAATTCAGTGAAATATCTGATTTTCCTGATATAACATTTAATGACGAAAACATCATTACCGACGTTGGCTGTAGTTTTTACACAGCTGATGATTATTATATTATAAATGTTGGCGTTACGGTCAAAGAAGACACTGATAAAATTATTAGCTTAATCGATAAGGCAATTAATGATAAAACCTATTCGGAAAAAGAATTTAATCTAATTAAAAAAGTATTACTAAGCTCAGTTATCTTACTTACTGAAAAAGTTTCAAGAACTAGAGATTCTATTGCCTCAGATGTTTATTTATATGGCAATGTCAATTACGATATATATAACACTTATAAGAATATTTCTTATGATGAGTTTCAAACATTTGTAAATAATTTAAACTTTAATAACAAAACGATTACCATAGTCGAAAAAAATCAATAACCATGATAAAAACCCCGTTTCTTGGACATAGAAACGAGGTTTTTATATGTCAAAATTAACCTATAAAAAGCCTTACTAGGAAGAAAAAAATGTGGAGAAAAAACAAATACAACATTTATCTTATCTAGGCAGAAAATATCACGAATTTGTCTTTATTTAAAGAAAAGAACTTATACTATGAATTAGAATAATAGCTTTTATTATAAAGCAAATGTCTCCTTATATAATATTTCAGCTAATTTTCCTATTGTACTTAAAATGTTATATATGATATAATTTTAAAGGTGAAAAAAATGAAAAAAATTAATTTTGAAGAAGAAAACTATAATATTCATATGTTGCAAACTGATAGATTTCATAGAATCAGTTTTAGCGTAATATTTGAAAGAAATATCAAAGAAGAAGACTTTGCATATAACAGTTTATTAATAAATGTTTTAGATACTTTAGCTTTTAAAAGCATAAAGGAAAAAAAGAAAAAAAGACTAGAAATTTATTCTCCAAATTATGAATTAAGTATTGATTTTAAAGGTAACCACACCTTATTATTTTTAAAAAGTTTTTTTATTGATGAAAAATATACTGAAAAAGGCATGAATGAAAAAAGTGTCAAATATTTACTTCATTTGATTTATAATGAGTCTATTATAAAAAACAAAATTTCTAAAGAAGCGTTTGAAACCGCCAAAGCTAAAACATTAAATCGTTTAAAATCTTCGCCAGATAATCAAGAATATTATGCCTTACAAGAATTAAAAAGTATTCAAAAAATTTTCTCATTTAAAATTCCAAATACCAAAAGGCAAATAGAACTTATCGAAAATATTAGTGAAGATGATATTTATAATTATTATATAGACCTTTTAAATAATTCAAGAATCGAAATATTCTTTGTTGGTAATATAGATAGGGGAGAAGTAGAAAAAATATTAAGTAAGAATTTTAATCCTCTACCTAGAAATATAGAACTAAAAGAATTATATTTAAAAAGTCAAAGTGAACAAAATGATGTTGTTAAAATTGAACAAACCCAAAAACAACAAAGTATTTTATTTAAAAGTTATTATTTAGATAATTTAACTGATTTTGAAAAAATGTATGTTCTTCCAATCCTGCACAATACAATTGGAACTAACCGGGGATTATTATACGATGAAATAAGAAGCAAAAATTCTCTTTGCTATTTTATCTTCTCGTTTGATGGTAAAGAAGTAAACAGATTTTATATTTATACAGGAATAAATTCAAAAAACTATGAATTAGTCAACCATTTAATTGAAGAAACTTTAGAAAAAGTAAAATGTAATGATTTTAAAGATTCATTCTTTATAAATGCTAAGAATCTAATTCTTACAGATTTAGATACAGTATTTGAAAATCAATCAGTATTAACAACTTTCTTCCAAGAAGAAATAATTTTAAACAAGGATAATTTAGAAAATCAAAAATTAAATTATCAAAAGGTAACAAAAGCAAACGTATCAGCCTTGGTAAAAAAATTAAAACCTGATGTTACATTTTTACTGAAAGGAGAAGATTAATTTGAGAAAACAAAAATACGAAGGAATAGATATCAATGTTTATGAAGAAACTTTAGATAATGGTTTTAAAATTTACATATGTAAAATGCCTTTTAAAAAAATATATGCTAGAATATCTGTTTCTGTTGGTAATGCTGTAAATGAATTTATATTCGAAGGAAAAAAATATAAAGTTTCACCACATTCTGCTCATTTTCTTGAGCATATTCTCTTCGACAAAAAAGTATCACAAATATTTTGTAAAAATGCAGCATATTTCAATGCTTCTACAGGTATAAATACAACTAATTATTATTTTCTAGGATCTAATAATTTTTACGAGAATTTAAACGTTTTATTAAGAATCGTTAATGAGCCATATTTTACCGATGAATTAGTTTCTAGAGAAAAGGGTGTAATTGAGCAAGAATTAAAAAATAAGACTGAAAAACCTAGTTCAATTGTTTATCAAAATCTCACCAGAAATCTTTTTTATAAGTCATATTATAAGGACTTTAAAAACTATAACAAAAATATGGTAGAAGATTTGTATAACTTGACAAAAGAAGAAATAGAATTATATTATAACGCTTTTTATAAACCAAATAATATGAGTTTAATTATCGTTGGTGATATAGATTTAGAAAAGACAGTAGATTTTGTTCGAAAATATTACCAAAACAATAATATAGTTAAAGGTGTAATTGCAAAGACAAAACATGAAACAGAACCAGAAACTGTGTTTAAAGAAAAAGATTACGTTAAAACAGAAATATCAAATGAATTGATTCAAATTGCTTATAAAATCAAAAAAATAGACGATGATTTACCACTACATTATACAATGCTAGATTTTTACTTTGATTATAAATTAGGAAATTTATCAAATTTAAACGACTTAACAGAAAAAGATGACAATTATATAACACCATATACATACTATGATTTAAATGTAATGGAAGATTATTTTATTGCCCATAGCTATGTAATAGTCAAGCAAGAAAATAAGTCAATTGAAATTCTTGATAATGAAATAAAAGACATCGCAATTTCTAAAAGCGAACTTGAATTGGAAAAAAAATCATTTATGAGCAATTTAATTAAGAAATTAGATAATCCTCAAAAACTTGGAAATTTTATTGCTTACCAATTAGACTTATATAAAAAACCAATTTATAACATTTATATGATATATAAAAATATTGAATATGATGACTTTATAAAATATATAAGTAATCTAGATTTTAACAACAAAGCAGTTATAGTCTATAAAAAAGAAATTTAATGATTTCTTTTTTTGTATTGATTTTTAAAAATATAAACGGTAAAATATATTTAGAATAGTAGGGGATAGAAATGAAAAATAACAGAGGATTTTTACTTGCCGAATCACTAGTAGTTTCGACATTTGTTTTAACCGTTTTGATATTTTTATTTGTTCAGTATCAAAACCTGATGACAACATATAAAAACAATACCGATTATAATAATCCAGAAGCTATTTATAACCTAGGTTCATTTGGGCAGTACCTTAATGCAGACCCTTCGAGACTTACATCCTTAAGTGACAGCTTAGGAAGTAACGCCTATATTAGAGTATATGATAAATCAAGTGGAGGATGTAACGTAAATTTAGGCTTAGGAACATTTTGCGATACCATTTTTAATGCAGCTGGCGCCAAAAAAGTAATTTATGCAGGATCAGATTTAACAAACCTTAAAAATTATATTAAAAATAATGACGATAGTTATCTAAACCAGTCACTTCGAGATTTTATTAGAAGAATTGACGCCGACGCGATTGAAAATAAAGGAAGATTAATTGCCCAGTTTGATAATGGTTACTATGCGACAGTCGCTTTGGATACGGAAGTTATAAGTGATATAAGCACCGACGCATGTATAATAGGAGGTCAGCAAATTTCTCCAGTTACAAGCGGGGATGGAATATACAAAGATGAATATGAAAGTGGCAGATGCGTCTATAGAGGAGAAAATCCAAACAACTACATAAGATTTAACAACGAACTTTGGAGAATAATAGCTAGAGAAGCCGATGGAACATATAAAATAATTCGAAATGATGTTTTAGAAGATAGGGCATTTGATGAAGCAAATCACCGAAGTACAGAAAAAAATTCATATTGTCAAAGTCCATCAGTTGGTTGCGGAGTATATGCGGCTGTAAAAGGGGAATTCTCAACACCAGATGGTGCAGTAAAAGGAACAGTAACGGAAGATTCAAGTATAAAAATATATTTAAATGATGATTATTATGTTAATAACATAAATAACACAGCCAAAGACCAAATGACATCACACATATTTAATATTGGAGCAGTAGAAGATTTAAGTGAAGGAGCAGATAGTATAGCTAGAAATATAGCAGGAGAGAAAATGTATACATGGATAGGAAAAGTGGGACTAGCCAATGTATCAGATTTATTAAGAGCAAGTACTAATCCGTTATGTACATCAGCAACATATTCTTTTGACAGTCAAAGAGATTGTAATAGTAATTATTTATTAAGTAGTACGGATTATGCATGGTATTGGACAATTAACGCATATTATAAGGTTACTGAACCAGCATTTAATAGAGTTTGGAAAGGGTTTTCATCTAGTTATTTTTCAGCAGTAGTTGGAACATCTAATGCAGCACATACCAGCTCTCCTCGTCCCGTCGTATATCTAACCTCTAGTCTCTCCTTAAGTGGAAGTGGGACACAAAGTGATCCGTATCGCATAGGCTGATTGCCGGACAGTTTTGAAAAAACTAGTAAAAATAAGGGAAAAAGAGCTTAAAATATGCGCCCGGTCATACGCATTTTAGGCTTTTTTTAGGATCTTTAGAATAACAAATAGATAATTTTTCAAGTAAGTTAAAAAATAATGAAAAAAATTGCATGACAAAAACAATAATAGACCATATAAATTTTAATTTATAGTTTAAATATCATATAAAATAAATTTATAAGAAATCGATACATAATGATGTGAATTAAAGGCTCGCTTGAATAATGTGAGTCCAGTATTAAAAAGTGATAAAACTCTTTTTTTGATTTTTTTACCGTTAATAATATAATTTTTATGAGTAGTAATATTTTCTTTTTTATAAGAACTACGATTTCGTGAATAATATGAGCCTAATAAAGTTAAAAATAAAACACAAACGCATACTAAACAAAACATAGAAGTAAAAGCTTTTAAAGAAGCAGTAGTAATTTTTTCTAAATAAAAGCCATTAGATTTTTGATTTTTAAAAACACATTCAATGGCACCAAACCTATAAGAATAATCTTTGATGGCTCTTGTATGGTCACTGTTAGTGGCAATAATCCAAGGGTCATCAGTATCTTTTGAATCACTAATTACAACATTACATTTAAGTTTTTGTTTTGTAATAAATATATCAGAATAAATAGTAGAACGATGTTTATAATGAAATAAATCACCTGCAGTTTTTCTGATAATGTGACCTTCTTTGTCATCGAAATAATAGACATATAAAGGCTTTTTAAGCCTGATACAGTAAGTGTGACCTAAAGAATCAATATAATTAAGAATATCACAAGAATTAAACCAACGGTCAGCTAGGAAAATAAGATTAAAATCAGAGTTAGAAAACATATCACTAACTTCTTTAATGCCTTGTAAGATAGTATCACTCATGAAAGCGTCATTATCGGAAACACCTTTAAAACATTTAAACCAAATAGGAATACCTTGAGAACCCAAACGCATAGTAAACATAAGGGTAGTATAGTTTTCATGAGAAAACATATGGTCAAAAATAATATGAACTCTTTTGTCAGAATGTTTCTTTTTATAAGTAGAAATAGCATAAGAAATAATTTGTTTATAAAAAGTATAAGGGTCAAATAATTTGTTGCGAAAGAAACGATTAATTCTTTTAATAACAGAATCAAGTTTAACATCTAAAAAATTATCTTTTAGGTTTTTGGCGATGTCAGAAGAAGCAATAGATTCAGCTTGAATAATACCAAATAAAATGGAAGGAATGATATTAAGTTGGGTTTTTCTAATATTAGGTACAGAATTTAACAAAAAAATTTCAAAATTACTTGTAATATCTTTTTGAGTATTATATAATTTAGACATGTAACTCACTTCTTTCTATTATGGGTTTATTATAAATATTTTAACAGAAGTGAGTTACAAAATCTATATAGTAAAAAAATAGCATAAAAAGGCAAATAAGAGGTATTAGCCTGAAAACGATTAATACCTCTAATTAATTTTATTTCAAAAACTGTCCGTAAGTGAGGTTATTCAGTAAAAAATATAAGAATTTTATGTCAATAACTTGGGAAAATGTCCCAAAAAAAAGTAAACATTAACGGGAAAATATTTCCAAAATTTAAGCATACACATGGTTAGTGTGTGCTTTTTGTATCTGATTTTTAAAAGCAGATAATCTCCAAGGGTGGCTCATAGGTGGAATGTATTTTTCCTTTTTATTTGAACAGGTACCTGTTCAAAGTTTTTAGAAAATCTTTCATTTCTACTAAGCTCTTTTAATTCATAAATTTTATCATCAATGGTAACTAATAGCTCACCATTAAAAGCATTAATAACTAAACATTCAGTTTTGGGCATAAAACATTTTAATTCGCCTTTTAAATATGGTTGGTAGTATTTTCTTCTGTATTTAATAGAGTTGCCATTATCAATTTTTCTAGGAGTTAAAATAGCTAGGGTATAATTGATTTTCTCTTCTGTTGGTGATGTTTCAAATACTGATGGAAATTTTTTGTAATCCATGGCAAATTTATTATTGAACTTAGGAACAAAAACTTCGGTTAAATATCTGTTTGCTTCCTCCATAGTAGTAATGCCATTAAGTTTTAATTCATTAACTAGTCTGCCTTGAAAAGTACCATTTGTTCTTTCTATTAATCCTTTGGCTTGAGAAACTGATGTGGTTTTTAAATCAATACCTAATTGTTTACAAGCATAGCCATATTGAGTTAAAACATCCTTTTCACTAGTCCTTTTATCTGGATTTAAAAGCATATAATTAAATACAGTCCGGTTGTCGGTTAAAAAGCTATAAGGTATACCATAATTCGTTAATATTTGGAATAAAACATGATAATAGCCGTTTAATGTTTCCTCTTTATCAAACGAAGCTCCAACAATAGTAGAAGAGGCTTTATCAATAGCTAAATGTAAACAGGATTTAATACCACCAAACCATAGATGAATAGAGCCATCTTGTTCAATAACTTCTCCAAAGAACTTTGGCTTTTCGCCTCTAGGATGAGAATCTTCTAAAGCAATTTCATGATTAATAGCTGCTTCTATTGTTTCTTCACTCATAGCTAAATTAATTTTCTTTTCTTCTAATAATTGTTTCTTTTTAAATTCTCTTTTAGTTTTTCTTCTTGCTTTAGGAGATAATATACCAGCTTTAGTTAATGTTTTATAGACAAAATCATAGGATACTTTGATATTCTCTTCTTCTTCTAAGTACTCGTTAAAATGTCTAAAATTAAAGTCTTGATATTTATTATTATAAAGTAGTATAATATCCTCGGAGATTGAGTTATTGATGGCATTGACAGGTTTGCGGAATCTATTACCATGTACAAAGCCTTCTTTACCTTTCTCCTTATAAATAATGATTAGGCGATTGACTTGCCTTACTGATATACCGAGCTTTTTACTAGCTCTGTTTTTATTTCCTTTGTGATCTACTAATTCTTTAATTGTTTCATATTTAAATTGTTCATTCATTCTTAATTCAACCTTTCTCATCCATGTCACCTCGGTGACATATAATATTACTACTAGGACATTTTCGCAAATTAACACTTAAGACATTATCACAAATTAATCATATTATTCAGTAAAAAATATAAGAATTTTATTGACATTTATATAATAAAATGTTATAGTTAATGTGTTTTAATTTTAGATTTACCAAATTAGGTAAATCTTTAATTAGTAAAAAATTAAAACGCCTGGATATGTGCAGTGAAAGGAGGAAAAAGAATGCCTACTATTAACCAATTAGTTAGAAAAAGAAGAGGACATAAAGTTAAGAAGAGTAAATCACCAATGTTAAACATTGGTTACAACAGCAAAGATAAAAAGGTTACCGTAAGTAATTCTCCACAAAAACGTGGTGTATGTACTCGTGTTGGTACCATGACACCAAAGAAACCAAACTCAGCACTTCGTAAATATGCTAAGGTTAGACTTTCAAACGGAAAAGAAGTTGATACTTACATTCCTGGAGAAGGGCATAACCTTCAGGAGCACTCTGTTGTTTTAGTACGTGGTGGACGTGTTAAGGACCTAATCGGTGTTCGTTATCACATCATCCGTGGAACAATGGATACTGCCGGAGTTGATAAACGTCGTCAAGGACGTTCTAAATATGGTGCTAAAAAACCAAAAAGTAAATAAAAATTTGAAGGGAGGGTTATTTAATGCGTAAGAGACAAGCAGTTAAAAGAGATGTACTACCAGATCCAATATACAAATCTAAAGTAGTTACAAAATTAATTAACCAAATTATGCTTGATGGAAAAAAAGGAACTGCGCAAACTATTCTTTACGATGCATTTGAGCAAATTAAAGAAAAGACTAGCTCTGACCCACTAGAAGTATTCAACAAAGCTTTAGAAAATATCAAACCAGCTTTGGAAGTAAGAACTAGAAGAGTTGGAGGAGCTAACTACCCAGTTCCAATCGAAGTAAAAGCTGACCGTAGCCAAGCTTTAGGCTTACGTTGGCTTGTACAATACGCTCGTTTAAGAGGCGGTCATTCAATGGCTGAAAACTTAGCAAACGAGATTATCGATGCTTCTAATGGAGTAGGAGCAGCAGTTAAAAAACGTGAGGATACTCACAGAATGGCTGAAGCTAATAAAGCATTCGCTCATTATAGATGGTAAGAAAGGAAAAATAGAATATGGCTCGTGAATATAGCTTAGAAAATACTCGTAATATTGGTATTATGGCCCACATTGATGCGGGAAAAACTACATGTACCGAAAGAATCTTATTCCACACAGGTAAAATCCATAAAATAGGTGAGACTCACGATGGTGAAGCTCAAATGGACTGGATGGAACAAGAACAAGAACGTGGTATTACTATTACTTCAGCTGCTACCACAGCCTACTGGAAGGGACACAGATTAAATATAATCGATACACCTGGACACGTAGACTTTACAGTTGAAGTACAAAGAAGTTTAAGAGTCTTAGATGGTGCTGTGGCTCTAATCGATGCCTCTCAAGGTGTTGAACCACAGACTGAAACCGTTTGGCGTCAAGCTGATGACTATAATGTTCCAAGAATGATTTTTGCCAATAAAATGGATAAATTAGGAGCAGATTTCCAATATAGTTTAGACAGTATTGATGAAAGATTAGGTGTTAATGCTAAACCTATCGAATGGCCAATCGGAGCTGAAAGTGAATTCAATGGCGTAATCGACCTAGTTACTATGAAAGCATATCACTTTGATGGTAAACCAGAAGAAAACGCCACTGAAATCGAAATTCCAGCTGACTTAAAAGACTTAGCCGAAGAAAAACACAACGACTTAGTTGAAACTGTTGTTGAATTCGACGACGAACTTATGAACAAATACCTAGAAGGTGAAGAAATAACTGTAGAAGAAATCAAGAAAGCAATCCGTAAAGGAGTACTTGAAGTTAAATTCTTCCCAGTTATGTGCGGAACTGCTCTAGGAAATATGGGTGTTAAACAATTACTTGATGCTATCAATGATTATTTACCATCACCAGTTGATGTTGAATCAATCAAAGGTATCGACATGAATGGTAATCCAATCGAAAGACATCCAAGAGATACTGAACCATTCTCATCACTAGCATTCAAAGTTATGACCGATCCATTCGTTGGAAAACTTACATTTATCAGAGTTTACTCAGGTAAATTAGTAAGTGGTTCATACGTATTAAATGCTAATAAAGACAAAAAAGAGAGAATTGGACGTATCTTATTAATGCACGCTAATCATCGTCAAGAAATTAGTGAAGCCTATACCGGTGACATCATTGCCGCTGTTGGTTTAAAAAATACAACTACAGGTGACACATTATGCGATGAAAAACATGCATGTATCTTAGCTCCAATGGAATTCCCAGAACCAGTTATTGAACTTGCAGTAGAACCAAAATCTAAAGCTGATCAAGATAAAATGGCTCTCGCACTTCAAAAACTTGCTGAAGAAGATCCAACCTTTAGAGCTAGTACCGACCATGAAACAGGTCAAACTATTATCGCTGGTGTTGGTGAACTTCACCTAGACATCATCGTTGACCGTTTAAAAAGAGAATTTGGTGTAGAAGCTAACGTTGGTAACCCACAAGTTTCATATCGTGAAACTATTAAAACAGCTGCCAACTGTGAAGGAAAATACATCAAACAATCAGGTGGTCGTGGACAATACGGACACGTATGGGTTAAATTTGAACCAAATCCTGGCAAAGGATACGAATTTGTCGACGCCGTTGTTGGTGGTGCCGTTCCTCGTGAATACATCCCAGTTGTTGATAAAGGACTTCAAGAAGCTATGGAATCAGGTATCTTAGCCGGCTTCCCAGTAATGGATGTTAAAGCTACATTATTTGATGGATCTTATCACGATGTTGACTCATCTGAAATGGCCTTCAAAGTTGCTGCATCACTTGCTCTAAAAGAAGCTAAAAACAAATGTAACCCGGTTATTCTTGAACCAATTATGAAAGTTCAAATTACCGTTCCAGATGAATACTTAGGAACAGTTATGGGTGATATTACTTCACGTCGTGGTCGTCCACTTGGACAAGAATCAAGAGGTAAATCACTAAAAGTTGATGCGATGGTTCCACTTGCTTCAATGTTTGGATACGTAACAACTTTAAGATCTAATACTCAAGGTCGTGGAAACTTCTCTATGGATTTGATCACTATGAAGAAGTTCCCAAAAATATCGCTGAAGATATTATCAAAAAAAATGGTGGAAACTAGACCAAAACACTTGAATTTTTAATCCACTATTGATAAAATATTAAATGAAATAGAAAAGGAGAAAAATTAAAATGGCAAAAGAAAAATTTGATCGTAATAAGCCTAATGTTAATATTGGTACAATTGGTCACGTTGACCATGGTAAAACTACTTTAACTGCGGCTATCACACATTACTTAGCTAAAAAAGGTTTAGCTAAACAAGAAGATTATGCTGATATTGATAAAGCTCCAGAAGAAAGAGAACGTGGAATTACTATCAATACTGCACATATCGAATATGAAACTGAAAAGAGACATTATGCTCACGTTGACTGTCCAGGACATGCTGACTACGTTAAGAACATGATCACTGGTGCTGCTCAAATGGATGGTGCTATCTTAGTTATCGCTGCTACAGATGGACCTATGGCTCAAACTCGTGAACATATCTTACTTGCTCGTCAAGTTGGTGTACCTCGTATGGTAGTATTCTTAAACAAATGCGATATGGTTGATGATGAAGAACTTCTAGACTTAGTTGAAATGGAAGTTAGAGAATTATTAACTGAATACGGATACGATGGAGACAATACTCCAATCATCAGAGGTTCAGCTCTTAAAGCTCTTGAAGGAGACGCTGCTTACGAAGAGAAAATTGGTGAACTTATGGATGCAGTTGATACTTGGATCGAAACTCCAGCTAGAGATACTGACAAACCATTCTTAATGCCAATTGAAGACGTATTCACAATCACTGGTCGTGGAACAGTTGTTACTGGACGTGTTGAAAGAGGTCAATTAAAACTTAACGAAGAAGTTGAAATCGTTGGTCTTAAACCTACTAAGAAGACAGTTGTTACTGGAATCGAAATGTTCAGAAAACAATTAGACTATGCTGAAGCAGGTGACAACGCTGGTTTATTACTTCGTGGTGTAAACCGTGACGACGTTGAAAGAGGACAAGTTATTGCTAAACCTGGAACAGTTACTCCACATACTAAATTTAAGGCTCAAGTTTATGTCTTAACTAAAGAAGAAGGTGGAAGACATACTCCATTCTTCAGCAATTATCGTCCACAATTCTACTTCAGAACAACTGACGTTACAGGTGTAATCGAACTTCCAGAAGGAGTTGAAATGGTTATGCCAGGTGACAACGTTGAAATCACTGTAGAATTAATAGCTCCAATCGCTATTGAAAACGGTACTAAATTCTCTATCCGTGAGGGTGGTAGAACAGTTGGTGCTGGTAGCGTTTCAGAAGTTATTGAATAATAAAAAGCTCGAAAGAGCTTTTTTGTTATAAAAAGGATTAATACTTGCAAAAAAAATTAATTAAAAGCCAAGTGCAACTTTAGAAAGTTTGTAGATATCGTCGCTTGAACGATTAATGCCTTATGCAAAAAAATTTAAGCTGGTTTGTCAATATTGTTCCTAGAAAAATTCATATAGAAACCGGAAATTATGATAATATTCCATCGTTTTATTGCAATCTTTCAGACGAAATAATAAAGAAGTTAGGAAAGAATGATTAAACTAAATAATAAAACTGAAGAAACTTTAAGACAAATGTATAATATTCTTATAGAAAATTTATTTATAACTTACCCTGATTTTTTAAAGAACAAAGATAAACACGACAACAAAGAAAACTACAATAAATGGACGAATATGATAAAAAATGAAAAAGATTATAATATTATAACTTGCGAAGAGGGTAACCAAGTTTTAGGCTTTCTAAGTTATCAACCAATAGAAAATGTTCTTTGGATTTGTGAAGTCCAAATAAGAAGTGACTTTAAAAACAAAAAAATATCTCTAATTAGCCAGCCAAGTATTATTCATTTGTCGAAGATGAATATAGAAGTGACTGGCTAATTAGAGATATTCCCTCTCCACATTCATCTTCGACATATTCATTATACTACATATCTTTGTGTTTGAAAATACTTTTACCCCTTACAATCTAGTACATAGCGAAAAAATATAAAATTCGCAAAAATAGTAAGAAAAAATGATTACATATGGTAAAATATAGATGTGGTGATGATAAAAATGAATAATCAAGATTTAACTTTATTGTCGGAAGGACAAATTCGGGGTAATGATAAAGAATCCCAATTAGAAGTAATAAGAAAGTATGGAACTAAAGCTGCAATCACAGATTTATGTGTATTGACAGGTAGCTATTTATGCGAAGATACAGATTGTAATATTGATGAAGATAGTTCTTTAAAAGGCAGAACTAGTTGGTTTTGGACTAAATCTGATGATAACGATAATGATGTCCGCGCGGTCAATGAGGATGGTTCTAGGTGCACCCCATATAGATACAAACGCAATGGTGTTGTTCGCCCAGCTTTGCAATCTTCTGTAATTTTTTCTCAAATCTCCCCGAACAGAGTGAGGGGATACAACGGAACTGAAGAAGTAGAATATGGAGAATATCCACAATATGCTGCTGATTCAAGAATGCAAAGTATATTAGAATCAGAATATAATAGGGGAATGAATAAAACTGGAAGAAGTTATACATTTGATTCAGTAAAATATGATGATTATGATACAGGATTCAAACCAGTAACTTATGAAGAATATGAATATCAAGGAAAGAGATATATTCGTATAAGAGCAAATTCTGATTTTTGTGGATGTAGATTTAAACTTTCAAATGGTGTTGAATATAGAGATGGCGATTGTGTTTGGCTAGAAGTATCGCCTGTAAAATGGTTAATTGATGATAGAACAGGAATATTAGTATCAAAATTAGGGTTAGTTTCTGGAATAAGATTTCTTGATAGAAGTCATAAATATAAAGGTGATTTTAGTAGAACAGAAATGAAGGAATATCTTGATAGATATATGATACGCGATTTGACTCAAACAGCAACATTTACTCGTATTCAAGATATGACACCAGAAGAAAAAACTCAATTTGAAGAAGAAAGAAAACAAGCTGAAAAAAGAAGAAATCCTTATGGTTTAAAATTTGGACAAGTTAGTGAAGAAGAAATTATTAAGGGTGCAATAGAAAGTGGTATAGCAGTATTCTTGCATGGACCTTCATCAGAAGGTAAATCTGCAAGGGTAAAACAAATAGATCCTGATTGTGTAATTATTTATCTAAGAAATGCGACACCAGAAAGTTTAAATGGTAAAAGTGTTTACAATCAAGCAACAGGTGAGATGATTGATGTTAAGCCAAGTTGGTTAAAAAAATTAGAAGAAAAATGCGAAAAAGAGCCAGATAGATTTCATATTGTATTTTTAGATGAAATTACAAATGCACTACCAAGTATTC